>Ga0187867_10000779_pt1 | contig 28008 bp, 22 predicted proteins | sample June2016WEW_13_1_FD_132976 | JGI IMG/M metagenome (GOLD analysis project Ga0187867, IMG submission 132976) | Peatland microbial communities from SPRUCE experiment site at the Marcell Experimental Forest, Minnesota, USA - June2016WEW_13_10 | ecosystem: Environmental > Terrestrial > Soil >... | reverse complement strand
TCACGTACGGACGAAGGTACATCGGGAAGAATCTTCATGGATCTATCCTACGGCATTATATGCCGTAGGACCAACACAAAAAAACCGCTCTTCGCCTTTTCTCCATTTCTGTGACGTGCGCCCCAACGTCAACGGTTCGTTGACAATCGCCTGGGGCCTACGGTATCTTTAGAGCTTTGGGAAGTCTCGCGGTTGCCCGCCTGATGGTCTGGCGTCCTCGCCGGGGAATCAACGAGCGGTCTTCTTTCGCAATTTTTTTCATTCTGGGAGATTCCGATGTCAACCTATTTCCCCAAACCGGGGGAAATTGTGCGCAAGTGGTACGTCGTGGATGCGGATGGTCAGACGCTCGGGCGTTTGGCCTCGCAGGTGGCGCGCATCCTTATGGGCAAGGAAAATCCGCAGTACACGCCCTTTCTGGATACCGGCGATCACGTGATTGTGGTCAATGCCGAAAAGGTTAGAACCACCGGCATGAAGTCGGAGCAGAAGCAGTATCACCACTACACCGGTTATCCTGGTGGCCTGCGCACCGAAGATTACCGCAAGCGTTTGGCGCGCAAGCCGGAGAGAATTATTGAAGATGCCGTGCGCCGCATGCTGCCGAAAAATAAGTTGGCGGATCACATGCTGTCGAAGCTGAACGTCTACCGCGGCGACAAGCATCCGCACGAGGCGCAGAAGCCGCAGCCTCTGCAGTTGGAAGTACGAGCATAAGAGATCGAAGACGTAGCAAGTTGCGTCTCTACAGAGATTCGGAGAGATCAATGGCTGAGTTGGTTCAATACTACGGAACAGGACGCCGAAAGCGGGCGATCGCGAGAGTGTATCTGCGTCCAGGTGGCGGCGAGTTCAAAGTAAACGGCCGCGAGTTTGAGGAATATTTCGTAACGCCGGCGCAGCGCTCGGCGGCGAAGGCTCCGCTGGCATCCACCGACACCGCGGCTTCTTTCAACATCGTTGCCAGCGTGTTGGGCGGCGGAGTGCGCGGTCAGGCGGATGCGGTTAAGCTGGGCATTGCGCGCGCTTTAATGCAGTTCAATGCGGAGCTGCGTGGAAAGCTGAAATCGGAAGGTATGGTTTCCCGAGACTCGCGCGGCAAGGAAAGAAAGAAGTACGGCCAGAAAGGCGCAAGAAAGAGATTCCAGTTCAGTAAGCGGTAAGGGAAAGGTTGGTTCCGAGCAGATCGAGATTCCTCGCTTCGCCCGGAATGACAAATGGTTTTTCGGACAGCAAGGTTTTTCACTGACAAGCTGGCCACGGTCCACTGTTTTTAGGTGTTCAATTCTTCCTGTGCCTCGCGGCGCGGGGACGGGAATGGCAATCCGGAGCGGTACCTACGCGAAGGATGCAGACTAAATAAGGAGGTTCATTGGCTACTATCACCATGAAGGAGTTGCTCGAAGCGGGTGTTCACTTCGGGCATCAAACGAAGCGCTGGAATCCCAAGATGAAGGAATACATCTTCGGAGAGCGCAATGGGATTTACATCATCGATTTGCAAAAGACGCTGAAAATGTTCAAAGAGGCGTCGAAGTTCGTGCAGGAGCTGGCGGCCGACGGCAAAATTGTGCTGTTCGTGGGAACCAAGCGCCAGGCGCAGGACGCGATCGCCGAAGAGGCTACCAAGTGTGGCGGCTTCTACATCAACCAGCGCTGGCTCGGCGGACTGCTGACGAATTGGGTTACGGTGCAGAAGTCGGTGAAGCGGCTGAAAGAGCTCGACGAGATGGCCACCGATGGCCGCTACGAGCTGCTGCCGAAGAAAGAAGTGATCAAGCTGGAACGCGAGCGTAAGCATTTGCAGGCGAACCTGGCGGGCATCAAGAATATGAGCCGGTTGCCCGATGCGGTGTTTGTGATTGACTCGAACAAGGAACAGATTGCCGTTCGCGAAGCCCGTAAGTTGGGCATTCCTGTGGTGGCGGTGGTCGATACCAACTGCGATCCCAGCGAAGTGGATTACGTCATTCCCGGCAACGACGACGCATTACGGGCGATCCGCCTGTTTACTTCAAAGATTTCGGAGTCGATCGCCGAGGGCGCACAGCTGATGAGCGATAAGCAAATCGCCGACATGACGGCTGCGACGGAAAAGGCTCAGGCTCGCGAGACGCAGCAAGCGGAGGATGCCGCAGCCGCGCTCGAAAGTCGGGAGCAGGAAGCTGCAGCTGCCTCTGATCTGGCAGACATCGGCGAAGACATCAGCATGGAAGAAGTGCTGGGTCCGGGGACGCATAAGAAGCCGGTCGCGGCCGAGGAAGAGGACGTCCCGAAGGTGGAGAGTCAGACGGTTTGAAATCAGTGGCTAGCGGCCAATGGTCAGAACAAACCGGGCTTTTAGAATCAGACCCGCGCGGGTCGTCCGGCGCGGGTCAAATTTTGTAGAGACGTTGCTTGCGACGTCTTTTTGCGGACGAATGGAGATGTAGCAAGCTACGCCTCTACCCATACTGAGCAGGATCTTCATTGAATATGAGCACTACTATGGCAAACATTTCTGCAGCACAAGTGAAAGATCTCCGGGAAAAGACCGGGGCTCCCATGATGGATTGCAAACAGGCCCTGACCGAAGCCAAGGGCGATACGGAGCAGGCGGTCGTGATCCTGCGCAAGAAGGGCGTTTCGGTGGCGGCCAAGAAGGCAACCCGCGTGACCAGCGAAGGAGCGGTGACCAGCTACATTCACGCCGGCGGCAAGATCGGTGTGCTCCTCGAGGTGAACTGCGAGAGCGATTTCGTGGCTCGCACCGACGACTTCAAGGAGCTGGTACACGACATCGCCATGCACATCGCGGCCAGCGATCCGAAGTTCGTGCGCAAGGAAGATGTAACCAAGGCTGACTTCGATCGCGAGAAGGACATTTTCCTCGCACAGGCCGTGGCTTCCGGCAAACCGCAGAATATCGCGGAGAAGATGGTCGCGGGCAAGATGGAGAAGTTCTACGAGGAAGTCTGCCTCTTGGAGCAGCCCTTCATCAAGGACCAGACGGTGTCGATTGCGCAGCTCATCGCGGAGAAGATCGGGAAGCTGAGCGAGAACATCAGCGTGCGGCGTTTCGCGCGTTTCAAGGTGGGCGATGTCGGCGAGACCGTCGCGATCACCAAACCTACTGCACAAAAAGAGGAGTAAATCAGGGCGCCCGTTGGGCGCCTTTTTTTTGTGCGGTTAGACGAACGGCCGGCGGGACGCCGGCGCTACCTTATGACTGCCCCTGCCTTCAAACGCGTTCTACTTAAGCTTTCCGGCGAGGCCCTCGCCGCCAATCAGGGTTTCGGAGTGGACACGAAGCGCATTCACGAAGTTGCCGCGGAACTAGCCGACGTGCACAAAATTGGCGTGCAGCTTGCGATCGTGGTGGGCGGAGGAAATTTCTTCCGCGGCGTGGCCGACCAGGCCAAAGACATGGACCGCGTGTCCGCCGATCACATGGGGATGTTGGCCACGGTGATCAACGCGCTCGCTCTGCAGGATGCCCTGGAAAAACAAAATGTGTATACCCGGGTGCAGACCGCAATTGAGATGAATCAGGTGGCGGAGCCGTTCATCCGGCGCCGCGCCATCCGGCATCTGGAAAAAGGCCGGGTCGTAATCTTCGCTGGCGGAACGGGTAATCCCTACTTCTCGACTGACACAGCTGCGTCTTTGCGCGCCATGGAGATCAAGGCCGACGCCATTCTCAAGGCCACCAAGGTCGATGGCATCTACGATGCCGACCCGATGAAATTTAAAGACGCCAAGAAATTCGCGGACATCACCTATATGGATGTTCTGAAGCTGGGATTGAAGGTGATGGATTCGACCGCCATCAGTCTTTGCAAGGACAATAACCTGCCCATCATCGTCTTCAACCTGAACCAGCGCGGAAACATTCGGCGGGTGCTCAGCGGAGAAAAGATCGGGTCGAGGGTAGGCGCGTAAATCTTTAGCCACGGCTTTGCGGGAATTCACACGGATCTTTTTGAAATTCTTGATGCGTGGCGATCCGTGCAAATCCGTGGCAACTTTCGCTTTGGGTTTATAATTCAACGTTTTGATTCTTAATGTTTTATGGAGCTGACCAATGGCTGATAGCGGGCCTCTTAAAGAAATTCGGTTACAACTCAAAACGCGAATGGATAAGGCAGTCGAGGATTTCCGCAAGGCGATGGCGGCCACGCGCACCGGCCGTGCCTCGGTGCACATGCTGGATAGCGTGAGTGTCGACTATTACGGTTCGCAGATGCCGCTCAACCAGATCGCGCAAGTGCACGCGCCGGAGCCGCAGATGATTACGGTGCAGCCCTTTGATCCGTCCCAGGTCGGGGCAATCGAAAAAGCGATTCGTTCCGCTGAACTGGGGCTGAATCCTATGAACGACGGCAAGCTGATTCGTGTGCCCGTGCCGGCACTGACCCATGAACGCCGCCAGGAAATGGTGAAGCACCTGAACCGAGTGCTCGAAGAACATCGCACCGCCGTTCGCAATATCCGACGCGACGGCAACGATGCTATCAAGAAGGCGATGAAGGACAGAAAGATTACCGAGGACGACGAGAAGCGGTCCTTGGATGAGATTCAGAGGCTCACCGACGATGAGATCAAGAAGATGGAAGAGATGAGCAAGGCCAAGGAAAAAGAAGTGCTGGAGATTAAGTAGGCGAATTCCGCCACGCTGAGGTCAAAGTTCGATCGCTGCATTTCCGATTTCCCGGAAGCGATCCTTGATCATGGACGCGCCCATGCGGGCTGCAGCTGAAACCAAAGTCGCTGTACCGCCGCCCGGCCAGATCCAAAACAGCCACTAAGTCATTTAGATTCCGATACATAATTCATTTCACTCGCCAAATCAGCCCCACAGTATCTTGGTCTCAAGTCACGCGACTTCCGGGTGGGATGCGTGTTTTCATCACTGGAAAGCGAATCGCGGCTCCCCCAAAGAATTCAAAATCTGTTTAACTGGAGTTTTTCCATGAACCGATCCTTGGGAATTTCACTCTTGGTTGCGCTCTGCCTGTTGGCAGCGAGCTGTGGTTCGGCGTCGAAATCATCCACCGCTACATCCCCGTCCTCGCAATCGGCGTCGGTATTCGTTACCGGCGAAGATGCTCCGCTGGCCTCCGTGGTCGGCTTTGATGTCACGATCAATTCGATCACTCTGAACGGCAACAATAATTCTCCACAAGTTTTGTCGACGGCCACAACCGTCGATTTTGCGCGCCTTCTGGGGTTGCGGTCGCCTTTGGCGTTTAACGCCGTTCCTGCCGACACCTACAACAGTGCTACCTTCTCACTGTCGAACCCGGTGATTTCCTACGTCGATATGACCACGATTCCGCCGACGTTGACCACGCTTAAAGGCACGTTCAGCCCGACCACCAGCTCGCTTACGCAGACCAGCGTTACCGTGACATTTTCCTCGCCCATGGTGGTTGGCAGCAATGGGCTGGCGGGCCTGCGGATGGAATTCGACATCCGCCAATCGGTCGCTGTCGACTCGAACGGCAACATTACTGGTGCGGTAAATCCAACGATTTATGCCAAAGCAGTGAAAGCTACCGACTCCGATGGGCAAGTCACCGATCTCATGGGCGGATTGGTCTCGGTGAACGCCGCCGGCAATTCGTTTGTCATTCAGGGTCCGTATGGACGCCAGTTGACGGTTGACGTCAACGCCAGCACTCAGTTCAACAGCGGATGGAACATCAACAGCCTGGCCGCTCCAGCCGTCGTTGGAGTCCAGGGATTGTTTCAGGCCGATGGCAGTTTGATGGCGAGCAATGTGGAAGTCATCACCACCTCGCAAGCTTTTCTCTCGGGCCGCGTTTTGGCGGTGAATCCAACTACCGGGCCGGTGCAACAGATCACGCTCTGGGTAGGTGAAACCAGCGCCGATCTGGTCAGCGACATCGATACGATTCAGACCATCAATGTCAGCGCAGTGACGCAGTATGATGTGTGTTTCTTCGACAACCTGGTCACGAACACCATATTCAACAACTCGACGGTGATCGTGGGCCAGCGTATTTTCATTGGCGGCAGTTACTCCAGCAATGCCTTTACCCCGCAGATGATTTCGCTGCGCTTCCAGGGCGTTTACGGCACGTTAACGCCGGGCAGCGTAACCATCACCAACGGCAACCTCGGAAGCTTCCAACTGCAGAACAACGGCTTGATCGGTTATTCGCTGGGCGGCGGGCCGCTGACGGTAAACACGGGCAACATCACGCTCTTCATCAACACCACGGGTTTGAGCGCGTTGCAGTCCGTCGGATCGACTCCCCTAGTGGCGGGCGGCCTGCTATTCGTGAACAACGGCACTCCGGTGATGGCGGCGGGAGTGGTGGCGGTCCCTCCGCAGACGCAATAACTCGAACTCCAACCAACCGGGACAACGGGCGGCCGCCAAACCGCCCGTTTTCTTTTTCTTCTTTTCTGGGTTATGGAGAGAGCACCTTATAATTGACCGATGGCGAAACGGGTTGTCCATGCCGCGTGTCCGCACGATTGTCCCGATGCTTGCGGCGTGTTGATCACGGTTGAGGATGGCAAGGCGACCAGGATCCAGGGCGATCCCGAGCATCCGATGACGCGCGGATTTTTGTGTGCGAAGGTGGCGAAGTATCTGGACCGCGTGTATTCGCCGGACCGCGTACTGCATCCGATGCGGCGGGTCGGACCGAAGGGGCCGGTGGTGGGGCAGCGGAGCTGCCCTCCGCATGGACGGCCGGGGGCGGCTGTCCCCCCACAAGCACAAGCGAAAGAGGGTTGGCAGCGCATCAGCTGGGATGAGGCGCTCGATGAGATTGCCGACCGATTCCATAAGATCATTTCCGAGTTCGGTGCAGAGGCAATTTTGCCCTATTCCTACGGCGGAACCCTCGGCGCGCTGAACGGTGCTTCTATGGACCGCCGATTCTTTACTCGTCTCGGAGCCTCCGAGTTGGAGCGCACGATTTGTTCATCGGCCGGCGAGGCTGGGCTGGAGTCCGTCATGGGCGTCAAACTTGGCACCGAGCCCGACCAGTTCGTTCACTCCCGCTACATCATCGCCTGGGCTTCGAACATCCACGGCAACAATGTTCATCTGTGGCCGTACATCGTGGAAGCGCGGCGCCGGGGCGCGAAGCTGGTTGTCATCGATCCTTACCGCACACGAACGGCGGCGTGCGCCGACTGGTATCTTCCCATCAATCCGGGAACGGATGGCGCTTTGGCTCTTGCTATGATGCACGTCATCATTGGCGAAGGCTTGTACGATGCCGATTATGTGAGGAAGCACACACTGGGCTTCGCCGAGCTGCGCGAGAAGGTCAAGGCCTATCCGCCAGAGCGCGCCGCGCAGTGGACCGGAATCGCTCCCGAAGACATTCACCAACTGGCGAGAGAATACGCCACGACCCGGCCGGCGGTCATCCGGGTGAACTATGGCGTGCAGCGCTCCGATGGCGGCGGAATGGCCACGCGCGCCATCTCGATGCTTCCGTGCATCACCGGCTCGTTGAAAGAAGTTGGCGGCGGGATTCACCTGTCGACGAGCGGCGCCTTTGATTTGAACAAGGACGCTTTGAGGCGCCCCGACCTCAAGCCAAAGGGCCTCAAATCTCCTCGGATTGTGAACATGGTGGAACTGGGCAAGGCTCTCAACACGCTGAGTGATCCGCCGCTGAAGGCGTTATTGGTTTACAGTTCGAATCCGGCGGCGGTTTGTCCAAATCACAATGAAGTCGTGCGCGGCCTCAAGCGTTCTGCCCTGTTCACCGTGGTCCACGAGCAATTCTTCACCGACACCACCGATTACGCCGACATCGTTTTGCCTGCGACCACCTTTTTCGAGCACAAGGATCTGCAGACGGCCTATGGTCACTACTACCTGCAGATTTCGGACCAGGCGATTGAGCCGCTCGGGGAATGCCGTGCCAACGTTGACTTGTTTCGCGCATTAGCAGCCAGGATGGGCTTTGAGGAAGAATGCTTCGGCGAGAGCGTCAATGACATAATCGATGGCGCTCTGTCATCCAAGAATCCGTGGTTGCGAGGGATCACTCGTGAGCGGCTGGAGCGCGAAGGACAAGTCCGGCTGAACTTCGCTCGTCAGGGGCCGGTGGCCAGTGGGCAGCCCGAAAACACTCAAACCACGAGTTCGACCGACTCCCATCCGCCATTTCTCCCCTTCGCGCACGGTAACTTCCGGACGCCCTCGGGCAAAGCCGAACTTTACAGCGAAGCGATGAAGGCGCTGGGCCTTGATCCCGTGGCCGAGTTCAAGCCTCCATCGGAGTCCCGGCACGGAGCCGAAAAAACAACATTCCCGCTGGAATTGTTAGCCCGCAAGGCTGACAACTTCCTCAACTCAACTTTTACAAATCAGCCTTCGGTGCAAGCGATGGAAGAGGTCGGTCTTCTGGAGATGCATTCAACAGACGCCCGGGTACGCGCTATCTCCAACGGAGATCGAGTGAGGGCGTACAACAATCGGGGGGAAATATTCCTGAAGGCGCGCGTGGATGGCGCGGTTCAGCCCGGAGTCGTATCTGCGAAGCTGAATTGGGCCAAGTTGAGCTCCGGGCTCCGCAATATAAACGTGCTCACTTCGGAAAAACTTTCCGACCTGGGCAACTCCGCAACGTTTTATTCCGTCTTGGTTGAAGTGGAGTCATCCAACTCCGTTCCATGAGGCTACGGTCGTGAGTGGCAACTTGGACGCGTTTTCGCTCTCTACCGTATAATTGTCGTTTTCCTACACCAGAAAGGTCTGAGGTCGTAGCGATTCATCTTCGCTTTCATAAGGACATCGTTGTGCCCGAGAACGGCTGCGGCCCTTCCGGAGCCGCCTCCACTCCAGCTTCTTCGTTCCCACGGCTTTCCCGCCGGATGAAGCACTGTGGGTGGGCGCTGGGCGCTGTGCTGGCGCTATTTTTCGCCTCGGCCGGCTGGGCCCAGAGCGACGTAATCTCCGAGATTGACGTTCAGGGCAATCGTAGAATTCCTGCCGATACCATCAAGGGACGAATTTTTACTCATCCCGGGGATATCTATGATCCCGCCGGGTTGGAGCGCGATTTCAACGCTCTTTGGAATACCGGCTACTTCGAAGATATCCTCTTCAGCCGCGAACAGACTCCCAAGGGCTGGCGTTTGATTATCCAGGTCAAGGAAAAACCAACCATCCGCGAGATTAATTATGTCGGTCTGAGTTCGGTCACCACCAGCGACGTGCTGGACCGGTTCAAGGAAGCAAAGGTCGGCCTGTCGGTGGAGAATCAGTACGACCCCACGAAGGTCAAGAAAGCGGAAGTGGTGATCAAAGGCCTGCTGGCCGAACACGGGCGCCAATTCTCCACCATTCGCACCGAGGTCCGGCAGATTCCCCCCGCTGCGGTTGGAATCACTTTTGTCATCAAGGAAGGTCCGAAGGTTAAGGTGGGAAAGATCAAGTTCGAGGGCAACAAGAACGTCAATACGCGCGTTCTGCGTTACGCCATGAAAAACTTGCGCCCCATCGGCATCCCGCACTCGATCTTTCTGGAAAACATCTTTGCCAGAACTTATGACGCGACCAAGCTGGATGAAGATACAGAGCGCGTCCGCAATGAATATCAGAATCGGGGATATTTTAAGGTCATCGTGAATGAGCCCAAGACTCAGATCCACGATACTGGGCATCAGGGCGCGCACATTCCGCTCTTGCAGTCTGGGCCGGGCAAGGCCGTCGATCTAACCATGCCCATCGAGGAGGGTGATCGTTACACGCTCGGCTCCATCACCTTCAAGAACAACAAGGCGGTGTCCAACGTAAAGGCATTGCGCGGCCTCTTCCCCATCAAGGACGGCGATGTTTTCAGCAAGGAGAAAGTGGCCAAGGGTCTGGAAAACCTGCGCAAGGCCTATGGTGAACAGGGTTACATCAACTTCACCTCCGTGCCCGAAACCCGGTTTGATGACGACAAGAAACTGATCTTTCTCGATATCGATGTCGATGAGGGCAAGCAGTTTTATGTGCGCCGCATCGAGTTCCAGGGAAACACCACAACCCGCGATAAGGTGATTCGACGCGAGATCGCTCTGGAAGAGGGCAATATCTATAACTCGCGTCTCTGGGAACTGAGCTTGCTTCGCCTGAATCAACTGGGATATTTCGACCAATTGAAGCCAGACGACCCGAACGTGACCGACCGCAAACTGGATGAGAAGGACGGCTTGGTCGACCTGACGTTGAAGGTCAAGGAAAAAGGCAAGAACAGCATCGGCTTGAACGGCGGCGTCAGCGGACTGGAAGGCGCTTTCGTCGGCATCAACTATGCCACGAATAACTTCCTCGGCTTGGGCGAGACGCTGCAGGTGCAGGCCAGCGTCGGAAATCTGGCGCGCAGTGTGCGCTTCGGATTCACGCAGCCCTACCTTTTCGACCGGCCCTTGCAGTTTGGTTTTAACATTTATTACAACAAGGTCAGCTACAATCAAGCCCGGCAACTTTCCCTATTTAGCGGACAGAATCTGAATCTGCCCAATGCCGTGCTGCAGAACCTGCAAAACTACACGCAGTCGAGCGCGGGATTTACCACCTCATTAAGCTATCCGCTGCGCCACTCTTTTAAGCGCGTGGGGATTACTTATTCCTTTGATCGATCATCGTTGCTGGCTCTGAGTTCGGCGTCGAAAAACCTCTTCGAGTACATCGCCTTCCGAGGAATTTCCGGACCGAATGCGCTTGAGGGAATTATCACCAGCAAGATTTTCCCCAACTTCTCCTTCAACACCATCGACAATCCTATCGCGCCCCATCATGGGCACCAGTTCACGGTTGGCGCCGAGCTGGCCGGGCTTGGAGGAACGGTCCGATCCATTCGCCCAATCATTCAATATAAGAAATTCATACCGGTCCAGAACCGTCGCAATGCGATCGGCTTCAATGTTCAGGGATCTTTCATCTCCGGCTATGCCGGACTTGTAGCTCCTCCCTTCCAGCGTTCTTACATGGGCGGTGAAAATGACCTTCGCGGTTTCGATATCCGATCCGTATCTCCGGTGGCCTTCCTGCCGGGAGTCGGCTCGATCACGCTTACCAATCCGGATGGAAGTCCAGTCCCCAAGAATGCCCAGAATCCTCTCTTGGGAAATTTAACGATTCCGATTCCCGTGGATCAGATCACGTTCCCGGGCGGCGATTTGAGCGTGGTTACCAATTTTGAGTACCGCATCACCATCTATGGTCCGGTGGCTCTGGCTCCGTTTTTGGATGCCGGTATCGATCCGGCTCTCCGCCCCTCGCAATTGCAGATTGCGAGCCAGCAGTACGATGGCGTCATCGCTCAGCCCTTCGGATGTCCACAACAGGATCCGTCGCAAGCCACGGCAACGGGAACGGGCTGCACTCCCGGCAGTGTCCTGAATCCGCCGCCGAAGCAGCAACTGCAGATCCTGGGATCGACCAACTGGAGGCCGAGAATGTCCACCGGTCTGGAACTGCAGATGTTCTTGCCGGTGATCAATGCGCCTTTCCGCATCTATTGGGCCTACAATCCATTGCGGTTGGACAGCGTAGCCACTCCGCCGATTCCAATCACAGCCAACATGTTTCCCCATACCTGCGGACCAACCGGATGCTTCCTGACGTCCGCGGGACAATATACTTATCACCTGGCGGTGAACACCTACGCGCCTACTTTCCTGTTACGTGAGCCGCGCAAGACGTTCCGGTTCACAGTGGCGACGACGTTCTGAAGTTTCCGCGGACCGTGTGGTGGCTCAGTTGGATAAGGAAGCGAGCCAAACGCGCGATGATTGCGTCGCCAAAACGCGACCCGTTCGGCGCGCTTCGCTTGCTCGGGGCAGGCAGCCTCGCACGGCTCGCCCAGATTCCTCACTGCGCAAAAAAGAGCGTTTGCTCGGGATGTCGATCCAACTGCGCCACTCTCCGGAGCAATCCGGACCGTATATGGTTTGACGGCGGTTGCGGATGCTCTCTATAATTACGGTGATTGACGCCATTGCAGAAAGCTGACCAAGGGTGGACGACACGTCCGCAACCCCGGCGTGTGACGCCGGCAATCTAGTGCGCCCTGTCTGACGCTGCCTGACGCGGCCGTTGCAGAAAAGCAAGATGAAGACTTCGTGAGTACGGCCCCGGCGTTGCCTGAGGGTAATCTAAGTCATTCCCGGAACCATGTTTCGCGGAATCATGTTTCAAGGAGTTTAAGCGATCCAATGACAAGCAAGCTTCTGCGCTCTCTCCTGGCCATTGCGGTTTTCTCCATGATCTCTGCCTGGGCTCAAACCACCACCGCGGCTGCCCCTGCGGCTGCGGCCACTTCGCCGGCAACTGCACCCGCCCCAACTGCCATGGCGACCGGTGGCGGCTCAAAAATTGGGACCATCAACATAGAACAAGCCGTGGTGGGCAGCAACGAGGGCCAGCGCGACTTCGAAGCTCTGCGCAAGAAACTGGAGCCGAAACAGAACGAGCTGAAATCCCAGAACGACGAGTTGGAAGGGATGCAGAAGCAACTGCAGACTCAGGGCGACAAGTTGAACGAGGAAGCGCGCGCCACCCTGGTCAAGCAGATTGAGTCGAAGAAAAAGTCTTTCGATCGATCCGTACAAGACGCCCAGGAAGATGCGCAAAATCAGCAGAAGGAAATCTTTCAGCGTATTTTGCAAAAGATGGCGCCGGTGATCGTGAAGCACGCCCAGGAAAGCGGCTTCGCCATGATCGTCGATACTTCAAACCCCTGGCCTCAAAGCCCGATTCTTTGGTACGGCGATGGCGGCGACATCACGAAAGCGGTGGTGGATCTGTACAACACGCAGTCGGGTGTACCCGCGCCTGCGCCCGCCGGAGCAACGGGAACCCGTCCTGCAGCCCCCAAGCCGGTAGCTCCCAAGCCAGCACTCCCGAAGTCTGCCAACCCGCAGTAGTTCGTAACGACACCCTGAGTGTCGTGAAAGTTCCCAAAAGGCCGCGCCAGCGTGGCCTTTTTTAATTTTTCATCAGCGGCTCCGCAAGGCCGCTCTCGGTGTCCTTAGCTGCAACCGCTTTTCCGGGGGACACAATGTTCGAAGTCTCTATAGATTCATCGTGGTCGGAGCGCGGTCGGCGTGGGTGGATGACCTTAACCTGCTTCGGATTGCAGGCGCTGATCACGGGCGTTTTGTTTCTCTTACCTCGGCTGCGTCCGACCGGCCTTCCTTCGTTCAACCAGCTCTCGACGCCAATCAGTTTGGGTCCACCTTTGTCCGAAGTTCGCATCGCTCGATCGCATGGCGGTGCAGCCACTGTCGCGAGCAATCCAGCACCGATTGTTTTCAAGCTTCCTTCATCCCTTCATGGAATGCACGAGCCCATCGACGACGGTCCTCCCCAGATTGCAAACTCTGGGAATGACCTTCCCGGAGCTGCCAGGGGTGATCGGAGTGGGCTCCCGAACTTGTTCAACAACGGTACGCGCCCGGTTTTGCCCGCTGCGTCGCCACCTTCGCCGGTCAGTGGTCTGCTACGCCTTTCACGCATCAGGGAGGGAGATCTGATTCGCAAAACGCAACCGACGTATCCGGCCATCGCGCGCAGCGCCCGAATTCAGGGGATTGTCGTACTGCAAGCGATAATCAGCAAACAAGGCACCATCGAGAACCTCAAAGTCCTCGCGGGCCATCCCATGCTGGTGCCGGCGGCGATTGACGCCGTGCGCCAGTGGCGCTACCGGCCTTACGTCCTGAATAACGAGCCTGTCGAAGTGGAGACTCAGATCACGGTGAACTTCTCTCTGGCGGGAAACTGACCGGCCAAGCCTTCAGGCACAGGAGCAGAATCGAGCGGGAGTAGCCCCGGCGTAACCTGAGTACCCGCAAGTTCTCCCGCTATAATCAACCGCAGTGGCGACTACCGTAGAAACTCTCCGCCGCGTGGCTACCCGCCCCACATGGGCGGAGGTCTCACTGACCATTCTGCGGCAAAATTTTCGCGCGGTTGTGAAGCATGCTGGCGCGGGTGTGACGGTCTGCTCCGTGGTGAAGGCCGACGCTTACGGCCACGGCGCCGTTGAGTGCTCACGCGCTCTGCAGGAGGAAGGTGCAAAGTGGCTGGGCGTCACTTCCCTCGACGAGGCGATTCCGCTGCGCGATGCGGGCATCGAATCGCGAATTTTATTGATGACGGGATTCTGGCGCGGCGAAGAAACCGAAATCGTCCGCCTGCGGCTCACTCCTACCGTGTGGGAGCCTTGGCACATCGAATCTTTGGAATACGCTGCGTCGTCTGGCGTCGCTCCCCAGGCCGTGCATCTGAAAGTGGATACGGGCATGGGCCGCCTGGGCGTATCGCTCGACGAACTTCCGGCTGTCCTGAAAGCTTTGAGCGCGGCTCCTCATCTTGTTCTCGAAGGGCTCTCCACCCATCTGGCTTCTTCCGAAATAATGGATGCGCCTTCCGTGGCCGAGCAGGAGCGCCGATTCGAAGAGGCGCAACGCACTGTGCGGGCTGCTGGTTTCAATCCAGGCCTGGTGCACATGGCGAACACCAGCGCTCTCATTTCGCGCCGTGAAACACGGAAAAACATGGTACGCCCCGGCGTTGCCCTCTACGGATATTATCTGCCGTTCCAGCGGGCGGGGCGGGAAGTGGGCGGAGGCACGCTGCGCCTTCCGGTGAAACCGGTACTCACGTGGAAGACGCGCATTCTTTCCATGCGAAACTTCGCCGCGAATCAGTCGCTGGGATACGGCGGAACTTACGTGACCAAGGCGCCAGCCCACGTTGCCGTGCTTCCGGTGGGCTACGCCGACGGATATAACCGCCAGCTTTCCAATCGCGGCCGCGTAATCGTTCGCGACCACTACGCGCCCATCATCGCTAGCATCTCCATGGATCTCACGCTGGTGGACGTAACCGGCATTCCCGGCATCGCCGTGGGCGACGAAGTGATACTGATGGGTACTAGCGACGGCTTGAGCGTCGATGCGCTCGAACATGCGCGCTTGGCGAACAGTTCGCCGTATGAAATTCTCTGCAATATCTCCAAACGCGTGCCGAGGAAGTACGCAAGCTAGAGTTGCGTCGCTACGATCGAGTTTCATCTCGGCCCGGTTAACCACGGATTGTCGCCGTTGCGTGATTCCTGGGCGAAGGTGTGCGTCTCTGCTTGCTACACTAGGGAGATTGACCATGCCCTCGCGCTACGCACAGTGGATGTACGACTGGGAACACCGGCTGACATCGGTCGACAACAATCGCGTGGTACGTCCGCTGGAATGGGGCTTGGAATTTTCGCAGGATTGGCCCTGCCGGAACGGTGCGCCTCGGGGGCAATCGATTGAGGATCCCGCGAAGTTTCTCGTGGACTTCAACCGGCGCATCGTCGCTTCCAGCGATGAGTTTTTTTCCTATAAGACACCAACCGATTTCCGCCTGGAGAATCGCGCCGTGAAAGTTTTCTCCACACGCGAAGTTCCTGATCCCAAACTCGAAGCAAAGGTGAAAGGAACTCACGCCGAGTTCTTGCGATTCACGGCGCCGGTGAAAACACCTTATCCGGAAAACAATCTGGTGAATGCGCGCTGGTTTCCGGCGCGCGGACGGCGCGCCATCGTGCTGCTTCCGCATTGGAACGCGGATGCGATTGCATACGTCAGCCTCTGCCGGGTTCTGAACATGCTGGGAATCTCAGTGTTGCGGCTTAGCATGCCCTATCACGATATCCGCATGCCCGCCGAAATCAGCCGCGCCGATTATGCTGTCTCCGCGAACATCGGCCGTACGCTTGACGCGGTGCGTCAGGGAGTGGTGGATGTCCGCTGCTGCCTCGATTGGCTGGAGCAGCAAGGCTATGACAAACTCGGCATCGTAGGCACGAGCCTCGGGTCCTGCTACGCCTTCATTGCGGCGGCTCACGAGCCGAGAATTCGAGTGGCGGCATTCAATCACGCCTCCACATATGTTGCTGATGTCGTCTGGCACGGACAATCGACGCGGCACATCCGGCAAGGAATGGAATCGCAGGTCACTCTTGAGACGTTGCGCAACTCTTGGCTTGCGGTGAGCCCGATGGCATACTTCGATAAATTTTCCCGCTGGCCACGCCAGTCACTCATTATTTATGCGAAGTACGATCTGACTTTCCTGCCGGAACTATCACACCAAGTGGTGGAGGAATTCGAGCGCTACGAATTGGACCACAAGGTGGTGGTGCTGCCTTGCGGGCACTACACCATGGGCGAGGCTCCTTACAGCTACATGGATGGCTGGCATCTTGCTTCATTTCTGCGGACGGCATTTGAAGGGTAGGCGACGGCGGCGTGGAGCGATTGGCGATTCGCCATTAGCGTTGCATATTGAAGCGGTAGAATGTGGGCATGGCGACGGGGGGCATGGTTGATTCCGAAATGATGATGGAGTACCGCCGCGATGAGTTTCTGATCAGCACCAGCCGTGAGCGACTGGACTTGGATGTGGTTCACGGATTTCTGACCAGTTGTTATTGGGCCAAGGGAATAACGCGGGAGATTGTGGAGCGGTCGATCAGGGGCGCACTGTGCTTTGGCATCTATGATGGTGCGAGCACGCAGGTCGGATTTGCCCGCGTGATCAGCGATTTCGCCACGATCGCCTACGTCGGCGATGTGTTTGTGCTGGAGGCGCATCGCGGTCGCGGGCTTGGCAAATGGCTGATGCAGTGCATTACGCAGCATCCCGCCCTGCAGAATTTGCGGCGCTGGATTCTAACCACGCGCGATGCTCACGGACTTTATTCACAGTTTGGTTTTACACAGCTGAAGGCTCCAGGACGATACATGGAACTCCACCGGCCCGACGTATACGAGACGTTCTAGGAAAACGATATGAAGACTTCCTCAGTTTCTACGAAGATGTATCGCCCGCTTTACGAAGCCGATCCGCAGATCGCTGCTGCCATCGACAATGAAACCCGCCGCCAGCATGAAGGTCTGGAGTTGATTGCTTCAGAGAATTTTGTCAGTGAAGCCGTGCTCGAAGCCGCGGGGTCGGTGTTCACCAATAAGTATGCCGAAGGATATCCCGGCAAACGGTATTACGGCGGATGCGAGTTCAGCGATGTGGTCGAGAACCTGGCGCGGGACCGCGCCAAACAATTATTCGGCGCAGAACACGCCAATGTGCAGCCTCACGCCGGTTCCCAGGCGAACATGGAAGCCTATGCTGCGGTGCTGCAGCCGGGCGACACCATCCTGGGGTTGAACCTGGCCCACGGCGGCCATCTTACACACGGGCATCCCCTGAATTTTTCCGGCAAGACTTACAAGATCATTCCTTATGGTGTAACCAAAGAAACGGAAACCATCGATTATGATGCGCTGGAAAAGCTGGCGATCGAGGAGCGCCCCAAGCTGATCATTGGCGGTGGCAGCGCCTATCCGCGCATCATCGATTTCGCACGCATGCGGCAGATCGCGGACAAGATCGGCGCTCTCTTTCTAGTCGACATGGCGCATTTCGCCGGATTGGTTGCCGGTGGTGCTCATCCTTCGCCGGTGCCGCATGCGCACATTGTGACTTCCACCACGCACAAAACCCTGCGCGGCCCGCGCTCCGGCATGATTCTCTCCAAGGCAGAGTTCGCGACGGCGATCGACAAAGTAGTTTTCCCGGGAATGCAAGGCGGCCCGCTGGTGCACATCATTGCCGCCAAGGCCATCTGCTTTCAGGAAGCGATGCAGCCTGAATTCCGCGACTATGCCAGACAGGTTGTGGGCAACGCAATAGTGCTGGCGGAAACGCTTGCCGCCGAAGGCTTCCGCATCATTTCCGGCGGTACCGACACGCACGTGATGCTGGTCGATGTCTTTTCCAAGGGAATGCTGGGCAGCGAGGCGGAGAAGGCGCTGGGCGAGGCCGGAATCACCGTCAATAAGAATGCAATTCCGTTTGATGCAAATCCTCCGCTGAAGCCGAGCGGCATCCGCATCGGTACGCCGGCCCTGACCACACGGGGAATGAGAGAAGAAGAGATGCGGCAGGTGGGGCGGTGGGTTGCCGATGCGCTGCTCCACCGGACCGATGCGCCCGTTCTGGCGAGGATCCGAAAAGAAGTTCTGGGTCTTTGTGAGTCCTTCCCGCTCTATGCCGACCGCAGGGCCAAGGCACAGGCGGAAGTGCGCGCTTAACCAGTGATTTTTTGATTCTGCTGCGAGCTCGCGGCATGCGTATGGTTAAATGCCTTCGGTGAAGATAGCGATCGACATCCGGCGGATGACAGAGTTCGGTGTCGGAACCTATATCCGCAATGTCGTCCGTACGCTGGGAAGGCTTGACCGCGAAACTGTGTATTTCCTGATTGGGGCTCCCGCCCGAGTCAAGGAAATCGGCCCGCTCCCGGGTAACTTTCACACCGTTCCCCTGGTCGAGCCGGAACGTTCTCTCAAGAGCTACCTGGAGTTCCGCTCGGTAGTCAGACGGATGGATTGCGATCTCGTCCATATCCCCAACCTGTTTTCCATGCCGAGGGATCTCTCCTGCCCCTATGTAATGACGGTGCACGACATTCTCGAACATCTTTCGCGGGCGCGCGAGCAAACCGGATTCTGGAGATTCACGCACTTCCAGTTGACCAAGCGGGTTTTGAGCGGAGCTGCGCGAATTTTCGCCGTTTCGAACTTCACCAAACTGGAAATCGAGAAGCTGTTCGGTATCCCAGCACGACGCATCGAAGTGGTGTACAATGCGATCGACGAGAGGCTGCTGCACGGGCACGTAAACCCGGCGGACCGCCAGGTGATCGTCGAACGCTACCAGGTGACTTATCCTTTTCTGCTTTATGCCGGAAGGATCAGTCCGCACAAGAATGTGGTGCGCATGATCGAAGCTTTTTCCGCACTAAAAACAGAGTTGGACAAGGAACATCTTTTCCCTGACCTGAAGCTGATCATTATCGGAGACGACGTCAGCGGCAACCCTGATTTGCGACGGACAGTGATCCGGAGCGGCGTGCAGAACGATGTGCGCTTCCTGGGATTTGTACCGATCGAAGTCCTGCGCACGTTTTATGATGCGGCCAAGATTTTCGTCTTTCCGTCCTTATACGAAGGCTTTGGCCTGCCTCCTCTGGAGGCGATGGCGCATGGCACTCCGGTGGTGACGTCGAACGTAACTTCGCTACCCGAGGTGGTGGGGAATGCCGCGGTGCTGGTTCATCCGGAGAACGTTTTTGAGATCATGCGAGCGTTGCATCGGGTGCTTCTTGACCAGTCGCTGCGTGAAAAAATGAAGGAACGCAGCTACCGGCAGGCAGCCAAATTCTCCTGGGAAAAATCGGTGTCCCGCATCCTGGACGTCTACCGGGAAGTTTTGAACTCCGCTGGGAACGCCGCCTTGCCCGGCCCGCCCTCCGTCAAAGGCAGCGAAACCACGGCAGGCGTGGCGTAGTTCGACGAGTCTCCCAGCGGTCAGCCCGACCGCCAATCCGTGACGACACCCGTTCAAGCGGGATTTACTTCACTAGCGGCTGGCCAGGCGAAGCGACGGCGAGCTTGTGCAACTTGGCGGTGATCCGGCTGCGATCGGCATCGGTCTGGGCCGAAGCGAGACGCTTCCGGAGTGTGGTGATCTTGTGCTGACGAGCGCGGCGCCGGCGAATTTCTGGCCGGCGACTGGGTGCGGACATGATGTGTACTCCTCGGTGAAGAACAGAATTGCAGCCGCGGGATGAGCAAATCACGTTGCGGCCACTTCAGTCATTGAATCTGAGATGGCGAGAACTGTCAATGAGGGCGAATTGGGTTGAATCAGGTTGGAGTCGATCGACATAATCTGCTCGACGAAACACCCTCACAGCGATTGATTGTGCCGTTACGAGCGGCACGAAGTTGATCGGGTCGGAGATCCAGCTAAATTTAGGGGCATCCTTATTGAAGCGACACCGAGATCTTGCCCAGGTGGACTTTGCGCTGGCTTCGTTTGAACTGGAGGAAGCGGCGAGCGAAGTCTCTGACCTCGTATCCGCCATCTTTGGCGGCACGCCGCCAGGGTAAGCGCGATTACTTGGCAACGCTGAAAGTGGTCCAGGCGTGCGAGTCCATGTCCCGCTGAAGATCTTTCTGCCAGGAAAACTCCGGGTGCTCGCGCAAGTGTTCCGCTGCCTTGAAATCCAGGCCACAGGCATGGCCGGCGGCCGCGGAAAAACTCATTTGTGCCGCCAAACTGGCGTCGGCAGACTTGTTCTGGACAGCCCCCGCCATCCCAAACGGCGGCTGCCAAGGTTCAGAGCCGCGCGGCGAGAGGTCGATGTGCCCGTCCAGTGTCCGTTCGTCCGCATCTTCTTTATTCTCAAATGTATCGTAGTGATCGGCTAGAAAGCGTTGCGCGGCCGGCAAGTCGATCTTGCCTTTATTCTCCGCCATGAGTTGATTCCAGCGGAGGTGACGGGCGTTGGCGCTTGCGCTCATATCATGAGGATCGAAGTCCGTCTCTTCGCGGATGAGTTTCTCGTTAATCGGAAAATTCGAGCCCACAAAATACCCGTCCCTCTTCCGCTCCAACGTAACATTCTTCAATCCTAGTTCAAGCTGGCCGATTTCATTCTTCCCGATATCAGCGACCAGCCAGGTATTGGCATAGCCGCCGTTATTGCCCTGCTTCATGATGCGGGCGAAATCATCGATGGATGCCGAATACTGGGCGGCTTTGCGCGCCCGCACAAATTCCGGAATCGCGGCCGGATCGTATCCGGAGAAGTGGCCGATCGTCGTTTCCGTAATGACGATGCCCGCCGAGTTCATTACGAAATCGTCGGCACTGTGGATGACGCCAGGCAGACCGTCCATCAGCATGCGTTTGCCCTTGGCCGGAACGATATCGAAAATGATGGTCCACCGTTCACCGTCCAAATAATTCGTCCAATTGTTGTGGGCGATCACAACCTTGCCGTCTTTCGTATAGCTGCCGGTGGCAACAAAAGCGCTGCAATGCTCGGGAACAGCGCGAGAGGCGGTAGACTTGATGCCCTGCAGCCGATCGTATTCCTTGACGTAGTAGCTCCATTCCTCGGCCGCATTCAAAGCCACCACATCCCACACATCAATCTTTACGCCATGCGCGCTGGCGCCATCGGAAATTCCTTGCAGCTCGTCGCGATATTCCTGCTCAATGTGGGGCCACATCATGTTTTGCGCGGCATCCCGGAAGAATTGCCAGTCTTTCTTATTGTCGTGTGTCGCCTCGAGTGCTGTGACTTTCAAGGTGTCTTCGATTTCTGGCGCCAGCAAGTAGCCATTCTGAAAGCCGATCTCGTGGGGTGTTCCTTGCAGATGGACGAATATCCACCCGTTTTTCGCGGGCGCGCGAAAAGCACCTTTCAACTCGACATCGGTTGAGTCCGCCTTGGAAGAAGACGAGAAGGAAAAAACTGTCCCCGCTAAAAGAAGAGCGGCGAAAACCACCAACCATCGGCGCATGCATAACTCCGGACGATCTTGAATGTAGGGCATTCTAGCAGAGTCCCGACGGAAACGCCGCCGCGGAGAGCCGCGGAGAGCCACGCTGTAAGCGGAATTCGCCGGGTTCGGTTGCTGACTCACTTCTCCCCAGAAACGATGTTGGATGCAGGCCAGTGGGATGGCTGCGCGTTGACATTGGCCACGATTGAGACTGGACCGTCGAGAGGCTTTACATCCACGTTGTACCCATCCAGTTCGACGAGTGGCCGGTCTCCCTGCAGGTCCTTCGTTGCCGCTTCGATCGTGATGGTTGAGGATTCGCCGGGCACGAGTGAAATATAGTTGTCGGAATAAAAGACGGGCAGGACGCGCCGGCCGCTCTTCTTTTGATGAAGCTGAAGGTGCGACAACAGAGCGACGTTAAGTGTGTGGTTGTGCAACGAAACGGTCACCACCGTGTCGTCGCCCTCGAGGCGAGTGCTGGCTTCGGCGTCAAGCATGACGATGGGAAGGTTCATCAGACCGTCGAACTGATCCTGCGCAACATGCTGCCAGTAAAAATTGCTGGAGAGCAAGTTTCCGCCCGCGTCGGTGAGGTTGAGCTTGATGAAGTAGAGCGGGCTGATGCGAGCGCTCACCTCGATTTGCGCGGCCTTCACCGTGCTGCTGCCGGGAACCTGTGCTAGCGGATAAGCTTTATGGGAATCAAGCGTGCCGTCAAAACGATAGATGAGCACCGTGACATTGAGTGCGTTGAGCGGATCAGGACGGTTGTTGACCACCTCGATGCCGCGGTTTTCTTCATTGAACTGCACATGCACGGTCTCGGAGGCTTTCTTTGCTGCGTACAGGGCGGCGTTGGGCTCAAGATCGTAGTGGTAGAGCTGCCAAACGAAGCTGGGCTGCGCGGGGTGACTCATCCAGGTGATCACGCCCGTCGTCGTCTTGAGCATTTCGGCATTGCGTCCTTCATACATGGCGCGGAAAGCTTCATAGGTAGCAAGTTGGCCTTTTCGAACGAAGTCGGCAAGATTGCGAATGTGCCCGTAGCGCACCGCCATGGAAGTCGGGAACTCGTTGCCCCGTTGAGCGCCGGCCGCCATGTCATGTTGGGCCCAGTCATCGTTGATCGTCTCCCAATCTTTCTACGGCATCATGCCCTGGATGGATTCGATCGTAGGAATGGAGACAGAGCCAGTCTCGGTCTTAAAGCTTTCGTTAAACGCATAGAAAAACCGCGGCGAACGCCAGTAGTAGGGTCCATGGGACGAGACCCCGCGGCCGTCGGCGGAGTTCGACTGGTATAGCCGCGTCGGATCGAGGCGAGCCATGAGCGTCTTCAACGTGTCGTCAAGTTCTTTCGGCGGATAACCCTCGTTGCGTGCACACCAGACTGCGATGGAGGGATGGTTGCGATAGCGAACTACCTTATCGGTGACGTTGGCGAGGTATGTGGGAATATCGGTCACGTCAGGACCGTCATTTGGATTGGGCTGAAAAAACTCATCCCATAGCAGGATCCCGTACTTGTCTGCCATGTCGTAGAAGTCGGGGCTGGTGCTCTGTCCCACCCAGTTGCGAATGATGTTCAGGTTGGCCAGCGCGTGCATGTGAAACTGAGCCTCAAGCCGTTCCTTCGGAATCCGCTTCATGGCCTCATCGAGACCCCAGTTGCCGCCGCGCGCCATCACACGAACTCCGTTCACCGATAGGGTAAGGTTCTCCGAGTCGGGAACTTGGTACTCGATTTTGCGGATACCAAACTGTCGGGTCGCGATATCCGAAGTTCTGGAGTTTGCTCCTACATCGAAACGCAACGTGAGAGTGTACAGATTCTGCGGACCATAACCGTTCGGCCACCACAGCTTCGGATCAGAAAGGCGCAACTCGGGTGTGGATTTGCTGTCCAGCGCCACCGCTTCCGTGCCGTTCGCGGCGAGGGTGACGGATTGGTGGAAAGTGATCGCAGGATTTTGTGAGCTCTGACGCTGTGCGTTCTGCAGCTGAATTATGCCGGTGAGTGTACCTGTGACGGGCTTAGGGGACTTGTTCTCGAGCGTAGTGGAAAGCTGCAAGTCCGCGCTTTCGTGCGAGGAAGACAAATCCGCAGTAACGAATGGATCCTTCACGATGACCGGCCCGGTTGCATCCAGTGTGACCGGAAGCCAGATACCAGTGTCACGATCGCGAACGGCGGGGAGCCAGTCCCATCCGATGGTGGAGAGGAACGTGGGGCCATCGATCGCAGTCTCGCCGCCGTTCTTGCCTACTCCATTAGCAACGTTATGCTCGTGCGGAACGCCGGGGTGAGGCTGCGGCGTAACCAACACGGCGAGGACGGCGCGGCGACCGGGTTTCACGAACTCAGAGATGTCGAAGTCACCGCGGATGAAGGCGCCGTGCATCGTCCCCGCTTCGTGGCCGTTCACCCAGATCTGCGCGGTGTAATTGATGCCGCCGAAATGAAGCCAGGTATGGCGGTCTTTGTAGGCCGAAGGCACGGTCAAGGTTGTGCGGTACCAATAGTTGCTTTTATTCAGGCTCTCGGGAATGGCGCGCATGTTCTCGCCGTAGAGTGGGTCTGGGTAAACACCGTTGTTGACCAGCGTGGTAAGCACGGTTCCCGGCACTGTAGCGGCATACCAACCCTCTGGATCAAAGCTGGTGGTCGAAAGGATCGGGCCCGCAGCCGCAACTTTCGCGGAATCTTGCATCTGCCAGCCATGAATTGTTTGCGTTTGTGTGTGCGCCAGCAAAGATGCGGAAAGCAGAAGGGCACCGAGGGAGAATAGACGAAAGATCATAGCGCGATATCCCTTTTCGCAGGATTAAAATCCCGACCGAAGCAGTCTACGCTTTTAGAAGCACGCTCAAACGTGTCATCCGAGGCAAGTTCGTCGCTGGTATCCAGCGTTAGCTCCGCTAAAGTACGAAAGTCATTCCTGAGCCGTCGTCAAACTCAAGGATGGCGAACTAGATGGTTAAGGATCTCAGGCGGCGGCCGCCTCGTGGCTGAGTCCGAACTGCGAGCTATGCATCTACGTTGGCATGGCAAACTTGACGGAATTCAACCTGCCCGAGGCCATCGCAATCCTCACCCGCACTCCCCCAACCCTAGAGGCGCTGTTGCTAGGGCTGCCCAACGTATGGGCGCGCCGCAACGAAGGAAAAGATACCTGGAGCGCGTTCGACATCGTGGGTCACTTGATCGTCGGGGAGCGCACCGACTGGATGCCCCGGGTGCGGATCATCCTGGAGAACGGCGAAGCGCGGCCATTCGATCCCTTCGACCGATTTGCGCAGTCGAAAGAAAATCAAGACAAGTCGCTGGAACACCTCTTGGACCATTTTGCGCGTCTGCGAAGGGGAAACGTAGCTGCGCTGCAGGCGCTGAATTTGCGACAGGAAGATCTGACCCGGCGAGGAACGCATCCAGCGCTGGGGGCGGTGACGCTTTCAGAACTTCTGGCGACGTGGGCCGTGCACGACCTCACTCACCTGCATCAACTATCGCGCGTGATGGCTCACGAGTATCGTGATGCGGTCGGTCCGTGGAGAGCCTATCTGGGCGTGCTGCACTGTGCCGGTCATAGCGCTCCGTAGAGGATTGACCGGCGGCGGCTTTGGGGTGACATTTGGACTACCCTTGGGAACGATAGGAAATGCCCACGGTTCTTTGCAGATTTCGATGAGGCGCCCTTCGATGTCACCGATTTCAAAGAACTGCAGCTCACCGCTGTCTTCGATTGGTGCGGCGAGAATGCCACGACTGGAAAGCTGTACGTACGCCTTCTTTAGCTTGTCGCAAAAGATTACGGACACGACGGGCGAGGCTCGATCAAAACCTGCTGGTTCCACGTCCGCTTGAGCACTCAGCAGAATCACCGGCGCACTGTCGCCAGGAAACTTCAGGGCCACATCAGACGGCAGCGGATTGTCCCAATCCGGTGGCACCCTTGCAACCTTGCAATCAAACGCGTTAATCCACCACCGGTTGGGCCGCCTCGAGGTTCGAGTCGTTGAGGGCCACCGAATCTGTATAGGAGGAAGCCATACCAATTACTTACAATGCAAGAGAACAGTAACAACGAGCACGCTCAATTCCTTAAGTTGCGGCGCCCATGCAACCGGGGCAGTCCAGACCGGCGTTACGCACGGCAAGGGAATCCGTAATACTAGACAAAGTTTAAAGCGGCAGCCGGACCTGGAAGCCGAATTCGCCGGGTCACGTTGCAAATACGTAAGTTATTGAATCGGAACCTGGCGAGAACTGTCAATGAGGTCAACTGTGTCAGCGATGGCAGGTTTTGCGTCACACCCGCGTCACCAACGTTGATTCTTTCAACGAAATGCTTTGCTCTCTGCCCGGATGGAACATACCGTGGCTTTCGAGATGTTTGCGTCCGGGACGCAAGAAGAACCGATGAAAAGTGTCGCGACAGCGACCACTGCGCGGGGAGCTGTTGGTTTCGAGTGGTTTGGCGAGGCAGACCACGGCGTGATCGGCGATGACTCTCCGTTAATATACGCATCAGCGAATTTCTTCAGCAAGTCATTACCCATTTCCACGAATCAACCGCGAACTGCCGCTGTTGCCGCTCGGGCTAATCTCGTTCGGGCTTAAACCACGGGCGCACACAGCGTCGGGCAATTTCCTATCACTCTTTCATGCGGGCGATGGTGGGGACGTCGATGTGGTATATAAGAGCCCTTGTGAGTTGTCGTTCGCCGCCCTGCCCCCGTTTACTGGGGGTTCCAAGCTGTATTGCGCAGCGTCCAGAAGAATTTATGTCCCAGCGCGAAATCATTGATGCTCTCGAAGAAGAGCTCAGATTAGGCGGCAAGCCGCTAAAGCTCACGGTTTCCGAGGTGAAGCCGGATGGCCCGGCGCTGTTTAAGATATTCATCGATTCGTCGGATTCTTCTCACGGACTGGACGAGAGCCTTGAGGGTGCTGCGGCGTCGTGGCCGGGGCCGCCAAAGGGAACTGCTGACGTCCTCTCCGTCTCCGCCGAACACGGCCAAATCAACATCCGATATCTGAGTGGCCCACCGCCCCGAAAAGGCGGCCATATCGTGCTTCACCCGCCGCGATATCTGGAGGCGTTGCGGGACATTTGGAAATCACCGCTCTTTGCAGAGGCCAGTCTTGGTTGGCTTGAAAAAGTCACCGCTCTGAATTACTCCCCACTCCTCGATGTGCGTTCGGTACCTGGTTTTCCCAAGTTGAGGCATAGGCAAAGACAGGCATTTGGGCTGCTGGATCGGGAGTTTGGGTTCCTTTGGGGACCGCCGGGCACCGGGAAGACCTATACGGTGGGCGCAATATTGGCCTCGTACCTGCGCCAAAGGCCGCAAGCGAGAGTCTTGCTGCTTTCGACGACGAACTGGGCAGTCGACATTGCACTGCTGTCGGTCGACCGTCGCCTTGAAGAACTCGAGCGGACTGATCCTGCGGCTCACGGATTGCGCCAGCAGTGCAAACGAATCGGAACGCACTTCATCGCCGGCAACTACAAAGGCCGTGAACACTTATTACCAGTGGTTGATAGCGATCTTGTTAGACGGATTGCTGAGCTTGAAACGCAGATGCCGGACCGAAGCAATGCGGCAGCCTATGCCACTTGGAAGGACAAGATTAGTGCTCTCCGAGCACAGATACCGAAGCCAATCGATCAGGCGCAAGTGGCGGCGATGACCACAACCGGAGCAGCCTTTTCGTACAGAGCTCTACGGGCTCGCAAGCCGTTCGACCTCATCTTGTTCGACGAGTCCAGCCAGGTAAGCCTGCCCCATGCTTTGGCGTTGGCGCCGCTTGGCCAGCGAGTCCTCTTCGCGGGCGACCACAAGCAGCTTGCACCGATCGTGCGGTCAGCGCATCCCGATGCAAAGAAGTGGCTTGGCGTATCAATGTTTAAGTACATGAAACCGCAGAACCGCTGCTTCTTGAATGAACAGTCCCGTATGGCCGCGGAGATTTGTGACATCGTTAGCTGCGTGTTCTATGACGGGGAGTTGATCGTCGCCGAGAAGTGCGCAACCGACGTGGAATGGTGTGCGGAGCGACGTGCTCACTTCGTCCCCGGGATCGGCACCGACCGCGTACACCTCGAAAAGTGCCCTGCCGAAGGCGACTTCAAACAGACGAAATATGGCATTGGCACACGCTACAAGTCCGCCGAGTATATCGGACAGATCGTTCCTTCTCTCACCGGCCAGGTCGGTGAGGAGAACGTGCTCGTCCTGACTCCTTATCGAGCACAGCGGGGGCTGATCAAAACTTTTCTCCGAAATGCTGGACAGACCAGGGTCCCGGTCAGCACCGTGCATAGGGCGCAAGGGAGCGAGTATCACACTGTCATTTTCGATCCAGTGATCGCAACTGGCGAGAGATTGCTGGGGCATCCTGTCGAAGGACCTCGATTGATCAACGTCGCGCTGAGTCGGGCGAAAGCACGCCTGGTTGTGATTCTTTCCGTCGGCGACTACGCCAATGAGTACCTGCGGCGAATTGTTGACGTGAACTCCGGTGAGGGATAATTGATGGAGCCAGTCGACGTACGGGAACTCGCATTACAGCCAGAAACTAGAGGGCAGAGTCGCGGTCGGCTTTTTTACAAACGGGAT
>Ga0187867_10000775_pt1 | contig 28099 bp, 17 predicted proteins | sample June2016WEW_13_1_FD_132976 | JGI IMG/M metagenome (GOLD analysis project Ga0187867, IMG submission 132976) | Peatland microbial communities from SPRUCE experiment site at the Marcell Experimental Forest, Minnesota, USA - June2016WEW_13_10 | ecosystem: Environmental > Terrestrial > Soil >... | reverse complement strand
TGCGGAAATAATTGCCGGAGACGAATTCGCCCATGACGGAGCGCGCGCCAGCGGGATCGCCATCGCGGCGGGCGATGATGGGGCGGTACCCGAAGCCGGCCTGCATGGCGGCGAGCTCCTCGAATTCGGGGACGTTCTTCTTTAGCAATTGCCAGGTCTCGGTGGGAAACAGGGAGTAGTCGCCATCGCTGTGCGTGCCGCTGTTGACGCAGCAATCGTTGTTGTCGCCGATGCGCACCAGCGTCTTGGGGTCGGCGACCGGGAGGTTTTTGATAAGGACGGCATTGACCAGGGTAAAGATGGCGGCATTGGCGCCGATGCCGAGCGCGAGTGTGAGCATGGCTGTAGCGGTAAAGCCCGGGGTCTTTCGAAGCTGCCTTAGCGCGAAGCGAAGATCCGGTATGAGCGTTGCTTTCACGTTATTCCCCAATCGTCAGGAGCGAACTTTAATTGGACGCTTGGGGACGGCTTCGGTTAGCGGAAGGTCGCGGGGCGCAAGCGGAGCAATCGTCGCCGGCGTTGCCCATATCGTAACGCGAGCATGCGATTCAGCCGCGACAATTTCAAAGCCGGCGACTGCGTCAGGCGGGCTCGGCGAATCGAGGCGTGTCTTTTGGGATAGGGCCTCATAAGGTTGCATATCGGACACTAACCCTGGCAACGGCAATGGTCCGCATTCAGCGTGCCAGCTCGCGGGTTTCGCCGTCCGGGGTCAGGCATGGCCGGCGCGCCAGAGCGCTACCATGCCGATTCGGGGACGCGACACTGGTGGAAGTGCCGCCCCACCGCTATTCCGGGAACTCTGCCGTTCACCAGACGACGGCGGTGCTCGTCAATACCGCTAACGGCATACGGCGCCGCTTCTGCAGGGGTGACTGGAAGCGCTTGTTTAAGGGTTCTAAGACTCTTGCCATTTGATTTCTCATGGATTATTTTGCAGTTAGTGAACCAGCGCGGCGAGGATGGTCGCGTCGTCGGTTTGATTGTCGCCTGAAAACTCGTCGAGCGTCGCAAATGCAGCTTCGACAATGCTCTCCGGCTGCCGCGTCCGGCAACGTTTTACGGCGGCCAGAAGACCCTCGATGCCCCACTCTTCGCTGACCGAGTTGGTAGCTTCGATGAGGCCGTCGGTGTAGGCCACTATGAGATCTCCCGGACACAACTGAATCGCCTGCGCCTGGTAGACGGTTTCGGCAAAGAGTCCGACGGGCGGCGCGGAGGCTTCGAGCCAAGTGACGGCGCCGCCGCAGCGGATCACCACCGCGGGATTGTGGCCTGCATTTACATAGTGCAGTGTCCGCTTATTTTCGTCGAAAACGCCGTAAAATAGGGTGGTGTATCGCTCCACCGGCGAGCATGCGTACAACTGACGGTTCACCGCGGTAACAACTGCGGCCGGGTCTTCGGGGGCGAACAAAGCGGCAGTGTGAAGAGAGGACTGGACGTTCGCTACGATAAGCGCTGCGGGAAGGCCTTTACCGGACGCGTCGGCAACTGCGAGCGCAACGCGGCGGCCGGACAGGGGTACGAAGTGGAAGCAATCGCCGCCGAGCGCGCGCATCTGCCGGCAGCGGGCATTGTAGGTGAGCCTTTGTGCTTTAGCGCACGGAATTTCCATGAATCGTTCCTGCAGGCCGCATGCTGCCACCCAGTCCTGGCTGACGTCCACTACTACGGATTCGGTAATCATCTTTTTTGCGCCTCCGTAGATAGGTCGGCTCAGGAGGCTTCAAAATCGACATCGGACCGCCAACTTTTTTGTACAAAAAATTGGCGGAGCATGTCGAGAACCGGGAAGGCGGCTCCGACTACCCCATGAACGCGCCAAAAGGCAGCGTGAAAGGAGCAAGAAGACATGAAATACATTTTGCTGATGTCAGGAAGCAAGGCAGGAGTGGACGCATACCGGGCGTGGTCCAGGAAAGACATCGATGCCCATATGGCCGTCTTGACGAGCATCAACCGGGAGCTTACAGAATCGGGTGAGTTCGTCGCAACACAAGGTTTGGCGGCTCCGCATGAGGCTAAGGCCGTGCGCGGCTTGAAGGAAGGGATGCCAATCACGGACGGCATTTTCCCCGAATCCAAGGAGTTTCTGCTGGGCTACTGGATTGTAGACGTAGCGACGCCGGAGCGTGCCTACGAAATTGCCGGCCGCATTTCAGCAGCGCCGGGTCCCGGCGGAGTACCGACCAACATGCCGATCGAAGTCCGGCAGTTGGCGATCCACGCTCCGCAAGCGTAGAGAGAGCACAGAGTTCAGTGCCGGACAGAGGAGATTTATGAAATACATTCTGATGATGCACGGCCAAAAGGGCTCCTGGGATGAGTACGCCAGGTGGTCGAAAGAAGATCTGCAGCGCAACGTCGAGTTTATGCAGCGCTTCAACAAGGAGCTTCACGATTCGGGTGTTTTTGTGGACACGAAAGGGCTGGCCTGGCCCCAGGAGGCGAAGATGGTTCGCGCAGGGAATGACGGAGAGCCAGTCACCGACGGCGTGTTCCCGGAATCGAAGGAGTTCCTTGCCGGATACTGGGTTATCGACGTAGAGAGTCCTGAGCAGGCGTACAAGATTGCTGCCCGTGCATCAGCCGCGCCCGGGCCGGGCGGGAAACCGGCGAATATGCCGATTGAAGTACGGCAGGTGCTCGGCAGCCATAGCGATTTGGGATTCTGACGACTGAGAGCGAATCGTGGATGGGCGGGAACAATCATCCGATCTTCCGATCGGAGAGCTGTTGCGAGAACTGACGCCACAGGTGCTCGGGCTTGTGGTGCGACGATTTCGTGATTTCGACGCGGCCGAGGATTCCGTTCAGGAAGCGTCGATCGCGGCAGTGATGCAATGGCCGCGCGACGGAGTTCCCGACAATCCGCGCGCCTGGCTGACGCAGGTTGCATTTCGAAAGATGACGGACCTTATCCGCCGCGAATCTGCACGGAGGCGTCGCGAGACGGAAGTCCTGGAGGAGGCGGCGCGTGTGTCGGAGACCGGCCCGGATGCTGCGCCGGTCGAAGACGACGCGCTGGTTCTCCTCTTTATGTGCTGCCATCCGGCTCTTACGCCTTCCTCCGCTATTGCTTTGACGCTGCGCGCCGTTGGCGGTCTAACCACGGCTGAAATCGCCAATGCTTTCCTGGTTCCGGAAGCAACCATGGCACAGCGAATCTCCCGGGCGAAGCAGACCGTCAAGGCATCGGGCATTTCATTCCGAATGCCTGATGCTGAAGAGCGCGGCGGGCGTCTGCGCTCGGTGCTCCACGTTTTGTACTTGATCTTCAACGAGGGATATACGGCTACTTCAGGACCACACCTCCAGCGAGCCGATCTATCACGGGAGGGAATACGACTGACGCGGATGGCCTTGCGGCTGCGGCCCGAAAATACGGAGATTGCCGGCCTGCTTGCGCTGATGCAGTTGACCGACGCGCGGCGACATGCCCGAACCGGCCCAAACGATGAATTAATTCCGCTCGCGCAACAAAATCGGGCGCTTTGGGACCGGGAACAGATTGCGGACGGCGTCGCACTACTATCGGCCGCGCTGCCGAAAGGCTCTGTCGGACCGTATCAATTGCAAGCGGCGATAGCCGCTGTTCACGATGAAGCCGAACGCCCCGAAGATACGGATTGGCCTCAGATCCTGGCGCTATACGAGTTGCTGAAACGTATGTCGGACAATCCGATGGTGACCTTGAACCACGCGATCGCGGCAGCGATGGTGCATGGCCCGAAAGAGGGTTTGAATCTGCTCGACGCGCTTAAGGGGGACCGGCGCATTGCGGAACACTACCGTATGGACGCCGTTCGCGCACATCTCTTGGAGAGGGCTGGCGATTCGCAAGGCGCCGCGAAATACTACCGCGCGGCTGCGGGCAAAACAGTGAATCTCCCTGAGCGCAATTACCTTCTGATGCAAGCTGCGCGACTCACTACGATGATGGCCCGATTCCGTGCTGACGATTAGCTGTTCCGAAACGACGCCAGGTTGCTATGTTTTCCCAGTGAGGGGTCAAACCGGCATGCTGCCGTGGGTTGGTGTAATCGTCGGGCCGCGTTTTTGGATAGCCGTACTGAATCCGGAAGCGCTACGGCGCCGGAGGAGCACGGGCGGCAGACCGCGCGGGATACACCGTCCGCGCCCGTCGGCCGTTCGCCTTTCACGATGTACCACGGCCCGCCGCCCGATTCGCCCGTCGTTTGGGGCCACCACTCGACCGCGGACGACAGGTCCGGCCGACGCATGACTATCGGACGGAATAGCTGACGCGCCACACGCTATTCGAGCCGTCGTCAGTCACAATTAGCGAGCCGTCCTGCGCCACTGCGACGCCCACCGGCCGGCCCCATACGTCGCCGCCGGCAGTCACAAAACCGGTTAGGAAATCCTCATACTCTCCTGTGGCGTGACCCGCTTTCATCGGAACCCGGATGACTTCGTAACCGGTGCGCACGGCCTTGTTCCACGAACCATGTTCGCCGGCGAAGACATCGCCCCGATATTCAGCGGGAAACTGGCCGCCGTCGTAGAAGGTCATCTCCAGAGATGCGTTGTGCGGCTGCAGCAGGACGTCTGGCGTGATCACTTTGCTCTGCAATTCCGGATGCTTCCCTGGTTGCCGCGGGTCCTGGTGTCCGCCCATGTAGAACCAGGGCCAGCCGTAAAAGCCGCCACGCTGCACGTGCGTGATGTAGTCCGGCACCAGATTGTCGCCCAAACCGTCGCGCTCGTTTACTGAGGCCCACAATTCGCCGGTCGTTGGATTCGTGGCAATGCCCACCGGGTTGCGGATGCCGTAAGCGTAAATCCGGCCTCCGCTGCCATCCGGGTTGAACTCCAGAATATCGGCGCGATGGTGTTCTTGCGGGTTATTATCGGCGTCGTCGTCATTGGAGTGCGAGCCGACCGAGACGAACATCTTGCTTCCATCAAGCGTGAAGGCAAGATCGCGTGTCCAGTGTCCGCCGCCGGTCAAACGGCCGCCGGAAGGGATATCCGGAACGATGGTCTCCGCCGCGCCGCGCGCTTTCAGGTCTCCGTTGCGGTAGGGGAAGCGCACCACCGAGCCGGTGTTCGCCACGTAGACGAATTGCGGATCAGGGCCAGGCGGGTAGAAGGCCACGCCGAAGGGTTGCGTCAAACCAGTTGCGTAGATCTCCACAGTCTGCGCTTTGCCATCCGCGCCAATACCGCGCAGCACGCGGATACGCCCCGGTTCGCTTTCCGCCACGAACAGGTCGCCGTTCGGTGCGCGCCGGATGAGCCGTGGATTCTGGAGGCCAGTGACATACTGTGTGACGGTGAATCCCGGCAAAGCTTTCGGCCAGGCATCCGCGGGCCGTGGGACAATGTGCGCGCGATTGTCCGCCGATTCCGTGCGATACGGTTCCGGCAGGTCCGCTAATGTTATCTTGCGGGTTGTGCCGGGGTTCTCGTGGCGATAGTCCGTGAAGGGAGCCAGACGGAACCCGACGGCAAATCCCGCAGTGGCGCAGAGTATGGTCGCGATACGAATGTGTGAACGAAGTATCTTCATTTCAAGCCTCCACCAACACGCCGGTCTGCTCCGCTCCCGTGACTCGCATCACATCGGCCGCAGCCAGCAACACACTGCCTGCCCAAGCGTTCTCCGCAGCCTGGCGCTCGTCGCGGGCGCCCACCAGCGCGTGCGTGATGCCGGGCTGCGCGAGCGTCCAGGAGATCGCTAACTGACCGTCCGTGAAGTTGTACCTCCGGGTCACCGGCGCCAATTGTTCGAACATTTCCTTTACGCGAAGGCGCGACTCGCGGCTGAACAGAGGGTTATTGCGCCGCAAATCGTCCTCCGGGAAGACGCGCTCCGGATCGATCTTGCCGGTGAGCAGCCCGTTGGCTAGCGGCGAGTACGCCAGCACCGCCATATGGTTCTGCGCGCAATAGGGCAGGTATTCGTGCTCCAAGTCGCGGTTGAGTAGGCTGAACTTTTCCTGTGCGGCGTCCACCGGCCCTACGGCCCGGTACTGCCGCACCTGGTCGAGCGTGCAGTTAGAGACTCCAATGGCGCGAATCTTGCCCTCCCTTTTCAATTCGAGCAGCGCGCCCATGGTCTCTTCGATTGGTGTGGTGGGGTCTTGCCAGTGCGTCTGGTAAAGATCGATATAGTCGGTTTCGAGACGCCGCAAGCTGTGTTCGACTTCATACCGGATGGACTCCGCGCCAAGATAGCGGTGAATGCGCGTGCCATTCTGATCGACAAAGAAGTTGCCCTTCGCCGTATGCCAAACTAAGCCGCACTTGGTGGCAAGAATCACCTTGTCGCGGCGCCCACGAATAGCCTCGCCCACAATACGCTCAGAAAGACCGAGCCCATAGGCCGGCGCCGTGTCGATGAAGTTGACGCCGGCGTCGAGCGAAGCTTGAATGGAGCGGACCGACTTCTGTATATCGGCACCTCCCCACATCCATCCGCCAATGGCCCACGTGCCGTGCGCCACGACGGAAGCTGTAATTCCAGATTGTCCAAGAGGTCTGTATATCATACCCGTGGAAGTGCACTTCGGGTGCCATCGGATGCTTGTTGCAAATCCGAAAGTTAGAGACTCATCGCGAAAAAACCAAATCACGAATTCACGAGATGCCGCGACTCAAGGCACCAGCGCTGTTTTCAGGCTGGGCTTGAGGGGCATGCCGGCCAGGCTGTGAGCGTCCCATCCTCCGCCGAGCGCTTTCACCAACATCACGGACGCCACCAATTGACCGCCTTGAACTTGCGCGGCTTCGCGCTGATTGGAGAGCAGGCTTTGCTGCGCGGTGACCACATCGAGATAAGTGATCAGCCCGCCGGTATAACGGTTCAATGCGATATCCAGCGCGCGTTGGGAGTCCCCGACGGCTGTCGCTTGCGACTCTGCGGCACCTGCAAATACTTGCAGTCCGGCCAGCGCATCCTCGACTTCTTGAAAAGCCACCAGCACGGTCTGGCGATATTGCGCAACGGAGTCTTGATATCCGGCATCCGCGAAATCCACCCCGGCGCGAATCCTGCCACCGGAAAACAACGGCTGCGCCAGCGTTGCGCCGACCGCCCAAAGCGAGCTGGGCAGGGAGAACAGGTTCCCGATGCCGGTGCTCTCAAGTCCGGCGCTAGCCGCCAGTTGCAAGCTCGGATAGTAGGCTGACTTGGCGACGCCGATCTGAGCATTGGCGGCGGCCATCAAACGCTCCTGCCGCGCAATGTCCGGACGGCGCTCCAGCACATCGGACGGCACGCCCGCCGGGATCGCCGGGAGATATTTGTGCAGCGAGCCCTCCGCCACGCGGAAATCCGGGGCCGGCGCGCCGCATAACACCGCCAGCGCGTGCTCGTAGTTTGCCCGCAGTTGCCGCTCCAGAGTGGCTTGCGTGCGGGTGGCCTCCAGCAATGCCTGCTCCTGCGCCAGGTCCAAACCAGAGGCGACTCCCCCGTCGTGACGGTTCTGCACCAGTGCCGTAGCTCTTTCCATCGACGCGACCGTATCGTCCAGAATGCGGATCTCAGCGTCCACCTCGCAGAGCGTGAAGAAATCGGCGGCCGTTTCCGCGGTTAACACCAACTTCACGTTCTCGAAGTCCGCGCCAGCGGCCTGATAGGATGCATTGGCGCCCTCCACGCTGCGCCTGGTCCGCCCGAAAAGATCCGGCTCATAACTCAGAACGAATGGCAGGTTCCACGCGTTCTGTGTGATCGGCCCATCCACGACGCCACCCAGGGAAGGCCGGTTCGCGGAGAGCCGGAACCTTTGGAACGAAGGCGATACGCCGGCCTGCGGGTAGAAGTTGCCGATGGCCACCGAGGCCAGCGCGCGCGCCTGCTGCAATCGCGCACTCGCCGAAACCAGGTCTTGATTCGAGGCCAGCACCGCCGTCTCCAGGCGATTCAGCTCGGCATCGTGAAAGACTTCCCACCACGCGCCCTTCGGTATTTGATCCTTTGGATCGCCCTGCCGCCACGGCCCTTCCGTGTGCCATGCCGCCGGCTGCGGTGCGGGGGGTGTGTGGTAATCCGGCCCGACCGGATGGCAGGCAGCCAGCAGGATGGCCACCGCGGGCAGAAGGGCAATGGCATTGCGTTTCATGGGACCACCCGCACAACCTGGCCGTTCTCCAATGAATCTGGAGGATTCTGTACCACTCGATCGCCCGCCCGGATACCTTGTAGGATTTCCAGGCTGGTGCCAAAATCGCGTCCGATCACGATGGGCCGCAGTTGCACCCGATCGCCAGGTCCCACCACAGCAACGCTAGGCCCTTCGGACCGGAACAGCATCGCGCTCGATGGCACCGACAGCCGCCTGCCGTTCACCGGCACGTCAAAGTGGACTTGCGCATAAGCGCCCGGCAAAAGCCGGCCAGCCTTATTCGGCACATCCACCTCGGTAAGCAGCGTGCGTGTGTTCTGGTCGATGGCGTTGGCCGTCCGCACCACAGTCCCGGTGAACCGCGAGGCCGGATACTCGGCCAGTCCGATCCAGGCCCGCATGCCAACGCGGATGCTTGGGGCGTCGGCTTCCGGAACACTGACGTAGACGCGCAACGGATCGATCAGCGCGAGATTGAACAGTTCTTTGCCCGATCCGCCGTTGCCAGCATTCACCAGCGCGCCGATGTCCACGTTGCGTTTCGTGAGCACGCCCGCGAACGGAGCGTAGACATGTTTGAACGATTCCAGTTCCTGCAGCCGCCGGACATTCGCATCCGCCGCGGCCATGTTCGCCTGGGCTTGCGCGTAGTCGCTGGTTCTCTGATCCAGCTCCTGCTGCGAGACCGAATCCGTACGGCGTAACTCGCGCCAGCGGTCCGCGCTGGTGTGCGCCAAGTCCAGCGCCGCGACCATCTGCTGACGCGCAGCTTGCGCTTGTGAGAGTTCCTGGTCGACTTCGGGAGTATCCAGGTCGGCCAGCAGTTCGCCCTTCTGCACGCTCGCGCCGATGTCTTTGTACCAGCGCAGCAGATAGCCATTGGTCCGCGCGTAAATCGGCGACTCCGTATATGCCTGCACGCTGCCTGGTAACTCCAGCTCATTGGACCGCGGCTCGGGTTGCGGAAACCCCGCAGAAACCGGGGTCACCGCCAGGCGCACGGTTTCGCCGGCCAATGCCGTCTGCTCCTTGGCACGCGCCTTGATGCTGAGCGCACCGGCGGCGAACAGGCCGAGCACGGCCACCAGCGCCACCGCCATCCAGCGCCGGGCTGTCGGCGCGGGGCTGCTCAGGATTTCCATTTCTGGTTCGAGTATTGGCATCTGTTGGGTAGTCATTATTATTCTCTTGCTCCGTGAATCAAACCGAACACGGTGGGAACGAAGAACAGTGTTGCCACGGTAGCGAAGAGCAGCCCGCCGATTACCGCCCGTCCCAGCGGCGCGTTCTGTTCTCCGCCTTCGCCGAGGCCCATCGCCATGGGCGCCATGCCGATGATCATGGCCAGCGCGGTCATCAAAACCGGCCGCATGCGCGTATGCCCGGCCACGACCGCGGCCTCCCGCGCGCGCATCCCTTCATCCATACGTTCGCGGGCGAAGGAGACCATCAGGATGCTATTGGCCGTCGCCACGCCCACGCACATAATTGCACCGGTAAGCGACGGCACATTCAAAGTCGTGTGCGTGAGCAGCAAGGCCCAGGTGATTCCAGCCAATGCGCCAGGCAGCGCCGAAATGATGATGAACGGGTCCAGCCACGATTGGAAATTCACCACAATCAACAGGTATACGAGTACGATGGCCATTGCCACCCCAGCGCCCAGCCCCACAAACGACTGCGACATGGTGGATACCTGGCCGGTGATGGTCAGATGGCTGCCGCGCGGAAGCTGCTTTTGGAGCGGCTGCATGACGCGGCGGACATCCCTTGCCACGCCGCCCAGATCGCGGCCCTGCACCGAGGCGAACACGTCCACCAGCGGTTGGACATTGTAGTGCGAAATCACGGCGGGCTGGCTCACATGGCGAAACGATGCTAGGTTTCCAAGGATCTGCGGCTGGGGCGACGCCGGCGTGCTGATCGGTGTGTCGAGCAGCGCCTTCACCGAATCCACGCGATACTGCGGCGTTTGCACCGCGACGTTGTAGCTGATGCCGCTCTTCGGATTGAGCCAAAACGTGGGCGCCGTCTGGAAGCTGGAGCTCAGGGAGACCAGCAGGTTGTCGGCCACGTCGTGCTGGCTCAGTCCCACCGATTGAGCGAACGTCCGATCTACGTCCAAGTGCAGCGTGGGAGCGTCGTAGGCCTGCTGCACGTGCACGTCCACGGCTCCTGGAATCCCGCGAATCCGGTTGGCCAATTGGCGGGCCACGTTGTAGTTGCCCAGTTGGTCGCTGCCGGCGATCTGCACGTCGATGGGCGCCGGCACGCCGAAGTTGAGAATCTGCGTGACGATATCGGCGGGCTGGAAGAAGAATTGAGTGGACGGGAATCGCCGCGGCAATTCCTCGCGCAGCAGCTTCACATACTCGTTAGTCGGCCGGTGGCCTTCCTTCAGCGCAACCAGGATCTCCGCATCCGGCGTGCCGATCGTCCCCGCGTTGCTATAAGACAGATTGATGCCGCTGTAGGGCAGGCCGATGTTGTCGAGCACGGTATCCAGTTCGGCGGGCGGGATTATAGTGCGGATGTTGTTCTCAATCTCGTCGGTGAGGCGCGCGGTCTCTTCAATGCGCAGGCCGGTGCGCGCCCGCACGTGCAGGCGCATCAATCCGGCGTCCACTTGTGGGAACAGATCCTGGCCCAACACTAAGACGAAACCGAGGGACGCCACACACAGCGCCAGGAACACCGTGGCGAACGCGCCCCCGTGCCGCATGCACGCCTGGAGCGCGTTCCGGTAGCTGTCGCGCAAACGCTCAAAGGCATCCTCAAACCGCTGGTGGAAGCGCCCAAACACTCCAGGTTGCGCGTGCAGGTTGTGATTCCGCAGCAGAAACATCACCATGGTCGGCACCAGCGTTCGCGACAGCAGATACGACGCCAGCATGGCGAAGATCACGGCTTCCGCCAGAGGCACGAACAGGAAGCGCGTCACTCCGCTGAGGAAAAACATGGGTACGAAAACGATGCAGATACAGAGCGTGGATACAAACGCCGGCACCGCGATCTCTTGCGCGCCGTGCAGGATGGCCTCCCGCAGATCCTTGCCCAGCAGGCGGTTGCGCTCGATGTTCTCGATCTCCACGGTAGCGTCGTCTACCAGGATGCCCACCGCCAGCGCCAGCCCGCCCAGCGTCATCAGGTTCATGGTTTCACCCAGTGCGCTCAGGCAAATCACCGAAACCAGGATGGCAAGCGGGATCGAAATGGCGATGATCAGGGTGCTGCGCCAGTTGCCCAGAAAAAGCAGGATCATAGCGGCCGTGAGGCAAGCCGCGGTCAGGGCTTCGCGGATGACGCCCTGCACGGCCGCGCGCACGAAGATAGATTGGTCGAACAATGGTGTGATTTTCAGCTCCGGCGGCAATCCATCGGCCATATTTGACAATGCCGCCCGTACATCGTGTACGATCGCCAGCGTGGACGCTGAGCCGGTCTTGTATACGCTGAGCAGCGCGCTGCGGTGACCATCCTGCCGCACGATATTGGTCTGCGGCGAGAAGCCGTCGCGTACGTGCGCCACATCGCGGATATAAGTGGTCGCGCCGTTGACGGTCTTCACCGGCAAATCATTCAGCTCGTTGATAGTCTGCGTGCTGCCGTTCATTTCCACTTGATATTCCAGCGGCCCAAGCTTGGCCGTGCCGGACGGCAGAATCAGATTCTCCGCACTGACGGCGTTCACCACATCGGTCGGCGACAGACCCTTGGCTTGCATAGCCGCCGAATCGATATCGATGGAGACCAGCCGCATCTTTCCGCCATACGGCCAGGGAACGGCCGCTCCCTGCACAGTGGCCAATTGGGTCCGGATCGTGTTGGCGCCCACATCGAACAACTGCTGCTCGCTCAGACGCGCGCTGCTCAGGCCGATCTGCAGCACCGGCACGGTCGACGCGCTGTAGCTCAGAATGAGCGGCGCCGTAGTCCCCGGCGGAAGCTGGCGAAGCTGCGTCTGGCAGATCGCCGTGACTTGCGCCAGCGCGGTCGCAATGGTCACCGACGGCCGGAAAAACAGCTTGATCACGCCGACGCCGTTGTAGGACTGCGACTCCATGTGCTCGATATCGTTGACCGTAGTGGTGATGCTGCGCTCGGTAATCGTGACGATGCGATCCGACATATCCTGCGGAGGAAATCCGTCGTAGTTCCAGATCACGCTCACCACCGGTATCCCAATGTTCGGAAAGATATCGGTAGGGGTACGCAGGATCACCAGCGGGCTGACCAGCAGAATCAACAGCGCAAGCACGACGAAGGTATATGGGCGATTAAGGGCTACTCTTACGATCCACATTCAAGCATCCTTGGCGATGATGAATGCATTTACGAGACCGCTCGGATGTCATTGAATTTGAATGGGTAGGCCTGAGTGCTCCGCTCTGTGCCGACCGGCTTGCCTCGCGGATTCGCGAGATCTCGCGAGGGGGCACAATCACAGGCAGCCTAAGGATGGGCTAAGGCGGGAGCGGTTCGCGGGTTGACCTAAACCTGTCGAAATCGGCTAGGCTCCGGTTGAAACCTGGCCTCTGGCCACTCAGTGAGCTTTCAATCTGGTGTCCCGAGGCCTTTTCGGCCTCTTCGTCCGGGTCTTTCCGCGGGTCTTCGGTGCTCCCGTGAGGACCTGCACCAACCGTCCGAATCGCGGAGGCACGGCGGCTGCACTGACGATCGGGCCGGCCGCCACCAGCCTTTTCCGGCGAGCATCCACTTGCAGATTCAAACCTTCCAGAGCGCGCGCACCGAGCAGTTGGAGATCGCCCGTTTCGGCGAAAACGACTTCGTCCACGGTCTCGGGCTTATCCACCATAGGCACGGCGTAGCCAACTGAGCGCGTAATGATCTGGCCGTTCGCCAACTGAAATTGGAGATCCTTCTTGCGCCGCTCAATCCCGATCGCCTCCAATGCTGTCGCGTCGATCCACGTGGACGCGGCACCCGTGTCGACCATCAGGCGCCGAACGGCGGTTGACTTGGAAGTCACCGGATTGAGAACCCGGCAACCAACGTAAGAAAGTCCCATCTATCCGCAATGATAACGCGAGGAATCCCGGCCCGCAGATTTGACGTCCGCCGCGATCCCGGTTGGATAATCGCAGGAACGCAGAATGACGACTTTAGCGCCGGGAACTGCTGCAACAGACGCTCAAAATCGCCGTCAGTCGAGGCCAGGATGAAACCATGTGGCGCAGCGTATTCCAGAATCCCCCGATCGCCAACACGGGCAAGCCCATTTCGAAGCGCGCTTTCCGGTTCAGGGAGCAGGTCGCGCAAAAATGGAGCCAGCCGTGGCGACAGGCTTTCGTCGAAGAGGAGCCTTATCCTCTAGAGACTTTAGCCCCGGCTGCCAATTCGGCGCCATACGCACAGACCGCGAAGAAGTCATCCGGCTCAAGTTGGGGATAGTCGGCCAGGACTTGCTCCTAGCCGCAGAAGCGACCTATTCGCCGGTTGCGGGCGGATGGTCGGCTATCCGGACACCATCCACCTGTCGCCATGTCGGACAAATGCCGCGCGCATCTGAGACAATCTGCGAGTTCCCGGCGTCTTGAGAACCAAACATTTAAATCAACGCTAACGCCGCCCGCCAAAGTCGCCTCGAACCTCACGAACGGAACTTGAACTTATCGATCTTCAGCGCGCGGATCTTGGATTCGAGCGTGGACGCCGGGATGCGCAGCCGCGCCGCAGCGCCACGTGTTCCGGCTACCCGCCCCTTAGTCTCGGTAAGCACCGCCTCGATCGATTCCTTTTCGTTCTGTCGTAGAACATCCCCGGTAGGGGGCGTTTTCAGAGATCCGGTCGACTCCAGGACGCCCGCGTCGATGCGCAGCGTGCCGTCCACCGCCAGAATGACGCTGCGTTCGATCACATTTTGCAACTCCCGGATGTTGCCGGGCCAGTGATAACCCTGCAGCAGTTCCATGGTCTTCCGGTCAACCCGGCTGACTCTGCGGCCCAGGCGCTCCGCGAAACGCGCCACGAAGTATTCCACCAGCGGCGGGATATCGTCACTGCGATCGCGCAAGGGCGGCACCACCAGCGGAAAAATGTTCAGCCGATAGTACAAGTCGGCGCGGAATTCCCGCTGCTCCACCATGGCCGGCAGGTCGCGGCTGGTCGCCGCTACGAGCCTGACATTGACCTTGATCGTTTGCGTGCTGCCCAACCGCTCAAACTCCTGCTCCTGCAAAACCCGCAACAGCTTGGGCTGCAGCTCCGGCGGGATGTCGCCCACTTCGTCGAGGAACAGGGTGCCCTGGTGCGCTACCTCAAAGCGCCCGGTCTTCCGCGCGATGGCGCCGGTGAACGCGCCTTTCTCGTGGCCGAACAGTTCGCTTTCGAGCAACCCCAGTGGAATCGCCGCGCAATTCACTTTGACGAACGTGTGGTCGCGGCGCGCGCTCATATTGTGGATGGCGCGCGCGATGAGTTCCTTGCCGGTACCAGTCTCGCCCAGAATCAGGACCGTGGAATCCGTGGGCGCCACGATGGCCACTTGTTTCAGAACGTTCTTGAGCGCTGCACTGGAGCCGACAATCTCCTCGAAGTTCTGCCCGGTGCGGATCTCCTCGTTCAGATAGACGCGTTCCTCGGCCAGCCGCTGCCGGGATTCCGCCACTTGATAGTAGTCCAGCGCATTTTCGACCGCCAGCGCCACCTGACTGGCCACTTGCAGGAGAAAGTCCACATCGTCCTGGGTGAACGCCCGCTCCGGAAAGCGGCCGACATTCAGAGTGCCGAGCAGCCGCTCACGGGCAACCAGCGGCAGAAAACACGCCGACTTCAGTCCCAACGCCAGCGTGGGATTGATCTTCGGATCGAAGCGCGCGAGTTCTTCGGCATCCAGCACCAGTGCCTTGCCGGTTTCGAGGACAATGCCGGCCGGCGTACCCACCCGCGGCACCACAAGTTCTTCGGCCATAGGCTCTGGCGCCTCGGAAAAGTCCCGCGCATAAATCCGCAGCAGCACGCCATCTGGCTCGGGCAGGATCACGCTGGTGTAATCGCAGCGCATCGCCCGCCGCACGTTAGAAGATACGGCGCGCAATAGCTGCCGCAAGTCGAGATTCGGCGCCAGCGTATTGTTCAGATCCAAAAGCAGGCGGAGGCGGTCGCGTTCCTCAGCCAATGCGACCTGTAGTTCGCAAGCTTCCTCATGCGCCAGAACATTGTCCACTGCCACAGCGATTTGGCGGGCCACTTGTCCCAGAAACTCAACATCCGCCTCGGAATAGTTGTGCGGCAGCGCATAGCCGAAGCCTACCGCGCCCAAACGCCGGTGCGCCGTCGTCAGCGGCAGGATACAACACGAACCGACGCCATTGTCCAACAACAACCGAAAGGCGGCGGGATAACGCGGGTCATCGGCGAGATTGAAAATGACCAGCGGCTCCTGCGTGCTCCACACCAACGCGCTGGGCGATTCTTCCATGGGTCGTTCCAGCGGCCAGGCGCTTTCCTCGGCAGCCTCGCGCACGGACCCTTCCAGCACGTGCAGCCGCATTCGGTTGCGAGCGGGATCGTGCAGCACGAGCCACAGTGAATCGAAACTGAGCACGCGCGGGAGACGCTCCACAAGATCCCGGAACAGTGCGGCCAAATCGCGGTGTGAGGCTATCGACTGCGACACTTCCAGCAAAGCCTGATACTGGCGGGGAGCATCGGCAAGCACGCAGAGTGGCCCATCCATGCTATTGAGATTATTACAAAAAGCCGAAAGATGCAGGCTGGCGGACGCTCGGAAAGTGGCTACACAGAAAGGCACCTCCACGACGGCGTTATCTATTAATATCGCTAGCCATCGCGCAGGCCGAACTGCCGGCGCGACAGGGCGACGTCATCGCCAACTCTTCGCCTCTGTCGATTTCCGTCAGAATTCTCGGGTCGTGGCGGTTTTACGGGCTATCGCCTTGCGCGGCTCTTTGGGCAAGAATACTTGACTGACCAATATGCTATCCCGAAAATGCCCAACGGGGCGCAGAATCGCCCCGGCAATGTTTTGGTCGCCACGCGAAACGCAGCCAGCTTGGCAGCGACCATGTGCTGATCGGCCCGACGGCCCTCGGTGGCGCAAGCAATCAGGGCGCGGTGTCTTCGTTGACACGGCCAGCACCTTCTCCAGGGCGGAAAGTATTACTCCACAGCTTTGTTTGTTGTGGCAACCACGAGGTGCGCGTAGGCTTGCTGGCGCTCTGCCTTTGCGGGTCCGTAGTCGTGCCACGTGTGAGCGGAAGGCGCGCCGTGCCGGTATGTGGCCTTGCGATAAGACTGCTAGAGCACGGTGACAACCGCCGTCGCTGGCGCGTGATTCGCCCTTGCCGGGCAGTTTCTCAAGCGAAGAAAGCGGCTCTATTGAGCATTGGCGGCCTGACGCGATGTTCCTTTTGACGTAACCTGCGATGGCGCGGGAAGCTGCGCGGCGTCCCATCCGCCTCCAAGGGCCTGGATCAATTGAACCGCCGCTGTCATCTCGCTCACGCGCAGAGTCACCAGGGTCTGCTGATCGCTCAACAAAGTATCCTGCGCAATGAGAACGTCGAGGTAGGGATCGAGACCGGTCTGATACCGCGACGTGGCGATGTCGACGTATTTTTGCGCAGCCTGTACCGCCGCATCTTGACGGCCGATCTGCTGCGAGAGCACACGGAGAGTCGCAATGTAGTCTTCCACCTGTTGAAACGCCGTGAGCACGGTCTGCTTATAAGCGGCGACGTCGGCATGATAGGTCGCGGTGTACTGAGCTACCGTAGCCCTGCGTAGACCGGCGTCGAAGATCGTCTCGGATGCCGAGGCTCCGAGCGACCAGAAAAGCGCGGGCAATGAAAACAACTTCGCAATGGCAGATGACTGAAGCCCACCGCTGCCCGTGAGGCTCAGGGTCGGGTAGTAAGCCGCCTGCTCGACTCCGATGATGGCATTGGCCTGGGCCATGGTGCGTTCTGCCGCCGCGATATCCGGCCGCCGTTGGAGCAACTGCGAAGGGACGCCGACAGGGATCGCGGGCACCGGCGTAGTCAGGAGTTTCACAGGCATCGAAAAGGTTGAAGCGGACTTGCCGATCAGCGTGGCGATGGCGTGTTCATACAAGGCGCGGTTGACAGCGATGCCGATTCCCGCCGCCTCCGCGTCTGCGAGCGTCACCTCCGCTTGAGCCACGGCCTCCTGGTTGTCGATGCCAGTTTCAAACAGAGCGCGGGTAAGGTCGAGCGACTGCCGGTCAGCCTCGATGGTGCGGTTGTAAAGATCCTGTAGGGCATCTTGCCCGCGGAGTTCGAAGAAATACACCGCCAGGCCAGCCTGCTCCGTGAGACGCTCGTTTTCGAGGTCCGCGGCGCCCACCTGGGCGGCATATCGATACTCGCGGACCGTATTACGGATGCGGCCCCATAGGTCGGGCTCCCACGCTACATCGAACGGCAGGGAGAAATCGCTGATGGTGGTGCGTCCTTTCGCCGGCACGGCTGCCGTCCCGACGGTTGCCGTTGCCGCAGTCGCGGCGGCCGTGCCAACCGAGGTCCTGGTGTATGAAGGATTCACGGCAGCGGTGGGAAAGTAGCCCGCACGCGCCTCGCTGACCTGCGCGCGGGCCGCCATGAAGTTCTGGAAGTATTGCGCGATGTTCTGGTTATCGATGTTCAACCGATCTTCGAGCGCGTTGAGTTCGGGTTCGTTGAACATCTCCCACCACTTCCCCTTCAGCGCCGCATCCTGAGGCTGAGCAGGCTGCCATGTGCCCGGGGGCGCCGCGCTGTAAGCCGCCGGAGCGGCTTCCTTGAAAGCCGGCGGAACGGGTGCGGCGGGCGGGGCGTATTTGGGCCCCACATTGCACCCGCTCAGTAGAGAGATGCAGATCGCCGCGGCACAGGCCGCGCGGCTGGTGACTGCACTGCGTGGAGAAGTCATAGTCTTATACGCCCCATAATGGCTCCATTAAACCGCGGCGCTGGGGGCCGGCCCCGCCCCATGGCTGGCGAGGCCGTGCTGCTTTCCCCGCATCCGTAGCCGCAGCCGGTCGAATGCCAGATAGAGGACCGGCGTTGTATAGAACGTGAGTAACTGACTCAAAATGAGCCCTCCGACAATTGTGATGCCAAGGGGCCGGCGGAGTTCAAACCCCATACCCGTCCCCAGCGCCAGCGGCAGAGCGCCCAATAACGCAGCCATCGTGGTCATCAGGATCGGACGGAAGCGCAACATGCACGCTTCAAAGATCGCGTCGGCTGTGCTCTTTCCCTCCTCGCGCTCCGCCTGCAGAGCAAAATCGATCATCATGATGGCGTTCTTTTTTACGATTCCGATCAGCAGCACAATGCCAATGATGGAAATGACGTTCAGATCCACTTTAAAGAGCATCAGTGCCAGCATGGCGCCTACGCTCGCCGACGGCAGAGTGGAGATGATGGTCAGGGGATGGACCAGGCTCTCATACAAAATACCGAGCACGATGTACACCGCCAGCAATGCCGTCAGAATCAATATAGGCTCGGTGCTGAGCGACTGCTGGTACGCCAGCAGCGTGCCCGCAAAAAACCCTTGAATCGTGGAAGGCTTGCCCAGTTTCTTTTCAAGCGCGCCGATGCTCGCTGTGGCATCGCTCAAAGACAGGTTCGGCGCCAGGTTAAAGGACACGGTGACCGAGGGGAATAAGCCCGTATGGTTCACGGCCAGCGGTATTGTGTTGGATTGGCCCTTGGCCACGGCGCGCAGCGGAATGCTGCCGCCGCCGGATGCCGCAAGGTAGATGTCTTTCAGCCCTTCCGGGCTTTGCCCATACTGGGGAGCGGCCTCCAGCACCACGTAATACTGGTTCAACTGTGTGTAGATGATGGATACCTCCGATTGGCCGAATGCGCTGTATAACTCCGAGTCCAGCGACTGTACGGTAAGTCCGAGCTTTGCCGCCGTGACCCGGTCGTAGGTCATCAGCTCATCGAGGCCGCCATTCTGTTGGTCGGAGCTGACATCCTGGAAACCGGGCAGGCGCCCGATGGCGTTCAGCAGGACCGGCTCCCACTTGGAAAGCTCCTGGATATTGTCGGATTGGCTGGTGTACTGGTACATCGCATTACTGGACCGCCCGCCGATGCGCAGATCCTGCACGGCTTGGAGGAACGCGGAAGCCACCGGCAAACGGCTCAATTGCGGGCGCAGGCGGTTGATGATCTGAGCGGCACTGGCGTCGCGCGCCGCCAATGGCTTCAGCGCCACATAGAGGGAGCCGGTATTGGTAGCTCCATTGCCGCCGGTGAACGCAATCACATTCGCGACGGCAGGATCTTTCTGGATCACGGTAACGATCTGCCGAATGGAGTCGTTCATTGCCGGGAAAGATGCATCCTGCGGCCCTCGCACGGCGCCGGTGATCGCTCCCGTGTCCTCCTGCGGGAAAAAGCCCTTGGGTATTTTGACGATGAGCACCCCATTCAGCGCAATGGTCAGGAAGAGGACGATGAGGGTGGGAGCCGGATGGCGAAGTACCCAACGCAGGCTGCCGCGATACAACGACAGCACCCACTCGAAAAACTTTTCGCTGGCGGTGAAAATACGGCCATGTTCTTGCGTGCGCTCATTCTTCAGCAGGTAGGCGCACATCATCGGCGTGGTGGTCAGTGAGACGATCATGGAAACGAAAATGGCCGTCGAGAGAGTGACGGCGAATTCGCGAAAGAGACGGCCGACGATTCCGCCCATCAACAGCAGAGGGATAAAGACGGCAATCAGCGAAATGCTGATGGTGAAGACCGTAAAACCGATTTCCTCCGCTCCCTTCAGCGCCGCGGCAAAGGGCTGCATGCCATTTTCCAAATGGCGCGTGATGTTCTCCATCACCACGATGGCATCATCCACCACAAAACCCGTTGAAATCGTCAGCGCCATTAGCGAGAGGTTGTCAAGGCTGTATCCGAACAAATACATCACTGCCAGGGTGCCGATCAGCGAGACCGGCACCGCAACGGCGGGAACCAGCGTAGCGCGACCGTTGCGCAGGAAGATGAAAACCACCGCGATGACCAGTCCGATGGAAATCAGCAGCGTCCTTTCGACGTCGCTGACAGAGGCGCGGATGGTTGTGGTCCGGTCGAGAACGATGGTGGTATCGATGCCCAGCGGAATCGATGCCTGAATAAACGGAAGTTGCGCCCGCACGCGGTCGACGGTATTAATAATGTTGGCGCCGGGCTGGCGGTAGATGATGACGGAAATCGAGCGCTTGGCGTTCAAATAGCCGGCCGCGCGGACGTTTTGCACGGAGTCCGTCACCTCGGCGACATCAGACAGGCGGATAGCCGCGCCGTGGTTATAGCCGACCACCAGCGGCTTGTAGTCGTCCGCCTTCGAAATCTGGTCGTTGGCCAGGATGTCCGCGGTCACAATGCCATCGGAGATTTGGCCTTTGGCCAGGTCGGCGTTCTGCAGGCTCAGCACGGACTGCAGATTCGCGAGGGTAAGTCCGTGGCTGGCCAATTGTGCGGGATTCGCGTCCACGCGCACGGAGGGCAACGCGCCGCCTCCTACAGTGACCTGGCCGACGCCCTGGATCTGCGACAACTTCTGCTCGACGACCGTGGAGGCTTGGTCATACACCGTGGCGGGACCGTATTTCTCCGACGTAAGACCGAGGATCATGATCGGCGCATCGGAGGGATTAACCTTGCGATAGGTCGGATTGCCCGGCATGTTGGCGGGCAGATACGTGCGCGCCGCATTGATGCCGGCCTCCACATCTCGAGCAGCGCCATCGATGTTCCGGCTGAGGTCGAACTGAATGGTGATCGATGTGCTGCCGAGCGTGCTGGCGGAGGTCATCTCCGTCACTCCTGCAATATGGCCGAACTGCCGCTCCAGTGGAGTGGCGACGGACGACGCCATAATGTCGGCGCTGGCGCCCGGCAAAGCCGCACTGACTGAGATAGTCGGAAAGTCGACTTCCGGCAAAGGCGACACCGGCAGCACCTCAAACGCCACCGCTCCGGCGAGGGCAATCGCCGCAGTGAGCAGCGTGGTTGCCACCGGCCGGCGAATGAAAGGCGCCGAGATGTTCATGCCGGTCCTGCCAGTTCCGCGCCTCCGGTTGCGGGTTGCTTCGATTTGTGCCCGAACCGGTGCCCCAGATTGTCAAAGAAGATATAAATGACGGGAGTGGTGTAAAGGGTGAGCATCTGGCTGAGCAGCAGTCCGCCAACCATGGCGATGCCCAGCGGCTTGCGCAATTCGGAGCCGAAACCCGTTCCCAGCGCCAGCGGCAGCCCGGCCAGCAGCGCCGCCATGGTGGTCATCATGATGGGGCGGAAACGCAGCAGACAGGCATCGTAAATTGCATCCGTGGCGTTCTTGCCGTGCTTCCGCTCGCCCTCCAGCGCAAAGTCGACCATCATGATGCCGTTCTTTTTCACAATGCCGATCAGCAGCACAATGCCGATGATCGCGACCATGCTCAAATCCTGGTGAAAGAGAAGCAGCGCCAGGAAAGCGCCCACGCTCGCCGACGGTAGCGTGGACAGAATCGTGATCGGGTGGACAAAGCTCTCATACAAAACACCAAGCACGATGTACACCGTGACGAGCGCGGCAAGAATGAGCACCGGCACGCCCGCCAGCGAATTTGTGAAGGATGCCGCGGTGCCTTGAAAACCTGCCTGCAGGCTGGGTGGCATGTGCATGTCTTTCTGCACTTTGCCGACGCTTGTAATGGCGTTGCCCAAAGAGGCATTCGAGGCCAGATTGAACGATACTGTGATTGCCGGAAACTGGCCCTGGTGGGTAATGGCGAGCGGCTCCGTGGTTTTCTCGAAGTGGGAGAATGCGCTCAGGGGAACGGCGCTGCTGGTGGTCGAACTGGTCGCGCCCGCGGAGGTGGCTCCCTTGCTGGACGACGCGGCGGAACTCGCCGAAAGCGCGTTCGCGGGAGGAGCAAGCGTATTTGCCCCCGCAGTGTATAGTGCGGAAGTTGTCACTGCATTGGACCCCGCGGAGGACGATCCGGAAGACGCAAAAGAGGAAGAGGCTCCAGTGCCGCTGGCGCCCGCGGACGCATTGGATTGAATGTAGAGCCGGTCCAGCTTGCTGGGATCTTTCTGAAACTCCGGCTGACTCTCCAGAATTACATGGTACTGGTTCACCTGCGTATACATCGTGCTGATCTGCCGCTGGCCGAACGCGTCATACAGCGTGTTATCGATGGTCGACGGCGCGATACCCAGCCGCGAAGCGGTCACCCGGTCGATCGCCAGAGATACGGCCAGTCCGCCCAATTGTTGATCGGTAGCCACATCTTCGAGCTCCGGCAACTGCTTCAGCCGGTCGACGAAACGGTTGGTCCAGTCGTTCAGCTCGTTGGCATCGGGATCTTCGAGCGTGTACTGGTATTCGGTGCGGCTCACCCGGTCGTCCACGGTAATGTCCTGCACGGGATCCATGAATAACTGGATTCCTTGAACCTGGTTCACTTTTGAGTTCAGCCTGCGGATCAGGTCCGACGCACTGATCTTGCGCTGGTCCAGCGGTTTTAAATTGATCGACATCCTGCCGCTGTTCAGCGTGGTATTCGTTCCATCCGCGCCGATGAACGAGGAGATGCTTTCCACAGCCGGGTCGCTCAGAACCGCCTTGGTAAGCTCCAGTTGCCTCTCTGCCATGGCTTTCGAGCCGATCGCCGGGGGCGCTTGCGATATGCCCTGGATGACGCCTGTGTCCTGTATAGGGAAGAATCCTTTGGGGATGACGATGTAAAGGAAGACCGTCAGCACCAGTGTCGCCACCGCCACCAGCAGTGTGATCGTCTGGAACCGAAGCACGACCTTCAGCGTCCGGCCATAGAAGGCGATCATGCCGTCGAAAGCGCGCTCCGTGGCCCTATAGATCCGCCCCTGCTGCTCCTTTACCGAGCGCCGCAAGATGCGCGCGCTCATCATGGGCGTCAGTGTAAGGGAGACCACCGCCGAAATGACGATCGTGACGGCAAGTGTCACGGCAAACTCCCGGAACAGGCGCCCCACTACGTCACCCATGAATAAGAGCGGAATCAGTACCGCGATGAGCGACACGGACAACGAGAGAATGGTGAAGCCGATCTCCTCGGCACCCTTGAGCGCGGCTTCCATGGGTGCGGCGCCCGCCTCGATGTACCGCGAGATGTTCTCGATCATCACAATGGCGTCGTCCACGACAAACCCGGTGGAGATGGTCAGTGCCATCATCGATAAGTTGTCCAGACTGTAACCAAGCAGGTACATCGCCCCGAAAGTGCCAACCAGCGACAGCGGTACAGCCACGCTCGGAATAATGGTGGCGTAGAGGCTGCGCAAGAAGAGGAAGATGACCAGCACGACGAGCCCGACCGTTAAGAGCAATTCGAACTCGACGTCGGAAACCGAGGCTTCGATCGCGGTTGTCAGATCGGTGAGCGTGGTCACCACAATGCCCGTAGGGAGGTTGGCCTCCAGTTGCGGCATGAGTCCCTTGATGCTCTTGACCACGCTGATGGTGTTGGCTCCGGGCTGGCGTTGCACATTCAGGATCACGGCGGGAGTCTGATTCATCCACGCCGCCTGATTATTGTTTTCCACGCCATTTACCACGCGCGCCACGTCGGTCAGCATGACCGGGGCGCCGTTGCGATAGGCGACTACAACCTTCCGATAGTCGTCGCTGGTGACCAGTTGATCGTTGGCGTCGATCTGGTAATCCTGGCGCGGCCCATCGAAGTTCCCTTTGGCGGCATTCACGCTGGCCTGTGTCAGCGCCGTGCGCAAGTCTTCCATGTTGATGCCGTAGGACGACAGGGCCGTTGGGTTGGCTTGAATGCGCACGGCGGGTTTTTGCCCACCGCTGATGGTCACAAGGCCCACTCCATTGAGCTGCGAAACCTTAGGCGCAAAGCGTGTGTCCACAAGGTCTTCCACCTGGGAAAGCGGCATGGAATTCGAGGTGATGGCCAGAGTGAGCACAGGGGCGTCGGCTGGATTCGTTTTACTGTAGGTCGGCGGCGCGGGCAGGATGGATGGCAACAAACTTTGCGCCGAGCTGATGCCGGACTGGACCTCTTCCTCGGCTACATCGATAGCCATGGTGAGATTGAACTGCAGCACGATGACGGAAGTGCCTCCGGAACTGGTGGAGGTCATCTGGCTCAAGCCCTGCAGTTCCCCGAATTGGCGTTCCAGCGGCGCAGTGACAGTCGTCGCCATCACCGTCGGGCTTGCTCCCGGATAGAACGTAAGCACCTGAATGGTCGGATAATCGACTTCCGGCAATGCGGAGACAGGCAGTTGTGTATAACCAACCAGGCCGACCAGGAGAATCGCGGCCATCAGCAACGCCGTGGCTACCGGCCGCAGGATAAATGGACGGGATGGACTCAATGCGCGTTGCTCCCGCTGGCGCCGGCCGGGGTAGGTGTGTTCGAAACGACCACCTTTATGTTGTCCTGCAACTTATCGAAGCTGCTGTTGGCGACCACGTCCCCGGGGTTGATGCCGTCAACCTGCGTCAAGCCGGCGTCGGTAACCCCCGGCTTTACTGTCCGCAGATGCGCGTAATTGTTTTGGATGATGTATACGAACGAAGCCTGGCCATTCTGTTGAATGGTGGAGGCTGGAATCAGCGTCACCCCTTGTAGCGTATTTACCAGCAGGCGTGTGTTTACAAACTGGTTCGGGAAAAGGGCATCGTTTTTGTTGGAGAACAGCGCTCGCCCTTTTACCGTCCCAGTGGTAGTGTCAATCTGGTTGTCGATCGTCAACAGCGTCCCGCTTGCAATCTTCTTCTGCGCGGTACGATCGAAGGCATCCACGGGGAGCTTGGCGCCCTTACTTAGGCGAGCTTCGACTTGGCCCAAACTGTCTTCCGGTATTGTGAAAATGACGGTGATAGGCTCCAATTGCGTAACGATTGCGAGGGTCACGGTTCCAGCGGACTGCACTACGTTGCCCGGATCCACCAGCCGTAAACCCACGCGTCCGGCGATGGGAGCGGTGATGCTGCAAAAGTCGACCTGAACCTGGTCGTATTGCACCGTTCCCTGGTCGTTTTTCACGGTGCCCTGGTTCTGGAGCACAAGCTTTTCCTGGTCGTCCAGGATTTGTTTGGCGATGCCGTTGCGCCCCCATGCGGCACGGTAGCGCTCCAGGTCCATGCGGGCCTGCGCCAGCACATTTTCGTCTCTCTCCAACGCGCCTTGCGCCTGCAAAAGAGTCGCGCGGTATGGACGCGAGTCGATGTCAATCAGTGGGTCGCCCTTATTAATCCGTTGACCCTCCGTATAGTGAACGGCAAGGATCAAGCCATCCACCTGAGTCGTAATCGAATCGCTATAGACCGGCGTGACGGTGCCGATGGCGTCGAGATAAACGCCGATGCTACCTTTTTGAGCGGTCGCACTCGTGACAGTGATCCCAGGGGCAGGCCGGGCCAAGGCAGCCGCCTTTTTCGCGGCCTCCTCGTGGTGGCGTAAGATCAGCACGAAGGCAAGGGCAACGCCCAGCAGCAACAGAATACACAGTACAATCCACGCGATCTTATGGCGGGGACGTGGCGCAGCGATTTGATGGTCGGGGCCGATGGGTGAGGTCTTATTCGTATCGTCTGTCAATCGGAATCTCCTTTTCAGGTACGAATTCCACGCAAGGCGCTGCTCGTGCGAGCGTCACCAGCTGTCTTTTTTTCGCTCAGTGCTTCGAAGCCGGAGATGACGTCGAACAGTTCTTCATCGATGCCACCTTGGCGCAAACGATGAAATGTCCGGTTGAGATCGTCCAGTAATTCGTCGATATTCTTTTCGGCGCGCTGCATCGCGGCCAGGCGGCTGGCATTCTCGCTCGCCAGGGATTCCGCGCAAGCGCGAAACAGAGAGATAAAAAGATATTCGCGAATGAGTGCGCGCAGAGTCGTGGGTCCGCTGCACATGATTTCGGGCAAACTCCCACTGGGCCAGGGGACTTTGGCCAAGCCCTGTTCCCATTGCGCGTCCAGCGGCAAAAACCGCTGGCTGACCGGCTCGTAGAGTGCCCCGGATTGTGGGCGATTGTGGAATACGTAGAGACGCGTATACTCGCCTTTCGTCCGATGCTCTTCGCTTTCGATTTGAATTTGCCCGACGAGCGGAGTAATGGCCTTGACGGAATTCGGCACAGCGAAAATGCCGATCGGCGCAAGGCCTGCGTCCGCCAGGCGCTCGTGAACGCGCTCGCCGACGGCCCAGACCTTGGGTTTGCCGGGAAGGGCGGCAAGTGTCTTGATCGCAAAATCGGCCACCACTTCATTGAACTGTCCCACCAGTCCCTGGTCGGAACCGAACACCACGGCGCCGATCGCATCCGCGTCGTTCCGCCCTTTCCGTTCCGGAACCAAAGGCACCGGCCCGCTTTCCCGGAAGCACGCTCCCAACCCCAGTTCCACGGCCCGATAATAATCTGCCAACGCGCTCACCGAGTTTTCGTATTGTGCGATGCTCGAGGCAGCCACGGCCTTCATTGTGCGGACAACGGATTCGAGATCCCCGGCCCCGCCGATCTTTCGGCGCAAGCTCGCCGTGGTGTCGCTCATAGCTTTTTCTCGGGTTCAGGCTTGGGCTGGAAGCGGACCAGCGATTTGCTTGCGATGCCGATAATCGCTTTACGATCCTCGTCGCTCAGTTTTGCGGCGGTATCCAGACGCCCGCGCACGCCGGGCGGGATATCCGCCGCGGCTTCGCACAAGGCGTGTTCGGCGTACGTCATCTGGTCCAGCGGCACAGTGTCGAAGAGTCCCGCGGTCAATGCCAGCAACACGGTGATTTGCGCGGGTACGGAAACCGGGGAGAATTCCGGCTGTTTCAGGCACGCGCGGATTCGCCGTCCGTGTTCGATGGTCTTGCGCGTGTCTTGATCCAGGCGCGCTCCAAAGCGGGAAAAAGTCTCGAGTTCCTCGAACTGCGCGTAGGCTAGCTTAAGGTCGCCTGCCACCGCGCGGTAGGCCGCCAGTTGTGCTTGACCGCCCACGCGCGAGACGGATTTTCCCACATCCACGGCGGGCAGCACCCCCAATTCGAATAGCGACGGCGAGAGGTAAATCTGCCCATCCGTGATGGAAATCAAGTTAGTCGGAATATAGGCGGAAATGTCTTGCGCTTCGGTTTCGATGATGGGCAGCGCGGTGAGCGAACCGCCGCCCAACTCCTCGCGCAAGTGCGTCGCACGTTCGAGCAGCCGGGAGTGGATATAAAAGATGTCGCCGGGAAACGCTTCCCGGCCGGGCGGACGGCGCAACAGCAGGGAAAGTTCGCGATAGGAGCGCGCGTGTTGCACGAGGTCGTCGTAAACGATCAGCACATCCCGGCCCGCTTCCATGAAAAACTCCGCGATGCTGGTGGCGGCGTAAGGAGCGATGTAAGCGAGACCGGGCGGGTCGTTGCCCTCACTCACCACGACGACGGTGTAATCCATGGCGCCCTTTTCCCGCAAGTTCGCCACGGTTTTCGCAACCGCGGACGCGCGTTGGCCGATGGCACAATAAACGCACAGCACATTGCGGTCGCGCTGGTTGAAGATAGTGTCGGTCGCAATGGCGGTCTTGCCCGTCTGCCGGTCGCCGAGAATCAACTCGCGCTGGCCGCGCCCAACGGGGATGAGCGCGTCGATGACCATAAGGCCAGTCTGGAGAGGTACCGTAACAGGCGCGCGGTCCATGATGGGCGGGGCCGGGCGTTCGACGGGCAGACGCTTGCTGGAGGCCACTGGCCCCTTGCCATCGAGTGGCCGGCCCAGGGGGTCGATGACGCGCCCGAGCAATGCGTCACCCACGGCCACGTCCATGACCCGGCCCGTGCGCTGCACTTCATCGCCGGCGTGGAGTTGCTGGTATTCGCCGAGCAGAACCACGCCGATTTCGTCCGCGTCCACGTTGAACGCAATGCCGAGCACATCGCCAGGAAATAACACCAACTCATCGAAGCCCACGCCGGGGAGCCCCGACACTTTGGCGATGCCGGTGGCCACGCTGGTGATGGTACCCAC
>Ga0187867_10000769_pt1 | contig 28348 bp, 30 predicted proteins | sample June2016WEW_13_1_FD_132976 | JGI IMG/M metagenome (GOLD analysis project Ga0187867, IMG submission 132976) | Peatland microbial communities from SPRUCE experiment site at the Marcell Experimental Forest, Minnesota, USA - June2016WEW_13_10 | ecosystem: Environmental > Terrestrial > Soil >... | reverse complement strand
GCGGATCGTCCGGCCCGCCATTGGTACTGGACAATCCGCTATAGGCCTGGATCAGCGGCTCATAACCGGGACGATCTTTCATCGGACCAATATGGCCGAACGCAGAAATCGCACAGTAGATCAGCCGCGGATGCCGCGCGGTCAGCGACGGTCCGTCAATGCCAAGTGCCTCGGGCGCGCCGGGCCGGAGATTGTGGATCAGGATGTCGGCACTCGCTGCCAATCGTTCAAAGTCCGCCATGCCTGCGGCGCTTTTCAGATCAAGCGCCACCGACTTCTTGTTGCGGTTCACCATGTGGAATGTCAGCGCATCGCCATGGCGGAAATCCGGACCCATGCGGCGTGCATCGTCACCGCCCTCGACGCGTTCGATTTTCAGCACCTCGGCGCCGAGATCGCCAAGAATGGCGCCGGCGAATGGGGCTGACAAAACCTGACCGAGTTCGAGGACTCGAATTCCTTTAAGCATGGATTTCCTCCGATATATTTCCACTGGGCGTATGACGAGGCATCATGCCATCAGCATGCCAGGAGGGAAGCCATGACTGATCTGCCCAAGCGGATCGAAATTCACGAGGAAGGCCCACGCGAGGGTTTTCAGATCGAAGCGGGTCCAATCAGCACGGCGGACAAAGTCCGGTTCTGCGAGGCACTGGCGGACACCGGCCTGCATGACGTGCAGTGCGTATCGTTCGTCGATGCGCGGCGTGTACCGGGTATGGCAGACGCCGCGGAGGTCGCGCAAACCATCCGGCAACGCCCTGACGTACAGTACACCGGAATCGCACTCAACCTGCGCGGTTATGAGCGCGCCGTACAAACCCCGCTGCACATCACTGGTGGTATCCAGATGAGCACGTCGAACACGTTCTCGATCCACAACACCAACAAGGATAACGCGGAAACGCTGGTCGAGCAGCGCCGGCAACTGGACTTCTTCAAAGCCCGCGGCATTCCGGTCGAATCAGCGATCGTCATGACCGCATTCGGCTGCAATTTCGAAGGCGAGATCGCACCCGAAACCGTGCGCGACTGCGTCGGCAAATTGCTTGATCTGGCAGAGGAATATGACATCGTGCTCGATCGCGTGCGGATTGCCGATACGGTTGGTTGGGGCTCGCCAGCGTCCGTGCAACGTGTCGTCGGCACGATCCGCGAACGATGGCCAGATTTGAAACTGGGCTTGCATCTGCATGATACACGCGGCACCGGCATCGCCAATGCATTGATGGGCATGCAAATGGGTATTACCAGTTTCGATAGTTCGTGCGCTGGTCTGGGCGGTTGCCCATTCGCCGGTCACAAGGGCGCGGCGGGGAATATTTGCACCGAGGACCTCGTGTTCATGGCGCACGAAATGGGCATTGAGACCGGCATCAATCTCGAAGCCCTGATCGAGTGCGCGCGTTTGGCCGAGGACATCGTTGGCCATCCGCTCCCAGGAAAGGTCATGCACGGTGGCAGCTTGTCGAAGTATCGCACCGGAGCCCATGCATGATCGAAGTTCTGGTCGAAAAGCGCGGCGCGGTACAGTGGATTACCATCAACCGTGAGGAACGCCGCAACGCCATGAACGATGCGGAGGTGTTTGGGATCATGGATGGACTGACCGCCGCGACATCCGACCCGGACGTCCGAGCCGTCGTACTGACCGGGACCGGCAATCGGGCGTTTTGTGCCGGCGCGGACCTGTCGGCGGGCTCCGGGTCGTTCAAGTACGATTATTCCAAGGTTGGCATTCCATTCGTAAAACTCATGAAGCAGGCGCGCGATCTGACCGTGCCGCTGATTGCGTGGGTCAACGGCCATGCCATGGCGGACGGCATGGGCATAATGGGCATGTGCGACATGGCCGGCCATCACTGTTGACAGCGCCCGCTTCAGTATACCTGAGGTAAAGGTCGGTATCTTCCCAATGCAGATCATGGCGGTGCTGCAACGCCTGATTCCCAATCGGAAACTCTATGAAATGACGCTGACCGGGGAGCCGATCACTGCGGCGGAGGCGCTCGATCTGGGTCTGGTCAATTACGTTGTTCCAGCGGCGGAACTCGATATGAAGCTGGAGTGGCTGCTGGTGCGATTGCTGGACAAAAGCCCCACCGCGATCCGCCGCGGCAAGTATGCCATGCGCCTAACGGAAAGTATGAGTTTCGACCAGGCGGCGGTATTCATGGAAGCGCAGATCGGCACCCTCGCCCTCACCGAGGACGCCGCAGAGGGACGCCAGGCGTTCCTCGAAAAGCGCGCGCCAGGCTGACCCGGACGTTAATTGACCCGCTTTTCCTTGCCAACCCAGAATGGGGCCCGCAGGTCAGTCTTCAGGATTTTCCCGGCGCCGGACAGCGGCAGCGGCTCCTCCCGCAAATCGAGCGTGCGCGGGCACTTATAGTTGGCGATCAGCGTGTGGCAATGTGCGATCAGTTCTTCTGGCGTTGCACTCATGCCGGGCTTGAGTCGAACGATCGCATGCACCCGCTCCCCCCATGTATCGTCCGGCACTCCGATGACAGCACATTCGGCGACCGCCTTGTGACTGTAGAGCGCTTCCTCGGTTTCCGCTGAATAAACATTCTCGCCGCCGCTGATGATCATGTCCTTTACCCGGTCGACGATGAAAATAAATCCTTCGTCATCCATGTAGGCACCATCGCCGGTATGCAGCCAGCCGTTCCGTAATGTCCGGGCGGTCAGTTCGGGTTGCTTCCAATAGCCCAGCATGACCATCGGGCCACGGGCGCAGACTTCTCCGATGGTGCCGCGTGGAACTTCGTTGTCGTCCGCGTCATGAATCTCGATATCGCAATCCAACACCGCGCGCCCGGCGGATTTGACGCGGCCGGCGTTGGGCCCGTCAAAGCAGGTATAGCGAGAATCCAATGCGGTTAGCACCGGCGACGATTCAGACTGCCCATACAAATGACAGAATTTTACTCCGGGCATTACCTCCGCGGCGCGCCGGATCACCGCCTCCGGCATTGGTGAGGCACCGAACAACAACCGCTCCACACTGGATAAATCGTGCTTGTCCACGTCTGGATGATTGACCAGCATGTTGATCATCGTCGGCACGATCAGCAGCAGATTGATCCGGTATTGTTCGATCAGCCGCATCAAGGCCAACGGCTCATAGCGTGGCATGAAGTAATGCGTGCCACGAAATCCGGTCACCAGATAGGTCATCGCGTTGTCGGCCAGGTGAAACATCGGTGCGGCATGCACATACCGCGTGTCCTCGTTGGCCAGAGTGCTTGGAAAAATGTTCAGCGCGTTGGACATGATGTTGTTATGGCTCAACATGACGCCTTTGGAACGGCCTGTGGTACCACCGGTGTAAAATATTCCTGCCAGATCGTTGTCTGCACCGATCGAACCAGCGAACGGTTGGGCTGCCGCGAGCAGCGCCTCATAATCGGCCAACCCTGGCGGGCAGACGCCTTCACCGATGTAGACCACCCGCTTAACGTCTGGCGTCTCCTGCACCACTTTCGGCAGCACCGGAACGAATGCGTCATCGACGAACAGCGCCGAGCAGCCGGAATCCGCAAGCCAGAACATGATCTCCGGCGGCGCCAGCCGGGTATTGATCGGAACGAACACAAAGCCACCGACGGAAAGTCCGAACAAACATTCCAGGTACCGGTCAGAGTTCAGTGACAGGATCCCGACCCGATCGCCCGGGTTGAGGCCAAGCCCGTGCATCGCCCCGGCGAGCCGCCTGATCCGGTCATCAAATCCCCGCCAGGTCCGCTGGCGGTCGCCGCACACGGTCGCGATCTTATCTGCTCCGGTTTGCACCGCGCGGCGCACGAACTGCGAGATTTGCGTCATGCTTATTCCTCCCTCCGACCGCCAGCACACCACATCGGCGAGCAGGTTGGCAACGACCTCGCTCGCTTCCCGCCCACCGAAATCGAAGGCCGGACTGGAAATCGGGGGCTTAGTCGCGCGGTTAGCACTGCATTAACCGATCGGCGATAACATGCCTGCACACGAGCAATGGCGAATTTCCGTAGTGACGTGAACGGGAGACGATCTTGCTGATCGAGTTCTTCGATGAAACCGTGATTGTTGCGGATAATGACTCGATGATGCGCGGCCTGCTCCGCACCGCGCTAGAGCAGCCCAAACGGACCATTCTGTTATGTGTCGATGGTCTCGAGGCCGTGGAACTCGCCTCGCAGACACTGGCGACGCTTGTGCTGCTGGATTTGCGGATGCCGAAGATGGACGGGATCGAAGCATGCCGCCAAATCCGGGCCTTGCCGCGCTACGAGACGGTACCGATCGCCATCCTGACGGTTTTTGACGGCGAGGGTATGAAACGTCGGGCGCTACGCGCCGGCGCGACCGCGTTCCTGGGCAAACCGTTCTCTCGGACGGCGTTGCTGGCTGCGCTGGACCCGCTGATCGCAGCCCACAGGCGCCGGGTCGAACTGGAACGCTACTAACCGCGAGCTGAATCCGGCACCATATTCCGATGCAGTGCATTACCTGCTTGCCTGCCCGCCATGCGCGGACGACAATGGTACGATGACGATGAGACATACCACCTTGCCGGACGGGGTCGGAGAAACCCGCCCAGGGGACCAACGACCCTCGGTGCAACGGTCCCCGGGACCAGCCTTCGCCGCCCTTGATCTCGGTACGAACAACTGCCGGATGCTTGTCGGTACACCGTCCGGCACGGGGTTCCGGGTGCTGGACAGCTATTCGCGTATCGTCCGCCTTGGCGAGGGCCTGCATCGTTCGGGCGCGCTCTGCCCCACCGCAATGGATCGGACGGTGGCCGCTTTGCAGGATTGCGCGGAGCGACTGGCTCGGTCGCGCCCACGAATGGTCCGCGCCATTGCCACTGAGGCATGCCGCCGTGCCCGCAACGGCCCGGAATTCCTGAACCGTATCAAGCGCGAGACCGGCCTTGATGTTGGCGTTATCTCCAGCCGGGAGGAAGCGGAACTCGCGCTGGAGTCCTGCACGCCACTGTTGGAAGCAGCGGGACGGCGGGCGCTGTTGTTTGACATCGGCGGCGGTTCGACCGAGCTGGCCTGGGTGCGAGTGGATTGCGGACAGCCATCGCTGATTGGGTACGCGTCGCTGCCGGTCGGCGTCGTCAGCCTGGCCGAGCGGTTCGGAGTCGCCGCGTTCACTGAAGAGGGCTTCGACGCCATGGTCGAGGATGTAACCGCTCGGCTGGTTGCGTTTGAAAGCGTCCACTGCATCGGCCGTGAAATCCGCGACGGCGGGGTGCGTCTGTTGGGTACCTCCGGCACGGTGACCACCCTGGCGAGCATCGTCCTGAACCTTGAGCGGTATCGTCGGGCGCTCGTCGACGGTATTGCGCTGAGCCGCCAGGATGCGGATGAGGCATTGTCCAGCCTGCGGTCGCTGGACCGCGAAGGGCTGGCGTTGCATCCCTGCGTCGGGACAGATCGGGCCGATTTCGTCATGCCCGGATGCGCGATTTATGCCGCGATTGCGTCGATGTGGCCGGCGCCCGATGTGGTAGTTGCGGATCGTGGTCTGCGCGAGGGGATGCTGCTGCGGATGATCCGCGCCGATCGAGCCAGGTTGGATCGCCGCCGGAACGCGCCGGACCGCTCATGAAGCTTTGTGCATGAGTAAAAACACCGCCCCTTCCCGCGGGCGCAAGCTGACGGTTAACGTCAGGACAGCCAGAAAGCGGAGCCCAGCTTCGGCCGAATGGCTGCGCCGGCAATTGAACGACCCGTATGTTGTTGCAGCAAAACAGCAAGGCTGGCGATCGCGCGCGGCTTTCAAGTTGCTCGAGTTGGACGACCGCTTCCATGTTATCCGCCGCGATGCGCGGGCGGTCGATCTGGGTGCTGCGCCGGGTGGTTGGACCCAGGTGGCGATCCGGCGCGGGGCGGGCACCGTCGTGGGCGTCGATCTGTTGGCAATGGATCCGATCCAAGGTGCGACACTGCTAACGGGCGACTTCAACGATCCGGACATGCCGGCGCGGTTGACCGTCGTACTGGGCGGCAAGGCCGATCTCGTACTGTCTGACATGGCCCCGAACACCACCGGACACGCGGCGACTGACCATCTCCGAATTATGGCGCTCGCGGAACTGGCTGCTGCTTTCGCGCGCGACGTGCTGGCTCCGAACGGCTCGTTCGTGGCGAAGGTGTTTCAGGGCGGCTCGGAGCGGGCGATGCTTGAGGCGCTGAAGCGGGATTTTACCAGCGTACGCCACGCCAAGCCGCCTGCGAGCCGGAAGGAGTCGAGCGAGCTGTACGTGGTCGCGATGGGGTTCCGAGGCGTGCCAACACCGCGCTGATTGGTGCACCGTTGCAGCAACCCGGCCAGAGTGCGTCCTGCGTCACTCAGCGATGTGCAATCGAGACCGGTTCGCCGACGGGCTGGGCAGTGAGGAAGCCAAGCTGATCGCCCTCCAGTACAAGGCAGGTCATCTCACCCCCGAACACCGCACCGGTGTCGATCGCGATACGGTTGTGGCGGATGACCGGGGCCTTCACCGGCGAATGCCCGTGCACCACCACGGCGCCGAAATTCATTTCCGAATACAGAAAGGGCTGGCGCATCCGCAACAAATCGTCGCGAGCCTGCTCGGCGAGCGGGACGCCCGGCCTGACCCCGGCGTGGACGAAGACGTATTCGCCCTCGCGGTGCATGAGTTTCAGTTCGCGCAAGAACTGCATATGCGAGTCAGGGACATACGCGCGCCAGGTCTCACGCGGGGAATCGGGATCGACGCCGTAGCTTTGCAAGGAAGGACGGCCACCGGTGAACAGCCAGTCGGTGGCCGCCGCGCGTTCGCCGTTCAAGGCTTCGATCATGGTGTTCTCGTGGTTGCCCATCAGATTGACCATTTCGGTGCCCTGGATTGGGGAGCCGCCGAGCAGACGGGCAATCACGCCACGCGTGTCCGCGCCGCGATCGACATAGTCGCCGACGTGCAACAGTAACGCCGACGCGATGGGGCGGCGCGCCAGATCCTCCTGGATCAAGTTGTGCAGGTTTGCCAGTTGCACGGCGCAGCCATGGATGTCTCCTATGGCATAGACGCGCCGGCCGTGAGGCAGTTTGGCCGGGGCAGGGGAAAGTTCGATCATAACAGTACCGGCTATCAGTCCGATTGGTCTTTGGGCAAGAGGTATCGGGCCGGCCCTGCGTTGCAGGCGCGGCTCAGTATGGAAATTGCAACTGGAGGTAGCCCATGCTCGATAATCCGCCGCTCGTGACTATTCATCGTGGTTTTCGCCGTCCAGATCCGCGGCTGATCGAAGCCTTCAGAGGGGCGCAGACCTCACATCTTGCCGATGCAATGAACGGGCGCGGAGCGCTGGATTACCGGATCAAGCCGGTTGATCCTGCCAATGCCAGTTTCGTGGGGCCGGCGCTGACTGCGTTCGCTTATCCGGCCGATGTGCTCGCGGTGTTCGCGGCATTGTCTGAGGCACAGCCGGGCGATGTGATCGTGTGTGCGAACGATGCATTTACCAAGACCGCGGTGATTGGTGATCTCGCTGCCGGAATGATGAAGAATGCCGGCGTGGCGGCGTTCGTGACCGATGGGTTGGCGCGCGACAAGGCGGGCATAGTCGCCACGGATTTGCCGCTGTTTTGCCGCGGCATTCAGCCCAACTCGCCGGCGATGAACGGCCCAGGAATTGTTGGTGCAGCGATCACGTTGGGCGATGTGCATGTGAATCCCGGCGATGTCGTCGTTGGAGACGCCGACGGTGTGGTCGTCATTCCGGCCAACCGATTAGAGGTCGTGTTGGCACGACTGGAACGTGTCCGGCAGGCCGAAATCCGCGCCGTGCGATCCGTTCTCGAAGGAGCGACCATGTCGGAGGCGGCACGAAAATTGATAGCGCAGGCGACGATCATCGAGTGATCGGTGGTTTCTGCCGGGATCAGGCCGGGATCGTCAGCAAGATCAAGGGCTCCCAGGCTGTCTCTTGCAGTTCCAGCTTTCGGCAGGCGTCGATCAGGCCGTCGAACCGGTCAGGCGTGATGGACAGGCCCTGGGCGATTGGCCTGATGCGATCCGCCTCATGTTCGAAATCCCAAATGAATTCCCGGCCAGTTCCCTCGCGAGTGAAACTGCGACCGTCCTTGGTGAAAATGGTGACGCGCGGGCCGAATAGTGTCCGGTGCGCCATCGGAATCAACGTCACCCGATTCATAAGTTCCAGAACTTCCGGAGGATCGGTCTCTCCCGGCGCGGGTTGTCCACCGCGCAATAAAGGATAGCCACGGGTCACCGCGCCATAGGCAGAAAAGTACTGCGTAGAACCCACTTGCGGCGGATATTCCACCACACGTACCGGAAACGCCGGGCTGGGATATAACGTTTCCAACCAATTCACCACTGCCTCGATGCGGTCGATGTCGGCGTAGGTGATGTTGTGCTCTTCGCACAGCCTTGCCGTCACGTCGACATGGGCGATATTGTAGCCGGCAGTCGAGTAAATCCTGTACAGGGTCTCCAGAAAGATCCAGTCCCGGCCGAGGCCCTTGGTGATTTCGTTCAGATCTGTGCGGTTGAGTCCGGTAAAGCTATAGCGGAGCTGGCCGAGATTGTTACCTGCATAGGAATGGTAAAAACCGGCCTCGCCTTCCAGAGTCGTTTCGCCTCCCGGGATGCCGTGCTTTGCGAGCGCTACTGCCAGCAGTGCGTTGCGAACGGCACCACCCTCTCGCAGCGACCGCCCGCCACTTCTTATCCCTTCCAGATTGCCGCTCGCCAAATTCACGCATTGCGCGATTGCACCGTTGATCTGGTTGGCATCGAGACCGGAAATTTTCGCTGCGGCAATCGCGGCGCCGAAAATGCCGAATACCGGACCGGCGTGGAAGCCGCGCGACATCACGGTCGGAATGAATTCCGATGCCATGCGTTCCAGCACCTCATAAGCGGCGGCGATGGCGGTGAGAAAGGTCTTGCCCGAGCAACCAGTCGCCTCGGCCGCGGCCAGCGCGGCTGGCATAATTGCGATACCAGGATGCGTGAGCATGCGAAACGTATCCCATTTGCCGCCGGCAAAGATCATTTCCGCGTTGACGAACGCAGCCCCCGCCTTTGTAAACTTGTCTCCGCTGCACAAAACCGTCGCATTTCCTGGGCTGCCCCCCTCTTCCTCCCGCATGATTGCCAGCGCCTGGTGAGTTGCCGGCATATTGTGCGCAACCAATGCGGAGCTCAATGCCTGTAAAGTGACGCCTTTCGCACGGTCCACTACCGCGGTTGGGAGGTCTTCATATTTAAGTTCGGCGACAAAGGCGGCGAATTCCCGGCTGAGTGACATGGGAGCAGTCCTTTTTCAAAACGGCCGCAGCGGGGGCAGCGCATCCTCCGGGTCAAGGCCCAGCTCATGCAGGCCAATGTTCCACAGGCAGGAGTCCGACGGCGGCGGTTGGATTTCCGCCAGAGCACCATCGCGAAACAGTTGCTCCAGGCGCGATCCCCTGAAGATGCCATGGGCTCCGCCAAGGGTCAGCGCGACGCGTGTAATGCGACTGGTTGCCACACCGACCATGTATTTGGCACGGTACATCGCTGCGGTAGCCTCCGGTGTTGGTCCCTGTCGGTCGCGCAGCCACGCGGAACGGTACGTGATCAACCGCGCCGCTTCCAGGTCGACGCTGAGTTGCGCGATATGGCGACGGACATCAGGGTGCCACGCGAGGGATTGGGCGTAGCCTTGCGGCTGTCGTTCCGCTACGACCTTGCGCAGTTCGTCGTACGCGGCGCCCGCCAGGCCGAGGTAAACAGCCGTGTAGGAGCCCCAGAACCAGTTCAGGCCGGCATTGCGGAACCGGCGAATATCGTCGGATCGATAGATCACCGATTCCTCCGGTACCCAGCAATCCTCCAGGACAAGCGAGTCACTGCGGGTCGCTCGCATCCCGAGCGTATCCCAATTGGCAATGACCCGTCTTCCCTCGGCGTCGGGTGGAATCATCACCAACATCCCTGCGGCCGGGTTTGTCGCGCTTGTAGGATAGACCAGGACCAAAACGTAATCTGCCGCTTCGATCATCGAGGCAAACATCTTGCGGCCGCTGATGCGATATCCGCCACCGGCCGGTCGCGCCTTGACGCTCAACGTACGTTCGCCGATTAGCGACGTATGGCCTGGTTCGGAGAAATTGCCTCCGATCATTTTCCCCTGACGCACCACGAGATTGGCGATACGCTGCTTTGCTTCAGTCGTGACCTCGTCGCTTTCAAGGATCGGCATCACGACCGATGCATGCATGTTGAACGCAAGTGCCGTAGAGGGACAGCCGCGGCCTAGCGCTTCATAAGCGATCGTGTGGCTGAGGAAATCGTATCCTGATCCGCCCCACTGCGTCGGCACGGTCAGATGCAGAAATCCCTCCGACCGCAGCCGGTCGTAGTTTTCGGTCGGATGCGAGGCGTCGCGGTCATGTCCAGCGGACCTGGTCGCGAAATCAGCCGCCAGTTCCAGACATCGGTCCCGAAGGCGCTGTTGCTCCGTAGTGAGCTCGAAATCCACGCCCGATTTATCCCGACCGGAGTCCGGCGAGAGCTGCCACTGCCTCAACCTGTTCGGTGTGGCGCGAAACAGGATTGAGCAACAGGTGATTGGCGCCGGCAGCGACCAGTTCCTCCAGCCGTTCGGCCACTTGTTCCGGCGTGCCGTGAATGCCCGATGCGTCGGTTCCCGCTGGGTTGTGATAGACTTCGGTGAACCAGCGATTGAGTTCGGCGCGGGCCACGGCGGGCCGCCCGTCGACCGCCATGAACACTCGTTTCGATATGGGGAAAGCTGCCGGATCGCGTCCGGCCTTCTCCAGTTCCTGTTTCAGGATCGGTACCGATGTCTTGAATTCGGCGATACTCGATCCGCCGGAGCCCATCCAGCCATCGGCGATCCGTGCCGCTCGGCGCACGGCGTTGGGATGACCGACGCCCATCCAAAGCGGTGGGCGCGGCTTGTGCGCCGGCCTTGTGGCCAAGGTGAGATTTTCGACCTGATACATCTCGCCGCGGTAGGTGACTTTATCTTCGGTCCACAGCGCCTTGATCAGCTCGACTTCTTCCCGGAACCGCCTTAGCCGCCCGGAGACAGGAATTTGGAAGTCCCGGTAATGGTGGTCCCTCCCGAGGCCCACAGCCAAAATTGCCCGCCCCCCGCTGACGAAATCGAGCGTTGCCCATTGATGCGCCACCATCAGCGGGCTGTGGATTGGCAAGACCACCACCGACGCGCCGACCCGGATGCGGCTGGTGATGGCAGCCGCATAAGTCAATATCACCACCGGATCGAAGCAGGTGTTTCGATCGATCGTATTCTCCGTGACCCATAAATCGCTGAACCCAAGTGCCTCCGCGCGCCGCGCGACGGTGGCGACGGACGTCATCGCCAACGGATCTGGTGAACGGTGAGGCAACGACATCCCGAGCGGGATCTTGTCCTTCAGGGCCACGGTATGGCGCTCCTACACTTTTTCGATCAACTCCATCTGCGCGCCGTCCGGAGCCTGCAGGAAACAAACATGGCGGCCGTTATTGACCGGCAGCTCCTCCAGTATCTTGACGCCATTCGCTTTCAGTTTCGCCAGAGTGCCGGGATAGTCGTCGGTATTTATCGCGATGTGTTCGATGCCGTAGTGTTGTTCGTGATTTTGTACCGCGATCAGTGTGGTGATGTTCAACTGCAGTCCATGCAGATCGAGTTGCACGCCGCGACCGGGAATTTCCGACTTCATGGTAGCGCCGAAATTCTCCATGTAGAAACGAGCGGTGGCCGCGGGATCCGGGGTCTTGAGGTGGACGTGATTGACAACGAAAGCCATGGTCGTTCTCCCCTGTGTTACCTACGCCGATTGGGCGCGCATCCTGACCTGCGGTCAAGATCGTGCCAGGTTCCCTGCCAATGACAGGAAGGATATGCGGATGACCGTCGCACGCCAGTTGGCTGCATTTCTGACCGAAACCAAAACCGCTGACCTGCCCGATCAGGCGCTGGACCTTGCGGCGATGGTGATTGCCAGCACTCTGGCCAGTGCGGCTTTTGGGACTGGGATTGAATCAGCCCAGATCATTCGGGCGATGGCCCAGGAGAGGGGCGGGCGAGGGGACGCGTCGGCCTGGTTCGACGCGGGGGAAAAACTACCGGTCGCGAGTGCGATCCAGGTCAATGCGGTGCTGAGCGACGCTGCCGCATCGGACGACAGCGATCTCCGCAACATCGTTCATGCCGGCACGCCGCTGACCGCTGCGGCTTTGGCATTCGCGGAACGCGAGGGCAGCAATGGCGAAGCGGTACTGACGGCAATCGTCCTCGGCTATGAGGCAGCGGGACGTATTAGCGAGGCAATGACACCGGGCTTTAAGGACCGCGGCTTTCATGGCTGTCTTGGCGCAGCGTTCGGCGCAGCGGTGGCATCAGCGCGAATGTTGGACCTGGACGCGGAACGCATGGCCCAAACCATCGCGTTGACGGCGATTTCGATCGGTGGCCTGGCGACCGCGGCGGATACCAGTGTCTCACGCGAATACCACGCTGGCCTTGCGGCTATGCATGGCGCCAACGCAGCCCTGGCGGCGCGGCGAGGGTATGTCGGTGAGGCACGAATTCTGGAAACGCGTCGTGGTTTCTTTGAAGCGTTCGGCGGCGTCGATGGCGCGATCGCGGGTGAATTCGCCACCCGCGATCTGGGCTCCAGTTGGGATATCATGACCGACATGGCAATCAAGTTGGTGCCGGGCGGTCACCCTTATCACGCGATTGCCGAGGCTGCCGGCAACGCAACCCGCGACTCCGGCATCAGCTCGGAGCAAATTGCCAGCATCACGATCCATCGGCCTGGCATGAAAATGCTGAGTGGGCCGCTCCATCCGGCCGACCTGATCGACATGGCACACAGCCCAGCCTATTTCGCTGCCGCGGGTGCGGCGGATCGGGGGTTTTCCTGGATCCACGCCAGTCCGGCCAAGATCGCTGATCCGGTGATCCACGCGCTGATCGACAAAGTCAGCGTCGGCGTCGAACCAACCGAGAACCTGAGCCGCTACCGGCAAGGGGCCACCGTGACTATCCTCACCCGGGATGGCCGCACCGTGTCCAGCACAGTGTTTGAGCCAAAGGGTTCGGCCACACTGGGGATTTCCTGGAATGATGTCGATGCGAAATATCGCACGCTGATGCCGGCATCCGGCCTACCGGAGCGAGAGATCGAGTTGAGCCTGACGTTAATCCACGACTTCCGCAATCTCTCTGACGTGGCGCGACTGACGAACTTGCTGCGGGTGGTCACCGATTGACGGCGGCCCGGGTCCTACATTAGCAGGAAAACGCAAGACATCTGGTTGGGCAGCACAGCAAGATTGCACCCGGGAACGCAAAATTCGAAGTCGGCCCAAATTTTGCTTCGCCCAGTCCTGGAAATTGCCTGGTCAGGCTACGGTTGATGTCAGTTTAATTTAGTCTCACGGAACCAATCCATGACCCAATCAAGCCCGATTCATCAATTCATCGCCGGTACCACACCAGAATCATTGCCGGTGGTGCTGCTGCACGGTTCCGGCGGCGACGAACGTGACCTGGTGCCGCTGGCTGCAGAATTGGCGCCAGGTGCACCTATGCTGTCGCTTCGCGGTACCGTCGAAATCGACGGCGGGTTCGCCTTCTTTCACCGCCGCCCCGACCGTTCGGTCGATGAAGCCGATCTTACCGCACGCATTCCGCCGTTGGCTGGGTTGATAGCGGCCGCCAGCGAGGACCACGGTCTTGCCAACCGTCCGATTGTTATCGGGTTCTCAAACGGTGCGATCATGGCTGCAGCGCTGCTGCTGACCCATCCGACTTTGTTTGCCGGCGCAATCTTGTTACGGCCGCTGTCTCCGTTTCTCGAGGATCGGCCGGTCCGGATTGACGCCGCGCCCGTGCTCATCCTCGACGGTGAGAAGGATAGTCGGAGGTCACCGGGCGATGGTGCTGAGTTGGCGAAACGGTTCAATCAAATGGGCGCCATCGTGACCCATCAGGTGCTGCCAGTTGGCCACGCGATCACCGAGATGGACGAAAGGATCGCGCGGGCCTGGCTGGCGCGCTTGCAATAACCTTGGTCGCTCGCAAGGTCGACACCTGGATCACTCGGCCGGTGGTTGACGTCGATTACCGCTCTCCCGCGTCGAGTACCACCAGATCGTCGCGATGGATGATCTCATCCCGGCCGCGCCAGCCGAGGATGGCCTCGATTTTGTCGGAGCGGTGCCCGGCGATGCGCGCGGCATCCTCGGACGCATAAGCGGACAAACCGCGCGCCAGAGCCTCGCCATCCGGCCCACGAACCAGAACCGGGTCGCCACGCTGGAAGGTTCCTTCAACCGAGCGCACCCCGGCCGGCAACAGCGAGCGCCCGTCGCGCAAAGCGCTGGCCGCACCGGTATCGACCGTTAACACGCCGCGCGGAGCCAGCGATCCGGAAATCCAGCGTTTCCAGGCCGATGGTCCATCCGCCGTTGGCAGGAACCAGGTGCAGCGCGCCCCTTCCGCCAGCGCCCGCAACGGCCGCGCCACATTGCCCTGCGCGATCGCCATGGCGACCCCGGCCTGCGTCGCAATCCGCGCCGCCACAAGCTTCGTCCGCATGCCGCCGGAGGAGTAGCCAGGTGGCGGTTCTCCGCCCATCGCCTCAACTTCCGGCGTCAAGGCAGCGATCACCGGCAAATGTTCCGCGGTGGGGTCGCGCCTCGGGTCGGCGGTGTAGAGACCGTCGATGTCGGACAGCAACACCAGGACATCGGCCCGCACCATTTCTGCCATGCGTGCCGCGAGCCGGTCGTTGTCGCCGAACCGGATTTCGGCAGTCGCCACAGTGTCATTCTCATTGATCACCGGAACGCAGCCCAACGCCAGTAACGTGCTGAGCGTGGCGCGGGCATTGAGGTATCGCCGGCGATCTTCCGTATCGTCTAAGGTCAACAGAAGTTGAGCGGCCGTCAGGTTGCAGGCCGACAGTGCCTCAGTCCAGGCTTGTGCCAGTCGGATCTGTCCCACTGCGGCGGCAGCTTGTTTTTCCTCCAGTTTCAGACGTCTTTGGGTCAGGCCAAGCGTTCGCCGCGCCAGGGCAATGGCACCGGAGGAAACGACAATGACCTCGGTGCCATGGGAACGGAGAGCGGAAATGTCCTCCGCGACGCCGGCGAGCCAGGTGGCGCGTGGCGCAGCGGCCTTCTCGTCAACAACCAGTGCGCTGCCGATTTTGACGACGACGCGACGGGCGGTGGCGAGCGATGGTATCACGCCGCCGCCGTTTCCCGTGTGTCGTGGATCATGTTCTGCAACGCCCGCAATACCTCGGGCACGCCCTGGCCGGTCACGCCGGACAGCAACATGACCGGCCGGCCCGAGGCTTTTCGTAACGCCGCCGCGCGCGCCGAGGCCTCTCTAGGTGTCATCGCATCGATCTTGTTCAGCCCGATCAACTCCGATTTTTCCGCCAGGCCGCCGCCGTAGGCTGCCAGTTCTTCCCGCACCGTTCGCCACGCACGGACCACGTCACCTGCGGCGCCGTCAACGAGATGCAGCATGACCGCGCAGCGCTCGACATGGCCGAGGAACCGGTCGCCCAGACCAGCACCTTCATGGGCCCCCTCGATCAGGCCGGGAATGTCGGCGAGCACGAATTCCTCGGACATGGACAGCCGAATGACACCCAGTTGCGGATGCAATGTGGTGAACGGGTAGTCAGCGATTTTCGGCCGTGCGGCAGTCGTGGCGGCGAGAAACGTCGACTTCCCGGCGTTCGGCAGCCCAATCAGTCCTGCGTCCGCAATTAGTTTCAGCCGCAACCAAACCCAGCGTTCCTCACCCGGCCAGCCTTTGGTGGCCTTGCGCGGGGCGCGATTGGTGGACGTCTTGAAATGCGCATTGCCCAGCCCGCCATCGCCACCGCGTAGCAACGTCACGCGCTTGCCGGGCGCGTCGAGGTCGGCCAGCATCGTCTCCTGATCCTCGGCGAAAACCTGCGTGCCGATCGGGACCTCGATCACCACATTGGGCGAGCCCGCGCCGGTACGATCGGCCCCCGCGCCATTCCCGCCCTTTTTCGCCCGGAAGTGCTGGGCGTAGCGGAAGTCGATCAAGGTGTTCAGATTGGCTTGCGCCTCGAAGACGATGTCGCCGCCGCGGCCGCCATTCCCGCCGTCGGGGCCGCCGAACTCGATGTATTTCTCGCGCCGGAAACCGACCACGCCATCGCCGCCGTCACCGGAGCGGAGATAGATCTTGCATTGGTCGAGGAACTTCATGCTGTCTCACAAATGAAAATGGGGGCCACGGCCCCCATGATCGTAGCACGCGGGAGGCCGCGCCGGTTACTCGGCTGCCAACGCCGGTGGCGGCACAACAGAAACATGTACTTTGTCGTTTGCCTTGCGGCGGAACTCCACGGTGCCGTCGATCAGGGCGAAGATCGTATGGTCACGGCCCAGTCCGACGTTGGTGCCGGGATGCCATTTGGTGCCGCGTTGGCGGATCAGGATGTTGCCGGCGATGACGCTCTGGCCACCGGACTTCTTGACGCCGAGGCGGCGGCCTTCGGTGTCACGACCGTTGCGGGATGATCCGCCTGCTTTTTTGTGTGCCATTGGGAACTACTCCTCAGGCCGCGTTGATGCCGGAGACCCGCAGCACGGTGACGTGCTGGCGATGACCGTTGCGGCGGCGGCTGTTCTGCCGGCGGCGCTTCTTGAAGATGATGACCTTGTCCAGCCGGTCCTGCGCGATCACCGTCGCGGTGACCGAGGCGCCGGGAACGGTGGGACCGCCGATGGTCAGACCGGCATCGCCTCCGACGCACAGGACCTCGTTGAAGGTCACTGTATCGCCGGCCTCGGCTTCCAGCTTTTCAACTTTCAGCACCATGTCGGGGGCGACGCGGTACTGTTTTCCGCCGGTGCGGATGACAGCGAACATGGGAACGACTTTCGACTTTCGAGGCGTGGGCCAAGGCAGCAAGTGCCGGCGGGAGGAGCCCGGCGGCCTGGGAAGCGCGGGTTATAGCGACGAGGTGGGCAGAGTCAATGAGGACGGCGGCTATGCTCAGCTGCGTTGCAACGGTCTCTCAATCAACCGCAACCGCGATGTCTGGTTTTATCGACCGTCGCTGTGGATCACTTTGCGGGTGAGCCACTCGCACCCTTCCGTGAACCGGGAATATAGACGAGGGCGGCTGCCGCCGGACCAAATTCAGCTCGGCGGCAGGTCACGCATCATCGACGGTCACCTTCGTCGCCGGTGTCAACGTGACCAATCAAGACCCTTGCAATTACCCACCGTTCGTGAAGACTCCTGACGGTAACAACACCATGCCGGCTCGCGAAACAGGCTGGCCACGCAACACGCCGATGCCTGAAAGGCAGCGGGTGCAGGAGGGAAACCAATGAAGGCGCTCACCCCGGAGCAGGTAGCTTCGTATCACCACAACGGCCTCCTGTTTCCCATCCCGGCTCTGACGGATGCGGAGATCGCCACCTGCCTCGCCGGTCTGCAGCAACTGGAGACCGAGCTTGGCTCGTCGGTTGCCGACGCCGATGTCAAATGGCGGTCCCATGCTTATGCGCATTCCGTCTGGTTCAACAATCTGATCCGTCACCCGAAGATCCTGGACGCCATCGAGGACGTGATCGGACCCAACATCCTGGTCTGGACCAGCACGTTTTTCATCAAGGAGCCACATTCACCGACCTTTGCCGCGTGGCATCAGGACGGCACCTATTTCGGTCTGAACCCACACGAGCAGGTCTGCGCCTGGGTTGCGCTGACCGACGCCAGCCGCGAGGCCGGGTGTATGGAACACCTGTCAAGCCAGGGTGCCCCCCGCCAATTGCGTCACGCTCCACTGGGCCTGGCGAACAGCATCAACCGCGCCGGCCAGACGATCATGGAGAAGTTCAACGAGAGCAACCCGGTGGCGATGGCTCTGCCGGCCGGCTCATTCTCCTTGCACCATGAATTTGCGGTGCACCGCTCTGCGCCCAACAACGCCTCACACCGGAGGGTCGGCATTGGACTCAATTACATCCCGACCCATGTGCGGGTGGAGGGACCGGTCCGGTGCTGCGCGATGCTGGTGCGCGGCGAGGACACCTGCGGAAATTTCGACCTGATCAAGCCGCCCACTGGCGAACGGGACGCGGCCGCGCTGGCAGTGCATCAGCTGGTCAGCGATCGTTACCGCGAGAACTACAAAATCCAGGTCACCCGACACGAGCAGCAGTACGCCGGGGCCGGCGGGTAGAACTCCACCTCAGCCGCCGCCGGTTTTCGCAGCGATGGTCCGAACCAAATCGCCGACACAGCGAAGTGCGTCGAGTTCCCGGGTGGAGAAGCGGATCTTCCACTGCTCCTCGCTCGCCATGATGATCTCGATCTGCTTGAACGAGTCCCAACCCACTACGTCTTTCGCGTTCGTCTCGGCGCACAGCGTCAGGTCGTCGCGCAGGAACACATCATGGAAGATCGTGGTCAGCGCCGGATAAATCTCGCCTTCGGTCGCCATTGGGCTACCCCTCCGTCACCTGAATGAATGTTTCAGCCGGCCGGTAACCGGCCAGGTCGAGCACCGCGCGGCTGCCGCCCGCCGGATCGGTCTCCATCACTGTGAAACCGAGCTTCGCATAGTGATCCTTCACCATGCCATTCTTCTCGGTCGGGATGTATTCGCCGACCAGCCGTCGCGCGCCCAACCTTGTGGCGTTCCGGGCGATCAGGTTGAGCGCGGTCGGCTCCACCTGACGTCCGAGCACGCGACAACTCATCAGCCAGGTGTCGATCAGCAGGTCTTTGTTCGGTTGCAGTCGTCCGATGACGATCGCGATCACACCGTTGTCGCCGAACCGGTCCAGCAGCCGCAGTTGCAGGCCGAACGCGTCGGGGTCCGCCATCACCGCAATAACATCCTCGTCCGTATAACGCCGGGTCGTCAGATTGAACTGGTTCGATTTGTTGATAAGTTGCACGATCCGCTGCAGCCCGACCCGGTCGAACGGCCTGGCAATCAGTTCCATCTCCAGCCCGCGCAAATACGCGGGCAGATCGGTGACCGAGGCCTTCAGCGCGTCTCTGGCCTTGTTGCCGTGGTATTGGCTGGTCCGCTCACGATCCTCGTCGGTAACGGCGAGGCCCTCGAAATAGCCGGCGTCGGCCAGCGCAACGGGATAAGTGGTTGGGTCGTCGGACACCTCGGGCACGGCGACCATCGGCAGTTCCTGGCGCACAAGGTTGCGCTCGAACGGGTTGTCGTCGATGAACACCAGAGAATCCAAGCCGATGTTCAGTTCCTCGGCGATCGCGCGGATATTGCCGGCCTTGTCCGACCAATTAGCGACGAAGCTGGCGATATCGCCGCGCCGCAAAACCATGTCGGGATGCTTTTCGAATGGCTCTGTTGCGTTAGCCTCGTCGTTCTTCGAACACACCGCCAGAATTACGCCGCGCCGGCTGAGTTCGCGGGCGTAATCCTGGAATGCGACATAGGCCTCGCCCAAAGGCGAACCCTGCCCCAGTTCGATGCCCTCCATGCCGTCGTCGCCGATCACCCCACCCCAGACGGTGTTGTCGAGGTCGAGAACCAGGCACTTGAACGATCGTCCTTGCTTGGCCGCGACCCATCGTCCCACCATGTCACCGAACATCGGTGCGGCCGTGTGGCTAACTTCCTGCTTGGCGCGATGCCACAAGCCGGGATCGTGCCAGGCGCGCAAACCGTCCATCGCCGCGCGGTCATCGATGGCGAGGATATCGACACCCTCTTCCTCGGCCATGGTCCGCACCCGTGCATTGAGCCGGCCTAGGAACGCGGCACGCGAGCCTGCCAGCCGGTGTTCATTGTTGCCCAGAAGGGGGAGGTGCAGCGGCAACGCGGCCTGGTGCAGGACCGGGCAGCGCAGGGTGTCACGAGCCATCCGCCAGGTGGCGCGGATCCGTTCCGTGATCTCGGTCATAGCCCCTTCGACGGCTTCCGGGTCCATCGCGGCGGTAATTCCGGCGGTTAGGTCGCGCGCGTCCAGTGCGAGCAAAACCGCCGTCGGTCGGAATTGGTGCAAAGCCGAATCTGGATCGGACAATTCCTGCCAATATTGGCCGTAGTCGTTCTCGTAGGTGTCGATCCAGATATTGCGGCGCAGGCCGGCAACCCGAATGGCGGGCAGCAAATGAGTGAGAGTGCTTGACCCAAGCACCGCCAGCCGCACCGGCTTCGTTTGCAGTCCGTCCGGTGGGCCTGAGAGCAAACGTCGCAGCCTTTCGTCCAGCGCGTTGGTCAGCACGAAATTGATTCGCGCGCCCGCAAGAGCGACCGCATTCTCCCAAACCGATCCGGGTCCCGATGTCAGACTGCGCAGGCGGGCGCGCCAATCCTGCATCTCGGGCAGCCAGTGCAGTTCCGTCATCCTATGCCTTCCGTGTCAGCATGCTTTGACTGCAAGGCCACGTCCCGCCGTGCACAAAGCTGTACCGGGACATGCCGTGTGGGCTTTGGCCGCCGTGCCTGAGCGACGTCATACCAATGATCGGTCGCTTGCTGCCAGGAAGATCGGATCGGTCGACTAAATTCAGCCTGTAGCATGGGCTCGGCCGGTCAGGCGGTGCCGCCTGGATCGCGATTTTCTGAAGCGGGCTGCAGGTCGTTGGCAGACGCCGCTGCGGCGGCCTCACCCACATCAGCCTCCTCCCGGCCGCGTTGGCGGCGTCCGAGCGAGAGTTCGGTTACGATCCCGTGCAATGTGCGGAGTTCCTGTTCGGTCACCTCCCCGCGTTCGAAGAAGTGGCGAATGTTACGAACCATCCCGGGTCGCTTCGGCAGGTTGCGCAGAAACCCACTGGCGTCCAGTTCGGCAGTCAAATGACCCAGAAAATTTTCAAGCCGGGCTTTGGTTGCCACCTGCGTCTCATTGGTCATGAACTCGTAGGGCGGCGTCTCATCCGCTGCCGTCCACCATTCGTACGCCATGATCATCACCGCCTGGGCCAGGTTCAACGACATGAACCCGGGGTTCAACGGGTAGCGAACCAGCACATCGGCATGCGCCATGTCGTCGTTGTCGAGGCCTGCGCGTTCCGGACCGAACAGCAGGCCGGCGCGTAGCCCACGGGCGGCAATCGCACGCAATTCGGCGGCGGCGCCACGTGCCGTCAGCACCGGCTTGATGATATGGCGCGGCCTCGGACAGGTGGCGAGGACATGGTGCAGGTCCGCGACCGCCTCGGCTACACTCTCATGCACGGTAGTCGCATCGAGGATGCGGTCCGCCCCCGAACTGTTCGCCCAGGCTTTTTCCTGCGGCCAACCGTCGCGCGGTGCCACCAGGCGCAGATCGAACAGTCCGCCATTGCCCATCGCCCTTGCACAGGCACCAATATTATCAGCGAGTTGCGGACGGACCAGTACGACGACCGGTGTGCCGCCGGCCGGCCGCAGGTCTGCGCCGCCCTCGCGTCCCGTCATTGCGGACCGCGTAACGCCTTGGCGGCGGCACTGAACCCGCTGGCGCCGGTTGCCAGGCCTCCTCCTGGCGCATTCGCCCGACCTGAAGAGTTGGCATCGAAGGTTCCGGAGCCCGAGCTTACCACCGGCATCACGGGCCGCGCGCCGGCGCCCGCACCATCCCGTGCCGACGCCGGCAACATGCTGGCGACAACCCCCATGATCGGGGACTGCCGAACAGCGTTCGGGAGCGGAACGGCAAAACCGGCGACGTGGATCTGGTTATCCGGGCTGGCGGTTACCTGACGGCTTTTCACCAACATGGCCGCACTGAAGCCAACCACCATGACAAACAACAGTTTCTTCATTGGAAATCCTTTGCGTTACGGCGCCCGACGCCAGGTGGTTCCGCCCGGTCCGTCCTCCAGGACGATCCCGCGTTCGGCGAGCTCCGCCCGGATCGCATCAGCCCGGGCAAAGTTCCGGGCTTTGCGCGCGGCCAGACGTTCCTGGATCGCTGCCGCAATGGCAGCGGCGTCTTCGGTGCCGCCGCGGAACCAGGCCTCGGGCGCCTGGGTCAGCAAGCCGATCAAATTACCGGAAGCCCGCAGATTGACTGCGGCCCCGGCGTCACCCGCGAAGGCCGCATCGGCCAGCGCATGCATCGCCGAGAATGCGAGCGGGGTATTCAGGTCGTCGCATAAGGCATCCAGCACCTTATCGGGCACGGTCCCTCCGCCAGCGTCCGGGCATCGTTCCAGCGCGCGATAGAATCGATCAAGTTCCTTTTTCGCTTCAGTTGTCGCTGCGTCGCTGAAATCCGGTGTCGAACGGTAATGCGTGCGGATCAGCAAAAACCGGATGACCTCGCCTGGCACCTGCCGCAGGGCGTCGCGCAGGGTTGTGAAATTACCAAGTGATTTGGCCATTTTCTCGCCGTTGACGAGAAGCATGCCGTTATGGACCCAGTAGCGCGCGAACTGGCTACCCGGAAACGCGCACAGGCTCTGCGCGATTTCATTTTCATGATGTGGGAAAATCAGGTCGGTGCCGCCGCCGTGGATGTCAAAGGTTTCCCCGAGGTGGCGCCACGACATGGCTGAGCATTCGATATGCCAGCCGGGACGGCCCCGGCCCCAGGGACTTTCCCAACCTGGCAGCTCCGGCGAAGACGGCTTCCACAACACGAAATCGCCGGGGTCTCTCTTATAAGGAGCAACGTCGACCCGGGCGCCGGCCAACAACTCCTCGGCATTGCGGCCGGAAAACCTGCCGTAACTGGCGAAGCTCCCGACGGCGAACAGCACGTGACCTTGCGCCTCATAGGCATGATCGGAGGCGACCAGCCGTTCGATGATCGCGATCATCTCGCTTATATGTCCGGTCGCACGCGGCTCGACATCCGGAGGCAGCGCGCCGAGAGCGCTGATATCCTGGTGGAAGTCTGCGGTGGTCTGCTCGGTGAGAGCGTCGATCGGGATGCCGAGTTCGGCAGCCCGTGCATTGATCTTGTCCTCCACGTCCGTGAGGTTCCGGACGTAGGTGACGTTGGGATACAGGTGGCGCAGCAGCCGGTACAGCACGTCGTAAACGACGACGGCGCGGCCGTTGCCGACATGCACAAGATCATAAACTGTCGGGCCACAGACGTACATCCGCACATTCGATGGGTCGAGCGGCTCAAACCGCTCCTTACCGCGGGTGAGGTGGTTGTGCAGATAAAGCTCGGGCATGGTGGGCACTCATCGATGCGAGGCGGAGTTCTCCGCCAAAAAGCCGCCCCAATCAACGCGGGTTTGCAATCGGACGATCGCGGCACGGGTTGAGCCAAAGGTAACGGGCTGTCAGAACCACCTGCACGGTTTTCAGCGCGGAGGGTTAATCATGCGGGTCGGCATTCAGTTTTTTCCCGATATTGGGCCAGAGGTGAAATCCGCCCGCGATTACTGGCAGGAGGCACTGCAACTCGTGGCACTGGTCGATCGCTATGGCTATCATCACGTCCGGACGGTCGAGCATTACTTCCTACCGTATGGAGGTTATAGCCCCAACCCGGTGGTCTTCCTCGCCGCTGCCGCGCAGGTGACACGGCACGCGCGGCTGGTGACCGGCGCGGTGCTGCCGGCGTTCAACAATCCGCTCAAGATTGCCGGTGAGCTGGCAATGCTCGACGCACTCTGCGACGGAAGGCTGGACTGCGGATTCGCCCGCGCTTTCCTGCCGCACGAGTTCATGCATTTCGGCGTCAGGCTGGACGAGAGCCGGGCGCGATTCGACGAGGGCGTGGCACAGGTCCGCCTGTTGCTGGAACAGGAAAACGCCACCAGTGAGGGACGCTTTCACTCATTCCACAATATCACCTCGCTGCCGCGCCCGACGCAGACGCCGCGCCCTCCGTTCTATGTCGCGGCGCTCGGCACGCCGGAGTCGTTCGAGCGCGCCGGTGCGAACGGGTACGGCATCATGGCGATTCCAATGGCGGGTGGCGCGATGAAGGCGCTGATTGGCGCTTTTCGAAATGCTCGCGCCGCGGCGGGACACGAGGGGCCGGGTGAGGTGATGCTGGCCTTCCATATGTTGTGTCACGAGGATCAGCGTGAGGCCGAGCGACTGGCGGCTGGCCCGATCAACCGTTATTTGCGCTCGTTGGTTGATGCCGCCTCGGACTGGACCTCGGGCTCACGGTCGGCCGACTATCCCGGTTACGATCAGGTGATTGCCTCGTTGGCAAAGGAAACCTTCGAAACCCAGGTCGAGAAATGCGCCGCATGGGTTGGCACGCCGGAACGCATTCTTGATACCGTCGCGAGCTATGAGGCGGAGATCGGACCGTTCGAGATTGCTTCGTTACAAGTGAATTTTAACGATTTGCCACTGGCGGTGGCGCAGCAGTCGATGCGTTTGTTTGGCGAGCGCGTCCTGCCGCGATTGTCAGCGTTTCAGTGATGCCGTGATTTGCATTGGTCATAACGTCGAGGACGGCGCTGAAAGCCTTCGTCGCACGGCGGTGGAAGCCTCGGAATTCCTCAAACGAGATTGCAACGGCGGAGGACCTGCTACGGATTGATCCAGGTCTCGCCGGTCCAGCCGTTCGTGTCGTAATCCGCCAGGCACTGATCCACCAGCGCCTCCATCGCCTTCAGGCCACCGCCCCGCTGCGCCCCGGTCAGCACCTGGGCGCGAATGTCCTCCCAGCCGCCGGAGTAGTTGCGCTCATATAGTTCGTGCCGGCCCGCAAACTCGGTTCCCACCGAATCCCACAGCAGTTTCATCAGTTTGATGCGCTCGACATGATCGATGTCGTGCGAGCCGCGGACATATTGGCGCAGATACCGGTCGATTTCCGGATTGGCGAAATCCTTTACCGATGACGGCAGGTAGATCAACGCCGAGGTCACGGTCTTCTGCACAATATCCTTGATGCGAGGCCAGGAGTCCGGCCCGAACACCCGATAAGCATGGCCCGCCTGCAACTCCGGCAACACGGCGTCGCCCTTCCACGGCTGCGGGTTGTTCGCCATCGCGTCGGACAAAGCCCAGAACAAGTGCCGCCAGGCGATCACCTCGCCAAGCAGCACCTGATTGTTCCGCGCCTCATCACCGCCAGTACAGCGCAGTGCCTTGGCCAGCAGGCCGGAGATGAAATCGAGCTTAACGGCGTAGCGTGTGCAGCCCTGGAACATGGCACCGTGCACGAAGCCGCTGCCGGGAAAGAAACTCATCACGCGCGCCGGATCGCGGTAGATGAACACGTCCTCCCAGGGCACGAACACGTTGTCCATTACGAAGATCGCGTCGTTCTCGTCGAACCGCGAAGACAACGGGTAATCGAACGGCGAGGCGTTGCGCGCGGCGGCGGCCTCGTACGACGTGCGGCAGAACAACTTCAGTCCGGGCGCGTTGATCGGCACCATGAACATGACCGAAAGGTCGAGGTCCTCGGTCGCGGTTTTCGATGACTGGCCCATGAAGTTGTAATGCGTGAACGCGGCCGAGGTGGCCACGACCTTGGCCCCTGAGACGTAGATGCCGGCATCGGTTTCCTTCTTCACGCAGGCATAGACATCTTTCACCATCTCGGGCGGTTTGTGGCGGTCGATCGGCGGATTGACGATGGCGTGGTTCATGAACGGCATGGCTTCCTGCGCCCGCTTGTACCAGGCACGTGCATTGTCTGCGTAGGGGCCGTAATATTCGGGGAAACCGCCGAGAGTATTGGAAAACGCCGCCTTATAGTCGGGCGTGCGGCCCATCCAGCCGTAAGAAAGCCGTGCCCAGCCAGCGATCGCCTGCTGTGCCCCACGCATATGCTCTCGCGATCTCGGCACCCGGAAGAATTTGTGGGTATAGCCACCGGACCCGGTATCGGTCGGGCAGGTCAGGTCCTCCTTGGTTTTTGGATCATGCAGAGCGTCGTACAGACGCGCGATGGAGCGGACAGCGTTGCGAAACGCCGAATGCGTAGTGACATCTGCGACCCGTTCCCCGTCGATATAAACCTCACGGCCATCGCGCAGGCTGGCGATATATTCCGCGCCCGTAAATGGGCGGCCTTTGTCGGCAATGGCATCTTCCGGGCGCATGTCATGTCTCCATGGGTGTGCCGCGGTGAAGCCGTGCTCCACCGCATTGGCAAGGAAACCTCAGAGCGCCTTCAGTGGTGGTTCGACCCCCTCCGGCAACGGCACCAGCGCGACGTTCAGCACCATCGACACGAGACTGTAGTATCCGACCGCCCCGACCAGATCCATCACGCCTCGCTCGCCAAACCGATCGATCACCGCCTGATAGCGCGGGTCGGGCACCTGACCGGTGCCCAGAAGCGACATGACAAACTCGTAGACGATGGTTTCGTCCGACGACATATTTTCCGGACGGCGCCCATTCGCCACTGAGTCGAGGATCGCGGGGTTCAGGCCAGCGTCAATGCCCAGTTTGCGGTGGGCGTAGAATTCGTACTGGGCTCCCCATTTGCGGCCGGCCATGCAAATCGCCAGTTCATTCAACGGCGCCGGGATCGAGGTGGCGTAACGTACATAGGCACCGACGCGCTGCACGAGATCGCAAAGCTGTGGACTGCGCATCAGGGCGTTGAACGGCCCCCGTAGTCCGGCGCCACGCGGTCCCGCCTGGATCGCCTCGGCGACCTGGCGTTGTTCATCGGTCATCGTCTCCGGCGTCAGCTCCGGAAAGCGCCTCTCAGACATCGTGATCTCCTTTTTTGGTTCCGCTATCAGGGCATCGCCGCGGTGCTGCCACCGTCGACGATGATTTCGGTGCCGGTGATGAACTTCGCCTCGTCTGAGGCGAGGAACAGCACGGCGTGAGCCACGTCCCACGCGTCGCCCATGTGTCCCATGGGCACAGCGGCGTTGCGGGCATCGATCAGTTTTTGCAGGTCATTGCCACCGACAGTGCGTGCCAGCCGGGTTTCCACCAACGGCGTATGCATCAGTCCTGGCACCACGGTGTTCACGCGGATGTTCTGTTTGGCGTAGGTGCCGGCGACCGAGCGCGACAACTGGATTACGCCCGCCTTCGACGCGCTGTAGCCGACATGGGACCGGCCACTGAGAAAATCGTTCCGCATCCCGGCGACCGAGGCAATGTTGACAATCGCTCCCTTGGCCTGTTCCAGCATCACCGGAATGGCGTATTTGCAGCCAAGGAAAACGCTTTTGAGATTGAAGTCGATCTGGCGGTCCCACACGCTCTCGGTCATCGCGACAGGATCGCCGGGGGCGGAGCCGCCGACATTATTCACCAGAATATCGATGCGTTTGAACCGAGTGACACAGGCCTGCACCATCTCCAGAACATCCGCGGCGACCGTCATGTCGCAGCAGTGCAGATGGGTGGTGCCGCCCTCCTTCTCGATGATGGAAACCGTGTCCCGTACGGCAGTTTCGTTGATGTCGACCAGGAACAGTTCGGCACCCTGCCGCGCCAGCAGAGTCGCTGTCGCGCGGCCGTTGCCCCAACCGGGTCCCACCGAGCCGGCGCCGGTGACGATCGCCACCTTTCCTTTCATGCTCAGCACGCAGCTTCCTCCCACGCAATGACGAGAAGATGCCAGCCGGCCGGGCGGAAGGCCAGAGGGACCCCAGAGGGGATCCCAGAGGGTTCAATGCGGACCGGTTCGGCGCCCCCGACGCGGGGGTCGTGACTCGCGTTCGAAGTCGTGCCAGGACTCGCGCGTGATCACCGGGGCGCCCAGAGCGGGCCTGTCCCTTTCGGGGAGCGAGAAAACCATGACGATCAAAGTTGGCGATACGATTCCGTCAATGAAACTGATGATGGCAACGGCGGACGGTCCGAAGGAAGTGTCCACCGACGATATATTCAAGGGTAAGAAAGTCGTTCTGTTCGCAGTACCGGGTGCGTTCACGCCAACCTGCAGCGCCAGACATCTGCCCGGCTTTGTGCAGAACGCGGATGCGCTCAAGGCCAAGGGCGTCGACACCATCGCCTGCATTGCTGTCAACGACGCGTTCGTCATGGGCGCCTGGGGGAAATCTCAGGGCACCGACGGCAAACTTCTGATGCTGGCCGACGGCTCGGCCAATTTCGCCAAAGCAATAGGTCTGGAGATGGATATCTCGGCGCGCGGCATGGGGGTTCGCAGCCAGCGCTACGCGCTGATCGCCGAAGATGGCAAAGTGACGCATCTCGGCGTCGAGGCGCCAGGCGGCTTCGAGGCCAGCAAGGCAGAAACGATCCTTGCCGCACTCTGAGACGTGGCTTGCGGCGCGAGGGCCTACCTCGCGCCGCCGACAAACTTCGGCACGACTGCGGTCCGTGCGCATCAAAATCAGGTCTGCCTGAACAGTAATTATTTGATTAACCAATATTGTTGGACTTCAGCGTGGCCGCCGCACCCAAGCCTCTG
>Ga0187867_10000768_pt1 | contig 28374 bp, 20 predicted proteins | sample June2016WEW_13_1_FD_132976 | JGI IMG/M metagenome (GOLD analysis project Ga0187867, IMG submission 132976) | Peatland microbial communities from SPRUCE experiment site at the Marcell Experimental Forest, Minnesota, USA - June2016WEW_13_10 | ecosystem: Environmental > Terrestrial > Soil >... | reverse complement strand
CGGCTGTGTTCATAATATCCTGTATGCCGATTCCCGTCCCTGCGGCGGGCACCTGTTCGCATCCCTGCGGGACCGGTATTGCCGCCATTTTTATCGGCCCGCTTCTCACGGTTGTCGTGAGCAGCGTCGCATTGCTCTTGCAGGCCCTTTTCCTTGCACACGGCGGGCTTACCACGCTCGGCGCCAATCTTGCCTCAATGGGAATCGCTGGCGCTTTTGCAGGCTACGGCATATTTATTTTGGTCAGACGGCTGACCGGCAGATGGTGGCTTGCTGCTTTCCTTTGCGGTCTTCTATCGGATTGGGCCACATATAGTGTCACTTCTCTTCAACTCGCTGCCGCTCTGCACGGTACTGCTCCCTTCGCTAAATTTTTTCTCACGGTGCTTCTGGCATTCGTACCTACCCAGGTCCCGCTCGGGATTCTCGAGGGATTTTTGTGTGTAGGCGCCTACAGGTTCATACTGACCCGCAGGCCCGAATTGCTGAAAATCTTTGCGGTTTAGACGGAGGATTTATGAAAAAAATCTGGCTTGCAAGTGGCCTCATCATTCTACTGGCTCTGGGCTTGTATATCGGCCTGCGGATCTCTGACTCCAAATGGGCCGGGGTCGATGAATCGGTAGTAGAGAAGTTCGCCATAGAGGCAAACCGCCCTCCGCATGAGCCTCTAATCAATATCGAACGTGGGGACTTGCCTCTTTTGCTGTTTCTATTGGCGGGCGCGGCAGGTGGATTTGCAGCAGGTTATTCCTTTCGGGGTTTGTTTCCGCCAAAGGACAAAGCCAACCACGTTGCAACCGGCATTTGAGTTTTTCTCGGGCATCGATTCGAGGGAAGGAAGAGCAAGTCTTCCGCCGCCCCGCGACTGTGATCGGGACGAAAGCCGCAGAATTGTCACTGTCATGCCCAAGGCGTGATGGGAAGGCGCGGCGAGTAGGATGAACGTGAGCCAGGAGACCTGATCGATGCACATCGACTTTGCTCATATTCCCGAGGGGGAAAGTTGTGGGTCTTATGAGGAACAATGCTGCATTTGCGTTGGTTTTCGTTTGTCTTGTATTGCCCTTCACATGTACGGCGGAAGAAGCACGCCTGGGACCCATCGAAACCGCTCAGCTTCAACCGGACCAGCAGGCAGGAATCAACGCTGGACCCTCTGAAGGCGCCGATCCGGTCCCTGGGGAAGACCCTGCTAAACCCGAGTGCCCCATTGCCGATTCCCGCCGGGACCGCTCCGAACAAGAAAGTGAAGAGTGTCCCGGTTGGGTCCCTAAGTTTCTGGGAGCGCAATACAACGTCGTATATCAAGACATGCCCCCCTTTCACAGCCCATACGAGGGCCGGAACAGCCTGAGTTTCCTCAACGGCCTGGGCCGGCAGGTCACCCAGACGTATGGAGCGTATTTCGGTTCACAATTGGCGCCGGGGCTGCAGGCGTATGCAGATTTCGAGTATTTTCAGGGAAACGGGATCAGCAACGGCGTTGGACTCGGCGGGTATGTCAACGGGGACGTAATCAGAGCGGGGTCCTCGAACCTGCCGAAAGTCCCCTACCTGGCCCGGCTGTATTTCCGTTACTATTATCCTCTTTCCGCCGAAACCGGGAAGATGGAACGGTGCATGGACCAACTTCCGGGAGAGGAGCCTGTCAGCAGGTGGGAGTTTAAATTCGGAAAGTTGGCTCTCACGGATGATTTCGATCTGAATCGCTACGCCAACAATAATCGTACGCAGTTCTTAAACTACGATTTCCTTTACAATACGGCATGGGACTATGCCGCAGACACCAGGGGCTACTCCTACGGAATTGTGGCGGCCCTGTATCAGCCGCGATGGAGACTGGCCTTCGGGGTCTTTATGGAGCCTGATACGCAGAACGGCGCGCGCTTTGATGTTCTTGACACGAGAGAACTTGGATACAACCTCGAACTCACTCTGAAGCCCAACGACGCCGGCACGGTAGTTCGTTTGCTCTCCTACTTGAATGAGGGACGGATGGGAAGCTATGACGCGGCGCTGACGTTAGGAAGCGCCACCTCCAAGGCGCCCGATATCCTGCTCGTTGAGCAGCCCGGCGGCACGAAATACGGCTTTGGATTGAATTTCGAACAGCCGCTGGCTGACGATGGGGAAACAGGCATTTTCGGACGCATCGGCTGGAACGACGGCAGTCACGAGACTTGGGCCTATACTGAATCCGACCGCCATGCGAGCCTCGGCGCACAGGTAAGCGGAATACATTGGAAAAGGCCTGACGACCGCCTGGGTGTCGCCTATGGAGTCAATGGTTTGTCAGGCCCGCACAAGGACTACCTCGCGGCCGGCGGGATCGGAATGCTGCTGGGAGACGGCAAACTGAACTACGGCCTCGAGCAGGTCCTGGAACTCTATTACAACATCCAGGTGTGCCGCTGTGTGCACATAAGCCCGGACTTTCAATTTATCCAGGATCCCGGCTATAACAGGGACCGGGGTCCTGTCGAGGTATACGGTCTGCGGTTGCGGGTGAGTTTCTGATAACAGGTTGCGTTCAAAAAAGTATAAGGTATGGTAGCTTCACCATGGATGAGCATGAAGTTTTTCACTTACGGGCAGGCGTTTGGACTTGCGGGCTCGCAACAATAATTCTATTTTCCATTGACACTTTGGGGGCATTCAATAGACTACCGGTGGACCCTGGAGCTAACCGGTGGGAAATCCGATCCCCCAAACCGGCCTGCGGGGCCTGCTGGCGTTAACTGATGCATTAATGGTTCAACAAATTCTTTGGTCCTCTTTTTCCCGAAGTGGATAAATCTATGCAGCCATCGAAAGAAAAGCTCATTGAAATGCTGCGTTCCATGCTTCTCGCTCGGACCTTTGAGGAGAAGCTCACGGAACTGTGCCAGATCGAAGGAAAAGTCCCCGGCATGATGATCCTGAGCACCGGCCAGGAAGCTGTAGGGTCGGGTGTTTGCGCCGCATTGACCAGTGAGGATGTGATCATATCCAATCACAGGAGCCACAGCCACCTGCTTGCCAAGGGCGCCGACCCGAAGGAGGTCATGGCTGAGTGTTTCGGCAGACGTTCCGGGTGCAACAAGGGCAAGAGCGGAACGCTGCATATCACAGTCCCCGAAGTCAACGCGCTCTGTACGACAACAGTGGTCGGGGGCGGAATCCCGATTGCGGTCGGGACGGCTTTTGCCCAAAAATACAAGGGACTCAAGAATGTAACAGCCTGTTTTTTCGGCAACGGAGCGGCCGATGAAGGCTCATTTCACGAGGCGCTCAATTTGGCAAGTCTTTGGGACCTGCCGGTAATTTTCATTTGCGAAAATAATGTTTATGCGGGTGCGCAAAGATACGAGGAACATACAAAGGTCCCCAATATTGCCGACAGGGCTGTAGCATATGCCATGCCCGGCGAAATAGTCGACGGCAATGATGTTCTGGCCGTCTTTGCATCGGCCCGTGGAGCCAGGCAAGGGGCGATGCTCGGGCTCGGGCCGACGCTCATCGAGTGCAAGACATACCGGTGCCGAGGCCATGGCGAGGCCGACAAGCAACTTTATCAACTGAAGGAAGAGATTGCGCTCTGGAAGGGCAAATGCCCCATTCCGCGTCTTAGCGGGGAGTTGCTGGACAAGGGAATTATTTCCGCGCGGGAATTGGAATGGTTTGAGGCCGAAGCAAAAGAAACTGTCGAGGAAGCTGTCCGGTTTGCGGAAGAAAGCCCATGGCCCGAACCGGAGGAAGCGCTCCAGGATCTGTATGCATAGAGAACTGAGCAGTTTTCCCAGCGAGGAGAATATATGCAACAGTTGACGATGGGCCAGGCGATCAATCAGGCCCTCAGGGAAGAAATGGCGCGGGATTCCGACGTGTTCCTGGCGGGCGAAGGGATTGGAACCGGCATACATGCCAGCCCTGTCCTTCCCACGGCGGGCCTCTTGCGGGATTTCGGCCCATCCAGAGTGAAAGACACGCCGGTTTCGGAAGCCGCTATTGCCGGACTTGCGGTGGGGGCTTCCGTAATGGGCCTTAAGCCGGTTGTGGAGATCATGTTCAACCCTTTTTTCACAATCGCTTCGGACATGATCGTAAATCATGCGGCCAAGCTCCGCTATCTGTCCGGCGGGAAGTCCAGTTTTCCGCTGGTTGTACGCATGAAAAGCGGGGGCGGCTTTTCGGCGGGGTGTCAGCACTCGCACAATCTGGAAGCCTGGGTTGCACATTGCCCGGGTCTGAAGGTGGTCATGCCCGGATCTCCGGCCGATGCCAAAGGGTTGCTGAAGTCGGCCATTCGGGACCCCAACCCGATTATTTTTATCGAAGACATGATCCTCTATTTCGTACCCGGTCCGGTGCCGGAGGAAGAATACCTCATTGCGATCGGCCCGGCCGACATTAAGCGCAAGGGATCCGACGTGACCATCGTGACCTGGTCGAAGATGGTCGGAGTGGCCATGAAAGCGGCGGGAATTCTCTCCGAGAAGGGTATCGAGGCGGAAATCGTCGATTTGCGCACACTTGCGCCTCTCGATAAAGAGACTCTCCTGGCCTCGGTGAGAAAGACCGGGCGCCTGGTCGTGGTCCATGAGGCGACCCGGACAGGAGGATTTGCCGGAGAGATTTCTGCAATCGTCGCCGAAGAGGCCTTCGGCTGCCTGAAGGCCCCGTTCAAAAGGGTGACGGGTCCGGACATTCCGGTCCCCTTCAGCCCTCCTCTCGAGAAGTTCTATATTCCTGGAGAAGATGGGGTTGTAAAAACCGTAATGGAACTGTTTTGATCGCGCAATGTGCCGACTTGGATTCTGCTGGAAAGGATTCGCATTCCGGCAGAATATCATTACTCTTCTCCGTTGGTTCGTTGCCATCGCATCATTTTGCCAGAGTTCCTTTCCTTAAAAGGGAGAATTAAGATGGGACCTGAAAAACGTGTTCTCATTGTCGGCGGGGTGGCCGGCGGCGCTTCTTGCGCCGCTCGGGCCAGAAGGCTCTCGGAAACATCCGAGATCGTTTTGTTCGACAAAGGACCTTTCGTATCTTTTGCCAATTGCGGCTTGCCTTTCCACATCGGGGAAGTGATCCAAAAGGAAGAATCGCTTCTGGTCGCAACCCCCGGTCTGTTCAAGAAGCGCTTCAAGGTCGATGTGCGCCTCAACTCGGAGGTCATATCGATAGATAGGGCGAAAAGCGAAATTCAGGTAAAAGAGCTTGCATCTGGCCGGGTTTATTCGGAAAAATACGATGCACTGGTTTTGTCTCCCGGCGCCTCCCCGGTTAAGCCTCCCATTGCGGGAGTAGACCTTCCGGGGATTTTTACCCTGAGAAGCATTCCGGATACCAGGGAAATCAAGCAATGCCTGGCTGCGGGTTCGAAGAGCGCACTTATTGTCGGGGGCGGTTTCATCGGCCTCGAAATGGCAGAAAACCTCGTGAAGCTCGGACAGAGCGTCACTTTAGTCGAAGCAATGCCGCAGGTCATGCCCGCCCTGGACCCTGAAATGGTTTCCCCGGCGCATGACGAACTCAGGCGGCGCGGAGTTTCGCTGCACCTCTCAGATTCGGTTACCGGGTTCGACCCAGTGCCGGGGGGCGGTCTTCGCGCCGGTCTTGCTTCCGGAAAAGAGGTAAGGGCCGATATCGTCATTCTTTCCGTCGGCGTGCGGCCGGATACAAAACTTGCCCGGGACGCCGGGTTGGAAATCGGCGAACTGGGCGGCATAAGGGTCGATGACCGGATGGTTACCAGCGATCCCCGGATTTGGGCGGTGGGGGATGCCGTCGAGGTCCGGGACTTCTTCACGGGCCGGTGGACCCTGGTCCCTCTCGCCGGGCCGGCAAATCGCCAGGGGCGGATCGCCGCTGACGTTATCCATGGAAGGGACAGAAGATTTCGAGGAGTTCAGGCGACGGCCGTTTGCGGGGTTTTCGACCTGACGATCGCATCCACCGGGCCGAGCGAGAAGACGCTGAAGAGGCTGGGACTGTGGCGCGCAGACTACGACAAGATATACCTCCACCCGGTGCACCATGCGGGGTACTACCCCGGCGCCAAAACCATCTTCCTGAAGCTGATCTTCTCCAAGAACGACGGACGGATTATCGGATGCCAGGCAATCGGGGAGGCGGGTGTTGAAAAGCGGGTCGACGTCATTTCCGTGACCGTCCAGAACAACGGGACCGTCTTCGATCTGGAAGAAGCCGAACTCTGTTACGCGCCTCAATACGGCTCCGCAAAAGACCCGGTAAATCTTGCAGGGATGATCGCGGCAAACGTGGTCCGGGGAGACGCCCAACTTGCCCAGTGGGAGGATGTCGATTCCACCGGGGCCCTCATACTCGACGTGCGGGAACCTTCGGAATTCGGAAAAGGGCATCTGGAAAAGGCCGTAAACATTCCGCTGGGCGATCTTCGGGCCAGGTTGGACGAATTGCCGCGGGATAGCGAAATCTGGGCCTATTGCAGATCCGGGCAAAGGTCCTACTATGCGGTGAGGGTCCTTTCGCAATACGGGTTTGACGCAAAAAACATTACGGGAGGATTTCTGACGCACCTGCTAAAGAAAGACCGGGAGCAGGGGTAGCGGCCTTTATGCTTTTTCCCCTGGCGGCCCGGGCCGAACAGGTCCGCGAAGCCAGGTGGAAACATTGACGATCTTCGACAATGTATTCCCGATCTTTATCATAGTTTTGCCTCGTCAGCTCCCAGGCCCCTGCAGCCATCAGAAAGGGTGGTGCGATATGACAGGACATTTTGAGGCGATTTTGAGAAGTATCAATTGCGGCATTCTGGCTGTTGACGCAAGCGACAGGTTGATCTTCATAAATGAAAGCGCTGAGCGGATCTTGAACACCGCTTTCGAGAAAGTGATGGGGTATCCCAGTTCCAAAATCTTCCCAGACTTGTTGCTGAAGGAGGTCATCAGGACCGGTGAGGCGAAGAGCATAGATGCAGTTCATGTAAACGGCAGGGTTTTACATGCCGAACTCACACCCGCATACAAGGAAGGGGGTCGCTTGATCGGCGCAGTCGCCACCTTTCAGGTAACATCTAAGCTGGGGAATATTCCAGGTGAGCCTACAGCGGCGACACAGCTTATCGCCGAGCATGATGCCCTGATCGCTTCTTCCTTCGACGGGATTATCTTTAATGATGGCTATGGCAGAATTGTTAGGATAAACGACACTTATGAGCGGACATCCGGTCTGGACCCCAAGCAGTTAATCGGGCGTACCGCAAGGGAACTTCTGGATGATGGGGTAATTAATAATTGCGCTTCCTTTAGAGAACTCAAGAAAGGAAAGCCGGTTACGGTGGTTCAGAAGCTCAGTACCGGCAAGACGATGCTGGTTACCAGCACCCCATTTTTCGATGAAAAAGGGAAGAGAATCACAATGGTGATTTCCAACTCCCGTGACCTTACTGAATTGAATATGTTGAAAGACGAGCTGGAAAAGACGACCATTCAAAAGCAGCGATACTTTGAAGAAGTGTCAAGATTGCGGGCTGAAAAACTTGCTGATTGTGAGATAATTTCAAAAAGTCAGGCAATGCGTCGAGTTATCGAGATTGCCCTGAAGGTTGCCGCAGTGGACTCGACTGTCCTTATTACCGGTGAATCCGGTGTAGGCAAGGAGGTCATCGCCCGGCTCATTCACAAGACCAGCGCCAGAAGGAAAGGGCCGTTCATTAATATAAACTGCGGAGCCATCCCTGATAATCTGATCGAATCTGAGCTTTTTGGGTACGATGCAGGAGCCTTTACTGGCGCAAGGGCTGAGGGAAAGCCAGGTGCTTTCGAGATGGCCGATGGCGGGACGCTTCTGATGGATGAAGTCGGGGAGTTGTCTGCGCGGATGGCAGTCGGGCTGTTGTGCGTACTGCAGGATAAAAGAGTGACGAGGGTAGGTGGAACCAGGACCCTCGCTGTAGACACCAGGGTTATAGCCGCCACCAATGCCGATCTTAAGGCTCTCGTGAAGGATGGGACATTCCGCTCTGATCTATACTATCGCCTAAATGTGGTCAATATAGACATTCCACCCCTCAGAGAGAGACCGGAAGACATCCCGGTATTGTGCGCCAAGCTGATGGAAGCGCTTAACAAGCAATACCATCGGAACAAGAGGCTTGATTTCTCTGCAATGGACCTCCTTATGACATATGAATGGCCGGGGAACGTGCGCGAACTTAAGAATATGCTGGAGAGGCTGGTTATTCTTGCTACGGAAGACCTTATTACGGCAGAGATGTTGCCCATCGAACTGAGAAACGGCAAATTAGATGATAAGGGCGGCAGTGAATCAATCGAGCGCGACAGACTCGAAATTATCTACGACCGGCACCGCAGCACGCGTAAAGTGGCTCAGATTTTAGGGTGCCATCAGTCGACAGTTGTCCGGAAACTCAAGAGATATGGATTGACGGCTAAATATAAATGAAGATTGTGTTCGCAGGACGGCTTCTGCAAGTGAACCTGTCCTGTAATGATCCAAAATGATATCGCCGACGTAGCGTTGGACTCACCTGATTATCGTCACTCATCTTGAAAGTGATGCATATGGCGCATCGGAGCATCATTTGATGCGCCATATGCATCGCTCGGTTTGTGCCCTGCAAGCTAACCTGCTGTAAATACGTGTATAGTTACGATGAGTCCTGATGGCATGTTCCTTGCCTATGGCATTAGACGCCGACTTCAAGTGGGAAAATACGACCTCCCGCTAGGAACTTGCCTTTGTGCATCCACGATCCCTGTGGAAGCATTGCAACCAATGCCAATCACTCAGAAAAGAGTCTTCATGGGCTCATGCACCGACATTAGTCCAGGAACTAATTCTGCGACTCAATCAACATAAATTCCGGAGTGAAGGTGTCATATTATTGAGGAGTTAGCCGACGAAGAAAGGAGGAGTTAAGAGATGTCGGAAACAACACAGAAGACGAACAGGGAAATTCTAAAAAAGAAAAGGATCTTTCCACCCCAGGGTCCACTGGCCGGATTTCGGGTCCTGGATTTTTCTCAGGTCCTGGCGTCCCCCTATCTGGGAACAATGCTGAGCGACATGGGAGTGGAGGTTATCAAGGTTGAGGCGTCCTATGGGGACAGCAGCCGGGGGTACGGACCTCTCAAGGAAGGTGAAGCCGGATATTACATTACAAGGAGTGTATATTGAAATGGATTCTAATAACGCGGTTATCGTCAGCGCAGTGAGAACGCCGATTTGTGATTTCGGCGGAAGTTTTAAGGATGTAAAAGCAGGAGACCTCTCGGCAGTCGTGATGAAAGAGGCCATCCGGAGGACCGGCATTGAGAGCGCATCTATCGAAGACATCATCTGGGGATGCTGCATTCAGGATTTTGATGAACCAAACGTTGGGAGGTGCGGAGCATTAAAGGCAGGAATCCCTGTCGAGGTCCCGGCCTATACGGTGCAGAGGCAGTGCAACTCGTCACTGCAGGCCTTGATCAACGCATGCCTGATGGTCAAATGGGGAGAGGCCGACATTGTTCTCTGCGGAGGCGTGGAGAGCTACAGCACGGCTCCCTATGTCATCAGGGACGCAAGGTGGGGCGCAAGACTGATGCACAAGACCATGGAAGACTCGATCTGGACCCTGCTGTATTCGGGCGGCGACATAATCATGGGTGAAACGGCGGAGCTTATTGCAAAAAAATGGGGGATCACTCGGGCTGAAAGCGACGCCGTCGCTCTGAGAAGCCATAACAACGCGGAAAAGGCTGTCAAAGAGGGCAAATTCAAAGATGAGATTGTTCCGGTTCCCATCCCGCAGAAAAGGGGAGAACCCAAGATGATCAGCCAGGACGAGCATATCCGTTTTGGTCTCACCCTGGAAGAAATCGGTAAATTGAAACCGGTGTTCAGCAAAGACGGGATTGTCACTGCTGCCAGCGCATCGGGCATCAATGACGGTGCGGCCGCCATTATCGTCATGTCCGAAGAAAAAGCGAGGGCGCTCGGTCTAAAAGGGCTGGGAAAGTTCGTTGATTACGCTGTTGCAGGAGTTGAACCGAACTACATGGGCGAAGGCCCCATTCCGGCGACGAAAAAACTTTTTCAAAAGAGCAAATATTCCCTGTCCGACGTTGGCTTGATCGAATTAAACGAAGCTTTTGCGGCGCAATACATTGCCTGCGAGCGGGGAATTGGATTCGATCGCAGTCTTGCAAATGTCAACGGAAGCGGTTGCGGTCTGGGGCATCCCGTAGGCGCCACCGGCAGCCGTCTTGTCGTTACGCTTGTTTACGAGATGGCCAGAAGAGATGTGGAAATCGGGATGGCCTCGCTGTGCGCCGGCGGCGGCATGGGGACTTCCGTATTAATCCGGAGAGTTTGAAAAAGGAAAAGCAAATATTAAATCAAGGCGATTTGTTGCGCCGATAAGAAAGTGGAGGTTTTTACTAATGGAAATCAAGAAGATATGCGTACTGGGAGCGGGTTTGATGGGCAACGGCATCGCGCAGGTCTGTGCTCAGGCAGGCTACGAGGTGGCCATGCGAGACATCGAGCAGCGCTTCATTGACGGCGGGATGAACACCATCAGGAAGAATTTGGCCCGCGATGTGGAGAAGGCAAAGAGGACACAGGCCGACATGGACGCCGTCCTCGGCAGAATCAAACCCACGCTGGATATGAAGGCGGCCGCAGGCGACGCGGACCTCATTGTTGAGGTGGTCATTGAAGTCATGGACGTTAAGAAAAAAGTTTATGAGGAATTGGAAAAGATCGTAAAGCCTGAATGTCTTTTCTTTACGAACACCTCGGGGCTGAGCATTACGGAGCTCGCAGCAGTGACCGGGCGTCCCGGGAAATTTATCGGAACGCATTTCTTCAACCCGGTTCCGGTGATGAAGCTTCTTGAGATCATCCGGGGTTATGAGACATCGGAGGAGACGTTGGCGATCGCAAAGGAATGGGGAAAGAGTATCGGCAAGGATGTGATCGTGGTGAACGAGGCGCCGGCTTTCGCCGTCAACAGGGTCCTTTGCACAATGCTTAATGAAGCTTTTTATGTTCTTGGAGAAGGAATCGCCAGCGCTGAGGACATCGACAAGGGGATGGTTTTGGGCTGCAATCATCCCATCGGGCCGTTGGCCCTTTCCGACCTTGTTGGGATGGAGACGCTTCTGCGAGTCGTCGAGGGGTTGCACAAGGAACTGGGCGACAAGTACAGACCGGCCCCTCTTCTTGTTAAACTGGTAAGGGCCGGACGCTACGGAAGGAAAACGGGAAAGGGTGTATACGACTACACAATGAAAAAATAATCGGCGCCTGCTTTCATGTTAGTTTTAAGAAGGCAGATCGGGGTTGGCGTCATCAAATTCAATCGGCCCAAAGCGTTTAATGCAGTTAATTTTGATTTGTTCAGACTCTTTGAGAAGAAAGAGGTTATGAAGCGTCGTTTCCTGCCGTTTTTGATAGTTATTGCATGGCTTCTCGCCTGGCCGTGTTTGGCCCGGGGAAAAACCGATACCCGGGCCCCAATCCCAAAGATTGTCCAAAAGGTATTCAGCAAGGCTGAGAACGCGGAGCAAAATAGAGAAGCCAAAGCCGTTGCGCCATCTTTTCCGGGGCTGGCCGAGGTGGTTCCACGAGCCGCCGATCTTGGTCAGAAGGCGAGCAAAGCTGAAGAAGCCATTGGCGTTGCCAGAGATACTTCAGCTTTTGGCAAGCAGATTACCGACGCTGAAAACCGGGTCGATCAGCTCGCCAAAAAGATAGCCGGCATGGGCGATCCCACCGGCTGGAATATCTACCGGCTACTCGATGTTCAGCACCTGATTCAAGGTGAAAACAGCAAACTTGGGGCGCTCCTTGATCCGATTTCCGCAAAGCTCTCGGACCTTGAAGCCATACGCAGAAACTGGGAAGATGAACACGCTTTCTGGGAAAAATGGGAGCAGTCTCTGAGCGAGGTCCAGACAGAGATTCCCCCGGGGACCTTCAGCAAGGCTGTGGAAACGGCAACTACCGTCGTGCAGTCCGCTGCCAACGCTTCGGCATCAGTTCTGGTGCTGCAGCAAATGCTCACTAAAGAGCTTGACGAAGTTCGCCGGCTGAGCGTTCCGGTTGATGCGGCCATGAAGAAGGTGCGCAGCGAGACCTTCCAGAAGAATGCGCCGTCTTTCTTCAGTGTGGAATTCTATGAACCTCTCAACAGGGGGCTCTGGGCTGCTATAAAGGAGGGCGCGGCCGATGCGTGGAAGATGGAGAGTGAATACCTTCCCAACTATGACTATGGATGGATAATATTCCTGCAAATTCTTGTAACCCTCACCCTGATTTCCCTGATTTGGCGCCGTCGGCAATTCCCGGAGAAGACTAAAGAATGGCATTTCATAAGACAACGTCCGTGGGCTTTTTCCATCTTTGCGATGCAAACGGCGGCCTTGCTGTTGTACCAGGGGGCAGCTCCTTCCTGGCTGCTCCTGAACGTTGCCCTGGTGGTCTTCTCATCATCGTTTTTGATTTCCAGTATGCTTCCCCATCCCAGGGTGCGCCTGGTGGTCTTCTTGCTGGCGAGTGTGCTGACAATCTCGGCGTTCCTGGAGCTGATCTCGCTTCCGGCGCCTCTATATAGTCTTTACCTGGCGCTGATATGCGTGTCGGGAATAGGGGTGTTCTTTCGCGTGGCCCGGCTTCATTGTGCTGAGCAAGGCGGGAGACTTGACCTCTTCTCCGTTGGGCTGCGGGGGGGATCGCTGGTTCTGTTTGCAGCCCTGCTTCTGTTGTTTGCAGGGTTCAGCAACCTGGCAAACTACCTGGTGCGCTCATCCATCGTAACCATTTTCTCTCTCATCATCGCTTTCTTGCTCCTTTGTCTCGGCAATGGATGCATCGAGGTTTTTCTAAATCAACCCTTCGTTACGCGACTGAGGTTTTTCAGCCGTTTCGGGGAAGCCCTTGAATCCCGCCTGAAGAACTTGCTCAAAGCCATCGTTTGGATTGGAGTTTTTTTGACCCTGTTTCAGTTGTGGGGTATCTACGCGTCTTTCGGTCAGGCATGGGAGAAGATCTTTGAATTCAAATTCGCCATCGGTGCGCTAACCCTTAGCCTCGGCCGCATCCTGGCGGCCGCCCTGTTCATCTACCTCCTGGTTTCCGGCTCCTGGTTCATCCGCGCCTTTCTTGACGGGGAGGTGTTTCCGCGGCGGCAGCTCGATCTCGGTGCGCGAGACGCCATTAAGAAACTGATCCACTATTCGCTCCTGCTTGTCGGAATCATGATGGCGATAAGCTTAATCGGACTTAACCTGACAAGTCTCGCTTTTCTGACCGGTGCCCTGGGCATCGGCGTCGGTTTCGGACTGCAGAATATCGTCAATAACTTTGTCAGTGGTTTGATGTTGCTCTTTGAGCGGCCGTTCAAAGTCGGCGATATGGTCGTGGTGGACAACGAGACCGGTACGGTAAGAAAAATCGGGCTACGCTCGACCGTTATCGAAACCTTTGATCGTTCCGAATTGATTGTTCCCAATTCTCTATTTATTGCGGGAAAAGTGACGAACTGGACCCGTTCGAACCAGATCGCCAGGATTAGGATTACCGTTGGAGTTGCCTATGGCAGCGATATTAAACGGGTCCTAAGCTTGCTGAAAGAAGCCGCTGAAACCGACCCTCGAGTCTTAAGAAACCCGGAGTCCAATCCGCTTTTCCTTCGTTTCGGAGATAGCTCCCTGGAGTTCGAACTGCACTCCTGGATTGCCGATGTCAAGGATTTGCTCTCCGTCAGGAGCGCCGTTTGTCAGGAGATTGCCGGCCGCTTCCAGGCGGCCGGAATCGAAATCCCTTTTCCCCAGCGCGACCTGCACCTGCGCTCGATTGACGACAGAGTCCTCGAGCGAGCTCTCGGTTTGCAGAAGAAAACCGATTAGGGAAAGACCCGTGGCCGCAAATCTTAACCGGGTTCGTTTGCCTACCATCCCTTTGTGAATTCTGTTCAGAAGATACAAGCGGAAAGCATGGGGGAATTCTCGCCCATTGAGGCGGGGGACTATTCGATTGCTATCGTGACTCGATTCCCTGTCGGGGCTTTGGCCCTTATGTTGATCTTCTAACACATAGTGCTTAGTGCAATGGAAAGATTGTGCCGAAAAAAAAAGAGCATAAGAAAGGAACTGAGTGCAATGAAAAGAAGAGCTGCGATGCCCGTGATGGCGCTACTATCCCGAATGGGGTAGGGTAAGGGGGAAGACCATGAGTGAGTTCCGTACCGAGACTGATAGCCTGGGGGAGGTGCGGGTGCCGGCCGGCAAGTTGTGGGGCGCGCAGACACAGCGTTCGCTCCAGCACTTTAGCATCGGTGACGACCTGATGCCGCGCGAACTGGTAGATGCGTATGCTATCCTGAAGAAAGCTGCGGCATTCGCCAATCAGGGTGGTGGCAGGCTTACAAAGCAACAAAGGGATTTGATTGCCGGGGTTTGCGACGAAATCCTCGCCGGAAAGCATCGAGATCAGTTCCCGCTCCACGTCTGGATGACAGGCAGCGGCACCCAGTTCAATATGAATGTCAATGAAGTGATCTCCAACCGATGCTGTCAGATTGCGGGTACGCCTCTGGGCAGCAAGTCCCCAATCCATCCGAACGATCACGTGAATATGTCGCAGTCCACCAACGACACATTTCCCTCCGCTATGTACATCGCCGCGGGCATCGGAACCGAGCAAAGGCTGGCGCCCTCGGTGAAGGCATTGCGCGATGCCGTCGCGGCCAAGGCGGAGTTGTGGAAAAACATTGTGAAGATAGGTCGCACCCATATGCAGGATGCAGTGCCGCTGACCCTCGGCCAGGAGTGGTCAGGTTATGCCGGCATGCTGGACGAGGGCCTTCGGTATATCGGTGACAGCCTTACAGGCGTCTGGAGTCTCGCCCTTGGCGGCACGGTAGTGGGAACCGGGCTCAATGCCGCGCCCGGATTTGCCGAAGATGCCGTTGCCGGGATCGCACGCCTGACGGGGCTGCCATTCGTAAGCGCGGCCAACAAATTTGCCGTGCAGGGTGCGCACGATGCTCTTGTAATGCTTTCCGGCGGGCTGCGCAGCCTGGCCGTTTCCCTCTACAAAATTGCAAACGACATCCGCCTGTTGAGCTGCGGCCCACGGTGCGGTTTCCACGAACTGAGGATCCCGGAGAACGAACCGGGCTCTTCGATCATGCCCGGTAAGGTGAATCCTACGCAATGCGAGGCGCTGGCCATGATCGCAGTGCAGGTCATGTCTAACGACGTCGCCGTAGGCTTCGGCGGGGCTTCGGGCTATCTGGAGATGAACGTCTACAAGCCGCTGATGATAGCCAACGTCATGCAGTCAATCCGCATTCTCACAGACGGCTGCCGCAACTTCCGGATATTTCTGGTTGAAGGAACGGAACCTGACCTGAAGCAGATCGATCGCTTTGTCCAACAGTCGCTGATGCTGCTCACAGCCCTGTCTCCATCGATCGGCTACGATAAAGCCTCAGAGATTGCCCACTACGCAAACGACCATGACCTGACGCCAAAAGAGGCGGCGCTAAAGCTCGGCTACGTAAGTGAAGCCGACTACGACCGGATCGTCGATCCCAAAAAGATGGTCCATCCGTATGTGGCCGGCCGATAAATAATTATGGCGATACTATCCAAAGACGGCTCCATTCTGTTTATTACCCGCATGCTGCGCTTATTCGCCTACGGTTCTCTTTCCGTCATACTCTTGATCTATCTGGCGCAGATAGGCCTCAGCGATACACAAATAGGCCTTTTATTGACCCTTACTCTTCTGGGCGATACGGTTATCTCCCTTTGGCTTACGACAAGGGCCGATTGTGCCGGCAGGCGGCGGATGCTTCTGGCCGGAGCGGGCCTGATGGTTTTTGGAGGGACTCTATTTGCCCTGACTACAAACTTTGCGGTCCTGCTGATTGCGGCAATTATCGGTGTAATAAGTCCCAGCGGATATGAGGTCGGTCCGTTTCTGTCCATCGAACAATCGGCGCTGTCAAGCATCATTCCGGATGGAAAGCGCACTCACATCTTCGCCTGGTATAACCTGGCCGGTTCGTTTACCACCGCACTCGGCGCCGTTGTTACCGGAATACTGGTCCAGCTCTTACAGAATGCGCATATAACTCCTGTTGCAAGCTACCGCACCATAATCGTCGGCTATGCCGCCATCGGTATTTTGCTCGCTGCCCTTTTTTGCGTACTTTCCCCTCTTGTAGAGGCCCCCGGGGAAGGTTCGTGCGAAGTTCCGTCCGAGTTCAGGAAGCGCTTTGGCCTTCACCGGTCCAAGAGCATCGTGTTCAAACTTTCGGCATTGTTTTCACTCGATGCGTTTGCGGGCGGCTTCATTCTGCAAAGCATTCTGGCCTACTGGTTCTACAAACGTTTCGGGGTTCAGCCTGCGTTACTGGGCAGCATCTTTTTCGGGGCAAACATTCTCGCGGGAGTATCGTCCCTGTCGGCTTCCTGGATGGCATCCAAAATAGGACTCGTCAAAACGATGGTCTATACCCATATTCCTTCGAACATCCTTCTGATGCTGGTTCCGCTCATGCCGACTCTGCCGCTGGCAATCACCGTGCTCTTGCTGCGTTTCAGCATCTCGCAGATGGATGTGCCAACCCGGCAGTCATATGTCATGGCTGTAGTGGAACCCGATGAACGCTCGGCCGCCGCCGGCATAACCGGAGTTGCCAGAACGGTCGGCGCCTCTCTCTCGCCGGTGCTCGCAGGACCCTTGCTGGCCAGCGCAGCACTTGCGAGCATTCCCTTTTTCATCAGCGGCAGCCTCAAAATAATGTACGACCTGCTGCTTTATCGCAGTTTCAGGGCTGTCCGGGCGCCTGAAGAGAGCGAGTGAATTGTCATCGCTCAACCAAAGGCGAGCCCATTATCCGGATTATCAAGGATTTCGATTCGGCCCTTATGGGCTTCAACTATTCCAGAATGAGAGTGTTAATAGAGGGCGTCAAAGCCGAGCGCGAATTCAATGGCTTTTCTGATTGCCCGCATATGATGCGATGAAAGATGGGTAATGAAAGCGCCAACCTTTGCTTTCTGAACTGTTTGGATATTATCCAGGTTCGCCGCACACTCCGTGAAGAGGCCGTCAGCTTGACTGAGCCTCATCTCGGTTGGAATCGCGCGAATTATTGTAGTGATGGGAGCAACAGTGAGTGAGGTAAGGACCTGGATGGCGGAATTACGTGTTAAAATCAGAACCGGACGGCGTTTGTCCGGCTCTTTGAAAGTGTACCAGTACACGTCTCCTTGAATCACCGTTCCCCCCATGCCCGCTCCGGTTCCCAGATATCAAACTCCCCTGGGGCTACGGGATGTCTGGCGTAGCCCTCTGTATGCTGCTGCTCCAATTTGGAGATTGCATGCTTTCGAAGTGCAAGTTGCAGGGCTGAGCGGATGAATGCCGAACGAGTGGTTTTGAGATCCTGGATAACATGATCGACCTCGTCCAGTAGCGGTTCATCTATGGTCATCTGGATTGTCTTCATAAAAATCTCACTGTGGATCGTTATCCACAGAGTAATCCATGAATGGCCGCAGGTCAAGACGCGTTTTTTTGGGAAGCGGTGCATTAATCTCGAATCGTCAAACCCTTGCAAAGCCTTGATCTTAGTGCACCTTGACTTTCTAAGGCCGGGAATCGCCCTCTCTTTTAATCTTTTGGCCCTTAATTCAGATACCTCGCTTGGCCCGACCCGGTGGCGCAGCGGCCTTTTTCATCAGCGGCAGCCACAAAATAATGTACGGCCTGCTGCTTCATCGCAGCTTCCGGGCTATCCGGGCGCCCGAAGATGTTGATCAGCCTATCCAGATACTGACGGTTACTCGCCTGATGCAAAGCTGCCGCAGGAAGTGGGGAGGGACCCGGTGGGAGATGTCGAAACCGGGTTAAATGACATTGTGAATCTAATGACATAGACCTTGGGTTCATTTCTGCCTCCTTTTTCTGTTTCACTAGAAAAAACAGGCAGATAATTCACCCTCTACACTTCCGGGTCAATCACCTTTTTATTACGTACAGTGGCAAGAGGTGTTGAATTTGTTCAATTAAACACAGTCTGTGGGTAGAATAACTCTGAATTGGGGACAGGTTCGCTACGCAGGCGAGAACCACGCAGACTGCGATATGTGGGCTTTTGACATCCGGACGAGGCAGACTAAGGGCTTATACGAGCTATTATGACGGCAGCAAGATGCAGTAAAGTGAACCACCTAGTAGCACCTTGAAGCATATTCTTCAAATCTTTCCATCTTTTTAATCTGATTCTGAAATTCTTGCATTTGTTTCTGCTATCCGGGAGTGGGAGGTTTCGTTTCTGTTGTTTTGCGGGACTGTTAAGAAGAAGCACACCGTTGCGGCAATCAGTAGCCTGTTCATCTGTCAGCTTCCCTGAAGTTGAAATTCTATTCGTGACAACTGCAAAATTGCAATTGCTTGGTGCCCCCCGTAAAACTGCCCATAGAACCGGATAATGCATGTCCCTGTTTGAATTGAACAGCGCCTGCAAGGGACGAAAATCTGAAAGCAGAAAATTGAAAAGCCGGTCCGCATTACAAGCAAACCGGCTTAATTCTTCAGAGGATGAGTGACCGGACTTGAACCGGCAGCCTCTGGGGTCACAACCCGAGTGGACAACCCTGCAGCCTCTGGAGATGCGGTCTCAAGGGCTTCCTCCTCTTGAGAGCGAAAAAAGATTCGAATTCAGGACGTCGGTGTTCGAATGGTGGTTATTCTTTATCCAGGACCGTGCGAATCGTTTTTGAAAACTCCTGTATTCCTAAAGGCTTCAGAGCAAATGCGCTGACGCCTTTTTGGCGGGCGTCCTCTTCTTTGGACATATCGCCAGATCCGGTGCAGATTATCACAGGGATATCCCGTCGAATCGTTTTGATCTCGCGGGCAAGGTCGTTGCCTGTCATCAACGGCATTGTATAGTCGGAAATCACGAGATCGAAGCTTCGCGGCTCCTTGCGAAAGGTCTCCACTGCCTCTGAACTGGAGGTCGTGGAAAATACCCGGTAGCCAAGACTTTCCAGCATATCCTTGACGACACATGCTGTAAGCTCTTCATCGTCGACGAACAGGATACGCTCATTCCCGGTTGTGGGAGCAATCTGAACCTCGTCCTGAAATGGAATCACCTTTTGTACTATCGGAAAGTAGATATTGAAAGAGGTGCCTTCTGCGAGCGCGGAGGATACTTCAATCGCCCCTTTGTGGCTTTTGACGATGCCGTGCACGACAGACAGACCCATCCCGCTCCCTTCCCCCACTTCCTTGGTAGTGAAAAAAGGATCGAAGATGCGTTCCATGGTGGCTTGATTCATTCCATGGCCGGTGTCGGATACGGACAGCCTTAGATAGGCCCCTGGGCTCAGATCCGGAAAGCGGCTGACCGATTCCATGTCCATATGGATGTCATCGAGACACACCGAAAGCCTTCCGCCTTTGTCACGCATTGCGTGGGCGGCGTTGGTGCACAGGTTGAGCATTATCTGGTGGATCTGGGTCGGGTCCGCCAAGGCTGCACTCCTGCTCGAAATCGAGCGTTGAAGCTCGATAGTCGTTGGAAGGGTCGCCCGGAGCAGTGCGAGAGACTCTTTTACAATCAGTGCTATTTCCAGGGGCTTCGGCTCCTGTGGTGCCTGGCGGCTGAACAGGAGGATCTGCTTGGTTAGATCCCCAGCCCTTCTGGCACCTCTGATTATCTGCCGCAGACTGTTTTCGATCCTGCCCTCTTCGGGACGGCTCAGCATCAACTCGGCATATCCTATAATAGGCATGAGGATGTTGTTGAAATCGTGAGCGATGCCTCCCGCAAGGGTCCCGATCGCCTCCAGTCTGCTGCTTCTCTGGATATGAGCCTCGAGGTTCTTCTTGTCTTCCTCGGCTTTCCTCAGTGCTGAAAGGTCACGATTGTAAATGACCGAGCCGACAAAATTGCCATCTTGATCGTATATGGCTTTTTGCTTCCTCCATACTGGAATCGCTGCCCCGTCGGCGCACAAGAGTTCAAGCTCGCCTTCAAAATATCCGTCTGCCTGGAGTCCGGCGCATACCCTTTCATAGGTTTCCTTGCATTTTGCTGACAAGAAATCGGAGCTTTTTTTACCTATGATCTGCTCCCGGTGGCATCCGGTAATGGTCGCGAAGGCGGGGTTGCAGTCGACGATACGCCGACTCGAGTCCAGGACCTCGACGCCGTCGGGAGCCGCATCGAACAGCATCCTATAGTTTTCTCTGCTTTCAAGAGACCTGCTGATTTCCCTGTTCATCCGGTAGAGTTCATGGCTCTCAAGCGCATTGGAACTGTTTAGCAGGATTATGGATATAAGCGAAAGGGCCAGATCGGGAGTGTCCGGCTCGGACTTATCCATGAGCCCGATGAACATTCCGCGGATTCTGGAACTGGTGGCCATCACGTGCAGAACGAGAGATCCTTCTTCGGTTTGTGAAGAGACCGTGATCGGTTTCTTGTTCCGCAGGGCCCAGGCAAATGTGCCCTCACGGACCAGGCGGCTGAACTCGTCCTGGATAACATCGCAGTAAGATTCCGGCTGATTGCTTGCCGGATAAAATTCATTGGTCTTATCGTCGATCATATAGAAAGCGACCGCTTTGAAGCGGACCAGCCGTTGAATGCGGGACCCGGTCTCTTCCAGGATAATAGCGGGATCCTCGAGATTATTGATATTCTGCTGAAAATCACCAAGGGATGCAGCCATCCCTATGGCATCCAGTGTGAAGCGGTTGACCTCATCCAGGTATTCTACCCGTTTTCTTAGATATTCCAGTTCGGAATAGATGTCCTGTTCGGAATAGATGTCCTGTTCGTTCATATCGGATCTCGAATCGGGCTAAGCGCCGCTTACGAGGCGCGAGAGAAACATCTCTCGCTCAGATTCCATTTGGTCGAGGAATGCAGGTAAAATCCTCGCCGGGAGCCCAATGTTCTCCCATGCCTCCTTGCTCAAATCTGGAACAAGGCGCTCACCGCTCGATCCGGCCTCGACCGCGTTTGCTATTACATCGGCCAGGTGCACAATCGATGCTTCGAGCGGGTCCCGGTATTCGTGTGGGGCATGGTGATACGCCACTGCAACATCCAGAGAAACCGGCAGCTTCCATTTTTTCATGAGAAGCCCGCCCACCTTTGCATGGTCACAACCGAAGATTTCGACCTCGGTTTTATGGAGAAGGTCATGATTGCCTCCGGCCTCGACCAGCGCCCTTTTTGCCCCACGAGGCAAGAGGCTGTACAGAACCAGTCGTCCGACATCATGCAGCAATCCCCCCAGGAACAGACGTTCCGTGTTAGGGCTGTTCTTATAGGCACCGATAATCTTCGAAAGTATTCCGCAGGTGATACTGTGATCGAGAAATGACCTCATATTGACCAATGATGAAGGAATACTCTCGAAATAGGTCAGCAGCTTTATGCCCGTGGCCAGGGTGGCCAGCTGTTTCGTGCCCAAGATCAGTACTGCCCGCGAAAGTGTATCGATTTTAGATGGGAGCCCGTAGAATGGAGTGTTTACGAGCCGCAGAATCCTGGCTGAAAGTCCTATGTCCCTGCCTATCACGTCGGCAATCTGTTTCGGAGAACTCTTGGGGTCTCTTAGAGTCTCGATCATTTCAAAAACTATTCCGGGCAGGACAGGAAGCGAGACTTCCCCTTGGACGAACTTCACAGGATCGATTCTGTAATTAGTCTTCTCGAAGGATGACCTTTTGGGGTTGTTTTCAATATATTCGGCGCGGAGAGTTGCAGGTGGGATGAGTTGTTCACCCCGATTTAGCTTGTCGGCTGTGCGAATTATGCAGAGCTGAAAAAGCTTCTGAGTTGCCGGCTGGTTGAGGTCGCTGTGCGCAAAACGGGGCCGTACAAGTTTCTCGGCGGCCTCGAGCAATTCAGGATTCAGCCTGGCCAGCGCGTTGTCTTCAGCGTCTTTCGAAGATACACCCTCGATATTCGCCTCAACCACCCCCCACATTTTGAATATCCTAAGATGATCGTTGGTCAACCTTGCTCCCTTGACTGCAAGCAGGCGTCCATTGAGGTCTTTGACATCACTGGCCAGGACCATCTCTTTGTTCAACTGATCGAGGCTGACTACGCCCATTGTTTCATACCAAGTTTAGTTGGCGGATGAGTTTTCATTTAGCGTCAAAGCGCATATAAGAACTAATCGGCAGATTGTGTCAGAGCTTTAGCGTAATCAAGGGAGGAAATATAGAATGGGACCGATAATATGTGATATTTGACAAGGCCAAAACTTTCGATGACAATGTTGATGAGGATTTTTAAGACCGTGACATTCAGATTCCTCTCCTTGACATTGAGAAATAGGGCGCGGAAAAACGCAGCCTTCCCGAATCATATGTTCTGTTCATGCCTGGTCCTGTGAGATTCAGGGATTTGGCAACCGTGTGGTGTTTCGGATGTGCATGTGAAAACCCGCGCCACGCGGGCCGTTCTATTCAGGGAGATCAAGGGATGACGGGAGCTTCCTCAAAAATCTTGAAATAACGGCGCCGTTGATTGGTCAGAGATGTTATAATCTCCGAAAAAAGGGATAGAGCAAACCGGCGTATTCCTGAACGGCCTGCGTTGTGGCACGTGCTTTGGGCGGTTGAGCCAAAGCCGCAGCCTTGGCGCGTCCCCCTTTTGCCTTGCGATGTAATCGAGGAGCGATCGTTCCGATGTTTGCCCGCGACATCATGAGTACCAGGTTTCACACGCTCAGGCCCGATCACAGCATTGCCGAAGCGGTCAGAATGTTTCACACCGCAGGTCTGGAAGAAGAAAAAAGAGTCTTCGGCCTTATGGTCATCGATGAGAAGCGCCATCTTGTCGGCATGCTCTCCATTTACGATGTGCTTCTCTTCGTCCAGCCAAAGCATGTTCATCTTTGGGACGAGATGGACGCTTCACAGGTCCAGGCCAGATACGATGAACTGCTGGATCGAGTTAAACCTGTCAGGGTGGGCGATATAATGACCATAGACGTGGTGACGGTCAGTCCGTAAACTCATGTTGTATTCATTGCCGATTTGATGATTAAACGGCATATCCGTCGTATTCCCGTGGTGGAAGGAGAAGATGTGGTTGGTATCGTTTACATTTCGGACCTCTTCCATCATATTCTTAACAAATTCCTGTGAAGTCATGCCGGTTATCAAAACACGAAATGTCATGAAAGGCTTGCTTGCTAACGAAGCCATGCAGCGACAGGTGCTCAAGTTGCCGGAAAACGCTTCGTTGGGCAAGTGTATCAGTCAGTTGATCAAATTCAAGCTCAACGGGCTCCTGGTTTTGGATAGCGCCTTATGTCCGGTGGGGGTGGCGTCCAAAACCGATCTTGTTGGGGCTTTTTATGGTGGACTTCCCGTTGAATCTTTACTGGGGGACATCATGAATGGTCCTTTGCTTACCTGTTTTTTGGATGATGAAGTGGAGGCGTGTCTGAACTTCATGCGCGCCAACGGCGTGCATCAATTGTACGTGCGGGGTGCGGAGCCTTGCTCTATCGTTGGAATGCTATCTTACTCGGATGTGGCCGGCCTTCTCTATCGTTTTTGCAGGTCGTGTCCCAAAAGTACGATTCGCAAGGCCGAACGCTCCAATCACTTCAGTTGTGCTCAGCCCTTAACCGTTAAGGAAATTATGACGAAGTCCGTAATTTCCCGCAGCGAAGAGGATTCCCTGGCCGAGGTTATCGAAGAGCTGATGACCCATCGCCTGGGAGCCGTCCTGATCCGGGACGCACATGGCCGAGCCTGTGGGGTGATTTCAAAAACCGATATTATAGTCTCTTATAATCACGGAACAAGTCTGGAAGTTCAAGCACGTTCGGTTATGCAGGCGCCTGTGGTCTCTTGCGATCAGCAGTCGCCCCTCACCGAGGCGCTTCGCCACATGTTTCTGAATGATGTGCAGCGTCTTTTTATCCATGACGGTGATTCAGGGCATATAATTGGCGTGCTGTCTCTTTCAGACGTAGCTCAGGTCCGTTCCGGTTCCTGCCGGGCTTGTAGTGCAAGCCAAATTATCGCTGCGCCTTGACTCGCCAGATCCGGATCGTTACGGAACTCCTGTGAGGAAGCTTCTCTGTCGATCGTCATTGAAAAACATTGAGCACCGTGTTGTCTCAGGCCGCACCGGGATTCGCTTCTTCGTAAACCTGCCGTCTGGCGCCGAGGATTTGCTCTAAAACCGCCTCCTCAACGGTTTCTTCACGGAGTAATGTTTCCGCCAGCTTGTCCAGCTTGTCCCTGGCGCCGTTCAAGAGGCTGGTTACAATCTCGCATCGTTCTGCAATCAACTTTCGGACATCCTCATCGATACGGGCTGCTGTTGATTCGCTGTAGTCCCTGCCCCGCGACAGCTCATATCCCAGAAATGGCTGTTGCTCGTCGGACTCGAAGGCGAGCGGCCCCAGACTTCCCATTCCCCAGCGGGTCATCATCCGCCGGGCAAGGCGAGTGGCCTGTATCAGATCGTTTTCGGCCCCGGTAGTCACATCGCCAAAAACCATCTGTTCCGATAGCCGGCCGCCCAGCAAGACATCGATGCGCGCAACCAAGTACGTCCGGCTGTAATTATATTGTTCCTCGGAAGGCACCTGTTCCGTAAGCCCAAGTGCGAGGCCGTGCGGAATAATAGTGACCCTGTGAACGGGATCGGCCGCCGGAGTGAGCCAGGCGACTGCTGCATGGCCGCTTTCGTGATAAGCTATGACTTTCCTTGCATTTGGATCTGTAAGCGGCGGACGCTCTCCGCCGAGTATAGTCTTATCGATGGCCTCCTCGAAATCCGCCATGCCCACCTGCTTATGGGAACGCCGAGCGGCGGCAAGGGCCGCTTCGTTGCAAATGTTGGCGATATCGGCGCCGCTCATGCCCACGATCTTGCGAGATAACAGATCGAGCTTGACATCCGGCGCCATTGGTATCTTCGCGGTGTGTATACGCAGAATAGCTTCCCGGCCCTCCCGGTCGGGAAGGGGGACCATCACCTGCCTGTCGAATCGGCCCGGGCGCAGCAGGGCCGGGTCAAGAATGTCGGGCCGATTTGTGGCGGCCAGTACTATTACTTCCTGGCGCTCGTCAAAACCGTCCATCTCAACCAGAAGCTGATTCAGGGTCTGTTCTCTTTCGTCGTTCGTCGCGCCGAGACCGGCGCCGCGCCGCCGACCCACTGCATCCAATTCGTCAACGAAAACGATGGAAGGTGAGGCAGTTTTGGCCTGCTCAAAAAGGCTGCGGACCCGGCTCGCTCCAACCCCAACGAACATCTCGACAAACTCAGAGCCGCTGATAGAAAAAAAAGGCACCCCCGCTTCGCCCGCTACGGCACGAGCCAGCAGGGTTTTCCCAGTACCGGGCGGGCCAACGAGCAGGGTGCCGCGGGGTATGCGCGCCCCTATCTGGTGATACTTTTGCGGGTTTTGAAGAAAATCGACCACTTCCTCCAAGTCGCCCTTGGCCTCGTTAGCGCCGGCGACGTCATTGAATGTCACCTTAGGCTGCTCACTGCTGTAAAGCCTGGCCTTCGATCGTCCGAGTCCGAACAGGCTTGACTGACTGCTCATGGCCTTGCGGCCCATCCATACGAAGTAAAAAACGAGAAGGAGCATCGGCGCCCAATCCACGAGCAGAGTGAGAAACCACGGTTTGGAAGGCACTTTTGCATTCACAGTGACATGATGGGCCTCGAGGAGCGGCATCAGGGCCGGGTCCCCCACTGATTCGGGAAATACAGTGGTAAAGTTGCCATATTTTTGCGGAGCTGCACCAGGCTTGCGAGTATTTTCGCCATCATTTTTGCCTTCCTGAACTCCAGAAAGATTCTCTGAGCCGGTATTTGCCGGCGTCTCTGCCTTCCCGGGCCGCGAAGGCGCCCCGGTAGCCGATGATTCCGGCCAGAGGATCGGTTTAGCAAAAGTACCGCTGATTTGCGGGCCGACAATGAGCACTTCGGAGACGTTGCCGGCGCGAACCTGCTCAAGGAAAGTTGAATATGGGATAGTGGCTTCAGGTTTCGAGGGCTGCAAGAAGAGCGCCGCATTCCAAACGAAGAGCGCAAGTAAGACCACCCACCAAAACGAGGACCCCAACCACGGCGGCCGTTGGTTACCCGATTCCTTTTGCTGTTTTCCCGGTGTCGTTGGCTGCTTGTCGATCATCGCTTTTCGAATCCAAAAGAATGGGTTGTACAGTCAATTACAATTGGCCGGAAACTTTTTGAAGGTTCATTTACCGGCTATGTAGCTAAGCACTTACCGTGGACCTGTAAACTTCATCGAGGGGGCCTTGCCCTTTGCTGCTGCTGTTGTGCTCCGGATTCAGTAATTCGCAGTTTGCTCGGCCACGGGTAAGAATATCGTGAAGGTTGTGCCTTTGCCCTTCACGCTTTCAACTTCAATTTTGCCATTGAGTTGCTCAATGATTTTATAGCTGACCGAAAGGCCAAGGCCGACGCCTTCTTTAGGGCCCTTGGTCGTGTAGAACGGATCGAAAACCTTGGGCAGCATTTCTTTGGCGATACCGCAACCCGTGTCGGAAATCTTGATGATAACCTGACCGTTGTCTCGCTTTTCCAGACTAGTCCAGACTGTAATAGCGCCCGATCGCCCGATGGCATCGATGGCATTGTCGATAATATTTAGAAATGCCTGTTGGAGCTGAGTTACATCGGTGATAATCCGGGGGAGTTCCTCTCCATAATCGGTTTGAATCCTTATATCCCTGTGTTGCGCTTCATCGGCCAGAAAGCTGATGGCTTCCGCGAGCACAAAATTTACGTCGCAGAATTCCTGCCGAGGTTCCATGCGTCTGCCAAACCGCAACATCTTGTGGGTAATATCCCGGCAGCGATCTAACTGGCGCTCCATTTTTTGGATGTCACCTCTGAGTTCCTCCAGGTCTTTGTTCTCAATCACGGTCCTCAATTCCAGGAGATCATCACTCATCAAACCTGTGAGTTCCTTCATAACCTGAAGCGGATTATTGATTTCATGGGCTATCCCGGCAGCCATTTTCCCCAGGGCGGCCATTTTATTCGATTGGACCGCGAGATCTTCGCTTCTGGCTTTCTCCTCTTCCACCCTTGCCAATGCGTTCGTTATCGAGCGGGAGGTCAGTACCGTACCGGCAACAATCATAAAAATTCCCGCGAGAATTATCAGGATCTCAGAGCGGCGGGCGTTCAGAAGCGGCAACATGTCCTCCTGCAAGTCCTCGCGCGCCACGAGGACCCACTTGGGAAGGGTCAATTCGCTTGTCGCAAAGAGAGTCGCAGTGCCCTTGTAGTCTGACTCCTGCACATTGGCTAACACCTCGGAGGAAAAATCCGGAGCCGCCGGTGCTTCAAGGAGCTTGCCGCTGAATCTCGGGGTGGTCTGCAAAATGTTACTGCGGTTTATGACAAACGCATCGCCATTTTTGCCCAGTTGTGCCCTGTGAACGATTTGTTCGACAATATCGGAACTGATCGTAGCCCGAAGAATCCAGGTCCGATTTCCTTCAACTCTCGTCACCGCAAGGAAGATGTGAGGGATTTTTCGAAACCCGAGCAGGACATCGCTCACATAAAAGCCCGAGGAGATCACCTCATGGAACCACTGCTCCCGACTGTAGTTGGCTGCCTTAAGCTGCTCGGCATAAGGCCCGACATAGGCGAGATTGGTTCCATCCTGGTCGATTACGCCCAGGTCGATAAAAGACTTGGAATGGGACTGAAGGGCCTGAAAAACCGTGTTCAGGAAGGCTTCATCTTTCAAGGCGTCGATCGACTCAACGCGGGCGACCGTGATGAGCTGAGCGATTCGCTCATTGAAAAATGTCTCCAGATGGGAGCTTCGATTTTGAACTCGAGCCCTCAGCGACTCGATGACATTTTCCCTGTATGCCTGTCTGTACTGATGATAAATGCTCGCTCCCAGGCACAAGAGGGGAACGATTGAAAAGAGCAGCGTCATCAGAATTATCTTGGTTCGAAGCTTTTGAAAGCCCCCTGAAATCATGTGACCTCCCTATCCGGATGCGGCTGTCGCGCACCAGGCCTCCCGCGAACGCTCAACGCGCCAGATAGACGTGTCGCGCGGTCGGCCTGCCCGCTACGCGCTCGCACGACGCAGAATGGTTATTTTTTTTCGGTATGGTACTATATAAGTCTGTCATACGAGGCCTCCCGCGAACGCTCAACGCGCCAGATAGACGTGTCGCGCGGTCGGCCCGCCCGCTACGCGCTCGCACGACGCAGAATGGTTATTTTTTTTCGGTATGGTACTATATAAGTCTGTCATACGAGGCCTCCCGCGAACGCTCAACGCGCCAGATAGACGTGTCGCG
>Ga0187867_10000767_pt1 | contig 28374 bp, 24 predicted proteins | sample June2016WEW_13_1_FD_132976 | JGI IMG/M metagenome (GOLD analysis project Ga0187867, IMG submission 132976) | Peatland microbial communities from SPRUCE experiment site at the Marcell Experimental Forest, Minnesota, USA - June2016WEW_13_10 | ecosystem: Environmental > Terrestrial > Soil >... | reverse complement strand
TTATAATCCACTCAGGGTTCAGCATTGTCCGCGTTCTTGGGAAGAAGTGCGTTTGTAGGGTTTTGATTGGATTGAAGAACGTCATAAACGAAGTGGATCCTTTCTACGCATCGGCGATTTTTTTCCTCGGACTGTCCTTCGGCAGCTTTCTGAACGTGTGCATCTACCGCTTGCCGTTAGGTTTGTCCGTCGTAACGCCGCGTTCCTCTTGTCCCCGCTGCAAACGCCCAATCGCCTTTTATGACAATATTCCCGTGATCAGCTGGTTGCTTCTGCGGGGCCGATGCCGAAGCTGCAAAAGCAAGATTTCACCCCGTTACCTCTTTATCGAGCTGCTTACCGGGGTTCTATTCCTGGGTTGTTACGCCTACTTTGGGCGCACGCCGGCCACGCTGAAATATTGTGTTTTTGGATTTCTTATACTCGGCCTCATCTTTACTGACGCAGAAACCAAGCTGCTGCCCGATAAACTGACGCTTCCCGGCCTCGCCCTCGGCATCCTGTTCAGCTTGCTGGTTCCGGTGAATGACTTGGCTTCGCAGTTTCTGCCAGGAGTTGTGAATCTGCCCTTGAGCGCCGATCTCTCCGGCAGACTCCTCTCCCTGCTCGATTCCCTGCTGGGTGCGGCGGTGGGTGCGTCCTTTATTTACGGGGCAGGGGCTGCGTATTTGCGCTGGCGGGGAACCGAAGGCATGGGTTTTGGCGATGTCAAGCTGATGGCCATGGTGGGAGCGTTTCTCGGCGTCAAGCTCACCATTTTCACCATCTTTACGGCATCGCTGGTCGGATCGATGTTCGGCCTTGGCACGGTGTTGATGGTTTGGATCAAACGCACTCATCGCTTTATGCGGCGGCTTGCCAACCTGACTGCGGCGCGCCGCCGGGGATGGCAGTCGGCGCAAATGGTATACCGCTATTACCAGATGCCCTTCGGCGTATTTCTGGGCAGCATGGCATTGCTCGCGCTATTTGCCGGCAACCAGTTCTTGCGCTGGTATGGGAGGCTGTGGTGGTGAGGCTGCTTGCGAATCCGCTGGTGCTGCGGGGCCTTCTGGTGCTGTTTGCCGCGGGATGCTCGTTCGTCTTCGTCATCTCCGTGATGCGCCGTCTGCGCCGCAACATCGCTGCCGAGGCCGATCTCGATTCGGTCGCCGCTCCCACTCTGGAAGGTCTGCCAGTCCATCTGTACAACACGGTTATCCAGCAACTGAAACAACAGAAGCACGAGTTGCAGGTTCAGACGCTGGCCGAGCAACGGCGGGCGCGCACCAGCGAAAACTTCAGCCAGACCGTGCTTTCCAATCTTCCCTGCGGAGTGCTGGTGTTCGGCCCCAGCGGTTTGGCGAAGCAGGCCAATCCCGCAGCCAAAGAGATTCTAGGTTTCGGATCGCTCTCGGGTATGAGTGCGGAGGACATTTTCCGCGAAGCAGCCTGTTCGCCCGCATCCTGCGTCGATTCCGATGGTATTTCTGGCTCGCCCAGCCTTCTGGTTGAGGAAGTTCATGCGGTTCTGCGCGAGGGCAGCAAGCGCCGTCAACTTGAAGCCGACTACAGCACCCCCGCAGGGAAAGAGGTTCGCGTTGCGATTACGATTTCCGCGATTCCCGCAGCCGACGGCAGCCTGCTGGGGGCAGCGTGCTTGATCAACGATCGCAGCGAGTTCGAACAGATTCGCCGCCAAGAACAGTTGCACGGCGAAATTTCCGCAGAGATGGCGTTGGAGTTACGCACCTCGCTGACTACGATTGCGGGCTATGCGCAGCATTTGGCGCAGAATCGCAATCCCGATCTATCTCCGCAACTAGCGGCTGATATTGCCGAAGAGGCCGCCAATCTGGACCGCCGCATCGGTGGATTCTTAGCTCAGAAACGTACGCCGACAGAGGTTGGTTCTCGCGCCGCTTCGGCTGGTCGCACCAAATGAAACTTAAACAAGGATTATGTCGAAGAGGCAGCGAACTTCAAAAGTACCATGATGACCGCAGTCAAAGGATGGAAGCCATGAAGCGCATTACGCATGTCGGATTCGTACTCACGGGGATTGTTGTCTTGGCCGGTTCAACGGCCACGGCGCAGAGCACAACGCAGGCGCCGGATCAGACCTCGCTTGGAGACTATGCACGCAAGGTTCACAAAGATCCAACGGCGAAAGCCAAGCCGAAGGTCTTCGACAACGACAACCTTCCGAAGGACGACAAACTCTCCGTTGTCGGGGAGCCTGCGCCAGAACCCGCCCCGGCCGCGGATAGCGCCTCGGCCGACTCGAATGCGAAAGCGGCTGCACCCGCCGGCGGGAAAGATGCCGCGCCAGCCGCAGCCACGAAGCCCGCGGCGACGCCCGAAGACGAACAGGCGAAGAAGCAGGCGGAATGGAAATCCTGGCAGGAAAGACTGGCAGGGCAGAAAGATACGATCGACCTGGCCTCGCGGGAACTCGACGTGCTGCAAAAGGAATATGAGCTGCGCGCTGCCGTCATGTACGCCGACGTAGGAAACCGATTGCGCAACCAAGCCCAATGGGACAAAGAAGACGCGGATTATAAGCAGAAGATCGCGGACAAGCAGAAGGCAGTCGAAGACGCCAAACAGAAATTGATTGATCTGGAGGAAGAAGCCAGAAAAGCCGGCGTTCCCAGCGCCATGCGAGAACCGTAGAGTGTACCTGTCTTCCGGCAGCCTGCGATTCAGGTTGAAGGCTACAAAAACGGCGGCGAATGGCCGCCGGTTTCGATTGCTTAGCTTGACTTGCTCATGGCGGCCGCTTCGCCGTCCCTGGCCCGTTCGCGCAGCCTTTCGATCTGCTTGACGTGATGCCGGCCATGAATCAGATGGAACTTTCTCCACTGCGGCCCTGTTAACGGACCGAGGATCGGATGGCCGAGGAGCTTTGCGCTGCCGAAGCGAGCTTCGCAACGCGCGATGATCTCATCCATCGCTGCAATCTTTAATGCGACTTCGGCTCTCACCTGCTCCGCCGGCAATCCTCGCGGTACGGTGTTGTTCGGAGCCTTTCGCCCTTCCGGCAAGTAGTTAAAACCGAAAACGACCAGTGTCCGGCAGCGTTGTCGCATCGAGGCCCGGGCCACGAGCGGTTTGGCGGCGTCCAGGGTTCGCTCAAACCCCTTGATGGTTCCGGTATAGGTCAGGTATAGATGTTCAAGCACTTCCGCGGCACTCCACTTACCCGCCGGGTGCCACTTCATCTGTTCGTTCGACATGCCCTCTACCGCCGAATCCAGCGCTTCTTTCAGCTCTTTGAGCAAGGAATCCATGGCGCTAACCCGCGTTTCCGCGCGCTTCAGGTAGAATGTGCGCGACGATGAATCATCCCATTTATAGCAGGAAGGTCGTCATGAAAACGGAGAAGGTCGTGGCATACGAGATTTCTGTTGCGGGATCCAGAATTAAGAATTTTCGCCTTCGAAGTGGCGCAACCAGGAAGGCTTGTTATGCCATTCTGTTCTCACTGGTCGCGCTACTTGTAGCCTGCGATTCTAACACTGCCAAACCGCCGGAGGCCAAGCCCGAGCCCAAAGGTCCTGAGCTGCTCACCGCCCGCTCCGCCTTTCAAAAGGTGTTTATCGCTGCCCGCAATTATGCGGCTGACGCCAAACCGTTCCGCATCGAGTCCACGCCCACGAGCGATGGGAATGGCCACGATGGCAGGTCTGCGGTATGGCGCGCCAGCTTCGCTTCCGCCGCGCAACACGGCGCCAAACCTTTCATATGGTCCGGCAGCGACGCGCCCGACGCGCCGTCTCGCGGAGTTTCTCCCGGCAACGAAGACGTTTACAACCCGGGCAACGCTTCCACTGAGGTTTTCGACGTCGCTTTCCTAAAGGTGGATTCCGACCAAGCCTTCAGTGTTGCGCAGAAGCACGGCGGAGAGAAAGTTCTGGAAAAAGATCCTTCCACCCCAGTGATTTACATTTGCGACTGGAACCATAACACCAACCAACTGGTGTGGCACGTCATCTATGGCTCGGATCGGGACCATTCGAAGCTCGCGGTCGCGGCCAACGCCACGACCGGTGAGTTCATCCGAGTGGAAAAATAGACTTAATCTCTAACGGTGGTCGGATGGGGGTGGAATCATGATCGCGGGAACAGCGATTCTTACTTACTCCGAGCGCTCAGCCTGGTTCGTTGATCTTCGATGGAAGAGAAGCGGCAGAGAGTGCCCGCGGATGCAATGCCACCTTTTAGTGCCTGAGGTTTCCCGCATGAAACTATGTCGGCAACGGAATACCTGCGAAGGCGGCCGGCGGCGCACTGAGCGATTAGTCTTTCTATCTTCAGGGTACGAAGGTCGGATGCCAGCGCTGAACTTTCTGACTGGTTTACCGATTCATCGTTCAACCTCAATACTCCCTGGTCGCCGTTTTGTGTTTTTGGATTGGCGCGTCCCGCCGGAGCCATTCGAACGGGGGAAGGCTGCAACTGAAATTTGGCTCCGGTAGAACGCAGCCTGCGGCATTGCTTACTTGCGGGTGTGGATAAATACTACACCGTTATTTGAACACAGTTAAAATTATTTCCTGGGCCCTGCATTATTTTCGATCCGGAGTCTAACCCTTTGCCCAGACAAGCAGATCCTGGACTTGAAAAGCGCATTCTGGAGGCAGCCAGCCGGCTGCACGCCAGAGGCGGCGAAAAAGCTCTTACTATGCGGGCGGTTGCGAAAACCGCCGGCACCACCACCCCTACCGTTTACGAGCGCTACCGTGATCGCGACGACATCCTTCGCGCGCTGCGTCTACAGACCCGCGCTGAACTTTTCGATACCCTTCGTGGCTCCCGCACGTTGGCAGCAGCTTGCAAGTCCTATCTCGAATTTGCTCTCCACCATCGTTATGCTTATGAGGTCCTTTTCGATCGGTTTGCGGAACCGCCGTCGTTGCACGAGCCTTGGCCAACCTTCAACCTGTTGCGCGAACGTCTGACCCGCCGGCTGGGGGGAACTCCGCGACAGCATACCCGGCTAATGCTTTCGCTATGGTCGCTGATGCACGGCACCGCCTTGCTTTTAATTCGTGGAGAAGCAATCGGTCCGCTGCGCACGCAGATGGTGCACGCCTGCCTGGACGCCGTCGAAGTGGTGGTCGCAGAAGCCTCGCGCGCTAAAGGCAAGGTGCGTTCGGGCCCCAAATGGCCGGCCAATTTGATTCTTGGGGAAGAGACGGAAAGCAAAGTTTCCCACGAGGATTATGACGGCGAAAAAGCTTCCGCCCAAATACCCCGCAGGAAGCCAAAAGCGAAACGGTGGACGTCCCGTCACGGGACGCTTACGAAGTCTAACTAAGTTCCCTTCCACTATTGCTATTGCGTCTTGGTGTCCTCCGCCTTGGCTTTCAAGCGATCGATGGCCTTTTGCGCTTGTTCAGCCTCGGGTCCGTGCGGAAGAATTTTCAAGTAGCTTTCATACTCGCTGCGAGCATCGTCCAGCACTCCCAACTTTTCCAGGCAGATCGCCAGTCGAATGGTTGCTACAGCGTCATTGTCTTTATAGCGCAGCGCCTCGCGGTAGCGCTCCTCTGCTGCTTTGTAGTTTTTGCGCTTGTAATAAAAGTCGCCGACCTCAATGCTCTTCGCGGCTTTATGTGGATCCCAGGCGTGGAATTCGGTGATGCCGCTTCCTCCGCCGGAAATTCCAGCCACGGCCTCAGCCACAGCATTGGAACTCTGGGGATGCTTTACGGCGTCGTCCTCCGGAGGAGTCAAATCCACTTGCGTATCTTTGCTCGAACTCTCCCCAACGTTGGTTCCCAAATCATCCGCCCGCACGCGATCGGAGTGCGGGGGCTCGAGGTTCGGAGTACTTCCCTTCGTAGAGGAGCCATTCTCCGGGGCTGAAGTGGCAGGAGAATCCTCCGGAAATGGATTTCTCTGCTCGGAACTTGTTGCCGGGTTTCCGCTTCCAGAAGGTGGAGAAGACGGTGGCGAGGGCTTCGGGGAATCTTGCTGGCCCAGCGCCACGCCACTCAAGCACAAGAATAATGCTACCCAGAACCAACTTCGCATAGCCTAATCTTACCGCGCCTCGAGCATATAGGTATTACCGAAAGAAATTCTATTGGTCGCGCAGCGAAAAAATGGGCCGCCCTTGGGGGGGAGCGGCCCGTTGCAAGTCCTCTGGGGGGAGGAAAAACTGATCTCAAATTCTTACATCGACGACGGATTATTCTGACTCGCCGGGGTCGTAGCCGGCGGATTCGTATCTCCGACTGTATTGGTCATCAGGCGGACATCCACCCGGCGATTGTCGGCGCGGCCCTGTTTGGTCTTATTCGTCTCGACCGGCTTGTCCTTGCCCAATCCGATCACATAAATCTTGTGGGCTGGAACATTGTATTTCGTAGCCAGATATTGAATGACCGAGTTCGCCCGTCGCTGGCTCAGATCGTAGTTGTACTCCGCCGAACCGATCGAATCGGTGCTGCCTTCCAAGGTAATGATGTATCCCTTGGTCGAAGCGATGCTACCCGCCATCTGATCGAGAGCTGTTTTCGACTCGGGCGTCAGATTATCCTTGTTGAATCCAAATTTCACCGAAGTTTCGGCCACCGGACGATAGTTGTCCAGATTGGCCACAGTGTTGGTCAAGACACCTACACGACCATTAGCTGCATCTGCCATTTGCTGAGCAGAGGCTGCATTCTGGCTGGCTGCCAGCGCCTTCTGGTCAACTTCCGCCGTCTTGGTGTTCACCGCTTGGATCCCGGCTTGGGCCCGCGCGTCCACATCCTTGATATCTTTGCTGTTCTTCGCCGTCATATCATCAAGTTCGTTGGTTTTATTGATCAACGGCGTCGTTTGCTGCTTTACGTAGTTCTTGGTGCTACAGCCGATGGTGGCTGCCATGCTGGCTGCGAGTAGAAGTGTCAACGAAGTGCGGTTCATATTGGAAAAGGCTCCTTAGAGTAGCTGTCTTAGCGCGCCTGGGAAACTCTCCGCGCGCTTACCTGCGTTTGCAGACCTTGGGCATCTCGACACTGCCTGCGCTTTCCGTTCTTACTTGTGCACGAGACGTGCCAGTTTCCCGCATCCACACCGCCGCTTACAAGTATATAAGGTTTCAATGGTTTGGGGGAGTCTCCCAGTGAACCACCATTAACTGGAATGGCTTCCAGCCGCGCAAACCCCACATGACGAATGGAAATTTTATATAGTGGCTCTGCCACCGCCACTATCGATGCCCGCAATACATCGGCCAATTACTTCCAGATGTCCGTGATTGGGGCAGCATCGCGATCACCCGCAGCCAAGGGCTCTAGGCCAAAGTTATCTTCAATCGTCCGCAAGACATTGTAGTGCGTGTAATGGCGGTCAAGCACTTTAGGATCCTGTTGACTGGCTTCCTTCACCATGTCGCCGAGAAACAATGTGAAAATCCGGTTGTCGGCATTATGGTCGGACTCGTCAAAAGTCACGATCACGAGCGTGTCTTTGCGCAGCCTCTCGGGAAAAGTCTTGTCGAGAAACTTGTGCAGCCACTCCGCCGCCACGTGCACGTTCGTGTTGTGCCCATCGTTATTCATGTTCGGCGAGTAGAACGAATAGGCCACCAGCCCCGCTTTCACGTCCTTCACGAAGAAGTTATTGTCCCCTAAAAGATTCTTGCCCTTGCTGGAATCAATTCTCACCACGCGGTCGCACCATTTTTCCTGCACTTCCGCAAAGCTCAGGAAGGGCACGTGCCGCCGAACATAATCGCCTGTCTTGCCCTTGGCCGCGCGCTGGCTGTCAATCCGGTAGGGGCAATTTCCTTCCGGCAACTCCTCGGCATAATTTTTGAAGTCGAGGCCGCTGGCGATCAGGCGATCCGCAATGGTTTTGTGAGCCGCGTCATTCGGAAAGTTAATTTGACGGTCAGCGAGCAACCGGCCGCGTCGATGGACTCCAAAGTCTGTTCCCGCAATCATCGCCAGATAATTCGGATATGAAGGATGGAACAACGCATGAAAGTTCGAGAAACTGGCTCCGCGGGCGGCGAGATCAGCCAGATTTTGATCCTTTACAGCAACTTCGTAGTCGCCGTTTTCGAGCACAATGATGACGACCTGGTCAAAGTGGTGAGCGCTGGATTTCACGCCAGCCGCCGCAGCAGCATTACCCGTCTTCTGCGCTCGGGTCGGCGCAGCCTCCGCTTTGTCCGGTTGCCCCGACAGCGGCGCCTGTGCAGCGCACAGCAGCGTTCCAACCGCGACCGATGCCGCGAAAACCAAGATCCGGCAAAAGTCTAACCGGGCGCTGAGCGCTGCTTGCATGTAGCATCCCAGAAACAAATGGCACCTCGCCTCATCGAATAGAATACAGATACCATCGCATGGACCTGCTGCAAAAGATCCGTACCATCCCGACCGAACCCGGGGTTTATCTCTATAAGAACGCCGCGGGCGAAGTCATCTACGTGGGCAAAGCGAAGAATCTGCGCAGCCGTGTCGGAAGTTATTTTCACGAAGGCCGCTGGGAAGACTCTAAGACCGGAACCCTGATTCGGGAAGCGGTCGACGTTGATTACATCGTCGTCCGCAACAACAAAGAAGCGTTGGCCCTTGAAAATAATCTCATCAAGCAGCGCAAGCCACGTTTTAATATTCTGCTGCGCGACGACAAGACCTACCCGTACGTGAAGCTCACGCTGGGCCAGCGGACGCCGCGGGTTTATGTAACGCGCCGTCTGCGCAAGGACGGCAGCGCTTACTACGGGCCGTACTTCCCTGCCAATCTCGCTTATCGCATCGTCGACCTTATTCACCGCAACTTTCTGATCCCCTCGTGCGAGGTGGATCTCACCCGCTTTCATCCGCGCCCTTGTCTGCAGTACTACATCAAGCGTTGCCTGGGCCCGTGCGTACAAGGGTTGACCACGCCTGAGAGTTACCAGGAAGCGGTGCGCGACGTAAAGTTCTTCCTCGAAGGCCGGCCAACGGATCTGGCTCGTTCGCTGCACGACCGTATGGAGCAGGCCGCCGCGGCGGAAGAGTACGAACGCGCCGCACGCTACCGCGATCTGATCTCGACGGTCGAGCAGTTGCAGGAGCGCCAGCGCATCGCGGCGGCGGAAGGCGACGACGCCGATGTCTTCGGTTATCACTGTGAAAACGGCATGATCGCTGTAAATTTATTCCACATGCGCGGCGGACGCGTGGTCGATCGCCGCGAATTCTTCTGGGAAGATCTGCCGGAATCCGCAGCGCCCGCTGAGGCGGAGCCTTCCACGACTCATGTGGGGACAGCCGCCCCTTCAGCAAGAGGGCAGGCTCCCGCCTGGCCGGTCGAGCAAAGCTCGGCTGTTTCTCCTGCCACGGACCCTTTCAACCCTGGTGAATTCTTTTCCGCCCTGCTCAAACAGCTCTATATCAGCCAGCCTTACGTGCCGCGAAATTTGTACGTGCCGGTTGATTTCGAGGATCGAGAGACTCTGGAAGACTTGCTCTCCGAGCAGATCGCGGGCTCCGATCCTCGAGCGGCAAGGGTTCATATTCTGGCGCCGCAGAGGGGCGACAAGCGAGCCTTGCTCGATCTCGCCGGAACCAATGCCAAGCAGTCTTATGATCAGCGCTTTCGCGTGCTCAAACCCAACGCCAAAGTTATCCAGGAAGAACTGCAGGAAGTTCTTAGCCTTCCCGAACTGCCGCAGCGCATCGAGTGCTTCGATATCTCACATATTCAAGGTGCAGAAACCGTGGCGTCGATGGTGGTCTGGGAAGACGGCAAGATGCAGAAATCGGATTACCGGAAGTTCATTATCCGCACGGTTGAGGGCGTGGACGACTTCGCTTGCATGCGCGAAGTGGTCACGCGTCGGTACAAACGCCTGCAACAGGAAGAGAAGGCCATGCCCAGCCTGGTACTGATCGATGGCGGCCTTGGCCAGTTGCATGCGGCCGCCGAAGCCCTGGAAGCGCTGGAGATCATCAACCAACCGCTGGCTTCAATCGCCAAACGCGAAGAGATACTCTACGTTTACGGGCAGCAGAAAGATCCGGTGGTTCTCGATCACCATTCCCCCGTGCTGCATCTCATTCAACTGATCCGGGACGAAGCACATCGCTTCGCCGTAACCTTCCATCGTAAGCGCCGCCAGATACGGGACCGCTCCACCGAGTTGAGAGAAATCCCCGGCGTGGGCGAGAGCACGACGCGGCGGCTGCTCGAACATTTCGGCAGCCTGCAGGCAGTCAAGCAGGCAGACGCAGCGGCGCTATCGGCGGTCGTTACCCGGGTGCAAGCGGAGGCGATCAGCAATCACTTTCGAAAATAGTGGATTGATTTCGATCTGTCGTCACTGCTTCGCCGTGGAATTCGCATTTCCCATATCGAGGACAAGCTTCCAACTTCCGTCACGCTGTTTCTTCCAGATGCTGGTGTAGTTTCCGTTCTCAACGATAGGCTTGCCATCTTTACCAACGGCGCGGAATTCGAAGGTGCCGTAGGTGTAGCCAAGGTCGCCGGCGGCGGAAATATCGGCGCCGACCGGCTGCCATGTTAGTTGGTTGTTCTTGTCGTCGAGAAATCCCATAGTCTTGGCGATCTCTATTTTCCCGGTAATGATGGCCGCGCCGTTGGGCACCTCGACAGCGTCGTCAGCGTAGTAGGACATGTATCCGGAAGATCCGCGTGCGGCCGCAGCCTTCATGAACTCCCCTTCCAACTGCCGCAGCGTGTCTGCAGTGGCTTTGTCCGACGCCTTTGCGAGGGGATGGATCTTTGGCACGATCACCACCGCAACCAGCAGCGTGAACGTAAGAATCAGCGGAAAAATCTTCACATGTCCTCCAAATGCAGCGAACATTTTACGCGCAGCGGCGTCTTCGAGCGAGGGGGACGTCGGCTTCTTCGGCTTCTGACTTATTGCTAAACCTCTCTAGAACTGACCTGTGACGTCTTTCTATCCCTCGGTTCCAACGGGCCATGCCCTGGAGAGTGTACCCACGGCATCTTGGAAGGCCGACGGGTTCATTGAGAAGATGCTTGAATCCCTTATCTACATGAAACTTCGCCCCTGGATCACCGCCGCCGTGTTCGTGATATTGCTGGTCGCCGCCGTCGCGGGATTGCTGCGCACGCGACCGAGCGCTCAGGCTCCTGAAGCCGAGGACGCTGCCAAGGCTCCTTCCAAACAATTTCTCTCCGCGAACGTGACAGCCCCGCATCCTCTTGTGGATCAGCGCCCGTTGCAGACCGCTCGCCGCATGGCGGCCACGGCAGCGACTCCAGAAGAACAGGCCCTGGCACACCAAGCCGAAAAAGTTGCCGACCACGAGGTGGATCTGGCTTTTTTCGATGCTCTGCGAACTGCGGAAGAGAATCCTCCAAAGCTCAGTACTGAAGCCGCTCAGCTTGCGGATCGAAAGAGCAAAGCCGCATTCACGCTGAAGGAGGACCAGGTAAACATCTCCCTTTTGACGCGCAAGCTGGCCGCCGCCCCGAATTCGCAAAAAGATAATCTGCAGGATCAGATCGACGTTACCAAAGCGCAAATAGATCTCGATCAGGACGAGTTTGATGACGCGTCGGAGGAATTGGAGCGAGCCGGTGGTGATCCGCAGTCGAAGATCAAGCGACTAAAGGCGGAGCACGATAGCAGTGACCATAGCGCCACCCAGGCAGCATCCGCGGTGAACGCTTACGAACTCGATTACCAGGCGCGTACCATGCTGACGGCTTTCCGCACGTGGGAGGCGTTGCGAGAAAAAAAGACTCAGCTCGAACAGGCGCTACAGGAAACCAGTGCCAAGGCGGCGCGACTCAGCCACCGGCACGACACTCTGGCTTTGCAGGTGGAAAAGGAAAAGGAAGATCGGGAGGCCGGCAAACAGCAGGCTCGGGGCTTTGCCACGACCGCCAAAGCAGGCAGCCGCGAAGAGTCGAAGGCGGCGGCGCAGACCGCACTCGGCGCGCTGAAGCAATACAGCCGCGACCAGAAGAATTTGGCTGACCTGGGCCGCCGGGTGCAAGACCAAAAAGAGCTGGGTGACATATACACGGCCTGGATCTCATTGGTCGAAACGCGCGAACACGCCGCACTGCACAGCCAGATTGAATGTTTTCTTTGGATGCTCCTGGTAGCACTTGCCGTATACCTGTTGGGTCGTCTAATCGACCGGCTGTTCTCCGGCATGAATGCGGAAAACAAACGCATTGACACATTGCGCGCCATCGCCAAGCTGGCAGCGGAAATAGCGGGCGCAATCGTCATCGCGTTGATCGTCTTTGGCATGCCTAGCCAGACAACCACGATTCTCGGCCTTGCGGGCGCGGGACTTACGGTCGCCAGCAAGGATGTAATCATGGCATTTTTTGGATGGTTCCTGCTGATGGGGCGCAACGGCATACGCGTCGGCGATTGGGTGGAGATCGAAGGAGTAGGCGGAGAAGTCATCGAGATTGGATTGCTGAAAACAGTTTTGCTCGAAACCGGAAATTGGTCAGACGCTGGTCATCCCACCGGCAGGCAGGTTTCTTTCGTGAACAGCTTCGCCATCGAAGGTCACTATTTTAATTTCTCGACTTCTGGTCAGTGGATGTGGGATGAACTGCAGCTTACGATTGCCGACCATCAGGATCCCTACGCCGTGATCGACGAGTTGCAGAAGCTCGTTTCCAAGGAAACAGAAGCGAACGCGATTAAAGCCGAGGCGGAATGGCAAAACACGAAAACGCGTTACCACGTACAAGGTTTTTCAGCCGAGCCCGCCATCAGTGTTCGCCCGACGGGCTCGGCAGTGGAAATCCGCGTTCGCTACATCACGCGTGCCTATGAACGGCACGAAACGAGGAAACGCCTATACGAAGCCTTAGTGGGGTTGCTGCATGGCAGGCGCGAAGAAGTTTTGCGGTAGCGCTCCAATGATGGACGCGCCCCTCATCGATAGACGAGAATCGGGTATTCTGCTTTTGGCTTTGCCAATATCGACTTCATGTCAACCGAAGGGAATTTTGGAACGCTCGTTGTAACCGGCGCGAGCCGAGGAATCGGCGCGGCTATCGCCAAACTGGCCGGTGCGCGAGGATATTCGGTTGCCGTGAACTATGCGACGGGAAAGGCCGAGGCGCAAGCGGTCGTAGAGCAGATCGAGTCCGCTGGTTCGCATGCCTGTGCAATTCAAGCGGATGTATCACGGGATGAAGATGTGATCCGGCTCTTCGAAACTGCCGAGCGCGAACTAGGCCCGATGAAGGCGCTGGTCAACAATGCGGCCATCACCGGCGGATTTTCACGAGTGGACTCGGTCCCGGCGACGGCGGTTGCGCGAGTCATGGCGGTAAATGTTACGGGGAGCGTTTTTGTGTGCCCGCGAGGCCGTGCGCCGCATGTCAACCCGGCACGGAGGAACGGGCGGCGCCATTGTGAACATTTCTTCCCGCGCAGCGCGCACCGGCTCGGCTGGTGAGTGGGTTCATTACGCGGCATCGAAGGGCGCGATCGATAGCTTCACGATGGGGCTCGCGCGGGAGGTCGCGACCGAAGGGATCTGCGTGAACGCGGTGGCTCCCGGGCTAATCGAAACCGGATTGCATGCCGCAAACGGCGCCCCCGACCGGTTGCAGCGACTGGCCGCAACCATTCCCATGCAACGGGCGGGCAAGCCGCTGGAAGTTGCCGAAGGCGTGCTCTGGTTGCTCTCGCCGGCTGCTTCTTACACGACAGGCGCTATTTTGGAAATCGGTGGCGGGCGTTAGTTGCTCGCGGATTTGTTTCCTCTCTCTCGATCCTCGAACTCCGGCGCAAGTAAGCTTTGATTTTCTCGGGCAAACGCGAGGCGTGCAGAATATCGCGCAGAAGCGCTGGGGGAAGAGCACTGCCGAACTCCAGAGCGCAGGCCAGCGGAGTATGCTGGCTGCGCAACAGCGCCATGCGGATCTCGCGCCGCGCCGACCACTTGGGGTGATGGCACGCCGCCCCGACAAAAGCGGATGTAGCGTTCGGGCGAATGATTGCCCGGATGACGTCTGCTTCAGTCAGGCGCGAATTTTCTAGAGCGGTGTGTGCGACCCGGAATTCCTTGTCGAGCAGCAATGCGGCGGCGACGGCTTGCGATCCGCGCCGGGCGAGCGTTAGGCGTTCCCCCAGCGTGACGGAGTCCAGGCGCGCGATGAGTTGCTGGTCGGCCGCATGTTTCAAATCGGCTGCGACCGCCGTGTGCAACGTAAAGCTCATGAGATCGAAAGTATAGAACTGGCGAATCAGCCGAAGCACCAGGTGTCTCGGTGCGCGGGGATGAGCGGCGAGTGCCAGTGCTACCTTTCGCGACTTCATCGCCGCGTCGTTTTGGCTGAGTTGCTCGAGGATTTCGGGCAGTAGGTCGCGGCTCTTGAGCAGAGCGATGGCGCGATCCTGGTTCAGCGGGATGAGTTCAGGAAGGCGATCGCCCGGGGCAGCTACATTCGTCCCGTGGTGTTCCGCTACGGGTGCGTGAGTTCTCTTCGGTTGGCTTCCCTCTAGCATGGGTTGGACTTCGTATGGACTATGCCACCGATAACGACGACCTTCGCGCTAATTGCAATGCGCCGTGAACCGGTTCGACCACTTCCGAATTCAAAATGACTTGGAGGTGCGCCGTACGAATTGCATTGGAGAAAAACTCGCGAACCATCGGCGCATAACGAAAGACTCCGCCCGCCATGGCCACCGGAACCGCGAAGTGCGGGTCAGGGAAAAGGCGCCGTACCACAAGATCGGCGAGCCGAGCGAGTTCCCTTCCCGCTTGCGTGAGAAGGGATCGCGCCAGTTCATCTCCGGCTTGGTTTGCTGCTAGAACCGCCGGGAAGAGTGCGGCACAATCTGCGTTGGCATTCGCGGTGCGCGCTAACTGCTCGAAGGACTCCAAATTCCAGATGGGCTTCATCTCAGCGAAGAGCCGTGAGGCCTGCTCGGCGGTTCGATCGTCTGGTGATTGACCCTGCGCCGATTCATCCGCTGCGCGCAGTACGGCTGCGGCCGCGGCGCGGCCGATCCAGTGAGCCGAGCCCTCGTCGGAGATGGCGAAACCCCATCCTCCGGCGCGCGCAGTCTTTCCATTCGCATCACGACCGAAAGCAATCGATCCGGTGCCGGCGATCACAATCAGGCCCGGTTCTGAACCGAACGCGGCATGCAGAGCAATCTCCATATCTCCCACGACTTCAATTTTGCCAGGGATTACTTCTGCGATAATTTCTTGTATAACATTGGCAATTTCTTTGCGTCCGGCGCCCGCTGCACCCATGCAGGCACACTGCAATTCCCGCGGATCGATTTTCGCAGCGTTGCAGGCTTCGGTGATGGACTGGTGCAGCGCCTTGCGCGCGCCACTTTCTCCGACGCGTGTGATGTTGCTGGGGCCAGAAACCGCCGAGGCTAGAACTGTGAACTCGTCTCCCACGGCGCAAATGGTCTTGCTGCCACCGCCATCAATACCCAGGTAATAGGCCACGCGTTATTTCTATCACAGCAATTCTGGGTTCACGTTGTCGGTTGGCAAAGATTGGCTTCCGCCAGGTTCTCAGACTCTCACTCGCGCGAAATCCCGGCTGCGGCCATAATGGCAATGCACCGGCAGAACGCATGGGTCTCGATAAACTCGATCTGGCGATTATCGCGCTTTACCTGGTTGGCATCACTCTTTTCGGACTGCGTTTTCGCAAACGGCAGCGCTCGCTGCGCGATTACTTTCTCGCGGGACGCGATATTCCGTGGTGGGCCATCGCCCTTTCCATCGTTGCGGCCGAAACCAGCACGCTCACCATCATCAGCATCCCCGGGCTTGCCTACGATACCAACCTCACGTTCTTGCAAGTGGTGATGGGATACGTACTGGGGCGCGTGGTGATCAGTTTCGTATTGTTGCCACATTATTTTCGCGGCGATCTTTATACGGCGTATGAATTAATCGAACGCCGCTTCGGGCGGGGATTGCGCTCGCTGACTGCCGGCCTGTTCCTGTTGACTCGGACGGCGGCGGAGGGCGTGAGAGTTTACGCCGTGTCGATCGTAGTGGCGATCGCCCTGGGGACCGGAGAAGTGGGATCCATAGCGATCATTACTGTATTGACGCTCATCTATACATTCGAAGGTGGACTGACGGCTGTGATCTGGACCGACGTGGTGCAGACCGTCATTTATGTCGGCGGGACGCTGGTCGGACTTTGGACGATCCTGCATCTTGTGCCCGGAGGATGGAGCGCGATCCATGCCGCCGCCGCCAGCGCCGGCAAACTCAAGGTGTTCGACTTCACCCCGAGCTTGTGGGTTCCTTACACATTCTGGGCTGGCGTGATCGGCGGGGCCGCCTTTACTACGGCGAGCCATGGCACGGATCAACTTTTTGTACAGAGACTGCTCGCCGCGCGCGGGCAGAAGCAGTCCACGGTAGCGCTCATTTCAAGCGGAGTTGCAATTCTGTTTCAGTTTGCGTTGTTCCTGATGGTAGGAGTTATGCTCTGGGCGTTCTATCGCGTGCCCTCGGCTACATTCGGAAAGCCCGATCGAATCTATCCCACGTTCATCGTGAGGGAGATGCCTCACGGTATCTCTGGACTGCTCATTGCAGCCATCTTAGCGGCCGCCATGTCGAACCTGAGTGCGGCGCTCAACTCGCTTTCCTCCAGCGCGATTATGGATTTCTATGTGCGCCTTCGGCCGCAAGCTGAGGAGGTAAAACGCATGCGCCTGTCGCGCATGGCCACATTCTTTTTTGCGATCGTGCTATTTGCCTTGGCCGTCATTTCCTTGCACAAAGCCGGCCGCGTTGTTGAAGTCGGGCTACAGATTGCATCGGTGGCGTATGGCGCGCTGCTGGGCGTGTTTTTGCTCGGCGTGTTAACTGAGAAGGCCAATCAGCGCGGAGCCGTGCTGGGCATGCTTTTCGGATTCAGTGTCGACCTATATTTGTGGCGTTGGACGCATGTGCCGTGGACGTGGTGGGTGCTGATCGGGACGTTAGTCACCTTTGGAGTGGGGTACGTAGCAAGCTATGCCGCGCAGGAGTAGTCTTTTCGTCGCGGCCTCTGCGGCATTTTTGCGCGAGCTTTGCAGTTAATAAGCTCTTGATCTTCTTAGCAACCAGACAGGGCCGCTCGCGTATACTTGCACCCTTTGCCCATGGCAGATCTCGTACAGCAAACTGCTCGGCGTCCCGAGCTCGTCCGCGATCTAGGTGTCAGCCACGCATCGGCCGTGGTTATTGGGACCATCATTGGCAGCGGAATCTTTCTGGTTCCTGCCGAAATGATGCAGGCAGTGGGCTCGGCGAAGCTGGTCTATCTGGCGTGGCTGGTGGGGGGTCTGTTGTCTTTCTTTGGTGCCCTCACCTACGCCGAACTGGGTGCCATGAAACCGCAAGCGGGAGGCGAGTATGTTTACGTGCGCGACGCCTATGGTCCCCTGGGCGGTTTTTTATACGGCTGGACATGGTTCGTAATCGCGAAACCCGCGTCAGTGGCCACGGTCGCCACCGGACTGGTACGCATTCTAGGCACGTTCCCGGTTTTTTCGTTTTTCTCCGCGAACATCTTTTTGCATCCTTTCGCAATCACCTGGGGACAACTCGTCGCCATTGCGGCAGCGATTCTCATCTCCACGCTGAATTACCTCGGAGTAAAGAAAGCCGGAGAATTTCAACTCGTATTCACAATTCTGAAAGTCGCTATCATTCTCGGAATCGTGGTGGTGTGCTTCAGCGGCTCCGGCAGCGCGCGCGGACGCGGCTGGAGCAACTTTGCCGGAACATTTAGCGGAGCGAAGGGTGGGATCGCCGGGTTTATGGCCGCGCTGGTCGCGGCGCTGTGGGCCTATGACGGATGGAACGACCTGAACATGGTGGCCGGCGAAGTAAAGAAACCCGAGCGCAATATTCCGATCGCGCTGATTGCAGGGGTGGCAACGGTCGGCGTGCTCTATGTACTGGTGAATGCCGGCGTGCAGTACGTGTTGCCGGCAAGTGTGATCGCGGCGTCGCAGCGGCCTGCTTCTGACGCCGTCGCGCTGGTGATGGGACACATGGGAGCAGCGATCGTCTCAGCGGGCATGGCAATCTCCATGCTGGTCACGCTGAATGGCACCATCATGAGCGGCGCCCGCGTGCCCTTCGCTATGGCGCGCGATGGATATTTCTTCCGCGCTCTGGCAGAAGTACATCCTCGCTTTCATACTCCTTCGGCTGCCATCATGGTGCAGGCGGTTTTGTCGATCATCCTGCTGCTCCTGGGGGGAAATTTCCGCCAATTTTTTTCTTTGGCCATCTTCGCGGAATGGCTCTTCTACATGATCGCTGGCAGCACAATTTTTGTCTTCCGTTGGCGCGATCCGCAGGCAGCTCGACCTTATCGCGTGCTCGGTTACCCGTTCGTTCCTGCGCTGTTCATCGCCGCTGCCGCAGTTCTTCTCTATTACACGCTCCGGGAAAACTGGCCGAACTCGTTTTACGGACTGCTGGTGATTCTGGCAGGCGCTCCGGTGTACTGGTCATTTCGTAGACTTCGTCAGCCAGGGCGGCCGTTCTAGGCCGCGCCCCTGGCCCGTTTCGGGGTCATTCCCGTAAGCGTTCTTGCGCGGTTACCTTAGGTCAAGAGCCGTGGACACGTTCCCGCACTGTCCTTTCTCCCTTAGTGTGAGGATTCCAATCCGGGCGCACTCCCTCGGCCTGGGCGTCTTGGAGTCCAATGCATGGCTGCCTCTAAAAACAGTTTTCAGCTCGGGATTCTCCCCGAGCACAAGATCGACAAGCGAGCGCTCGCCGCAAGCTACGCTTTCGTGTTTCTGGTTACTTTTCTTGTGGTGAATGTTGGGATGGTCTTCCCTGACCGGCTTCAATTAACGGCGTACCGCGTCACGGAACTGATTCCTCTTCCGGCGATGAGGCCGGAACCCGCTCCACCCGTCGAAGTAAAACCCTTGAAGATGAAGCTGTTGCCGCCCGCTCCCGTTTTCGAGCAGCCCAAGTTGGTGATACCGCGTGAGGTGCATCGCATGGTCCCTACACCTGAGCCTGCGGAAGCACCCAAGGTGGTTATCCAGCAGTTCGCCGCCCCGCGGATCGAGATGAACGCTGGCGCAGCGCGTCCTCGGCTTCTGCACACGGGCGACTTCTCGGGAAGTTCGGCAGCTCCCACGGTGAATGTCGCGGTGCAAAAAGTCCAGACTGGTGGTTTTGGCGACCCCAATGGCTTGACTGCGGGCAAGCCGAACGCGAAGCTGTATGCGGCACAGGCGGGATCCTTCGACCTGCCCGTGGGCCCGGGACAAGGCAACGGATCCGGCGGAGCGAAAGGCATAAGGGCTACGGTTGCCAGCGCGGATTTCGGCAGCGGTATCGCAACCCCAAGCAAAGCCGACGGCCGCAGCAGCGGAGTTTCTACTGGAGGCTTCGGAGCGGAGCAGGTGGTCCATAGCGGTCCAAAGCTCGCACAGGCAGATTTGGGACCAGCCACCATTCCGGTGGAAATCACATACAAGCCACAACCCGTTTACACGGATGAGGCCCGCAGCCGGAAGCTGGAAGGGGAAGTCTTGCTGGAAGTAAGCTTCAGGGCCAACGGAGCGATCCAGGTAAACCGCGTAGTTCGTGGCTTAGGCCACGGCCTCGATGAAGCGGCCATCGCGGCTGCCAACAAGATGCAGTTCAAGCCGGCGCTGCGCATGGGGCAGGCCGTCGATTCCACGGCAGTGGTACACGTGCTGTTTCAGATGGCGTACTAAGAGTTGGATACGGGAAAATATTCGTCCACAGGAGCGGTTTCGCGGCCCGGAAACCGCGAAGCAAATCGAGAATGGCGCCCAGGAAAATATCGATTGCAGAAAGTTGGAGAGAAAGTCATGCGCACGTCGAAATGGATGCTCACAGCCGCATTGTTGGGCTCGGTGAGTGCCGCGGCACAACAGCCGTCTGCTTCGCGAACCTCAGGTCAACCGAATGTGCCCGAGCCAACTCAGTCAGTGCCCCGCTCCGCCTCTTCCGACGCCGCGCGAGCCGCGGCCCCCTCGTCACAGTCTGCGACCCAGGCGGCAATCGAGCCGGTGCCGGCGCCAGCGCCCTCGGCTCAGCCTCAGCCAACCACCATGGATCAGGTGGTCGATCGGTTCATCGAGCGCGAGCACGGACTCATGAAAGTTCTCGCCACTCGTACGCCTGTGGTTGAGACTTACCTGCAGAATCTGAACGCCGATCCGCAGTTAGGCCCCGTGCCCAGAGAAGACCATTATTTTCTGGGCCGCATGGATATGGGCGAAACCGTCGATCGCAAGGATTATCTGAAAGAGCAGGACAAAGGCATGCAGGCGCGCATGATGGGCGGTTTCAATAAGCTCTTCAAGGTGCAGTATCAGCCCCTGGGATTCTCCTGGATGGTCTACGCTGATCGCAGTGATTTCGATGGGGAACACTATGAGTTTCATTACGTCCGCCGCGAATTTCTGGGCGATATCCGCTGTTTGGTCTTCGATGTCATGCCCAAAAAGAACTCCGGCAAAGTAAGGTTCTTGGGCCGAGTCTGGGTCGAAGATCAGGAGTTCAACATCGTCCGCTTGAACGGCACCTACACCCCAGCACCGCGGAACTCTTACTTCTTCCACATGGATAGCTGGCGTCTCAACCTTATTCCGGGTTACTGGGTACCGGCGTACATCTACAGTGAAGAGGGCGACTTCAGCGCCGGGGTGAAAAACAAGATAGCGTTCAAGGCGCAAACCCGCATCTGGGGCTACAACCTACAGAAAGAGGGCAAGGACGATGAGCTCACACAAATTCGCGTGGACAGCGCAAAAGATGAAAGCGCCACCACCCAGGACGCTTCTCCCTTGCAGGCCGAGCGGGAATGGCAACAGCAGGCCGAAGATAACGTCATCGAACGCCTTACCCGAGCTGGATTGCTGGCACCCGAAGGCGACATGGACCGCATCCTTCTCACGGTAGTCAATAATCTTGAAGTCACCAACAACATCGATCTGCCGCGTCCGGTTCGTACGCGGGTGCTGCTCACCGTGCCTCTCGAAACCTTTAGTGTGGGGAACACCATCGTCATCAGCCGCGGATTGATCGACGTCCTGCCGGACGAGGCCAGCCTGGCAGCTGTGCTGGCGCATGAGTTGGCGCACATCGTTCTCGGCCACAACCTCGGCAGTAAATATGCGTTCAATGACCGTATGCTGTTTTCCGACGACTCCACCTACAACAACTTAGGATTCAAACACATTCCGGAGGAGGAAGCGGCGGCCGACAAAAAGGCCATCGAACTGCTGAATGACTCACCCTACGCGCAGAAACTCGATAATGTCGGCCTGTTCCTGAAGGCAATACAAGCCCGCGCACCTCAGCTCAACGCGCTATTGACCGCGCATCTGGGCAATCCTCTGGCGGAAAACGGAACCGTTACTCGCTTGTCCGCGTTATCCACCAAGGGTCCGGCGCTCGATAACAACAAGCTGGATCAAGTCGCGGCTCTGCCTCTGGGGGGACGCGTCAAGATCAATGCTTGGGATGACAAAGCAGAAATGGTGAAGAGCGTTCCGGTCACCATCACCTCAGCCCGTGACAAAATGCCGTTTGAAGTCACCCCTTTCTATCCGCGGCTGACTCGCTGGGGGACATCGGCATCTACAACAGCGAGCCCCGCGCCGTCCACCGCGGCGAATTCGCCTATCAGCAAATAGAACATTCTTGGAGTTGCTATAAGACGAGTTGCAATAAGACGAGGCCGGGATCCGAAATCACTTTCCGGGTTGCCCGGCCTTTGTCTATCTCAAATTGCTTGCCCGCCGTTTATTCAAAATCGTAACTACCGCATCTGCAGCCCTAACAAGTCTGGCCAGAGACGAATCAACGCACAGGGCAGAGCCAGGCCCGCACACAGCGCGACCAGCACGATGGAAAGGGACCCGATCAAGAACTCGTCAGACCGCACCACCCCTTTCGCAGCGACGAGAAAAGCCAGAGCGGCGTAGCTCCCGGCAGCGACTACGATTGTAAGAACGATTCGTTCCAGGTTTCCGATCAGACGACCGCGATTGTATTCCTTGACGTCTATCGCGGATTCTCCCGGCGGCTCGACTGAGACTGCAATGGTCACTACACTTGCACAAGCATCGGATTCCGTTTGTTGCGAGGAATTCGGCAGCTGCGGCCGCACCGGCCGGAATCGCTGCTGTGAGGGCAAGCTGTCGGACTTTCGCAAAACACCGCGAACGATGTAGGTTCCGCCGCGAACCACGATCACCAGAGTACTGATCAGGACACAAATTGCAGCGAGTTGAGCCGAGGAGAACGATGCTGGCAGCCATCAGATCTCGAGTCGCAGGTACCGGATCGTTACCAGAGTGGACAGAAGGAAGGCCGCCATCCCGAACCCTTCAAACTCGGCCAGCCGATGCATCGGTATACGACAACGAAAGAACGCCTGACAGAAGGTGATCGAGAGGAATACACCGGCCAAAACCATCGAGCCCGACAATGCGTATGCGATGGCAGCAGCAAAAACAGCCCGACGGGTGAGAATCATCGTCAGCGCATCGAACGCAACTGCGACGTTTCTCCCTTCAAGGGATCGGACGTTAACCCGTAGGCGACGATACTCCACCGCAATAGAGATTCAGACCACAGCAGGAATTCAGAACTAACGACGTTGGGAGAAGCCATGTTTCGAACGCAGCAAAGGGTCGACCTGCTTGTCAAGAATCATACGCCAAGCCCAGTCTCCGGCCGCGTATGGGAAATATCCGGAAGAGAGAACCTGCTTGGAGACCACCTGCTTCCTGATTCTCAGCTTCTTCGCTACCTGCGTTTGCGACATCCCCTGGCGCAGACGCCCAGCGATCCGGCGTTGTGGCCCGAGTCCAGCGCGACCGCTGGAACCAAAGCAGCCGAGCTATGCCATTCAGATGTCGTCCAGCTCTCCGAATCCGTGAAACACTCCTCCAAGAGTTCCAGTTTTCTTGGCAGACTCGATGGCGGCGCGAGCCATGTGTAGCGCGGGTCCGTTAATATTGATGCCGTACTTTTGCACCGGCGTATCAAGCGTACCCGCGCCGATGCCCACGCGAAAGTCGTATCCCGGCAAGTCCTCCTCAAGCCGCCAGATCAGATCCGGGACCACGGCCGCAGAGTTTAACAGTCCCTGAAACTCGTCGCCGAGCGTAATTACGAACTTCGCGGAATCATCTTCGAATACTTCAAGTTGAAATCATCGATGACCTGAGTGAATCGATGCTGCAACGCACGGCGCTGGATACGGGGCACACTACGAGAGCCGACCACATCCGCAATCAACGAAACCGAAGTCATCCATAAATGGGTGACCATTCGGTAGCCTTCTACCAAGCTTATCCTTCCTGCCTCTTGGACCCGCGTTTCCCTGGAAGTCCTGCCGGGTTCTCGTGGGCGCGCTCGCGGAAGTTACCCCGCATGCCCGCAGCCAGCGAAATGCTCGACTCGCCAAACCTGTCGCGCAATCGATCCGCAACCGTCAGGGCATCTTTCCAGCGCTGGCGTGGCAGGGCTTGAAGCAGGTTCATCTGCTCCGGTTCTACCTCGAAGGAAGAAGCCTGGACTCCAAGCAGACGCACTTCCCCACCCCCATTCCAGTTTTTGCGAAACAGGCGACGCACCTGCTCAAAGATTTCGCCATCAAGCTGAGTCGTCCCAGGCAAACTACGAGCCCGCGTGATGGTGGTGAAATCTTTATAGCGCAGCTTAAGTTGAATGGTACGGGCATGAAAGTTGGCTTCCCGCAGGCGCCGCCCCACCATCTCGGAAAGCCGCATCAAGGTAGCCTCCAACTGGCTGGCATCGGCCGTGTCCTCGTTATAAGTATGTTCGTGGCTTATGGATTTCGCTGAAGTATCGGCGCCAACTTCAGCGTCGAACCATCCGCCGGCATCTTCGCCACGCGCTTTGCCCGCCAGCGCCAGCCCCCACTTGCCAAATCGTTCCTCAAGTTCCGATTCTCCCAGTCGCGCCAGGTCTCCCACTTTTCTGATGCCGAGCTTATGCAGATGGCTTTCCATCACCTTGCCGACGCCCGGGATTTCTCGCACGTCCAGAGGAGCGAGAAATTTGGATTCTTCTCCGGGAATAATCCACAGCACGCCGTTGGGCTTAGCCTGCGCGGAGGATACCTTCGCAATCAGTCGCGACGAACCAATGCCGATCGAGCAGTTCAGCTGTGTTTCTTCCTTCATCCGCTGATGCAATTTGTGCGCGGCTCGCAAGGGGGGACCGTGCAACCGCTCCGTACCGGTCATGTCCAGGTAAGCTTCATCGATAGAAGCCATCTCCACCTGCGGCGAGTACGCGGTTAACACGCTATAGACTTTTTCCGAGCACGCGCGATAGCGCTCGGGATGGCCATCGACGAAGAGTGCCTGCGGACAAAGCTTGGCGGCGGTTCGCAAGGGCAACGCCGAGTGCACTCCGAACTTGCGGGCTTCATAAGACGCCGCGGAGACTACGCCCCGCTCATGCCGCTGGCCGCCCACCACCACGGCCTTCCCTTTCAGCGATGGATCGTATAACTCCTCCACGGAAACGAAGAACGCGTCCATATCGACGTGAAAGATAATTCGAGAAAGAGCCGGCAGTTGGGATGTGACGGCCATGAGCGAATTGTAGCAGCCAGAAGAACATGGTGGCCTCAGCCAACCCGAGCGGACGACTCCCGACGTCCGGAGGACGCAAGCCAGCGTATGACAAAGCTAAACCGTAACCCTCTCCCCTGTCGGGGCTACTCCGCGCATCTGCCGCACACGCTCGTAGATCTTTCCATATTCGCGGGCCGATGCATTCCAGCTGAAATCCTTGTTCATGCCATTGCGCATCAGCACCTGCCACGACGTCTGATCGCGATAAGCCTGCAAGGCTTGCTTGATGGTGAGCAACAACGATTCGCCATTGTATTCCGTGAACTTGAAACCTGTGCCTTTCCCGGAGCGCGCGTCCCAGGTTTCGATCGTATCGTCGAGGCCGCCGGTAGCGCGAACGATCGGTACGGTTCCGTATTTCAAGCTGTAGATCTGGTTCAGCCCGCATGGTTCGTATTTCGAGGGCATGAGGAACATGTCGGAGCCGGCCTCAATCTTGTGCGCGATGGCGTTGTCGTAAGCCACCTTCACCGCAATCTTGTGGGGAAACTGCTTGTTAAGGCGAATAAACATTTCTTCATACGGCTTATCACCCGCACCCAGAGCGACGACGATCATCTCTTCCCGCGCCAACCGGTCCATGATCTGCGCGATCAGGTCAAACCCTTTTTGCGCGGCGAAGCGCGACACAATTCCTATCACGGGAAGGTTTGGATCGGCACTCTTGACCCCGAACGCGGCCAGCAGATCCTGCTTGCATTTGGCCTTGCCTGACAAATCCTGTGGCGAATATTTCGCGGCGATAAACTTATCGGCTTGCGGACTCCATTCGTCGTAGTCCACGCCATTCAGAATTCCAGTGACGGTCGCGGCGCGGTCGCGCAGCACGCCTTCCAATCCAAATCCATATTCCGCGGTTTGAATCTCCTGACTGTATTTCCGGCTCACCGTTGTGACGAAGTCTGAATAGGTGAGAGCGCCCTTCAGAAAATTTACCTGCCCAAAGAATTCCATCTTCGACATGGTGAACAGATCCCACGGCAACATCAGCAGCGGCAGAGTTTCCGGCGGGAACAACCCCTGATAGCCAATGTTATGAATCGTAAAAATCGTGCTCACGTCGCGGAAGGCCGGATCCTCCTCATAAATCGTGCGCAGCAAGACCGGCACGAGCGCCGACTGCCAGTCATGGCAGTGGAAAACTTGCGGCGCTCCCAGAATTTTCGACGCTTCCAGCACGGTGCGGGAGAAAAGCGCGAAACGCTCCGCGTTATCCGGATAGTCCCCTGACGCCGTGCCGTAAAGGGCGTCGCGATCGAAGTACTCGGGATAGTCGACGAAACAAAACCGGACTCCGGACTGGCTTCCACCGGTCACCACCGCGGAGAAGCGGTACTTATCGTCGAATGGGATGGTGATGCTGCGCACCACCGTTACGGGATCGGCGAGCTTTGTCTGCTTATAACGAGGCAGGTAAACGGTCACCTGATGCCCCAATGCGGCTAGTGCGCGCGGCAATGCCCCTACCACGTCCGCCAATCCGCCAGTTTTTGAAAACGGCACGCCTTCCGAAGCTACGAATGCGATGTGCATGAACCCTCCCGGAGCAGACCCGTTTTTTGCAGGCGCAAGTTATGATGGAATGATGTACCGGGCCGTGACTCTCGCGCGCGCAACTCACGCGGGCTGATTGCAAGTCTATATGCCCGAGGAAAAGAGGGTCAACGTGCCGAAGGTCGTATCAACGCGCCGCCCACAACTCAAGCCCAAATTGGGACAGCACTTCCTCACCGACGACAGTTTTGCCTTGCAAATTGTCGACGCCCTCGGCAACGTGTCGCAAAACACGGTACTCGAAATCGGTCCGGGACGAGGCGTTCTCACTTCCCTTCTCGCCAAACGCGCACGCCGCTTGATCGCCGTGGAGCTCGATCGCGTGCTTGCCGCACAGCTTCGCCTCCGTTTTGGCATGTTCCCGAATGTGGAGGTCATCGAAGCCGACATTCTTTGCATCGACTTGGATTCTTTATTCGGCCCCAAGCCCGGACTGAGCCGTCCGGGCATCGAATTCAAACCTGCCCCGGCACGAGTCATCGGAAATCTTCCTTTCTACATAACGTCCGACATCCTCTTGCGACTTTTTGATTACTCCAAATATTTCGAAAACCTCGTCATTCTGGTGCAAAGGGAAGTGGCCGATCGCATCGCCGCCCGAGCTGGAAGCCGTGACTATGGCCTGCTCTCCGCTACTGCACAGCTCCACGCTCGCGTGGAGAAATTGTTTACCCTGCCGCCCGCAGCCTTTGACCCACCGCCCAAAGTGCATTCCACGGTGCTGCGCCTCACCATGGCGCCGCGACGGCAAGAACTCGGTCTCAACACGGACGGTAAGACGGAAGACGGTTTCATCGACTTCCTTAAGCTTTCCTTTGGACAGAAGCGCAAAACCCTTTGGAATAATCTCAAGGCTGCTTACCCAGAGGCTGTTTTGCGCGCTGCCCTGTCGCGGGCTCGAGTGAAACCCGCCGCCCGCGCCGAAACCTTGAGTCTCGAAGAAAGTGCCGCCCTGTTTCGCGCCTTGCGCGAGAGCCATGAGGGCTCGTAGCATAGCTTCAGCAGGCTCGGTTAATCGGTAGCAATTTCCGCAGAGAAGCTTTCATGACCGCGATGCAAGTTCGCCGTCCCGCATTTGCGGGACGTTTCTATCCCCGAGATCCGGAAGCTCTGCGGGCAGAAGTTCTCACTTATCTTTCTCAGACTCCATCACAAAAGACCGTTCGCGCCTTGGGCTGCATAGCTCCGCATGCGGGGTATGTGTATTCTGGCCACGTCGCAGGCGCCATATTTGCTCGCCTGGAAATTCCTGAGCTCTGCATCGTGATGTGTCCCAACCATACCGGCATGGGCCGCCCTCTGGCGATCATGAGCGAAGGAGGATGGGAGACCCCGCTTGGCCGCGTTTTTATCGACAGAGATCTCGCTGACGCGCTCAAGCAGCAATGTCCGCTGCTGGACGAAGATTCATCCGCCCACCGTTCCGAGCACGCGACGGAAGTCGAATTGCCTTTCCTGCAGCTTCGCCAGTCTAAACTGAGGTTTGTGCCAATCGTTCTCGGTACCGTAAATTTCGAGCCTCTCGAACAACTGGGCCTCGCGCTGGCAGCGGTCATCGCCGCAAAAAATCAACCGGTACTCATCGTGGCCTCCAGTGACATGAATCATTACGAGTCCGATGCGGTTACCCGGGTCAAGGATCAGAGCGCAATCGAAGCGATTCTGCGCATTGACGCGTTCGCGCTTTACGAAGTGGTCACGCAGCGACAAGTAAGTATGTGCGGATTTGGCCCCGCAGTCGCGATGCTCACGGCAGCCAAGTGCCTCGGCGCTACGTCTGCGGAACTTTTGAAGTATGCGACCTCCGGTGACATTTCGGGCGATCGCGACACGGTCGTGGGCTACGCTGGCATCATCGTTCGCTGAGAGTTGATAGCGTGAGAGCAGTGGCGACGCTCGCCAAAAATGAAAGCTCAGCGGATTTTCCGCCAAGCTCATAAGCAGTGCGGGGCAAAGACGGTGGCGCTGGACCGGTGTGTTGGATTCCACCGTTCGAGATTCTGGAACAACGAGGCATCCGCCCCTGTTTAGTGAATGCCCGCCACCTGAAGAACGTACCCGGACGGCGGACCGCTGGCACGAATACCAGATGGTTGCAGTTTCTGCACTCGGTGGGATTACTGCGGGCTGGCTTTCGGCCGGGGCAGGATGCCTGCGCCGTGCGGACCCCAGTGCGGCACCGTAACGAATTGGTGGCGGCGGCC
>Ga0187867_10000765_pt1 | contig 28429 bp, 24 predicted proteins | sample June2016WEW_13_1_FD_132976 | JGI IMG/M metagenome (GOLD analysis project Ga0187867, IMG submission 132976) | Peatland microbial communities from SPRUCE experiment site at the Marcell Experimental Forest, Minnesota, USA - June2016WEW_13_10 | ecosystem: Environmental > Terrestrial > Soil >... | reverse complement strand
TGGAGGCGAGAGGATTTATCGGACCAATATACTCGGAACGTCCTAGCCCAGGTTCTCGGCCTTCAAAAAGCCCAAGATGCTCTGTCGGCCGAAAAGCGCGGCGAGCGTCCCGCGTCCGCTGGTAGCTGAGCATCATGGCACGGTCTACGCGTGCGCTGCGAAACCGCTGATGATGGACTTCAAGGTTGGATAAAGATCCACACGATTGCAGAAACCTGAAGAATCTCGTCATCGAGAACAGCAGCATCTCCGGATCGTTGAGGAACTGGTGACGATGCAATCCATATCCCAGAAGCGTAACTCGAGCCAGCTTTAGTCCCAGCCAGTTTGCCGAAGAGGCTCGCCGCGACAACGTAGAGCAGGATGATATACCGGTAACCAAACTAACGAAAGCCGAGGCCATCGTACAGCAGGATCGGCACTGCAATCACAAAACTACTCGGCAGCAGGCTTGTTGTCGCCGTGCCGACGGCCGAACAGAAACAGAAACAGTGGCGACGTTACCCAGATACTCATTCCCCGGTCGAATTGGCGACAACGTAAGGAAATGCCAGGACCAGGGAGAGTTCATCGCGTCGAACAGGATTCGTCGCAGCTAGCAGAAAGCCCGCGCAATGCGCGCCTATGCGGGGGTCCGGACCATGACGCAGGATGGTTAGGCGCATGGAACCCTCTCCGTGATCGACTATCTCCCTCGCAAGCTCACCAGCTAGACCTGCGAAACTCAGCCTTTTCGCAGAACGACGTGCAAGCCCCCCTTCACGAATTCCGATATCAGGAAGCCAGCCAGTAGCAATGTCACCCACAGGATTGGGAACCGGTAGCGCAGGTCAAACTGGATGACGTAATAGATCAGGGGAAACAACAACAACCAGAGCGCCAAAATCCCTGCTGCGGAGCGGCTCTTTTTCCACATCAGCGCAAGTCCGGGAATGCTCAGCAAAGTCATAAACCACACCGCCAGTACCCCCAGTGACACGCGCGAGTCGGCCAGAGGATGCCCGGTCGGGGACGGGAACCACAACGCTATGCTCCGCAACCAGGTGAGTTCGGCAAAACGCCCTGGATTGGCCTGGATCCACTCAACCGCTTCATGCAATCGCATCTGGTTGTAGGCATACTCCCCCAGCAGTCGCACTGCCTCTGCCTGATCCAGACCTTTGTTTGGATGGTTGATCTCAAAACAGCAGCTGAATTCATTGGCCGTGAACGAGAACACAGCACAGGGATTGTTCGATACCGCTAGTTCCAGCCCCAGGTTGTCGCGCACGAAGATTAAATGATGAAAGACTGCGAAATTGCGGATGAGCCACGGGGAAACGACCAGGAATGGGAGGAACCCCAGGCTCAGCTTCTGCCTTCGTGAAAGCCGATTTTTCGCAAAGACCCAGGCCACCCAGGCGAGCATAATAAGAACTGGTACGGTCGCCATCCATAACATGATCCCCCAGAGAATACCGCTGAGAATTACTTTACCTTTGTAAGTTCTTCCTTCAAGAATGTCGTACATCGGAAAGGCAAGGACGACCGCGAGCAGTCCCACGTAAAAAGACTCCCACATTTGGTAGGGCGGAACCCTGGCGAGAAGAAATACAGATGCGGCAATGATTCCCGGGCTCAATCCGAGACCGAAATGCCGGGATAGGAAAGGAAGCAGGGCCAGATGCAGTCCGATAATTGCGATCGCGCTCCATGCCAGGGCTACGGCATAAGTCTCCCTGCCGAACAAACGGACCAATAGTGAAACATATGCCGGAAAAAGCGGCGCGAGATGGGCCGTGGGCCCAGTTGCCAAAACCTCGAATGGGTCGGAGAACTTGCCCGTGTCGGAGAGAGAACAGGCGAGTTGCAGCGATTCATAACCGGTTCCACACACTTCGTGAGGCTGATATGGCTCGCGATAGCGCCATAGCGTGGTCCCAAAAATGGCGAAAGCGATCAGCAGCCGGAACCCGAGGCGACTGAAGAACATAAGGGGAGGCGTCGCGATCAGCCTCTCTTTTAGAGCTGCGTTTCGTTCATCGAGCTCGCTTTCCAGTGTCATTTACGAACTCCATTCGATGTGTGATGACAGTCACATTCCTGAGTGACACAGACTGCCGTGAGGATGTGAGCCCGGGCGATCAGCAAAAAGAGCAACGAAATCACGGGTGGTTCTTAGGGGGCCCGGCCGCTGGACACAGCTGCAGCTTTTTCGGCGGCCTTTTGACCATCCGTGGTTCGTCCCTGAAGATCGTAGAAGTGCGCAAGTTGGTTCCAATAAGCCGGCGTTTGAGGCGCAAGCGCAACCGCCTTCTCTTCAAGAGACACCGCCTTTCCCAAATCGCCAGACATACTCCACGCGAGAGCCCGACCGTTGTCCGCATCAGCCAACGCCAGATTGCTCGATCCTGGGGGCGACACTTTCTCGGCCCGGTCAAATGCGTGCAGAGCATCCTTGGGACGCCCCGATTCGACATAGGTATACCCAAGTGCCCTCAGAGTGACCGATGGGCTCGGCGAAATCACAGCCAGTCGCTCCAAGGCAGCGATGGCAGCAGGAAAACGACGCTGGCTGCGATACAAATCGGCAAGCTCGGATATAGTAGCCACATTGACCTCGAGCTCAGCGGATTGCAGCAAGTCGCGCTCCGCTTCGCGGGGATTTCCCGTCAACATCATGGCCTTTCCGCGAATGTACCAAAGCGCGGCGCTGTCGCTGAAGATCGACAAAGCCCGCGTGCTCGCGGCGGCCGCCTCCTGATTGCGATGCAGAGCTAGAAACACGGCAGCGGCATTGGCCCAGCGGTTGAATTCTTCGTCCCGGTTTTGGGAACGCGGTGCGGCAGGAAGCGGCGCGGTTGAGCAATTGACCGAAAAGCGCTCGATCAGCGCCTGTGTCTCAGGAAGCAGGCGCACGAAGACCGCCGATACTTCGTCAAGATACACTGGTTGCCAACTCTCACTGTTGCAGTATTCGGGGAGCACGGATGCGACGTACTTCAAACCGCTATAACGCGCCAGCGAAAACACAACCGTTTTGATGTCGTAGACATGAGACTCGCGCTGCAGTTCGGGCGAATCGGGCGGTGATTGTAGTATCTCTTGCAGGTGGCTGAACAAATCGGGCCCGAAGGGGATGGCGCGACCATCGATGTAGTCGCGATACCTTGGCCCAAGTCTCCAGACCAGAAACCCACCCTCCTCGTAGCCATTCAAGACTTGAGCAGGCAAGTCCTCTCGCTCGATAAAAGCCATCGCACGTTCAGGAAACCACCACGAGAGACCCGGGCCGAAGGAGTTGATCTCATTCCGGCTGAAATAATAACGATTGCTGACAATGTCAACCGAGCGAAGCCCGGCAAGCAATACGAGAGCTGCAGCTACAGCGGCCCCCAGAATGGCAAAGAGGCGCTTGTCCCTGATCCTCGACCGTGCGATATCTAAGGCCGAGGTCAAGACTGAGCCTCCAACCACAACCACAACGCATGCTAACAAGGCAATGAAGCGAACATGCCGGAGCGTCATCCAGAGCAGACCAGCGAGTAATAAGGCTGCGGGCCATTGCCGGCGAAATAGGGCCAAGATCGTAAGGACTAAGGCAGCCAATAGCAACCACTCGGCCGAGCTTGCCGGATCACGAAGTGAGAAAGCCTGGTGCAGATTCGCCGAGGTAAGCGAAATGCCAGCCCACTCAGTGATGCGCTCGGAGTGGACCGACATTGCCGCTTCCTGCCGAAGGAGCGCCCGGTAGATACCCCAACCCCAAGGGTTGAATAGTGTTGCGAACCACAGGGCTACCAGCCAGGGAAGTGCGGTCTTCAGACGTTCTTTTGCGCATTGCCTCTGTCGTCTGTCGAGCAGCCGGATTGCTTCCGACAGCACATAGATGCAAGCCAGTGCTAAACCAGAGATAAAGCCCAGATGTAGATTTACCCAGGCCGCTATCAAGAGCGGTAAAAGCCACAGTCTGCCGGTGCCGTGTTCATACTGTTCCCAGAGAATGCTCAGGAAAGCGGCGAACAGCAGAACGGTGAACATGTCGGCTCGGGGAGCCGTTCGGGCCGCGATTGCCGGAACAGCTACGATAGCTAGCGCTGCTGTGACTGCGGAGCGCCGAAGCAATAAAGCAATGGTGCTGGCGCATGCGATGGCGCCCAACCAGGAAAGCAGACTGTACCCTCCAAGGTGAAAGGCAGCATAGAAGAGCAGTCCTGATCCAACCGGGTAAATCCATGGCTGCCCCTGCAGGGTGTAAGAAAAAACGTCAGTCGAAAAGATCGCATGATGCTGAGTAACCCAACGCCCGGTTGCCATCTGCCAGAATATGTCGAAGTCGCTCACGGTCCGCAGGCCGCCAAGGAATGCGTACGTCAAGGCCATAGCGGCGAGAATCCAGAACCATGGTTTCTCGCGGAACCGGCTGGCAAAGCGCGATGGCCGGGCTCGATTTCCGGTCGCAATGAGATTGACACTCACTCCGAGTAGACCTCAACCGGCTGAGGCATATTAATTTCACTTTGCCGGAAAGTAAGGTGCCGCTGAATCACACTGATCATAATCGCGAAGGGAATTTCCGTCTCGGCACTGCTTATAAGTTGTTTCTCTGATCTTTTACACACCCGGCAGATTTCGACGAGACGCTGAGCCAAGATGTCGCACCGCAACCGATGGACCATCTCGATTTTACCGGCCGGACCTTTACGTGCAGCCACTCGTCGCTTCTAGCGCCAGGGACGGAACCTTTGGCAGTTTACGCCGTGTGATCTGCGTCACATTTGTCTGTGATGGCGCATGCTGTCCCCCGGTAACCGCACGGATAAGGTAATCAGGGTGAAGGAGTTGTTAACAAGCACTGCACCGTGGAAAAACCCGCGATGCCTGAGCAGAAAGACGCGAACCATCAATTTCATCGGAAACAATGCAGAAATGTTTCCTCGCAAACTATTAAGAACATGCGAACGGAAAATGAATCTCCCGATGCAAATGTGGCATTAAATGTGCCCTCACTGGAGTATCTTCTGCTGTCTGATTGCGGAATGAGAGGATCGAAGGAGAAATCGACCGATGCCAAATGAAGCAGTCGTGCAAGAAACTGACGGATCCGTTTGGCAAACGAAACACGTGTACGCCATGGCGGGGTTGTGCCTGATCGTAGGCTTGGCAATCGGTTATCTATTCCGAGGCTCCCAGTCCTCTCCTCTTCCTCTGCCCACGCAGTCGGAAAGCAGCAGCCAACCGGCCGCTATTCCCAATGCGATGGGCGGGCATATGCCCACGATTGAGCAGATGAAACAGATGGCCGACAAGAAAGCAGCGCCCCTGCTTGAAAAACTGAAGAGCGATCCGTACAACAGCGATCTGCTCATCGAGGTCGGAAAAATCTACAACTCCACGCACCAGTTTAAGGAAGCGGCCGGCTACTACGACAAGGCATTGCAAGTTACTCCCAACAACGTTGCGATTCGGACCGAGATGGCTTCGTGTTTGTATTACAGCGGCGACGTGGACGGGGCGATCAGCCAGCTTCAGCAGTCCTTGCGGTATGACCCGAAAGACGCCAACTCTCTGTTCAATCTTGGCATGGTAAGGTGGCAGGGAAAAAAGGACAGTCAGGGAGCACTGGCAGCGTGGCAGGAGCTGCTGAAGTCGAATCCTCAATTGAGCGCCGACCGCAAAGCGACAGTGGAGAAATTGATGGCGGATGTCCAGATGGGGACCAAGAACTAGTGTGGCCGACTGGATACAAAACAGCTCACAGGGCTGAGCCGGCAATAAATGGGATTTCAAGGAGCACAAAATGACATCTGATACAGATACACCTACATCTACGGAGCAATGGACAAGCGTGCAGGCCTATGTGTTGGCGATTATCTGTCTGCTCGTGGGAATCGCTGGCGGCTGGTTTATCCGCGGATCCCAAAGTCCTGTGCTCGCAACGACCGAAACCGCGAGTGCATCTTCCCAGGCTCCATCAGGCGCAGACGCGAGCTCCGGAGCTCCAACTCCAGCGCAGATGCAGAAAATGGCCGACACGCAAGCTGGACCGTTGATCGAGAAGCTGAAAGCGGATCCCCAGAACTCGGAACTCTTGGCCAACATTGGTAACGTATATTACGACACGCACCTCTTTCCCGGAGCCATCGATTACTACCAGCGCGCGCTGAAGATCGAGCCCACCAACACGGCTGTTCGTACAGATTTGGGGACCGCCTATTGGTTCAACGGCGACGCCGACTCCGCCATTGCCGAATTTCAAAAATCCCTTTCTTACGAACCGAACAAGGCCAACACGCTGTTCAATCTTGGCATCGTCCAGTGGCAGGGCAAAATGGAGATCGACAAAGCTGTCGCCACCTGGCAGAAGTTGTTGGACACAAATCCGAACTATGAAGGCAAAGAGAAGGTCTTGGAGTTGATGGCGCAAGCGAAAAAGCATTCGGGCCTCAAGCCGGGCATGCCCGCGCAATCGCAGTAGCAAGGCAGCGCCACCATTTCCACATTGGCCACGAGTCCGCACCTATAGTTTCTTGTGCGGCTACATGCCCATGCTGCAGCAGGATCGAACCATAGCGATGGCTGCAAACTCTGGGCGACCACGGGGAAGCGTGACGACTACGCGGAGTCTATCCAAGATGCTGTTCGACCGCCGGTTTTTTGTGGTGCTCGGTCTTGCGGCCCTTGCGTACGCATTGTTGGCTGGTCTTCGGACGGTAAGCGACCCAGACCTCGGCTGGCAGTTGGCAACCGGCCGATGGGTTGCTCAACATCATCAGATTCCTTCGATCGAGGTCTTCTCCTACACTGCCTCTGGAAGGCCGTGGATTTATCCTGTCGGGTCGGGATTACTGCTTTACCTGGCGTATGTCATGGGTGGCTATGGCTTGCTCTCATGGCTCGGTGCTGCCGTTTGTACCGGAACAACAGCCTTACTGCTGCGGCGAGGTTCGGTGATTTCTGCGGCATTGGCTATCCTGGCGGTCTCACGAGTCGCGTTGCGCACTGCTCCTCGTGCGGAAATGTTTACGGTGGTGCTGTTCGCCGCCTTTCTAACCCTGCTGTGGCAGCAACACGAGACCGGCGATGCGCCGTTGTGGCTTTTGCCGATATTGATGGCTGCGTGGGTGAACCTTCACGTCGGTTTCGTTGCGGGCCTGGCGATTACTGCTGGCTACGTCTTGGTGGAAGTCTTGGAGATGGTTTGGTCAGGTAATCGGCGGGCAGCGGCACGGGAAAGGCTGCGACGTTTTTTCCCGTGGCTGATCGCAACCGCTGCCGCCACTCTGATCAATCCCTGGGGATGGGGGATCTATCGTGCACTCTTCCGCCAGGAAAGTGCAACCGCTGCCCACTCCCAAACCATCGTCGAATGGATGCCTGCCAAATTGGACTGGATGAGCCTTTCGGGGGCGTTCTCGCTGCGGGACCCAGGTGACGCTTTCATCTTATTACTGTTCGTCGCCGCCGTGGCTATCGCCGTCGCAGCGGCACGGCGACAACTCGGCGCTGCGACGCTGCTGATCGGTGCGTCTGTGTTGGCGCTCCGGCACATGCGCTTCCAGGCCTTGTTCAGCCTAATGGTGGTGATTATTGCCGGCACTGTGCTCACTCCGGTGCTTACAGGTCTGCGGGATAGGATTGGGGATGCGCGTATTTGCTCCATGCTTTCAGTCACCGCAGTTTCTCTCCTGGTATTGCTCGCATGTCTCCGGTCAACCGATCTCGTCACCAACCGAACTTATTTGGGGAGCACGGATCTTGTGTCGGTGGGGGCGTCGTTTGGGACTGGACTCAATTGGTGGTTCCCCGAGAATGCTGCAGCATTCATCGAGCGCGAAAACTTACCGGGGCAGATATTCAACAGTTACAACGAAGGCGGTTTCATTACTTGGCGGTTAGGACCAAAGTACCCAGACTACATTGATGGGAGGGCGATCCCGTTCGGGCCGGAGTTGTTCTTACGAAACGTCGTCTTGATGGGGACGCCTCCAGAGTCGCGAGAATGGCAGCAAGAGGCTGAGCGCTACAACATCAATACCATTATTGTCCCGCTAGGATACTATGCGTTGGGCCAGTTTCCCGCATTGCGGCAGTTTTGCGATGCTGGCAACTGGCGTCCAGTCTACGTTGACGAGGCCTCGGCAGTCTTCTTACGACGTAGTCCGGAAACTGAAAGTATCATTCAGCGATTGCAGATAGATTGCTCCACAACACCGCTTCCTGCAATGCTTTCAGCTGGCAATGACAGCAAAGCGTTCAACCAGTGGGCTAACGCCGCGGCCGTTCTTAACGTACTGGGAAGGAATTCTGAGGCACTCACTGCCACTAGTAAAGCTCTGGCCATCTTTCCCGACAGCGCTTACGTTCGCTACACGCGTGCCAATTTGCTAGCCACGGCAGGGGATTCACGGGGAGCCGAGCAGGAGTATCTGGCTGCGGTCGCTCTCAAGCCCAATGCCTCCAGTTGGACAACCTTGGCCGGGATTTATGATCGCCAGGGCCGATTGAACGATGCCATCCACGCCTGGGAACACGCGACCGAGCTTGCAGATAATCCTTACTTGGCTTTTCTTTCACTGGGATACGATTATCTCGATGCAAATCGGCCCAAGGATGCCCTCAATGCGTTTGATCGAGCGCTCGCCAACCTTCCCGCGCAACCGTTGATTGTGGTCGACAAGGCTTTCTATGCCAACTTGGCGCACGGGCGGGCGCTGGCATGGAACGCACTCGGAGACGTGCCTCGCGCTGTAACATTTGAAGAAGAGACCGTAAGGCTCGCCCCCGATAGGTCGGACGATTGGACGCTGCTCGCCCAGTGGTATGAAAGTCAGAAGCGGATCGCGGATGCACAGCGTGCACGAGAGCACGCCGCGACTGCTATGCGGAACCGAGAGACCATCCCCAACTGAATCGACAAAGCAGATCTTCACTTCAGCGAGCGCGGCACCGACTGGCAACCTGTCACCGGCCCAGGCCATTCCGGGTTATGTCACTTCACTTGCCCCGTACTCTTCGGGGACCCATGCTTCGTTGGGGCCGTTCCTGCCAATTTATGATTGACCCCATGACAAACCAGGCTACATGAGTTCGAGGCCCGGCTGTAACTGATCGGGGTGGGACCGTTGGGAGCGACAACATTGGTATCGAAATTGACCATGCGCTCCCCTGAATCGTTACCCACGTGCGCCCCCATTCCATGCGCGGTGTGGCAGACTGAGCAGGAAACCCCGTCCTGCTTTACGTGACGTGCGTGTTCGGTAAAGCTGGTGTTGCCGAGCACGCGAGTGAGGTCGTGGCACTTCGCGCACAAGGCGTAGGGTCCGCCGTTCGGTCCTCCGGCTGCGCTCGTATTGGGACTTTGAAAGAGGTTCGTTATGACCTGGCCCGGGATCGACGTTTGACTGAATTCATATCGGCGTTCCAGGATATGCGAGAAGGTTGATCCGTGCGGGCCATTGGGTCCGCGCCCGCCGAATTCCCGGTTGTCATCGCTGTTATGGCAGTCCGTGCACAGGAGGCGGACGCCCATGCTTCGCCCGGGTGTGCTGCCATCGAGGTTCAGCATGTTGGATCGCAGGCTGGGCTGGGGGTAGGGGCTGCTGCGATCATGCATCACGGGATGGCTCGAGGTCGCGATAACACTAAACTGCGGAATAACATTGAGAGCATCAATCGCGGAAACCTCCCGTAGCGGAGCGTACCCAAATGTTGAACTAACAACCTTCCCCGTGCTCGTCCCATGGCAGCGCAGACAGTTTTCGTACTGATTGACCGCCGGATTGAGAATCGAAATCCCGTCGGTAGCGCTGATGCCCACAACCCGGCCTTGCGAACGGCGCATATCCGGCGGCTCGGCGAAATTCGCAATGCGGCTGGAGGAATGAGCGTTGTGACAGTCCACACAGGTGGCATGGCGATTCTGGTTCAACAGCGCGCTTTCGCCGGCCTGATGCGGATGGGTCGCTTGTGGGAACGAATGCCCGATCCGAGGTAAGGACATTTCGGCGAGGACATTGGGCGCGGCTGGAGACACATTCGAACTGCCCCCGTGGCAAACGATGCAAGCTTGGTCGTTGGATTCGCGCAGCAATGAAGCCGGACTCTTGCCCTTGTGCGTCGTATGGCACGATAAACAGCCGTTCTGGGCCACTGAAGAATAGGGGCCGACGGTGAGCTGCTTGCCATTTGTTTCCGCAGTTGCGGCGTAGGGGCCCATTGATACCTGCCCCGCTACTCGGTTGGTTGCGACGGCGTGAATGCTGGCTTTCCAACCATCCAGTGGGTTCGACTGAATGTTAACCCGTCCGGAAACCTGGGTACCGAAGCTAACCCGAGCGGACTGGGCAGCGACGTCCATGCCCATTCCCGTCCCTGAGGGCGTTGTGCTGTGGCAGGCCAAGCAGAGCGCACTGCTGGAGTTGTTGATCACCAGGAAGTTTGAGTTGGGGTCGATGTTCTGCACATGAGGATTGTGACAACTCGTGCATTCCACGTTGCCATTGATGAGGTTTACCGCTCCGGTCGTGTCAGCGGTGGAGGGCGGGGTAGCAGTCAGCGACGAAACCAAATCTGCCGGGTTAGCTTTTAGCGGAAGCACAAAGCTGAAAGGGTGGACTGCTTGCAGGTTGGTCCCCAAGACGTCGGTGCTGTTCATGCTGCCTATCATTGGCACCTGGCCCCAAGGTGTCAGTGTCCCCGGCGCGACTGTACCGTCGTGGCAACTTAGACAAAGAGTACTGTCAGAACCTAGAGGTGGGGATGGGTTGGCTTGATTCACCATCGTCGTGCTGGTGTAAACCTGGTAGGACTGAACGCTCGAGAGCTTTTGGCTCCACAACGGAACGGGTACGGTTGTTCCTCCTATGCTCGAGTGCGGAGCATGGCAATACAAGCACGGCGCAGATATTGTTCCGGTGACGGGGGAAGTACTTCCAGGCGACAGATTATGCGAGCCGAGCACATCGGCGCTGATTTGCGCATGGGCCGCCAAGCCGGCGGTCAACACGACGATTCCGCAAATCGAAAACAGTTTCGACTTCACTGCTTGACTCCCTCGGCTTGTTTCGTCAGTCCGAAGTAATGAAAAACCTGAACGCGGCGATTGTAAGAGTCCACGACGAAGACGCGGTCTTTGTGGTCGATGAATAGCCCCGTGGGCAGCTGGAAATCTCCGAGACCGGTGCCTCGCTGCCCGAAGTAATACAAAAGATTGCCATCACGATCAAAGACCTGGACCAGTCCGCTCAATCCTTCCACGACATAAAGATGGCCTTCCGAATCCACTCCTATTCCCTTGGCGCGAAACACTTGGCCCCGGCCCTCTCCAATCTGTCCAATCGCATAGCGGAAGGCGCCGGAACGATCGAGCACCTGGACGCGGAAGTTCATGGCATCGACGACGATCAATTCGTCGCCGTGCAGACGCAACTCCGTTGGAAAGTTAAATTCCCCATTGCCGCTGCCGTTCTGGCCGATCGTCTGCAGAACATTTCCCTGCATGTCGAGCACGAAAATCTTATTCCTCAGCGTATCGGTCACATAGATCCGCTGTGCTTCCGAATCCACCGCGATTCCCGTAGGCCGTTTGAAATAGCCCTCACCGCCCGGAAGGCTGCCGATTACGCGCTGGAATTTTCCGCTCGGGTCGAAAACGAAGATCTTGCCCGACTCCGAATCCGTTGCATAAATATTGTCGGCGGCGTCCACGGCTACGCATTGCGGTGTTTCCAGGCCATCCTTCTCTTTCTTTCGCGAAATGAACTTGTATTTCTGTTGCGCGAAATCAAAAATATGAATGCCGCCGGCAGCAGGGTCGGTCACTATGACCCTGTCCTTTGAATCCGAGACCACGCCGTAAGGACCCTGCAGCGTGTGAAAGTCCGGCGCGCCCGCCACAAAGTCGAGTACGCGGTTCCAGAAGCCGCGCTTGGTTTTAACTTCGAGTTCGGAGCTGAAGGCGCGTTCGTATAAGAGTTTGCGTCCGCCCTCAAGTTCCAGTTGAGGTACTGTCACGCGGCTTTCCGATTTCGGTTTCGACCCTCCTGCCGCAGGCGGAATCAGAAACAGCATGACCGCGGCAGCCACCAAAATGTTCTTGACCCGTTTGCGATCGAGAGCTGCCGTCAGAAGATATTGAACCATCGCTTTATGCCGAAGTAATACGAGCCTACCATGGTTGGCGGAAGTCCGGAGACGCTGAATGCCTGATTCAATTTAAGGTATCCCGCGTTGAAATCCAGTTTGCGAATGTGGTAGACGAGAATGAAGTTATAGTATTCATTGCTATTGTTGGAACTAATCTGAGTGCTCACGGTGTCGCTCAAGGCTTTCGAGAAAATGCCGGACACTGTGAAGCCACGGACCGGGTGCGATCCGATTCCCACCGAGTACGATTTCCCGTTATAGAGCACAACTGCTGCCGGATTAACCACAGGCAAGGGCACCGGCGTGGGCACCAGACCTGAGGCTGTCAAAAGCGCGTTCCCCGTGGACTTCGAGTAGGAGCCGCTGAGGCTAATTACGGGGAAGCTGAGGGAAGTCGAATAGCTCTGGCTGGTTGTTGCAGAGCCGGGCTCGTCGTTCAAAGAACTCTTCGCACTGCTTGCGGTCGCGCTCCAATACGAACCACGCCCGATCTTGCGGCCCAAGCTGCCCGAATAGCTTTCATTGGAGCCAGTGTACTCGGCCAGCGCGGTCTGCGTGTCTTGCGCATAACTAAAGGCCGCAGCTACCGTCCAGCGGTGGATCCGATGGCTGTAGGCGGCGTCACCACTCAGGCCCCGCAGGGTCTGGTTGGTAGTGTTGATCGAGGTTTGCGTGAGCCCCACCGTGCCGGTAAACTGACCGCCCAGCAGTTCGTGGAAATAAGTAACCCCTCCATAGTATGAGTCGGAAACGAATGATTCTCCGAGGAAGCTTTGTTGCTGGCGACTGGCCGTGCCGTGAATATGCAGATCCAGCGAAGGTATGTCATAACTGGCATACGTGTTCAACGCCAGGCTGTTCGAGGACGACTGTTGCGCCAAGTCTTGCGGCGGGATTCCCGCAGCGAGCAGGGAACTCAACAGCGATCCCTCCAGGTTGTCTGTGTAATAAATGTTCTCGCCCACATTGAGGTTCTTCCTGGGAGAGAAGTTGATACCGGTGGTCGCGGTGTCAATGGTTGTCGTATAAGTATTGCCTTCTGAATCTGAGCTGATAGTGCTTCTGCTGAGCCCTCCCGTGACTGCGCCATTCCATGGCAGCTTATGTGAGACGCTGAATGAGAGCGAATTATCGCCGGTATTTGTCTGTTCCGCCGGTTCGCCAGTAAGGAACTGTGGAGTTAATGCCCGCGATCCTGTGTACTGATAGCCGCCACTCAGGTAGAACCCCGCAATCTGGTAGGCCGCCATGGCAGAGAACGCGTCGTGGTGCTCGTTCCCTTGCGAGTTCGCCCCGTATACCGAATAATCGCTGCTTCCGTCGGCGAAGCTGAAATGAATGCTCGGTAAACCCGGCAAGATAACGCCCCATGTCATGGCCAGGTTGTCGGTATTCCCATGGGTCGTGTAATTGGCCAGTCCTGGGACGGCAAAGTTCCCGCTACTGTTGTAAACCTTGGAATACGAGATGGAGCCAGGAAAATGGCTGCCGCTGAAGATCCCGGCGCTCGCGTTGACGCCGCCGGCCGCGGTAATCGACTGATAATCGGAGTTGACTCGCGATTGATCGTAAAACGGCTCTACCAGGAATGACAAGAAATTCGGGTTGTAGTAGTAACCGGACAGGTCCGCAATGCCAGAAGGTGTGAAGCCGTGGTCGGAGCCGGCCTGGTTGGAATAGTCGGCAGTGTATCCTACCGAGACCGTGCTGTTGAGCTTCATGCTGGTCTCGCCGAGAGAGATCTGCGCCGACGCGCGCGATGCGAGCGCCACTAACACTACGGCCGAAATTATCGCACCTGTTCTCACGGCTTCAAACTCTTTCCGCCCCTTTTAGGAGCTTCCCGGCGCGGAATTGAACTCGCATGTGGAGCGACGAAGGAGCGACTTTCAATTGAGGAGTGGCAATCGCGATGCCACTCAGGCGTCCATCTAAGCCTTGAATTCACAGGAAGTTGGGCGGGAAGAATAAGCCCTTAAGGGGGATCTAGCGGGAAAATGCGCCCCAGTTGAGGAGAAAGACCCGATTCGGAACCGCCTTCCACGGGCAACCGCTTGCGGCCCTTATCAGCGATGAAAAAGAAGTCTTTGAGATCGATTTTTTCTACGATTTTTTCTGCGGGGGGATTCAATGGCTACAATTTTTCGATCTTGGCGTTCTTGCTCAACCTGGTGGCTAGAGCGGAGCGAAGTTGCTCAGTCTTCTCTTTCGTCAATTGCTCGATGATCGCATTCTTTTCCGCGGGAAAGGTCTGCATCCCGTCCGGGATGTGCGCGTTCAGCCGCAGGATGGTAAAAGCGTTGGGGGCAAATTCGATGATGTCGCTCACTTGGCCGGGCTGCATGGCCGCGACGGCGGTCACGATCTTTGGGGGCAGCTTCGAACGGTCGGCGGCCTGATGGTCGCCCATCATGACTCGGAAATCATCCTCGGAAAGTTTTTCGGCCAGCATTCCGAATTGCTCATAATTTTTGGTCGCCTTGGCCTGACGGAGCGCATCTTCAGCGCGCTTGTGGGCCTCCTTCAACTGGGCCGCTGTCGCGTTCGTCGGAGGAAGAAGGGAAATGCTCTGAAACGCGAAGGACTCCGGGACGCGAAAACGTTCCGGATGCTTATCGAAGTAAGCCTTGGCTTCGGCCACGGAGACGACCGCCTTGTTCGTGACCTCCAGCTTGAGAAGTTCGTCGATCAACAAAGAGCGCTCGATCTTGGCCCGCAACAACTTCCGGTCGCCGTGGAACTCATCCTGTAGGAATTGGTCATAATCTTCCTGGGAGGTGAACTGCTTCTGGAACTCTGCGATGCCGCGTTCCATGCTCTCGGCAGGCACAGTCATTTTTCGCCGTTCCGCCTCCTGGTAGACCAGTTCCTCGAAGACCATCATCTTCGCCGCGCCTTGGCGGATGTCTCCTCCCATCGACTGTGGAACGCCGCCATTATGCTGGCGGGCGTAGGGAAAGATCGCGGTGATCTCGCGTGCCAAGTCGCCCTCGGTCAGCACCGCGCCGTTCACACGAAGCAGCGGTTTTCCCACAGGCTGCGATGACGCGCTGGTAGTTTCTGCCTTCGGCGCCACGGTAGGGGCGTGTGACGCGACCTGGGCCGAGACCGTAGAGAGCGCGATGATCAGCACTGCGCAAGCTGGCATTTGGGATCTCATGACTTCCTCACTTTAAAAATAGGGGAGGAAACTTCCTCCCCCCAGATAAAACAAACATATATACATACTAGACGGTCGGCACGCCCTTCACGCCGGCCATTTCGTTCGACTCGCCACCGTGGCAGTTGCGGCAGAACTGCGCTACCGCGTTGCCGCCAGCTAGCGGGGTGTACTGGCCCTTGATGAAAAACATGGTTGCGTAGTTGCCGTTGTTGTTGGAGTAAACGGTCATGCTGTGCTGATTATGGCAGGAGGTGCAAGTGACCGCGGTTACGGTTGTCCCGAAGGTAGCCAAAGACTGATTGGCGCCCGAAACTTTACCTGTGTTCCAGAAGGAGCCGGGGTTGTTGATGATGAACTGGCTTGAGTTGGCGCCAGTCATCGAGATCGCGACAGTGTTGCCGCCAGTGCAATCCCAGTTGTATTGTCCGCCGCAAGAGACGATGGCCGACCCGCCCACTGGGTGGTCGTTGCTATATTCGCCCCCCGCGGATGGTTTTGCCTTGCCGAGCAGCGTGGGAGCATTGCCGCCCACGATGGGCAGGGTTTCAACCGTCGTGCCCTTCATCATGCCAACGCTCGTCAATACGCCGTCGTGGCAGCTTAAGCAGAAGAGGATGACGGTGTTGGCGTCATGAGCGCTGGTGATCGTGCCAGCAGCAGGCAGGGTTACCTGATAGGTATTCGCGCCGTCGCCACTGAAGTTGAAGACTTGGCCGAACAAAGGAGAAAGGTCCTGGCCCCAAAGAGCATACATACCATTCTGTGGATCCTTTGCCGCCTCTGTTGCCGAAACGCCATTGCCCAGAGAACCGCTGTGCGGTGCGTGGCACATGACGCAGCCACGGCCGTACCCGTTATGCGCGCCGAGTACGTCCTGTGCCGTCGCCACGCCGATGGAAGCAACGACTACGAGAACTGCTAACGCTAGTTTCTTCATTTGAAGCCTCCGTATAAAGTTGTTACTCCGTCTATACTCGGACGCGGATTTTGTCCGAATCCGTCTTGGCCGCCGAGGCGGCCAAACTCTGTCGCGGCGCTAATGCGCCGCAGAATCTTTCTTCGCCGATGCATCCGCCGTTTCTTGAGACTGCAGCGCAGCCGGCGATTTTTGCGCAGGCGCAGACGTGCTGGCCGACTTCTGCTCTCCGCTTTCCCGGCGCGCCTTTTCGGCAGCGGCCTCGGCGTCTGTTATGTAGCGGAAGACCTGCACACGGCCCGGGTAAGTCTCCGAGACGACGACCCGGTTCAGCTTGTCAATGGCGATCCCCCACGCGCCCATGAACTGGCCGGGGTAATATCCATGGTCGCCCATGTAAATAAGCAGGCGGCCCTGGTTATTGAAAACCTTGATTTTGTCCTGCGCATCATCGACCACCCAGATGTGGCCATCGCCGTCAACGGCGATACCCTTGGGCCGCTCCAGATCCGCCGGCCCGTCGCCGTTCTTGCCAAACATGCTGATAAAGCCGCCGTCGGCGTCGAAGATCTCTACCCGGTTATTAAAGGTGTCGGTGACGTAAAGGTTGCCGTCGCTATCCACGGCTACGCACTCGGGAAGCGAGAAAGTTCCAGGGTCGGTTTGATTGTGCTTCTTGCTGGGCTTGCCGATCTGGCGCAACAGTTTGAAGGTGTCGGCATCGAAGACGTCGACGACGTCCTGCCCTGTATCGGCCACGTAGAGGAATCGATTCTCCCGATCGAGGGCAATGCCACCCGGGCGAACCAATACCTCGGTTCCGACAGCTGCTTCCTGCTCGTGCTTGGGGTTGAAGACGAGCACGTGATGCAGTCTGGCATCGCTGACAAAGAGGCGATCATTATCGTCCAATGCCACGCCTACGATCGCGGCGAAGTTTGCCTGCTTGCCGTTCCCGATCAACTCGACGTTTTTCGTCTCTGGATCGAAGATGAAGATAGCGCCCACGGCTTGGTCTGCCGCATAGATCTTGCCCTTCGAATCGACTCCAACTCCGTAGGTACGAATGAGCTGAAAGGGAAGGCTCGTGACTTTGATCTCGTCGTAGGTCTGCTGTCCAGCCAGGCGATCCATCCATTTCTGCTTGGGCTTCTCTTTGGCAAATAGCTTGGAATCGATCTTTTCTCCGGTGAAGAGGTCTACGAACTTGATCCGCGCGATCGCCGGCGGATTCGGCCATACGATCTTGCTGACATCGAAATAGCCCTTCACGCGCTCGTCTCCGGGCTTGACTGGCGGCGCTGTCGCGGCCTTCTTCTTGTCCGCATGGAGCGACACAGGCAAAGCGAAGACCAGCGCCACCAAGCTAATCAGGACTGCCGTGAGTCTCCACGACCGAAGCGAACTTGCCTGAGATTTCAACATGTCACTTGCCTCCAATCTTTACGTCCGACAAGTCCAAGCCATTCGCGTGGCAGGTCTTGCAGAAATCCATATTGTTCTTTTGATCCTTCACCAGCATCCCCTCCTCCTTACCGGAGTGCGCTTGATGACAGGTTAGACAATTGATCGGTATCGTCGTCTTCGTTTTTGGATTCATCACGTCGACGACCGTGTGGCGCTCGGTCGGGTGCCCCATGCCGTATTTCAGCGGCAGAGTCACTACTTTGCTGAAGTAGTTCTCCGGCAGCTTCACTTTTCCATCGAAGATCGTGACCAAGTGCTGGCCCTCGAGTTCTTTCGGATCGGCGTCCGGTCCGTGGCACTCGAGGCACAGCGCGTTGGTGGTGCTTGCCCGGAGGAGATGATCGTTAGCGCCGCCGTGAGGCTCGTGGCAAGTTCCGCATCCCTGCTGGAACGCTGGCTGGTGATGCACTCGTTTCTTGGCGAGTTCGGCTATGTCGCTGTGGCAGCCCAGGCATATGTCAACCGCATTGGTTTTGGGGAGTCCCGGCTGCCGGCTGGCATGGGGGCTGTGACAGTCGATGCATTCTCCCGCTGCTCCCGGATGCTGAATTTTGGCAGTGTCGATCAGCTTGGCCTTATCGTCGTGGCAAGTCACGCACAGGGCCTTGGCATCGGTCTGCGTCAGCACCACTTTTCCATCCTTGGCCGGAGCGTGGCAGACTTCGCACTGCTTGTCGGCGAATGGCGGATGCATGAATTTTGCCATCAGCTTGGGAGCGGCGGACTCGTGGGGATCGTGACAGCTCAGACAATCTGCTTTGTCGAAGGGTTGGTTCTGATGCGCCCTTTGCAGATCCGCACTCTTGGCATCATGGCAGTCCAGGCAGAGCGCCGGCGACGACTTAGTCAAATGGAAATCAAACTCCGCCTTTCCAACTTCGCCGCTCTTATGCGTGGTGTGGCAGGTGTCGCAACCCATGTCAAGGGCGGCATGCCGACTACCCTTTGCCGAAACATTCAATCCGGTCTTGTGGCAACTCAGGCAGAGGTTCTGTTTCGCGTCGCCAGAGACTGGCTTCAGCAACTGATCCTTGTTCTCCGTGGTATGCGGGTCGTGGCACTTTAAGCAGTCGCGTACTGCCGGCGGGTGGACCGTCCCTTTTATGTCGGCCGCTTTCTTGTCGGCATGGCAGGTCAGACAAAGAGCGTAAGGAGTGGTGGTGATGAGTTTTACGCGGGTGATGTCTTTGTTGACTCGAATCTCATGGCAACTGGTGCAGCCCATCGCGATTGCTGAATGGACGGCCTTGCCTTTCGTCTTGTCCTCATGACAGGCAATACAGGTGGAGGGATCGGCCTTGGGATCGAGTGGAACGGGATGCTGGACTGCGCCGGCCGCCCCAGCGAGAGTAACTACCAAGGCAAACATGCTGAGAACCTTAAATCCCAGCGGGACGTTGGAGTCCGGGTTGGAACGGCTCAGGGCCACTTCTGCTACCACCTCCGTAGGTGGATATGCACGAACCTCGCCTTAATCGCCGGCTCATCGCGATCTTGCACATCTTGTATAAGAATATGAAAACAGAGGGGTTGGTAATTTGAGCCCGATTGCATAAAATCGCAACAGCTGAGAAATTGATCAGTTTGGGGTTTCTCCCGCACTCTCGTTGCTGAAAATGACTCAAGTAACTCAATACATGCGCGGCGCTTTTCCGCAACTGCGCAACGGAGGTTTGGGAGTAGAGTTGCCATTTGACTGATTCGATACTGGCGTAAGTACTCGCCGCTAGGACTTGTCTCACCTGCGGTTGTGATAAGCATCACAACAACTCGCGTACCGAAATTATCGAGAACCCTGACTTGAAATCGTATCGCTCTGAAAACAAACTAACTTGCCTAAGCCTTGTCCGTTTGCTGGCGCTGCGCCAAATTCCTTGGGAAACGCCGCGTCCATGTGTGATATGGCTCACATAGTGAACGAATTAACCGATAGTTGATCACTGCTATCCACAGTCCTTTGAGCAAGATCGCTCATATTCCTTCCAATGGCGGCAAAAATGCTTTCTCAGGTGAAGGGGAGGAATATGGCTGCAGATTCGCGAACCGTCCCGCAGAGAGTGTGGCGCACCGTTGCTTCCATCCAGACCGGCGTGGTTCTTCTGATCCTGGTTGTGATTTTCGCTGCGGTCGGAACCATCGTGCTTCAGCGACCGGTGACCGATCCGGACGAAATGCAGCGTGCCTATTCGCCACAGGCTCTCCGAATCCTGGATAAGGTCGGTCTGACCGATGTATTTCACTCCTGGTGGTTTCTTGGCTTGGTTCTGCTGGTCAGCATCAGCATCGTAGCCGCCTCCATCGATCGTTTTCCCAATTCGTGGCGCTACTTCTCGCGTCCGTACAAGTATCCCGACGAAGGCTTCCGCCGTGCTTCCCATCCCCAGAAGTCGTTGGCCGTTGCGGACGAAGAATCGGGCTTAGTGGCTGCCGAGCGTGCACTTCATTCGCTGGGATACAAGCCGGAACGGGTAGTTCACCAGGACACCTTCTCCATTTTTGCTGAGCGCAGCCGCATCTCCGAGCTAGCGGTATACATCGTCCACTCCAGCCTCCTGCTTATCTTCTTTGGCACCGTAGTCGACGGCATTTGGGGCTGGGGCGGCACGCTCAACTTGAACGAGGGGCAGACCTCTAACATCGTAGAGTTGCGAGACGGCAGCACGCGCACGCTCCCGTTTGCCCTTCGCTGTGATGCCGCGGGCCAGGAGAACTATAAGGATGGAACTCCGAAAAAGTGGTGGTCCAAACTGGCAGTGGTGGAAGACGGGCGAGATGTGCAGAAGAAAGAAATTGTAGTAAACGATCCGCTTTTCTACGGCGGAGTCCGCTTCTACCAATCGAGTTACGGCCAGAATGGAAAGGTCGAGAAGCTCCTGTTAGTCGCGACCCCAGGCAAAGGCTCCGGCGAGAAGAGGGAGCTGGGGCTGGCCGTAAACGACACCGTCCCCCTCGATTCCGACACCAGCGTGCGTTTCGCAGAATTTTTCCCTGACTACGCGGTTCAAGATGGACAGGTATACCGGAAGTCGAACGAGTTGGAAAATCCTGCGGCGCACTTGATCGTGACATCGAAGAGCTCTGGGAAAAACTTCGACGTTTGGTTCCCGGAGATCGAGGGAATTGCCGACAACTCGAAGGCGCCTTATCTTTTGCAGGCCACGGACCTGAAGATGGGCCACTTCACTGGGTTGCAGGTTTCGCATGAACCGGGGCAGTGGGGAGTGTGGTCGGGCGTAGTGCTGTTAGTCATTGGACTCGGGTTCGTGTTCTACGTTGTCCACGTTCGTATTTGGGTGGTGCCGGTTCTTGATCCCAAGGCCGGCAGGCATTTGCTATGGATCGGGGGCAGTGTGAATCGGAACCGGGACGCGTTTGAAGAGCGCTTCAATTATCTAGTGGCTTCGGTGGGAGAAGAACTCAAAACTATCCCCAGGACTTCTCGCAGTGAGAAGGTTGCTGTGGTCGCCGGGGACTGAACTGGCGCATCGGAGGACGTAAATGGCAAGTGCAAAAGCAGAACCGCAACAAGAGACGACCGGAATGACCCTGATCGTACTGGTCGGACTGGCAATTGCGTTCCTGCTGTTCATGGCATTTCTGAACGTGGTCAAGAGTGGCAATCTTTTGAACGAGACGAACTTGTTATTCGCTGCCCTGATTTTCTATGCCGGGGCGGGCGCTCTGTATCTGGGATTTGGAGTCACCGGCACCGAGTCGTACGTGAAGTTCGCATCGCTCGCCACCTCGTTGGGGTTGATCGCGAACACCGCAGCCATCGCCCATCGCTGGTACGATGCTGGACATCCACCTTTCTCCAGCGTTTACGAAATGCTGCTTAGCTTTGTGTGGACCTTGGCCGTGCTTACTCTGATCGTAGAAAAAAAGTATGGCGTCAAGGTCATCGGCACGGTCACCATGCCGGTTGCGATCGTAGGCGTGGTGCTGATGCAATTGCTGCGGACCGAAGTGCATCCTCTAGTTCCAGCGCTGCAGTCAACCTGGCTGCATGTGCATGTCACGCTGGCCATGCTGGCCTATGCCGCCTGTGCATTAAGTTTTGCCCTGGCCACGATGTTCTTGATTCAGGACAAGATGAAGAGCGAAACCTTTCTCGCCGTAACCAGCTCCAGCACGCTCGCCATTTACGCCAGCATCGTTCTAACGCGCTTCGAGAAGTGGGGCGGCCTGAGCCTGGTGGCTTGGAATCCAGAGTCGAAATCAGAAGTATTTCTTTCCAAGGGAGTGCGCTTGTTCGTCGACGTTCCCGATCTCGGCTGGCTCATGACGCTGGCCCTCGTGGTCGTTGCCTCGCCATTAGTGTGCTACGGGCTGGCGCGTTGGAAGAAGAACGATAGCTTCCTTACGCTCGCCAACCGCGCTGTATTCCTCAGCATCCTTCTTCAGGTGATGGCACTCGTTATGTTTCTGGTGCGAGCCCATGATGGCCGTTACGCGTCACTCGATGCAGATGGCTTGTTCCCGACCAGTCTTGCCGCCAGTCCTTTCATTCTTTCAGGCCTCGTAGGGGGAGTATTTATCTCGCTGCTTTACCTCCTGCTGCTGTGGCGGCGCCCAGATCTCGAGCGTCTGCTGCCCAGCGCGGACAACCTTGACCGCATCACTTACAAAACCATCTCCCTTGCCTTCCCCCTGCTGACTCTGATGATCGCTTCCGGTGCGTACTGGGCGAATCAAACCTGGGGCTCTTATTGGAGTTGGGATCCGAAAGAAACCTGGGCGGCCATCACCTGGCTCGTCTACGCAGGCTATTTGCACATGCGCATTACTCGTGGATGGCGTGGCCGGCGTGCCGCCTACTTCGCTATCTTGGGCTTTGTCGTGGTGATGTTTACCTTCTTCGGCGTCACTTACTTGTTGCCCGGACTTCACTCCTATGCCTAGCCCTACTGAGTTCGCAGCCAATGCCGCGGCAGAGACTCTCCATGGAACTACCAGCCATGAGTCGATAAACAGCGCACAGGTCGTGTCCGGAGGTTCGTTACAAGCAGAAAATCTTCGGTCGAGTTCCGTTCGAATGAACTGGCAGCTCAAGGCCATCTTGCCGGTAGGGTTCGTGCTCGTTGCAGGGCTGATCCTCTTCACACTGGCAACTGTATCTTTGCGCGACCCGGAGCGTCACGCCGTGCTTATCGTTGCAGGAGCCGGAGCGATTGCAATCTGTGCCGTCTCCATGTTGATGCTCGCATATTTGATTCAACGCCCCATGGTTGAATTGCAAGAGAAGATCGGCCTGGTAAGCGATGGAAACCTGGACGTCGCGGTCAGCTTTTCCCGGCGTAACGATGAAATTGGAGATCTCGGGCGCAAGTTCAATCACATGATGCAACAGTTGCGCGATGGCCGCGAAGAGATTGACCGCCTCCATCGCACCCAAATGTCGCGCGCCGAACACCTGGCGACTCTCGGCGAGTTAGCTACGGGCTTGGCCCACGAGATTCGCAATCCACTCGCGGGAATCGCCGGAGTCATTGAAATCGTCAGCCGCGATTTGCCGTCAACAAGTCCCGCCCGCGCGGTCATCAAAGACGTTCGCCTGGAAATCGCGCAGATCAATCGTATCGTTACTGATCTTCTGGAAACGGCCAGGCCCCACCCACCGCAGATTCGCCTGAGCAACCTCAATACGACCGTGGAACACGCCGTAATGCTGGCTCGTCAACAGGTACTTTCCGAACCAATCAAAATCGAGTTGCACCAAGACCCTGAGCTTCCCGAAGTGGAGCACGACAGTGATCAGATCCATCAGGTCCTTCTGAATCTGCTTCTGAACGCCGTCCAGGCCATGACGGCCGGTGTGGTGAATGTCAAGATCGGTTCACAAGAGGGTTGCGCCAGCGTTGTGGTCAGCGATACCGGCCGCGGAATCTCGCCGCAACACCTGGCTAACATTTTCCGGCCCTTTTACACTACGAAAGGCAACGGTACGGGCCTTGGGCTATCTCTTGCGCGGCGTATCGCTGAAGAACATCACGGCCGCATCGAAGTCCATAGCGTCGTAGGCAAGGGAAGCAAGTTCACAGTCTTGCTGCCGTTTCACGCGCCCACCCCAGAAATCGCCGCTTCGTAGTAGCATCGGTGCAGAGACACGCGTCAGAGAGACTCGTATCATGGCGCTGCTCCGGCAATGCCAATCAAAAGGCCAAAAACGTTATCTCGCCGCTCCCCGGTCACACCTTCAAAGCAATCGTTCTAGCTTCGACTTGCTCATGCGAGCAGTTATTCGTTGGCGGGGTCGTCTATGGAAACGCAAAAGGGCTACACGTTACCAATCGTTATCTGGAGCGGTCCGGAGTGGGGGGCCGATAAGGGCTAAACTGCACTGCCAAGGCATGATCAGAATCCGATAACTTCCTCGCTCTTGCCACCAACGTTCGCGAACTCAAAAGATCGCCGGACCGTGGGTCGTTGCCACTTCATCAAAGACGCTTGGGGTGCGATGGTTATGGACTCCTTTCCAATTTCGGACGACGCGACAGAGAAGATTCTGGATTCTCTTTTCATCATCATGAAGCAAGAGCATTGCGAGATTGATCTCGCTTCATGTACTTTGCGCGCCAGTAGAATCATGCAGAGGTGGGCGCCTTCTTTGAGTTCCGCAATCGACGAGCGCTCATGTTGGCTTGCGTGTTCCATCATGCCAGAAACTTAGCGCAGGGTAAACTCCGTGGCTCAAGCATAACTGGCCCACGCGGCGCACGGCCGACTGATGAGTCACAAAGTCATGCGCAGAACATAAGGTGGCAACCGCGGATCCAGCTGTCCCGCAGAAAAAAGTTAGCCCCGGAGATGCAGCGGTTTTTCCCTGATCTGGATTGGCAGCCGAACTTGGGAGGGGACCAGAAGCCCCAGGTCAAGAATGGAGGTCCGCATCACAGCCTATAACCAAGGGGAAAGAAACTGCTGGCTTGGCGTTGATCTTGGCACACAAAGTGTTCGCGCCCTTGCCGTATCGAGGACCGGACTAATCGTTGGACAAGGCGCTCATCCAGTCACCACCCGGCGCGATGGTCCTCGTCATGAGCAGGATCCCGAGGAGTGGTGGCACGCCACTGTCTTTGCCTGCCGCGAAGCCATTGCCGACTTGCCGGCCTCGTCTATCCAGAGCATGGCGGTGGGTGGTACTTCCGGCACGATCCTTCTCGTCGACCGGTCGGGCAAGGCTCTTACGTCAGGGCTCATGTATGACGATTCAAGGGCGGTGAACGAATCGCGCTCCGTGAATGAGGCTGGCGCCTCCACGTGGGCTTCGCTCGGATATCGCATGCAACCCTCGTGGGCACTCCCGAAACTACTCTGGCTGCTGCGCGAGAATCGCGATTTGATTCCCTGCGCGCGGCTCGCTCACCAGACCGACTTCATCAATGTTCGGCTCGCCGGCCACGAGGTTGCAGCGGACTCAAGCAACTCGCTCAAGACAGGCTTCGATCTCATCCGAGAGACTTGGCCGTGGGAAGTTCTTCACGCTCTCCGCATCCCTGATCACATCATGCCTGCGGTTGTCCGCTCGGGCACGCAAATCGGAACCGTCTGCCGAGGAGCTGCAGCAATGATCGGCATTCCCGCCGGAACACCGATCATCGCCGGCATGACTGACGGCTGCGCCGCCCAGATCGCCGCCGGAGCGCTGGAGGTTGGCACTTGGAACTCGGTGCTGGGAACTACGCTGGTGCTCAAAGGCGTAACCGCTGAGTTGGTCCGCGACCCTGCGGGCGTCGTTTACTCGCACCGCTCTCCAGATGGCAACTGGCTGCCCGGAGGGGCTTCCAGCACCGGCGCTGGAATTCTCACGCAGCGATTTCCTGGACGCGATCTTGACGTGTTAAGCGTACGGGCCGCAGATCGGGAACCAGCTACCGTCATTGCGTATCCCCTGGTCTCACGTGGTGAACGCTTTCCTTTCACTGCGCCTGATGCGGAAGGATTTGTGCTCGGCTCTCCTACCGACGAGATTGATCTCTATGCCGCGCTGCTTCAGGGAGTGGCATTCATGGAGCGGCTCTGCTTTGATTCTCTCGATAGGTTGGGTGCACCCATTGGTCACGACTTGATCTTCACGGGCGGCGCAACTCGCAGCCGGTACTGGTGCCAGCTTCGCGCCGATATCCTGAGGCGGCAAGTTCACCTACCGGAGAACCCAGAGCCAGCGCTGGGAATGGCCGTGCTCGCCGCCTCCAAGGGGAAAAACGTTTCTGAGCGGCGGGTTTCCGACGTCGCTCGCGAAATGGTACGCATTCGCGAGGTGGTCACTCCCCGGCCGGACCACGTCGCTCGTTTTCACGATCCATATCTGCGGCTAGTGGAAGAACTGGCGCGCCGTGGCTGGATCCAACCGGCGCTTCACGAACATGCAGGAAGGAAAGCCCAGTAAAAATGACCCGCCTCGCGCTCATTCGCCACGGCGAAACCATCTGGAACGCGGAGAACCGTTATGCTGGCAGCACAGACATCCCGCTGAGCCCGCGCGGCGTGGAGCAGGCGGAGCAACTCGCAAGTTGGGCGTCCTCCACCAATCTCGCCGCCATTTGGGTATCGCCTTTGCTACGAGCGCGTCAGACAGCGGCGCCATCGGAACGAGAAACCGGCATCGTGGCTCGCGTCGACTCACGGCTCAGAGAGATTTACTTCGGGAAAGGCGAAGGTCTGACCAATGCTGAACTCAGGCAATCTTTTCCGGAAGCTTTCGCAGCCTTTCAGTCTGATCCTGTCTCCCATCACCTGCCCGGCGGTGAGGACCCGCGGAATGTTGCGTTGCGAGCCGTGGATTGTTTCAAAGAGATTGAGACAACGTATCCTCGCGGCCGCGTTCTGGTTGTTACGCACAACACCCTGATCCGCGTTGCGCTTTGTCAGTTGCTCGGGGTGACGCTCTCAAAGTACCGTATTGCATTTCCTACGATCGCCAACGGTGCACTGAGCGAGGTTTGCCTGCAGGATGGCCAGGTTTCTCTCTTGAAATTCAACTTCCCATCGGAATCCGCTCTAGCCGAGAGCGCCGAGGCTGCCGAACCAGATGCTCCAGGATCGAACGAGTAGCGGTAAAGATGCGGTAGAATACGCGGCTGGCGCGGGATTCCCGGATTTTTGACGAAAGACGCGAGCGCACACAACTCCGCGGATTCCGAAACTGTCGACGTGGACCGTCTATGACGCGAATCATTCTCATCGGAGCCGGCCGTGGCGGAAGAGCTCTGGTGGAGCTATTCCATCAGGATCCGAGCGTTGAGATTGTCGGCGTGGCTGATAAGGATGAAGGAGCGCCCGGCATCGTCCTCGCCCGCGAGCTAGGCTTACCGGTTGCTGCCAACTACAGAAAATTCTTGAAAGCAGATGCGGCCGACCTCATCATTGATGTGACGGGCGATCCCGATGTTGGCCGGGAGGTTTACCGCCTGCGGCCCCAAGGGACAGAAGTGGTTGGCGGCAAGACGGCCCGCTTCATTTCGGGGTTTGCCGGGAACAAGAATCAAGCGAACTCTCTCCAGGACCAATATCAACTAGCCCTGCGCGAACTTGAAGCGCGCGCGGAAGCCGAGTTTATTATCGGCAACAACCTGAAGATGAAGGAAATCTCGGGATTGATTTCCAAGGTTGCGCCGACCCCCACGACCGTCTTGATCCGCGGCGAAAGCGGCACCGGGAAAGAGCTTGTGGCGCGAGCCATCCACCGCAACAGCGCGCGAAGCAATCACCCTTTGGTCACGCTGAACTGCACGGCATTGTCTCCAGCGCTGCTGGAGAGCGAACTCTTCGGCTACAAGCGCGGCGCTTTTACCGGCGCTTATAACGACAGTAAGGGATTGTTCGAAAAGGCCGACGGCGGCACGATGTTCCTCGATGAAATTGGCGACATGTCGCTGGAGATCCAAGCCAAATTTCTGCGCACTCTGCAAACCGGGGAGATTCGCGCGGTCGGCGACATGCAGACAAGAAAGGTTTCGGTGAGAATTGTCGCCGCCACCAACCGGAATCTCGAAACCGCCATTCGTGACAGCACGTTTCGCGAAGATCTGTTCTACCGGATCAACACCTTCTCGATCACCCTGCCGCCACTGCGCGAGCGGATTGAAGATATTCCGTTCCTTGCGGAATATTTCTTGCAGCGTGCCCGCGCGAAGGTCAACAAGAAAGTAGACAGCATTGCTCCACAAGCACTCGCGCTGCTGAAGAACTATTCCTGGCCGGGCAATCTTCGCGAATTGGAAAACATCATCGAACGGGCGGTTGTTCTAACCTCCTCTTCCGTGGTGGAGGCCGAGTGCCTTCCGCTTCATGTTCAAGATGTGGCGTCGTCCAAGTCCCAGCTGGGATTCATGCCTAGCAAGGCGTTCGCGATTGAGCATTTTGAACGGGAAGCGCTGTCCAGCTATTTGCTCAAAGCCGAGGGAAACATCTCCAGGGCCGCGACGCTGGCGAAAATACCGCGCCGTACGTTTCATCGCTTACTGGCAAAGCACAAAATCTCGATCCGTTCCTCCCCGAGCCTGTGATGAGATAAAAATGTCTCACGTGTGAGACATCTTTGTCTATGATGAGTGCACAATGATAACTTAAGCTCTATCAGACCGTTACACACCTTACTGTTTTTCGCGGGTGGGACATGTGTGTCACGCATTAGTAACCTGCAAGAATCCACGCGCTCCGGATTGCGTTCTTGTGTTTAGGCTCAACCGAAAGAAACAACAACTAGTTAGGAATCGACCTCTGTCATCGAAAATCTCAAAGCAGAATTGGAACCC
>Ga0187867_10000762_pt1 | contig 28467 bp, 25 predicted proteins | sample June2016WEW_13_1_FD_132976 | JGI IMG/M metagenome (GOLD analysis project Ga0187867, IMG submission 132976) | Peatland microbial communities from SPRUCE experiment site at the Marcell Experimental Forest, Minnesota, USA - June2016WEW_13_10 | ecosystem: Environmental > Terrestrial > Soil >... | reverse complement strand
TTGCGGCCCGAGCCCGAGATCCCGAGCCGCTCGTCGAACCAGTTGAAAAGGGCGTCAATCATTGCCCCGCTCCCAGTACCCCGGTCCAACAGGCTCGTCGTACCCGTCCTGGGCACGGAAATAGCCCTCATCGTCGATGTACAACGGCAGCTGAGGCAGCGGTCGCGGCGCCGGCCCGAAGATGGGAATGGCGGCATCGGTGACGTCGAACAGGGACTGGTGGCAGGGGCACAGCATCTTCTTCGTGAGCTCCTGATAGAGGCCCACAGGACAGCCCGCGTGCGTGCAGACCTTCGAGAAGGCGATGTAGCCCTGTGGCGCCCAGGTCGCCCGCTGCTTGGCGAACTGCGGCGGCGGTGTGAGGTAGCCGCTGGCAGGCGGTGGGTCGACCCGGATCAGCATGGTCTGGGAGTAAGCGCCCCCGATGTCGGTCTCCGGGAACACGGTGGTGAAACCCCCCACCTCGAGGTCGCCTGTCTTGATCTTGCGACCGGTGATGTCGACGAGGTAGGAACCGCGCCGCCAGGCGGTCTGGCGGAGGGTCTTGCCCGGGAGCGGGCCGAGCGATCGTAGCAAGGGGAACGCAAGCACGACACCGAGAATCCCCGACGCGAGACCGAGTGTCTTGACGAGAAAGCCCCGGCGCTCTACTGCCACCTTCCCACGGCTCGCGAAGTCCTGGACGAACACCTCACGCTGAGCACTGGTCGGCACGAGGCTGTGGCGGGACTCCGAGAAGGGTCCCCGTGGCATCAAGTACTTGCCCCACACCACCATCCCGTATCCGAGGCCTGCGAAACCGACGGAGAACGTGACCGCGAGCCAGAAGTTGGAGTAGTTCTGCCAATAGGCCGCCCCGAAGCCGGCAAAGCTGGCGGCTGCCAAAACGAATCCCGAGCTCGCCACGAGCTCTGCCCGGCGCGGGTTCTTCGCAGCTATCTGGAATTGCGGCGCGTCGGCGCGAACCGAGATGACCGGGATCCTCACCCGGCGAGATGGGTCGTCTGGTCCGAACGACGCGGCGGTGGCATCGGGTTCGTCAGGCATGCTCGAGCTCGCGGTGATCGTCGCCGCCCAAGCCGTCTTCGTGGCCATCGGCGCTCTCAGGGCCGTCGTCGCCGTCCTGTCCCCCGCCCTCTTCCTCGTTCTCCGTGCGGTCACCAACCCAGAGAGCCGCCAGCAGGCAGGCGCCCACGCCGACGAACAGTCCCACGAAGCCTTCCGCGACCGGCCCTACACCCCCGAGAGAAAGCCCACCGGGGCTGAAGGGATGTTGGATGTTCTTCACGACGTAACCGACAATGTCGACAACTTGCGCGCTCGAGAGCGTCCCGGGCCCAAAGCGCGGCATGTTGCCGGGACCGGTCCGGACCGCTTCCCAGACCATCGTCTTGGTCACGCCGTGGAGCGGAGGCGCCTGGATCCCGTCCGCGAGCGCGTCGCCGGCCCCTGTGATGGTGTGGCAGGGCGCGCAGTTGAGCGCGAACATGCTGAAGCCTTCGGCGACATTCGCGTGCGAAATGTCAAGGCCGAAGGGGATTCCAGGATTGCCGAATGACGGCGCCAACGAGGTCACGTACCGCACGATCTCGAGCACCTCGGTGCGGTCGAACTTCGCGGGCTTGCGTTCGGGCTCGGCCGTCGGCTCGGCGAGCGGCATCCACCCGCTGGAAAGCCAGAGATCTACGGTCGCGCCGCCCACGCCGAGCAGTGGTGGCGCCCGGTTGCCTCCCGACGCGTCGATCCCGTGGCAGCTCGAGCAGTTCTGCACGAACAAGGTGCCACCGGCAGCCAGTGGGCTTCCGGTGGCCGTGCTGTCCTGGCTGGTGAGGCTGGCGGCATTGACCCCGTTCGAGCTCCTGCTCCCGGAGACCTCGGCACGCCCTCCGCCGAGCAGGAACGTGCCGACGAAACTCGCCGACACGAGGAGTGCGAAGCTCAGAAGGGCGCGCCGCAAAAGGGCGTGGGAAGCGGTCACGAGAGCAAGAAGAGGGCACTGAACAGCCCGATCCAGACGAAGTCGACGAAGTGCCAGTAGTAGCTGACGGCCTGGAAGACGGCAGTCTCACCCGGGTCGCCGCCCTTGATCGAACCGGCGAGACGACCGAGGAGAGCGATCATGGCCACGAGCCCAAGAAGGACGTGCAGCCCGTGAAGGCCGCTCATGATGTAGAAGAGCGAGCCATAGGCGTTGGTGCGCGGCCGGAAGGGAAGAGTCTTCCACTCGTAGGCTTGGTTCGCGAGGAAGGCAGTGCCGAGGACGAAACTGGTGACGATCCAGTTGCGGGCCGCCTTGAACTGCCCGCGCTCTTGCGCCCACACTCCGAGCTGGAAAGTCGGGCTGGAGGCCAGAAGAGCGAACGTGAAGATCAGCGCCTGGATCGTGTCGAGGTGGGTTCCAGGAGGAAACGTCCCCGGCGGAGGCCACAGCGGCATGTTGTGGGCGCGGATCGTGAAGAAGGCGGCGAACAGGCCGCTGAAGAACATGAATTCCGAGCCGAGCCAGACGACTACGCCAACGGCGAGCAACTGGGGCCCCCCCGGCTGCTGTCGGCTGTGCGGGCGCGGCAGTACCACTGCGTCGCTCACGGCGTACTTCTTAGTCCAAAGACGCGTCCGAATCCAGCCCCCTGGCGCGGCAGAATGAGGCTTGTCCGAAGGCCGGGATACTGTCGTGCCGTGCGAACCCTCGATTCGCCCTTCCTCCGGGCGTGCTGGTGCGCGCCCGCTGCCCGGACACCGGTGTGGTTCATGCGCCAAGCGGGGAGATCCCTCCCCGAGTACCGCGACTTGCGCGGCGACGGCGACATCCTCGACGCTATCGCCGAGCCCGAACTTGCGGCCGAGCTGACACTTCAACCGGTTCGCCGGTACGGTGTCGATGCCGCCATCCTGTTCTCCGACATTGTCGTGCCGCTTGCCGCCATCGGGCTCGGGGTCGAGATCGTCGCAGGACGAGGGCCGGTGATCGACAAGCCTTTTCGCGCCCACGAGGACCTGGCGCGTCTTCGGCCTCTCGAGCCCGAGGTTGACCTCGCCCATGTTCTCGAGACTGTTCGAATCGTCGTCGGCGAGTCGGACGTCCCGTTGATCGGCTTCGCCGGTGCTCCGTTCACCCTCGCGAGCTACCTCATCGAAGGTGGTCCCTCCAGGACGTTCGCCCGCACCAAGGCCCTCATGCACGGTGAGCCTGAGCTTTGGCATCAGATCGTCGATCGACTCGCTGACATCGCACTGGCGACACTTAGGGCCCAGGTCAATGCCGGCGCCTCGGCGATCCAGCTCTTCGACAGCTGGGCGGGAACGCTCTCTGCAGCGGACTACGCGACCTTCGCTCTGCCCGCCTCGCGCAAAGTGCTCGAGGGGGTGGGCGATCTCGGCGTGCCCAGGATCCATTTCGGCGTCGGCGCCGGCGAGCTGCTGGGGCTCATGTCCGAGGCAGGAGCCGACGTGGTCGGTGTCGACTGGCGCGTGCCTCTTTCTGTGGCCCGTCGTCGGATCGGCACGGGGAAGGCGGTCCAGGGCAACTTGGACCCGGCCGTCTGCCTTGCGCCGGTCGGCATAGTGATCAAGGAGACGACCAAGATCCTTCTGGACGCGGGCGGAGAGCCGGGCCACATATTCAACCTCGGGCACGGTGTCCTGCCCGAGACCGATCCCGGGGTGCTCGCTCAGGTGGTCGAGACGGTCCACCACTGGCAGCCGGGCGCGTCGTCGGGCGAGGTGGCCGGGTGATGGCACCCGCTTCGAGACGAGTCGGGGTCCTCGTCATGGCGTACGGGACCCCGTCCTCACCGGGACAGGTCGAGGCCTTCTACACCGACGTGCGTCGCGGACGTGCACCGAGCGCCGGTCAACTGGCCGACCTTGTCAGGCGCTACGAAGCGATCGGCGGAGTCTCTCCCCTCTCGCGGCGCACCGCCGAGCAGGTGGAAGGGATCCAGCAGCAGTTGGAGCTCCGTTTTCCTGGCCGCTACCTGTGCACGCTCGGGAACAAGCACTCCGAACCGAGCATAGAGAACGCCATCGAGAACCTCGCCGGGCTAGGAACTCGCGACCTCGTGGGAATCGTCCTTGCGCCCCACTATTCGCGAGGCAGCATCGGCGAGTACGTGTCCCGTGCGAGCGAGCGCGCGACCGACCTCGGCATGTCCGCCGCGTTCGTCGAGCACTGGCACGACCACCCTGTGCTTGTCGAGCTTCTCGCCGAGCGGGTGGTCCGCGCGCTCGAGTCGCTCGGGACCGCCGGGACCGACGCTCGGGAGAACAACGGGCTTCTCCTGCTGGTCACTGCGCACAGCCTGCCGGTCCGCGTCGTCGCCGACGGCGACCCCTACGCCGGCCAGCTCCGGCGCACCGGTGAGCTTGTGGCGTCGGCCTCGGGGCTCAGGCGCTGGGACGTCAGCTGGCAGAGCGCCGGCCGGACGCCCGAGCCTTGGCTTGGCCCGGACATCCTCGACAGGTTGCGGGCACTGCCTGGCGAGAAAGTGAGCGCCGTGGTGGTCTGCCCCGCGGGCTTCACCTCGGACCACCTGGAGATCCTCTACGACCTCGACATCGAGGCGAGCCGTGTGGCAGCCGAGACGGGTGTGGCCTTCGCCCGGACCGCGTCGTTGAACGCCGATCCGAGGATGTGCGCCGGGCTGGCCGATCTTGTCATCGGCTGCGGAGGAGCACTACGGCGATGAGCCGTGTCGTCGCCGTAGTGGGCGGTGGGATCAGCGGGCTCGCCGCAGCCCGTGTCCTCGCCGGCGCTCGGCTCGCCAGCCCCGAGCTCCGGACCGGCTCGGGCCGCCAAGATGGAAGGCCCGACATCGAGATCGTCCTCTTGGAGTCCGATGACCGCCTCGGGGGCAAGATCCTTTCCGGTGAGTTCCGGGGACGTTCGGTCGATTTCGGTCCCGACAACTTCCTGACCAGGAACCAGAGTGTCACAGAGCTCTGCGACCAGCTCGGGATCGGCGACGATCTCGTGGCACCGGCCACAAGCTCGGCATCGGTGGTGGCGCGGGGACGGCTCCACCCGCTGCCGGCCGGGCTGATCCTCGGCCTGCCCCCCGACCTGGTGGCTCTCGCCCGGTCGCGGATCGTGAGCGGCCGCGGCCTTGCCCGGGCGGCGCTCGACCTGCTGGCCCTGGGCGCACCCATCTCAGCCTCGAGCCTGGGTCTTTCCCCCGAGCAAGCCGTGAACGGCCACACCGGTGGAGGCGCCGCCGGCGCGCGCGACCCGGGCGGTCCCGAGTGGAGCGCCGCCTCGATCCTCGAAAGCCGGCTCGGCCGGGAGCTGGTCGAGCGCCTCGTCGATCCCTTGCTCGGCGGCATCAACGCCGGTGGCCTCGACCAGCTCTCGCTCGTCGTCGTGGCCCCCCAGGTGGCACGGGCTCTCGTCGGCCATCGCAGCGTGACTCGCGCGCTGAGGCTGTTGGCCCGGAGCACGCCGAAGCCGTCCGCGAGCGTGAGCGCCAGGCCCAGGCCGTTCTTCCTCGGGATGCGGGGCGGGCTTGGCCGCATGGTCGACGCGCTCGTCGCGGACCTGCGGGACCGAGGCGTGCAACTCAAGACGGGCACAGCGGTCACGGCTCTGCGGTGCGCCAGGGACCGCTACGAGCTCGAGACGGCGAACGGGACGATCGTCGCGGACGGCGTCGTGCTCGCGGCGCCCGGGTACGTCGCCGCGCGGCTGCTCGTCGATGACGCCCCGGCGGCAGCCGCCGAGCTCGGCTCGATCCCGCACTCCAGCGTCTCGCTGGTCACGCTCGCCTGGCCATCGGATGCGATATCCGGGCTTCCGCGGGGAAGCGGTTTCCTGGTCCCCCGCTGCGAGGGCCGGATCGTCACCGGCTGTAGCTTCTTGTCGTCCAAGTGGCCTGACTCCGCAAGTGCCGGGGAAGTCGTGGTCCGTGCCTCGACCGGGCGCTACGGCGATGAGCGACCTTCGTCAATGTCCGACGAGGAGCTCGTCGATGCAGTCCTCGTGGAACTGCGGGAACTGATCGGTGCCTCGGTCCCGCCCCTTGCCAGCCTGGTCCGGCGCTGGCCCCGGGCGTTCCCGCAGTACCTGCCCGGGCACCTGCGAAAGATCGAGCGAGCACGAGCGGCACTCAGCGAGCTGCCTGCGGTGGAGCTTGCGGGTCCCTCGCTGGGCGGGATCGGCATCCCGGCATGCTTGACAACTGGCGAGCGAGCTGCGGCGGAGGTTCGCGATCGACTGAGCCGATGAAACGAACCGGCCGCGTCGTGCAATTGCTGGCCCCACTCGGCGGGGGCGTTCTCGTGGCGCTTTCGCTGCCGCCGTTCGGGCTGTGGCCCCTGGCCTTTTTCGGAGTGGCACTCCTCGCTTGGGCTTTGAGGGACAGCTCGATCGGCGGCCGGGCAGCAGCCGGCTTTCTCGCGGGTGTCGGGCAGTTCGCGATCGGCCTCGCCTGGGCGGATAAGTTCACGTTTCTCGGCTATGGCGCGCTCATCGTCCTTCATTCGGCGATATTCGCCGTCGCCTGCGTGCTCCTTCCACGCGGACCGGCCCGGGTGCCGGCCCTCGCGGCACTGCTGACGCTCGCGGAGTGGGTGCGTGAGCGTTGGCCCTTCGGCGGAGTGCCACCAGGTGGGATCGCTCTAGGGCAGGTGAACGGCCCCCTGGTCGGTACCGCACGCATCGGCGGCACGGTCCTTTTGGTGGCTGTCACCTACCTCGCCGGTGCCGCGCTCGGCGACCTCGCCGTCACCTGGCTCCGAGGACGCCGGAGGTATGGCGGTGCGCACGATCGGGGACTGATCGGGTGCTGCCTGAGCTTGGCCGTCGTGGCCGCGCTCGCCGTTTGGGGCGCTTTCGCCCCTGACGGCGGCCCTCCGGTACGCACGCTGCGCGTCGCCATCGTCCAGGGTGGCGGCCGGCGAGGCCTCTCCGATCTGCAGGTCCCGGCGTCGGTCGTGTACGCCGCTGCGCTGCGGGCGACCATGACGGTCCGGCCGCCGGTGGATCTCGTGCTCTGGCCCGAGGACGTCGTGGCGCTCGGCCAGCCGCTCGAGGGCTCACCGCAAGCCGCTCAACTCTCCGAGATCGCCCGGGTCCTCCACGCGACGCTCGTCGCTGGGATCACCGAGCCCGTCGGCACAACCCGGTTTCGAAACGAGATCGTCGCCTACTCCCCATCGGGTGCCCTGGTCGCCGTATTCGAGAAGGTTCACCGGGTCCCCTTCGGCGAGTACGTCCCGTGGCGGTCGTTCTTCTCTCACCTGGCGAACCTCGGGGCAATTCCACGGGACGCCATAGCGGGACACGGGAGCGGAATGATCGCGACACCGGTTGGACCTCTCGCCGTGCTCGTGTCCTACGAAGTGTTCTTCCCCGACCGCGGACGCTCGGGCGTGAGAGCCGGCGGACAGCTCATCGTCCTACCGACGAACACGTCCTCTTATTCGAGCGAGCAGGCTCCTTCCCAGGAGATCGCGGCTTCTCGCCTGCAGGCGATCGAGGAGGGCCGCGACCTGTTGCAGGCAGCACCGACCGGGTACTCGGCAGTCGTCGACAACCATGGCGACGTGCTCCGCCAGACACGCCTGTCGGTCTCGGCGGTGTTACGCGCCACCGTCCCGTTACGCGACGGGGCCACGCTGTACGAGCAGGCCGGCGATGTGCCGACGGTCTCATTGGCGCTTTGCGCGGTATTGGCAGGCTGGGTGCTCGCCCTCGTGGAGCGCCGGCGTGGAAAACGAGAAGGCCTCAGGAAAGCCGGTCCCCTCGCCCGATGAGGCGAGGCAAGCTCGCCTCTCGCCGGAACAGGGACCAGGTCAGAGAATGTCAGCGACCGGGTCGACGATCTCGCCGGCTGCCAGCGTGGGGAGCTCGGGCTCGATCGCGCCGGCATCGCCGTCGGCCGGAACGGGGGTCTCAGCCGTCAGGTCGCCGGGCTGGGGTTGCTCACGAACCTGGGTCCTGGCTCCGAACAGGTAACGGTTGAAGATGAAGTACCGCGCCGTCCAGATACAGGCGTAAGTGAGCAAGTTGGCGCTGTTGACTATCAACGCACGAGCGAGCGATCCGCTCGCGATCCGGTCCGCGTTGTGCGCGGCGACGCCAACCGCAGCTGTCGACAGCACCATTGCCGTGAAGGAGATCGTCCAGAACGGCACGACCTCTCGCCAGACCTTCGAACGGCCCGTCTTGCCCCAGGTCCACGTGCGGTTGAGGTAGTACGCCGGGACTGAGGCGACGGCCGTGGCGATGACGTTGCACTCCATCGCCGATCCGACCTTCCAGATGTGGTAGGTCGAAAAGAGCACGACTTGGGAGACGATCGTCGAGACGATCGAGACCGAGGCGTACTTCCAAAGGCGCCTGAAGTGCTCCGTCCGCCGGAACGCGACAACCCGGCTCACTAACGAGGCCATGGGGAAAGTCTATCGTCTGATCCGTGACAGAGGCCTTAAGCCATCTCGTCGAGCTGCTTGACCTCGAGGTCATCGAGGTGAACGTCTTCCGCGGCAAGAACCTCGACGCGACCCGCCTGCGGGTCTTCGGAGGCCAGGTGGCCGCTCAGTCGCTCGTCGCCGCCGGTCGCACTGTTGACTCCGGCCGGGTCCATTCCCTCCATTCGTACTTCCTGCGCCCAGGGGACCCGACGGCGCCAATCCTCTACGAGGTCGACCGGATCCGCGACGGTCGGTCGTTCACGACCCGGCGTGTGGTTGCGATCCAGCACGGCCGGGCCATCTTCAATCTCCAGTGCTCGTTCCACATCGAGGAAGGCCCGGGTCTCGTCCACCAGGCGGAGATGCCCCAGGTGCCCCGGGCAGACGACCTGCCGACAGTTCGCGAGCGACTTGAGCCCTATCTCGAGCAGTTGCCGGACTGGTTCGCGCTGGACCGGCCACGGCCGATCGATCAGCGCTACATCGGCGACCTCCCGTGGTTGCCGATGGCAAGTCACGAGACCCGGCAGCGGTTGTGGGTGCGCGCGGACGGGGAATTGGCCGACGACCCACTTCTCCACGCTGCCGTGGTCGCCTACGCCTCGGACATGTCGATCATCGACTCGGTCCTCAAACCGCACGAGGTCCGATGGAAGAACGGGGCAACCATGGTCGTCAGCTTGGACCACTGCATGTGGTTCCACCGCCCGTTCCGGGCCGACCACTGGTTGCTCCTGGACCAAGATTCTCCGAGCGCCTACGGAGCACGAGGGCTCGCAAGAGGGCTGATCTTCGACGAGGAGGGTCACCTGGTCGTCAGCCTCGTACAAGAAGGTCTTGTCCGCGTGAGACCACAGGGCCTGTCGCCAGAGAACCCTGGCCGAGGCGCTACGTGACAGTGAGCTTTGCGATCGGCTTCGGGATCTTCCTGGTGTTGATGGCCGTGCTGGTCGTGTTCGTGCTGCGCTTTGCGATTCGAGAGGGTCGGCGGCGTCCGCCTGCTGCCCGTTCCAAGGCCGGTCCTGACCCGGAGGGCGGCCCTGGTCCTGGGCCGAGCTCGGGATCGAGCTAGACCAAGCCGCCGCGGCGACTCTCGTAGACGACCCCGACGAGGGCCGCGACGGCCAGGAACAGGCCCACCGCCAGCGTCCAGGCTCCGAACACGAACGCCAAGGCCACGAATGTGGCGCCGAGACCGAGGACGAACGGCCAGACGCTGCTTCCGGGAAAGGCTCCGACCGCGCCTGCCCCGTCCTCGAGGGAGGCATCAGGATTGTCCGACGGCCTCGGGGACATCCGCCGCGACCACCAGAAGTAATAGAGGCCCGGCACACTGCCGAGCAGGAAAGTCCCGAGCAGCATGACGCTGCCGGCATCCTCATGGCTCCAAAGCCAATAGACGGCACCGACAAGTCCGAAGAAGAAGCCGACGAAGAGAAGGACAAAGGACTCGACCCTCATCGGTCGGGATCCCACGCCTCGGGGGTGTCGGGGCCGTCGAGTCGGACGTCCTCGAGCAGCACCGTGCCAGCGCCGGCCGATGCCACCAAACCCACGGGCCTCGGCTTCGCGTGCTCGAGTATCCGGTCCTCGGGGTGGTTGTAGTCCCAGACCGGGCGCTGGGACCTGATAGGCGGGATCCTCAAGAAATTGTGGTGAGGCGGAGGTGAGGTCGTCGCCCACTCCAGGCTTGACGCGTCCCAGGGGTTGTCACCAGCAGGGATCGGCTTCCACCACGACACGAACGCGTTGACAACGAAGAGCAACACCGCCAAGAACAGCAGAACAGCACCTGCGCTGGAGATCCGGTTGAGGGTCGTGAACCCGTCGCTCGCCGCGTACTCCGCGATGCGTCTCGGCATTCCTTTGAGCCCGAGCAGGTACTGCGGATCGAACGTGACGTTCGTGCCGATGAACATCAGCCAGAACGTCGCCTTACCGAGCCCTTCTCGGAGCATCCGGCCGGTCATCTTCGGGTACCAATAGAAGAAGCCGGCAAACGCGGCCATGACCAGCGCCATGACCACGCTGTGGAAGTGAGCCACCACGAAGTACGTATCGTGGGTGGCGAAGTCGATCGGTGGAGAGGCCAGCAAGATGCCGCTCACTCCACCGATCAAGAAGGTCACGAGGAAGCCGATGGCGAACAGCATGGGAGTGTCGAACTTCACCGAACCTCGCCACATCGTGCCGATCCAGTTGAAGAACTTGATCCCGGTCGGCACGGCGATCAAGTACGACATCAAGCTGAAGAAGGGAAGGAGCACCACACCGGTCGTGAACATGTGGTGCGCCCAGACGCTGGTCGACAGGGCTGCGATCGAGATCGTCGCGAACACCATGCCGCGGTAGCCGAAGATCGGTTTGCGGGAGAACACTGCTATCACGTCGGTCACGATCCCGAAGAACGGCAGAGCGAGGATGTAGACCTCGGGGTGACCGAAGAACCAGAAGAGGTCCTGCCAGAGAACCGGGACCCCGCCACCGGAGACCTCGAAGATGTGCGCACCGAGGTGCCGGTCGCACCAGAGCAGCACGAGCGCGCTCGTGAACACCGGGAAGGCGATCAGGATCAGGATGCCGGTCACGAGCATGTTCCAGGTGAAGATCGGCATCCTGAACATCGTCATCCCCGGGGCCCGCAGGTAATAGATCGTGGTGACCAGGTTGACCCCGGTGAAGATGGCCGAGAACCCGGTGAGAATGAGGGCCACGATCCAGAGATCCGGCCCCGCGCCCGGGGTGTTGATCGAATTGGAAAGCGGCGCGTAGGCCACCCAGCCGAAGTCGGCTGCTGATCCGGTGGTCAGAAAGCCCATCATCATCAGCGAGCCGCCGCCCAGGTACAGCCAGTACGACAGGGCGTTGAGCCTCGGGAACGCCATGTCCGGTGCACCGATCTGCAACGGGACGATGTAGTTCGCGAGCCCGCCGAACGAGACAGGCCCGACGAACAGATAGATCATCAAGCTGCCGTGCATGGTGAACATCTCGTTGTAGGTGTGCTGCGACAACAACGTGCTGTCCGGGCTGGCAAGCTGCGCTCGGATCAGCAGCGCCATGGCACCGGCCATGAGGAAGAAGATGAGCGCAGTGACCGTGTAGTTCTTGCCGATCACCTTGTGATCGGTCGAGGTGATCCATTTGAGGAACCCCGACGGGCCGGCCTCGTGTTCGTGCGCCGGGCTCCCGTCGAAGACCGCCGGCCGCTCGGCGAGAAGGGTCATGCTGCCACTCCCGAGGCGGACTGGGCGCTCAGCCAGGCCTGGAAGGCACCTGGCTTGACGACGCGTACGCTGAAGAGCATCTCGGCGTGATAAAGGCCGCAGTACTGCGCGCAATGGCCGGCGAAGACGCCTGTGCGAACCGGAGTGAAGTCGAAGTTGTTCGTGACGCCGGGCAGGGCATAGCGGCTGAAGTTGAACGCCGGAACGTAGAAGCCGTGCACCACGTCAGCCGACTCGAGCACGATCTGTGTGGTCTCGCCGAGAGGCAGTACGAACTGGGGGTACTCCGGCGAAGTCGGGTTGCCTGCGAGCACGGGAGGCCTGGTCTGCGAGGTCTCCACCAACGCGACCTGCTTGCCCGCCGAGTTGAGGTAACTGAAGCTCCAACCCCACTGGAAGCCCGTGACCTTGATCGTGACTGCCGGATGAGCAGCGAGGGCGTCGATCTTGTTCTCGGTCTTGACCGTGTAGAAGAAGATGACGCCGACGATGATGAGCGGCACGGCCGTGTAGATGATCTCGACAGGCAAGTTGCTGTGGAATTGCCTGGGCATCTTGTCGGGGTCACGGCGGCGGTAGGCGATCACAGCCCAGAGGATCAAACCCCAAACGATCACGGCGACGACCAGACCTGCGATCGTCATCCCCGACCACAACTGGAACTCAGCCCGGCCCTGGGTCGTGGCGCCGCGGAAGGCTCCAAAGGTAGGCAGGGTGCAGCCACCGAGGCCGAGCGCGAGCATGCTGAGCAGCAAAAAGCGCGCGATGCCCCTTAGTTTGGCGACCCCCGGAATCCCCACTGGCCGAAGACTCTAGCCAGAATAATTTCGGCGCCAATCAAGCATCCGTACTGACTCTGCTGTCGTGCGGTCCGAACCCGGCTGCGGTGCGACCCAGCCCCGGACCTGCGTCCTCTCCGGTCGAGGGTCTGCCAGCCGGTCCGGCGTCCCAGCGGGGCGGCTGTCCGAAGCCCGTGTCCGCTGTCAGCTAGACGGCGCGGACGACCCGGGAGGCATGTGAACAGGCTGAGACGAGTTCCGTGTCGCCTTCGTCTCGCGAGCGGCACGCGCTAAGCGGCGGGCTTGACCCGTGGCCCGACCCAGGCTGCGCACCGCAACCCTCGGAGCATCGGAGCCGCGGGCCTTGGCGACCACCGTTCCTACGACGCGGCCTGCCGTCGCAGCGACCGCCGAGACCGCGCCGGAGCTACCGGAGGAGCTCGGAGCGTTCGCAGCACCCGCTGGCGCCGGGTGTCGGCTGGCGCGCGGGCGCGGGACGATCTCGGTCGTGAGCGACATGCGAACCAGCAGTACCGCTATGGCCTCGCTGAGGACGATCGCGATTATCTGCAGGTCGTGCAGGTACAACAGCGGCGAGACAGCGAACCCGGCGGCGAGAACAAGGTCGAGGTAGACGTGTAGCCGCCTCGGAATGATCCTCAGGGCTGCGAGCGGCCCCTTGCTCACAAAGGTGAACGCGCCGACAACAGCACCGGCGACTGCCAGGACGACTGCCGGGCGACCACCCAGGTGCACCCCTACAACGACCAGAGCAGCGGCGAGGGCATACTCGGCAAGCTGGTGCCCACCAAAAGGGACCTGCCGACGCGACGACCCGACCGACGCCATCGCTCAGGGATGAGCCCAGGTGTGGCTCAGTTGGATTGAACCGGACCGGACGTCTTGTCGTCGCCCTTCGAGATGGACGGGTCACCCTTGTCTTTGTCCGGGTCACCCTCTTCCATGCCCTTCTTGAACTCGTGGGACGCACTGCCGAGCCCGCGAGCGAGCTTAGGAAGCCGTGTCCCTCCAAAGAGGAGCACGACGACGACGACTGCAATCACGATCAAGCTGTCGGGACCAATGAGATCGGCAAGCATCCCGGTGATCACCTGCCTTCCTTTCCGAGGACTGCAATCAGGTTAGACGTATCAGGGCGGCTCCGTGCAGGCGGGGTCCCCGATCCTGTACGTAACTGGTCGGCGAAACAGATCAGTGGTCGGCGGATCGGGCATGGGTGGATGCTGCGACCTGGCCTTCGAACGCGCGCCCCCGGCTCGCGACGCTACGCGTCCGGTCCGGGATCCGGCGAGGACCGCGAGAGCCGCGACGGTAGGCCGGCGAGCACGAGAAGGGCGCCGGCGAGGGCGACGGTTCCACCGACGGCCAGCGCCACCTTGTTGCCGCTCATGAACGCGGCGCGCGCGGCGCGCTCCAGCAGGGCGCCTGTCGCGCCACCGGCGCGGTCTGCCACCGCAAGGGCGCCGCCAAGAGATCCGAGGATGGTTTGCATGGCAGCGGTCGGCACGTGCCGACCGGCGAGCGCCGATGTCATGCGGTCCTGGTACCGGGTTGACAACACGCTTCCGAACACGGCGACGCCGAGTGCGCCACCGACCTGCAGGGCCACGGCATTGGAGGCTGACCCGATCCCGGAGTCTCCCTGGGGAACCGAGCCCACCACCGAGTTCGTCGCCGTCGGCAGCAGGAGGCCTGCCCCGAGACCGATCAGCAGCATTCCGGGCACCACAGCCCCGTAGGTCGTGGAGGCGCTCGACACGGCGGAGACCTGCCACATTCCGCCCGCGATCGCGGCCAGGCCTGCGGCGACGGTGAATTTCATCCCGACAAAGCGAGCCAATACCGGAGACAGCGGCGCGCTCACGACGAGCACGACCGCGATCGGCAGGATACGCAGCCCGGCTTGTAGCGGTGAATATCCGAGATCGAACTGCAGAAACTGCGTCTGCACGAACAACGCCCCCAACAGACCGAAGGTCCCGAAGCTCTCGCCTGCCGCGGCTATGGAGAACCGGCGATCGGAAAAGAGCTCCAGCCTCAACATCGGGTGGCGGCTGCGGGCCTCCCAGGCGACGAAAGTGCCGAGAACGGCAAGGCTGGCCATCCCGACCCCGATCACCTCTCCCGAAGCCCAGCCTTCGGTGGGAGCCTCGATGATCGCCCAGAGCAGCAGACCCAAACCCGCGATCGAGAGCAACCCGCCTGCGTGATCGGGCTGCTCGGCTACCGGGTTCTTCGAGTCGGGCACCACCATCAGGGCCGCCACGAAGCCGACTACCGCGATCGGGACGTTCACGAGGAACACCGAGCCCCACCAGAACCTCGCGAGCAGCAAGCCCCCGGCGATCGGGCCGATTGCGATGCCGAGCCCGATGGTCCCAGCCCAGGCACCGATGGCGTGGGCCCGCTCGGTCGGGTCTCGGAAGACGTCATTGATGATCGACAACGACGCGGGGATCGTCAGTGCTGCCCCTATCCCCATGACCGCTCGCCACGCGATCAACAGGCTCACCGAGCCCGAGAAGCCGGCACCGGTCGATGCTCCGGCAAAGACGGTCAGACCGAAGAGGAAGAAGCGCTTCCGGCCGAAGCGATCGGCCAGGCTGCCACCGACGAGCAACAGGCCTGCGAAGACCATCGCGTAGGAGTCGACGATCCACTGCAGTTCGCTGGAGGAGGCATGCAGCTGCCGTACGAGGGTGGGCAGCGCCACGTTGAGGATGGTGTTGTCCACGTTGATGATCAAGGCCGAAACACAGACCACCGCCAAAGTGGCTCGATGTATGCCACGTTGTTCCCTACGCGGCACTTGGGCTGGTCGCGTCGGCGCCGTCACGAACTACGAAGAATACAGGCGGCAAGAGCTTGCAAAGCCGACGCGGAAGCGCCGGCCCACCTTATGGTGGAGGCACCGACAGCAGCGAGGTGACTCCAAGTTGACGAAGTCGACACGCACGACTGCCCCCGCTTCCCCCGTTCCTCCTGCTCCGGCCATGGAGCTTGCGAACCGAGCCCGCGCGGATCATGCAACGGCAGCCATTGACGTGCCGCAGGTGCCGCCCGTTAAGTACCGGGGCATCGACCGCTCCGAGCTCATCGAAGACTTCCGGCTCGCCTGTACCTCGCGAGCCCTGGACGACCGGGCGATCACCCTCCAACGCCAGAGTCGTGCCTACTTCGAAATCGCCGGAGCGGGCCACGAGGCGCTAGGCCTCGCGATGGCCCGGTCCCTTCGTCCTGGCTATGACTGGCTGTTCCCGTATTACAGAGACCAGGCGCTTGTCCTGGGCCTCGGGGTCACACCCCGCGACATCCTGCTCCAAGCGGTCGGCTCGTGCGAGGACACGAGCTCGGGGGGTCGCCAGATGCCGGCTCACTGGGGGAACAAGGCCCTCAACATCGTCTCGCAGTCGAGCTGCACCGGCAGCCAGTGCCTTCCCGCCGTCGGGTGCGCGGAGGCTTCCCGATACATCGTGCGGCGGAACCTTCAGGGCTGCGTCGCCCGCGGCGACGAGCTGACCTTCGTGTCGCTCGGCGAAGGAGCAACCTCGGAGGGCGAGTTCTGGGAGAGCCTCAACACAGCCTGCCTACTGCACCTCCCAGTCGTGTACCTCGTCGAGGACAACGGATGGGCCATCTCGGTGCAGGCATCCGACCAGGCGCCGGCGCCGATCTCCGAGCTCGTCCAGGGCTTTCGCGGCTTGGCGGTCCGCAAGGTCGACGGCACCGACTACTTCGCGTGCAGGTCGCTCGCTGCCTCGGTCACGGCCCGGGTGCGGGCCGGGGACGGCCCCTGCCTCATCCATGCGACGGTCACCCGGCCGTACTCGCATTCATCGCAAGACACCCAATCGAAGTACCGGTCTTTCGACGACCTCGCGGAAGAAGCGACGCGCGACCCGATCCTCCGCCTCGAACGCGAGTTGACCGAGGCGGGCGTGCTCACCGGCGCTGAGCCAGCCGAGATCCGTGAGAGCGTTCGCGCTCTGGTTGCCTCAATCGGGCGCGAGGTTCTCGAGGCGCGCAGACCGGACCCGGCGACGGTCACCGACCACGTGCTGGCGCTGCCCGCGGTCCCTGAGCCAACGCTGTCGTCGAGCCCGAGCTCGCCGACGGAACGCCAAGGAGACGACCCCAGGCTTGTCGGCATGGGCGAGGCGATACGACTGGTCCTCTTCGAGCAGATGCGCGCAGACGAGCGCATCCGGGTGTTCGGGCAGGACGTCGCCGACGCCAGCGAGGACATCATCGCCCTCGTGGAAGGAAAGGGCGGAGTCTTCGGCACCACCCACGGGCTCCAACGGGAGTTCGGGACCGCACGGTGCTACAACGCGCCACTTGCCGAAGCCAACATCATCGGCCGCGGGGTCGGCCAGGCAATACGCGGACTCCGACCGTGTGCAGAGATTCAGTTCTTCGACTACATCTGGCCCGCTATGCAGCAGATCCAAGCTGAGGCGGCGACCATGAGGTGGCGCTCCGAGGGGCGGTTCACCGTCCCGTTGGTCATCAGGGTTGCGATCGGCGGCTACCTGACCGGCGGTGCCATCTGGCACTCGCAGTCAGGTGAATCGATCTTCACCCACATCCCCGGTCTCGTCGTGGTCATGCCGTCCCGCTCGAGCGATGCCGCAGGACTGCTCCGAACCGCGTTCCGGTGCGAGGACCCCGTGATGTTCCTCGAGCACAAGCACCTGCTCCGCCAGAAGTACGCGAAGGACGCCCTCACGCCCGCCGATTACCTGATCCCCATCGGCAAGGCGGCGACGGTCCGTCAGGGCGACGACCTGACCATCGTGACGTGGGGTGCCACAGTGCAAAAGTCACTGGAGGCGGCAGAGCAACTCGCCAAGGACGCCGCTAGCGTCGAGGTCATCGACCTTCGCTCCCTGATGCCCTGGGACAAGGAGACAGTCTCGTCATCGGTAGCCCGAACCTCTCGCCTCCTCGTGGTGCACGAGGACGTGCTAACCAGCGGCTTCGGAGCGGAAGTGGCGGCTTGGGCAGGAGAGGCTTGTTTCGGTGACCTCGACGCGCCGATCTCGAGAGTCGGCGCGACCGACACTTTCGTCGCCTACGAGCCCACGCTGGAGCGGGTGATCCTCCCGCAGACTCAAGGCATCGTGGCTGCGGCCAGAGCGCTCCTCAGCTATTGAGCTTGCGGCGGCCGACGGACGCTCCGAGAGAAGATAGGGGGTGATGCGCGTCGAGGGTGGCTGCGAGGGCGAGGGGGGTGAGAGCGCACGACCCCGGGCCAGGGCCGGTATAAGCGGAGCGCACGAGACTCCGGCGACGGCCGCTGAGAACTGTCATCGCGTCTCGCTTCTCCACTGGTCCCGACCGTACGCGACGAGGGTGAACTGACGACGAATTCCAAGTGTCCAGAAGGTCGCGTGAGCATGAAAGCTTCACGAGATCCGGCCGCCGGACGAGATCGTGCCTCCGAGGGGCAGCCTCGAGCGGGTACCGTGACCCGCATGGTTCAATTCGCGCTTCCCGACGATCACCTGGCGGGCGACGCTGAGGAACAGAGCCATTCGAACCACGCTCAGGCGCTCGAAGACGCAGCTTTGTCAACCGGCCGTTCTCCGGGTGAGCCTCCGCAAAGGCCTGACCGGAGCCTGAGTGCGGTGCGGCGCGAGGCTCACGAGCCGATTGACCTCGCGCTCATCGACCGTCACGTGATCCAGCTCTTTGCTCTTGTGGAGAACGCCGTCGCCGGGGCGACACACGCACTGGTCAGCGCCGACCGCGAGGCTGCCCGCATCCTCGTCGCCGCAGACGCAGACATCGATGCCCTCTACCAGGAGCTCGAAGCCTCCGTCCAGTCGCGGCTGCTCGATCGCCCCTCGAACCCAGCTGAAACTCAATACCTGTTGGCGGTGCTCGGAATGCTCCCGGAGCTGGAGCGAAGCGGTGACCTGGCCGAGCACGTCGCCCGGCGCGCCACACGCAATCTTCCTGCCGAGATGCCCGCCCGGCTACGGGGCTACGTCCAACGCATGGGAGAAGTCGCTTGTGCGATGTGGCGCATCGCGGCGGACGGCTATGGGGGCGACGCGCGGAGCACGACCGAACGCCTCGTGGCCCTGGACGACGAGATGGACGACCTCCATGTGACGTTCATCGCGGAGCTCGTCGCCGCGGACACACCCGTCGTCGTGGCGATCGAACTGGCTCTGGTGGGTCGCTTCTACGAGCGCCTGGGCGACCACGCGGTCAACCTGGCGCGGCGTGTCCCGAGCCGGCTACGGCCGATCGAGCCCTGAGGGGGCACGGGCACCTGAGGGCGATGTGCCCGCGGCCGCACGTGGCACCAAGTCACCGAGCTGAGCTGCTCGCGGCCCGACTCGCCAACTCGCGGTCGTCGAAGAACGGTCGCAGGGCGACTCGCGCGGGTGGGAGGCTCCCGTAGACGAGGACGGCCTCGCCGGGAGGCAGCTGACGGAGCCAGCCCGGAGGCGCGAGCGCACGCACCGTGACGGCCTCGGTGCGGCTGTGCCGGCCATCGTCGCCAACGGTCCAGGAATGCTCTGCTCTCTCTTCGTCGCCGAGCAACCCACTCACGTGCTGCAAGGTAACGGGATCGGCGATCCCCGAGCACACGAGCTTGGCGCGGTGATTGTTCACAACCGTCGCCCAGCGGCTGCCGTAGCGCGACTCGACCTGCGCGAGGTCCTGCCAGACCGTGACCAGCTGGACCCCATGGCCGGCAGCCGTCGCCACGACGCGGTCCAAGTCGGCGAGAGGAGCAACGCTTGCCGCCTCGTCGAGCACGACCAAGAGCGGCGGATCGAGTGGTCGACCCGTCCATGCCGCCCGCTCGAACGCCGCGTCCAGGACCTCGCGCACGATGGCTGTGAAGACAGGGGCCAGCCGCTCCTGGTCTCTTGCAGGCGCGCAGCAGAACAGGGAGCCGGCAGAGCCACCGACGAGGGCGGCAGGGTCGATCTCACAATTCTCAGCCGATGCCGCCACAGCAGGGTCGGCGAAGGCGGCAACGACCGTCTCGGCAGTCGCGTAGACCGAGGCACGTTGGCGCTCTTCGCGTCCGAGGCTGGTGCGGGCCGCCCGCAGCGCCTCGGGCACGCCGGCGAGCTCCAGCGCCAGGAGAACCTCGGTCGTTTCCTCCTCGTCCAGCCAGCGAACCACCTCGGCCATCGTCGCGCCGGCCGTCGCGGCAGCGAAGAGCAGCGGGGCCAGGAGCTTCTCCGCGTTCGCATACCAGAAACCCGCATCCTCCATCCCCCCGTCCCCCGCTCTCGCGACCGAGCACAGAGCCGAAGCGATGCGCCTCGCGCCCGGCCATGTCATCGCCCTTGCGAGGGGAGACCACCCAGATGCCCGCGAGCCTTCGGCCATGAGTCCCACCGAGCCAGTCGGGTCGTAGTACTGGACCTCGCCGAGCGACTTGCGCCACTCGAGCGTCGCGTGCAGCAGGTCAGCCTTCACACTCGTGGCCAGTATCGGGCCAGACCATTCGAGGATCGCCGGGATCGCGAGCCCGGACGTCTTCCCGGACTGCGTCGGGCCTACGACCATGACCGAATGCCGAGGCTCAGCCGCGAGCAGGCGGCCGGCGTGGGTCCCGAGCACGATCCGATCGCCCGACGCATTGGTCACGCGCAGCGGTCGCAGGTCGCGCGCGTGCGCCCAGCCCCGCGCCTTGGACGCCGACCTCGACGCTGCCCCGCGGTCCAGAAGCACCGGGACGCGGAACCGGCGTGCTCCGGCCGATCGCGACGACGTGCCTCCCGAGCCCGGCCGCCAACCCAGGGCGCCTCGTGCCCGCCGGGCGTCGGATCGGTGCCATGCCAACCACGAGATCGTCACGCCAGCGAGAACTGCGAGAACGACAAGCCAAGCGACGGTGGCCCCAGATCCGGGAAGACTTCTCCGGACGAGCGGCGGCCAAGCCTCGAGGGGCATGTTCGGATGAGAGATCAACCGCACCAGAAGCACGGGCGCCTGGACCATGGGAACCTCTTGCCATCGACCGGTGGTCATGAGCGTCAGGAGACCTCCCGCGAGCCAGATGAGCCAGGACACGCCCAGGCAGCCGGCCGCTACGACGAGAGCCATTCGATCCCGGTCGTGGGTCCCGGACGGTGAGCGCGCCGTCAAGGCCGGCCTCGGTCGATCAACCTCGCGTCGGTGTCCACCACGGCGCGCTCGTCGGGACCGAGGAGATGCTCGACGAGGTAGCGGCGTCTTCCGACCATCCACAACGCCACGCCCCTGCGCAGACGCGGAAGGACCTCGAGCTCCTCGCGTGAGCACCCGAGCAGGTCGGCCAGCGCCGGCAGCTCGGAGGCCGGCTGCGCGTAGCACACCACCGTCTCGGAGTCCGCGAGCAGGCCTTCGGCGAGACGGCTCTGCTCACTGCCTGCCGGGCCGCTCGCTTTGAGGTCCGACGCCCTGTGGCAGACGGCCACGTTCGCGAGCCCGTTCGAACGTGCCAGCTTCCACGATGACCGGAGGTAGCGTGCCACTGCCAGCTCGGTGAGGACGGCCCAAGCCTCGTCGACCACCAGGATCGTGTGAGCCTCACTGCGTGCCGTCATGGCTTGCAGCCACGCCGAGGCACACACCATGAGCGCGCCGATCGCTTCGGAGTGGTAGACGGCGGAGAGATCGACGACGAGCACGCCGGATCCGGGGTCGATGCCTGGTGTAGTCGGTCCGTCGAACATTCCGGCGAGATCGCCCTCGACGAGTCGACGCAGCTCGAGACCGACATCCCTTCCGTCCAGCTCGAGGCCGGCCTTCGTCGTCCCCACCACCCTTGCCGATTCGGCCAGAGGCCGGAGAAGTGACCGGACGACATCCGGCAGGGTCGGAGGACCGCTGCCGCGCTCCAGGTGCGCCCGGGTCGCCGCACCAAGAGCAAGCTCGAGCGCAGCATGTTCGCGAGGAGAGAGCGGACGCCGCAGGCATGCGGTGGCGAGCGTCCCGAGCAACACGAGGCGGTGCCTTGCCACGGCCATGCCCGGTGGCGCCGAGGGACCCTCCAGCGGGTTGACGCGGACGGCTCCGCCAGGTGCCAAGGTGAGCGGGCTCGAGCCGAGCGCCCGGGCGAGTGCTCCGTACTCGCCCTTCGGATCGAGCACCGCAACTTGTCGCCCAAAGGCCGCCTGCCGAAGCAGGTAGGTCTTCACGAGAGCGCTCTTCCCCCGTCCGATCTGGCCGAGCACCGTGACATTCGGATTGGTCACAGTGCCCGCCGCGTACAGCTCGAACGGGTCGTGGGCGAAGGGGCCGCCCACAAGGTCCTGGCCGATGAGCACCCGGCTCGTGGGGAGCGGAGGCGACGCGGCAAACGGGTAGGCAGCGCCGAGCTGGGCCGTCGTTGACTCATGAGCCGGCAGCCTCATGCGCACCCCCGACCCGTCGGCAAGATGCACGTGTAGCCGTCCTCTTGTGCGCCGTACATGCGGTGCAGCTCAAGCTGAGCCTGGAGCGCGGCCTGCTCGAGGTGGCCGCACGCGCCGGCGAGCGCCACCTCGTCGTCCGCTGTCACGGCCAGATAGCCTGTGAAACGGAAGGCAGCGTGACCCTCGGCCAGCTCGATCTCTCTGCGCGTGGTTGCCTCGTGCTCGTGGCGCGTGCGAGCGGTGACCGCAAATCCGTGCCGCCGCCGAAGCTCGGCATCGGCCGCGCCCGACGTACGATCGTGCTCGGCTCGCCGGACCGCCCGAAGCGGTCCCACTGGCGCCATCGTCACGGCGATCGTCCGCCTCAGGCCACCCTCGAGCATGAGCGGCAACAAAAAGCCGCTCCCCACGCCGGAGCGTGGCCATTCAGCTATCCAGTAGACAGCGTGCCAAGTAGCGTCCGTACGGACGCTCGACCAGCTCTCCTCCACCCCGAGGGGCCAAGGCCAGCCGTCCGCGACACCTCTGGGTGCGCCGGTCACCGCGAACGAGCTCCGGATCGTGGCCGCGAGGGCCGAAGGCGACAGGACGCCGTCGACCTCGAGGCCCGCGGCGAGACACCGCCGCTCGAGCGCCTCGAGCTCGTCGACGATCCGGTCGGCCGCGTCATGACCCCGTCGGCGCGTAGCTCCGGCGCCGGCGCGGACCGACAAGGAGACCAGCACCTCGTGCCTCCACAACAACGGCGCGGTTTGTTCGAGCAACGACCGGTAGCTGCCCGTGGCGACTCCACGATCGGTGACTTCGTCCGGTGCCTCGCGGTCGAAGCCACCGGGCAGGCAACGTGCCATCCACTGCAATCGATGAAGGGCTCCGCCTTCGCGTGCCGAGCCGGCCAGCACGCCGGACCAGGCCGCGATGCGGCGAGCCCGGTCTGCTTCATCTCCGAGCGCAAATCCGGACCCCCCGACCCTCACAGTTGCAGTCCACGTGCCCGCCAGGCTGTCGACGACGACACCGATCCTCCTGCCTGCAACGTCGATGGGAATCTCGTTGATCTCGAGAGTGGACAGCGCGCTACGCCCCCGGCGCGAAACACCCGCCTGACGCGCGAGGTGCGAGGCCACGACTGGCGTCCACTGCTCGGCACTCCTGCCGGCAAGTGGCCAAGTGGCGAATGCCACGGAAACGGCGACCAAGACGAAGGCGAGCAGGGCCCCGGCGGCTCCTCCGACAGAGCGCAGCAACACCACTCCGGCTGCGAGACCGGTTCCGACAGCCGCCAGTTGGCCACCACGCCATCCCGCGACGAGGCCACGACGGCTGCGCGGCCCGAGCTGGTAACGGGGGCTCTCCTCAGCCATGCTGCTGATCTCGTTGGGAAAGCAGCAGCGTCCAACGGGCAACTTCTGCCCTGTGGCTGCCGTCGCTCGCCCCATCGCCGGGATGGGTGGGACGGACTGAGGCCGAGGCGTCGGCGGCGCCCGAACCGGCGGAACCGCCCGAACCGGCGAAGCTGGCCGAGGCAGGAGAATCGCCGGAACCGACCAAGCCCGAGGTACCGGTCGGGCCTGAACCTTCGGGGCCTGAACCTTCGGGGACCGAACCTTCGGGGAACCCTCCCCTTGTAGTCGGCCGGTCTGCGGTGAATCCCCCCGCGCCGAGGTGGTCGACGGTCCGCAGGCTGGAACCTCCTGCACCCGGGCTGCCCGCGCTCTTGGAGCTGAGTGCTGCAATGCCGGCGAGGCCCCCGGCTCCGCCGATCTCCAGACCGGCGATCTCGGTACCCAGGCGTTGCCCGGCGCGGACGGGCCGCTGGCCGAGGCCCTCCAGGTGCGCGACCGCGCCCGCCTCTACAGCCGGGATGAGCTTCAGGAGAGCAAATGGCGCGAAGGCCGCGACAGCAAGCAGGGCCACGCCCTCGACGACGCCCGCGACGCCGCTGGAGCTTCCCAACAACCCAGCGGCAAGCGCCAGCACTGACGCGATGACGAGCTTCGAAAGGACAAGAGCGGCAAGAGTCTCGCCGAGCCTGCGCGCCCAGTGCGACGTCGCCGGCCACGCAAGTCCCACCAGCGCGAGGGGCAGAAACAGTGAGGCGGCCGCGATGGCGGCCGATCGGACGGCGAGCTCGAGCCAGAGCACGAAAGCGACCATCGCCGCGGTGAGCACGACGAGAAATGCCCCGAAAGCCGCCAGCCCGGGTCCTCCCGTCTGCTCGAGCCCCGCGACCAGTCCCAGCAACAACCGATGGGTCGGGTCGCCGGCAGCACTAAGAACCATCGCGCTCGCCTGGTCGGTCGCCGCCAACCCGAGAGCGACGAACTGTACGCTCACACCCGTGAACAACAACGCGAGCGGCAACCGCACAAGCGCGCTGCGAAGCAGCCCGCCCGGCTCCTGACGGATGATCGCCTGAATCGCGCCGACGGCCAAGAGAGGCAGGGCGACGCCTGCGCTGAGCACGGCCATGACGTCGAGCTCCGAGCGAAACGCGCCCCCGCTGAGCACAGGCTCGGTGCTCGCCGACAACACATTGCCGAGAACACCGACGAGCGAGGCAGCTCCACTCGCGACCCAGACCAACAGATCGTGGAAGAACCCGCCAAGAAGCGCCTTGGTGAGCGAGCCCACAAGTCCCGTGCTCCCGACACCTGTGAAGATGCCTCCGATCGTGTGAGACAGTGCCCCGACTGTGCCCTCGATCGATCGGAGGATCCCGGCGAGCCCGCCGCTGCCACCGCTGGCGCCGCTCGCGCCCCGGGCGCTCAGAATCACAGCGAGACCGCGGGCGTGGCCCAGCAACACCACAGGGTGAGAACGGTCAGTGGATCCCATGACCCGTCTGGAACAAGAAATTCACGAGTGTCGGTGCAGCCCCGATGAGCAGGGCGGCGACACCGGAGGCAAGCACTGCCTTGCGGCCGGTGTTCGCGTATTGGTAGTTGTTCGTGTGGCTTCCGAGCGCCCACGCCGCAGCGCCGAGCACGAGCCCGACGAGCGACGCGACGAGCGCCCACCAACCGAGGCCGTTGGTGAGCTGCTGGATCGTGGACTGGCCCGGCAGCGCCGAAGAGCTCGGGTTCATCGAGACGATGCCGGCAAGCAGGGGAACGAGCGGCGAGACGGTCATCGGCCTACCTTTCCGAACGGCGGAGTGTTCATGGCCGAGCGATCGGCGAGTATTGCGGCGTCGGCTGGGCTATGCGGCTTTGTTGAGACTGGTCGCACCTACTACCGCCTGACCTACCGCAGGAGCGCGAAGGAGGCAATGAGGGCGCGAGCGCGGTTGCGCTTTCAGCTCGCCAGCCTGCAATGCTGGGGGAAGTGGGCAAGGTCCTTCACGTGACGGTTCTCGAGCTCGTCGTCACCGTCGTCGTGGTGATCGTTCTCATCACGGCGACAGCGCTGGTCACCTCCCGCCGGGGTCGCACCGGCCTGCGGCAGCGATTGCAGGCGCTTGCATCCCGGCTCGGCGCGGACGCGCCTCAAAAGGATGCGCACGACTTCGAGGAGGTGCTCATCCAGTTGGAACGCGCAACCGACCGCGCGACCGAAGCCGTGGCAGAGGCGAGCTCGGAGGCCATCCGACTCCGCCGGGCGCTCGATACCCTTCCCCAGGCGGTGCTCGTCACCGACGAGCGCGGCGAGACCGTGTTCCGCAACAGCAAAGCCGTCGCGCTCATCGGCAGCCGCCACGGGGACGCGCTCGCGGCCCAGGCCGTCGAAGAGCTCCTCGCCGCAACCGCGCCCGGCGCTCACGAGGAACGGGTGCTCGAGCTGTACGGACCGCCCCGGCGCACGCTCGTGGTCCGCGCGGAGAGCATCGACAATGGCCAACGCGCCCTCGGGGTGATCGCCGTCATCGAAGACGTGTCCGAACGTCGCCGCCTCGAGGATGTCCGGCGTGACTTCGTGGCGAATGTCAGCCACGAGCTGAAGACGCCCATGGGCGCCGTCGGGCTCCTAGCCGAGACCCTGCTCTCCGAGAACGAGCCGCAGGTGGCCCAGCGCCTCGCACACCGGATCTACAACGAGGCCTTTCGAATCAGCAGGGTCATCGACGACCTGCTCGATCTCTCGCGGATCGAGAACGAGGAGTCACCTCCACGCGAGCCTGTGCTGATCAATCTCGTGATGGCCGAAGCGGCCGAACGCGTCCGAGAGGCGGCGAGCCAGCTGCAGATCGAAGTCACCCTCGAAGAGCCGAGCCCACCAGTGGTCGTGCTCGGGGACCGGCGCCAGCTGACCTCTGCCGTCTACAACCTGCTCGAGAACGCGGTGAAATTCTCGCCGCAAAAGAGCAGGGTCAGCTGCATCGGCCGAGCGGAAGAAGAGGAGGTCGTGGTGGTCGTCGAAGACCACGGCATCGGCATTCCGTCGCGCGACCTCGAGCGGATCTTCGAACGCTTCTACCGTGTTGACGCGGGCCGTAGCCGCTCGACAGGCGGAACGGGCCTCGGCCTCGCTATCGTTTGGCACGTGGCCGCTAACCATCGAGGCAGCGTCCAGGTCGAGTCTCGGGAGGGAGAAGGGTCGACCTTCACATTGAGACTTCCCCGCCAACCAAGGACGGACGTGTGACCACCCGACAGCGCCGCCGTACCTCAAGGCTCTCCACCGAGCGGGAACGCCTCGAGATGGAATGGTCCACACGAGGCGTGTCACGTCCTGGCAACCAGCCTCCGGTCCACCTTCCCGCGAGCCATTCACTCGACACGAGCAGCTCCGGAGACGATGACCGCGGCGCTCCTCCCGCGCGGGTCCTCGTCGTCGAGGACGAAGAGTCCTTCGTGGACGCACTGACGGTGAACCTCGAGAGGGAAGGTTTCTTCGTCACTGTCGCGCGCGACGGTGTCGAAGCACTCGAGCGGTTCGCAGCCGACCAGCCCGACCTCGTACTGCTCGACCTGATGCTCCCCCGCTTGTCGGGCATCGACGTTTGCCGGGCGATCCGGGCCAATTCAACGGTACCCATCATCATGGTGACCGCTAAGGCGACCGAGCTCGACACCGTCGTCGGCCTCGAGGTCGGTGCCGACGATTACGTCGCCAAGCCCTACCGCGTCCACGAGCTCGTCTCGCGTATGCGGGCCGTTCTCCGCCGGGCCCCGGGTACCCACGCAGGCACGAACCGAGGGTCGAACCCGTCGGTCACTCCGCCTGCGGCCGCGCCGCCGTACTTCGGGGGCGCCGAGAGAGGTGCGACCGAGAGCGTCGAGCATGCTGGGTCTATGAGGTACTGGCCCGGAGACGTGACGGAACGAGACAGTGAGAGGGCACCTTCGGCCGCGGCCCTTCGACCGGACGAGATCCTGCAAGTTGGCAATGTCGTCCTGGACCTCGGGCGTCACGAATGCATCGTGCGCGGTGAGGAGATCAAGCTCCCGTTGAAGGAATTCGAGCTCCTCGAGATGCTGCTCAGCAACCCGGGGCGCGTCGTGACGCGCGACACCTTGATCGACCGGGTCTGGGGAATGGACTACGTGGGGGACACCAAGACGCTCGACGTGCACATAAAGCGGCTGAGGTCGCGGATCGAGCAAGATCCCTCCAGGCCGGTTCTCATCACGACCATTCGCGGTCTCGGCTACAGGTTCGAGTCCCCGCGGCGCTGATCCTGCTCCAGCGACCAGCTGTCCGGCGCTCGCGCTCCAACTGCGAAACCCGCCCGGACCCCAGATAGCCTCTCGGCGATGCCTGCCGTGGAGGTCGATCGCCTGGTAGTTCGCTACGGGAGCCTCGTCGCGGTCGACGAGATCACCTTCGACGCGGATTTCGGCGAGGTCGTCGCTCTCCTGGGCCCCAACGGAGCCGGAAAGACCACGACGGTAGAGACGCTCGAGGGCTTCCGGCGAGCCGATTCCGGCCGCGTACGCCTTCTCGGCCTCGACCCCTGGTCGGATCACACCAAGCTCACGGCTCGAGTCGGCGTCCTGCTCCAACGCGGCGGCATCTACCCGATCATGAGCGCCGAGCGGGCGGTCCGGCTCTTCGCCGCCTATTACGAGGACCCCCGCGATCCTGACGAGCTCATCGATCTGGTCGGACTGGGATCCGTTGCGCGAACGCCGTACAAGCGCCTGTCGGGCGGAGAACAGCAGCGGCTCGCGCTGGCGCTGGCACTCATCGGGAAGCCCCGCGTGGCCTTCTTGGACGAGCCGACCGCAGGAGTGGATCCGGCGGGCCGTATAGCGGTGCGCGACGTCGTCGTCGCCTTGCGGACCAGCGGCGTGTGCGTGATCCTCACGAGTCACGAGCTCGACGAGGTGCAGCGGCTCGCCGACCGGGTAGTCATCGTCGACCACGGCAGGGTCGTCGCCGCGGGGCGCCAGGGGGAGATTCAAGGCGGGTCGGAGGAGCTCCGTTTCGCTGCGGAACCGGGGCTCGCGATCGGCGACCTCTCCGTTCGGCTCGGCGCCCGGGTCAGCGAAGGACCGCCCGGCGAGTACCTGGTGCCGGCGCCGCCTGTCCCCGCGCTGGTGGCGGAGCTCGCTGCGTGGCTTGCTGAGCGTGATCTTCAACTGGGCGACCTCCGGGCGGGTCGCCAGCGGCTCGAGGACGTCTTCCTCAAGTTGACAGGCCCAGGGGCCGCCGGGGCCGCGGACGGAGGCTCCGGTCGCACGTCGCCGGCCTCCAAGCGACCGAGCCGTAGGG
>Ga0187867_10000761_pt1 | contig 28486 bp, 24 predicted proteins | sample June2016WEW_13_1_FD_132976 | JGI IMG/M metagenome (GOLD analysis project Ga0187867, IMG submission 132976) | Peatland microbial communities from SPRUCE experiment site at the Marcell Experimental Forest, Minnesota, USA - June2016WEW_13_10 | ecosystem: Environmental > Terrestrial > Soil >... | reverse complement strand
GAGTACGATATCGTCTTGCTCGATGTGATCCTTCCTGACGTTGAGGGGTATGAGGTGGTTCGGCGGATGCGCAATTCGCGCAACGATACCCCGGTGCTGATCCTTTCCGGCCTGTCGCGGCCGCAGGCCAAGGTGAAGGGCCTCGGACTGGGCGCTGATGATTTCATCACCAAACCGTTCGACAAGTCGGAGCTGCTGGCGCGGATGCAAGCGATCACCCGGCGCAGCAAAGGGTTCAGCCAGCCGACCTTGCGGTTGGGTGGGATTGAACTGAACCTCGACAGCCGGGAAGTGACGGTGGATGGGCAGGAAGTGCATCTGACTGGCAAGGAATATTCGATCCTGGAGTTGCTGGTGCTCCGCAAGGGCATGGTGCTGACCAAGGAAGCGTTCCTGAACCATCTCTACGGTGGAATGGATGAACCAGAGATGAAGATCATTGATGTTTTCATTTGCAAACTGCGCAAAAAACTCGCGGTGGCGGGTGCCGACAATCTGATCGGCACGGTATGGGGCCGCGGCTATATGATCCGCGAGCCGGCCGAGGATCTGGTGGAGCCGCTGCCGGTCGAATCCAACCGGTTGGCGATGCGGATCGCTGCGGCGTAACGCCAGGCGGGTGTTGCTATGCGGCCGGGGTCGGCATCCCCGGCCGTTCCGCCAATTGGTATTACTCGCGGACGTGGATAACCAGGCCGTCCGTCTCGATTTGTCGCCGCCAGCCGGGCTTCTGGTCCAGCAGCGCAAGGATCGGGGCGCCAGCAGGAAAAATCGTCCAGGCGATCCCATACTCGGCCAGCGCACGGTCCAGTGCGTCACGGTCCGGCGACGTGATGCGGCGGTAGCGGGTCAGGAAGGCATCGCCATATAGGTCGGCGCGACTGTCGATGAACGGGCGCACACCCTGGAAAATCAGCTTTCCGCCGAGGCTGTAGTCGTTCAGCACCGGTTTTGCCCGTAGCTGCGGCGGTACCTGCTCGAGCGTGGCAGCGAAGGCGGCGCCGGAGCGCTCAGGGCTGAGCGGCAAGGCCATCCGTCCCGCCAGCGCGACCGCGGCGACCATGACCGCAGCAGCAGCCAAACGCCGCCAGGCAATTCCCAACGGCTCGGCGCTGCCCCGAGCGAGGCTGGTACCGAGCGGCTCGGCCAGGATCAACACGCCCAGTACGCCGAGCAGTTGCTCGTTCCGGGCATGCGAGAGGGCGCCGTGGATCAGGCCCAACAACATCACCAGGCGCACCGGCGGCAGCCGCACTGCGCCGGAAAACCCCAGGGCGAGGCCACCAAGGATCATCAGCTCCAGCGGCTGGAGATGGCTGAAATCGGTTGGTTGCCACTCGCCAACCCAGGCGAGGCTGTGCATGCCCAGAAGGTGGATCGGGAATAACTCTCCGGATAGGAAGTCGGGGTTGAGCAGGGCTACAGCCCAGGCGGCGAGGATGAAGCCGGACCAGGTCAGAACGGTGCGGCGCCGGTCGGTGCTTTGGTCGAACAGCGCCTCTACCATGAACGCGGCGGGCAGCAGCAGGCCGATGAGGAAACTGCCGTGCAGGTTCACCCAAAGCAGCATCACCGGTAACAGCCAGAACGAGGGCGTGGCGCGACTGGCGCGCGCAGCGACAAGGCCGCCGCACCACAGCACGAGGCAGGGCCACGCCATCAAATGCGGCCGCGCCAGCATGGACGGCGTGGCGTTGCCCAGTGCAACGACCAGCCCCACAACGGCATAGATGCCGGGCAGGAAGCGCCGCAGAAAATGTAGCAGGATGGCCGCGGTCAATCCGACGGCGGCGGCGGCGAGGGCCATGACGCCTTGCATCCCGCCTGCTCGCCAGGCGAGCGCCAGCATTGTCTCGGCGAGCCATTCGTGTGCGAACCAGGGCCGGTCGCCCGCCGTGTAGGAAAAGGGATCGATCGCCGGGATGGCGTGATGGTTCAGGATCCACTCGCCGGTGCGGATCTGCCAGAGCGTGTCGCCATCGTTGAGCAACTGCGGCAGGAATAGCAGTAGCGCGAAAGTCAGGCAGAAGGCGATCACGCAGGCTGAATCGAGGCGACCCGCTGGCATCGAAACATTGCGCGGCACGACCGCGATCGTGCGGTCATCCGCGGATTGCCTGGCGCTCATGGCCGGCACTCCCTGGGACACACCACATTCGAGCCGCGGCGCCTGCGTCGGAGCAGCAGCGTACGCAACTTCGGCCGAATTGGCGCAGCGCCAGAGATGCCGGAACGCATGGCCCGGACTTATGCCACAGAAGCTGGCACAATGCTTTCACGATGCGGCCAGGACGAGCGGGCCGGACCGACCGTGACGAACTGGCTCTCGGTGATCTCGGTCAGAAAAGCGTGCAGTGCATCCGCAAATGAACAAGTGCTGGCGCGTGGATAAACTGGGCGCCAGGTAGCGCTTGCTCCGCCGCTTTGCGGTCGATCGCGGCTGCACACACGCCCGAGACTGAGCTGATCTTCTTCGCACAAGGCGAACAGACACTCGGACGCACCTTCTGGCGACATCCGAGCGTCTTTCCGGGCAACTCAGGCGAGGTCAAACCGATCCAGGTTCATCACCTTGGTCCAGGCGGCTACGAAGTCGTGCACAAAGGCTTCCTGCGAGTCGTCGCAGGCAAAGACTTCCGCGAGCGCCCGAAGCTGAGAGTGCGAACCGAAGATCAGGTCGACCCGGGTGGCGGTCCACTTCAGTTCGCCCGTAGAACGATTGCGCCCCTCGAACACGTCTTCGGCGTCCGAGACCGGCTTCCAGGTCGTGCCCATGTCCAGCAGGTTCACGAAGAAGTCATTGCTGAGCGTACCGGGCCGCTTCGTGAAGACGCCGTGCGGCGACTGTCCAACGTTGGCATTCAATGCACGCATGCCGCCGACGAGAACCGTCATCTCAGGAGCAGTCAGCGTCAGAAGTTGTGCCTTGTCGACCAGCATCTCCTCCGGCGAAGTGTAGGCGGCCCTGAGGTAGTTGCGGAACCCGTCCGCGGCCGGTTCGAGCACTTCGAACGCCTCCACGTCGGTTTGCTCCTGCGATGCATCCGTGCGGCCGGGTGAGAATGGCACCTGTATCTCGTGTCCGGCCTGCTTCGCGGCCTGCTCGACGGCGCCGCAGCCACCGAGAACGATCAGGTCGGCGAGCGAAACCTGCTTGCCGTCCTGCTGCCCAGAGTTGAACTCATTCTGAATGCGTTCGAGGGTTTCGAGTACCTTCGCCAGTTGGGCAGGCTGATTGACCTCCCAGTCCCGCTGCGGCGCGAGGCGGATGCGTGCCCCGTTCGCTCCGCCGCGCTTGTCAGAATCGCGGAACGTTGCCGCCGACGCCCATGCCGTCGAAACCAATTGAGCGACGGTGAGACCCGAAGCGAGGATTTTGCTCTTGAGTGCGCCGATGTCCGGCTGGTCAATCAACTTGTGCGTGACGGGTGGGACGGGGTCTTGCCACAGCAGCTCTTCCGCCGGGACTTCCGGGCCAAGATAGCGCACGCGCGGGCCCATGTCGCGGTGTACCAGCTTGAACCACGCGCGGGCGAACGCGTCGGCTAACTCATCCGGATGCTCGTAGAAGCGCCTGGAGATCTTTTCGTAAGCAGGGTCGAAGCGCAACGCGAGGTCGGTGGTCAGCATGGCCGGCGCGTGACGCTTCGCCGGGTCGTGCGCATCCGGAATGGCGGCGGCGCCTGCGCCATCCTTCGGTTTCCACTGATACGCACCCGCCGGGCTTTTGGTCAGTTCCCATTCGTAACCGAACAGATTCGCAAAGAAGTTGTTGCTCCACTGCGTCGGGGTGGCGGTCCAGGTGACTTCGAGGCCGCTGCCGATCGTGTCATCGCCATTGCCGCTGCCATAGGTGTTCTTCCAGCCGAAGCCTTGCTCCTCAATGGAGGAGGCTTCGGGCTCGGGGCCGACATATTTGCTCGGATCGGCCGCGCCGTGGGTCTTGCCGAACGTGTGCCCGCCAGCGATGAGAGCAACGGTCTCCTCGTCGTTCATCGCCATGCGCCGGAACGTCTCACGGATATCCCGCGCTGCCGCGATCGGATCCGGCGTGCCGTTCGGCCCTTCCGGATTGACGTAAATCAGTCCCATTTGCACGGCGGCGAGAGGGTTCTCCAGGTCACGGTCGCCGCTGTAGCGCTCGTCCGCCAGCCACTTGCCTTCGCGGCCCCAATAGATGTCCTCTTCCGGTTCCCAGACATCCTCGCGCCCGGCGCCAAAGCCGAATGTCTTGAAGCCCATCGACTCGAGCGCGCAGTTGCCCGCGAGAATCATGAGGTCAGCCCAGGAGATTTTGTTGCCGTATTTTTGCTTGATTGGCCACAGCAAGCGGCGGGCTTTGTCGAGGTTCACGTTGTCCGGCCAGCTGTTGAGCGGGGCAAACCGTTGCGTACCCGAGCCGGCGCCGCCGCGGCCGTCGCCAATGCGGTAGGTGCCCGCGCTATGCCATGCCATCCGGATGAAGAGCGGACCGTAATGTCTGAAGTCGGCCGGCCACCAGTCCTGCGAGTCGGTCATCAGCGCATAGAGGTCCTGTTTCAGGGCCTTGAAGTCGAGTTTCCGGAACTCCTGCGCATAGTTGAAGTCCTTGCGCATGGGATCGGACAGCGGCGAGTTTTGCTGCAGAATTTTGAGGTTCAATTGGTTCGGCCACCAGTCCCGGTTCGTCCTGCCGGCGAGGGCGGCATTGGGGCGAGCACCATGCATGACCGGGCATTTGCCGGCTTTTGCATTGTCATATCCGTCCATAGTTCGCTCCGTTCATTACTGAATTGACATATCTGGTCCTGGCACGCGCGGACCGGCACCCAAGGGGTTGATCGCTACAATTTTGCGATTGGATTTGAGATCATTTTAGGTCTCAGGGGGCCCTCGCGGAGGTGGTCCGGCAGCGGGCCGCCGCGGCGGCCCGCGATGTCATCGCATCGACCATTCAGCGCCGGTACGGGCGGACGGGTGGTCCGGAACCGGCATGCCAGATGGTGTGGTCGGCGTAGCTCTCTCGTTGGTCATCAAATGGTCTCCAAAACCCGGCCCGCCGAATCGGCAGGCCCGACTTGTGGCCTGTGGGCATGACATGGTGCGTCTGGGGCTCATGTTCCAATGAATAATTCTTTACAGTTTGATCGATCCGTCCGATGATCGGTCGACCTCGCCGGTTCCGGGCGTCGCAGGAGGCGCTTCAGGCCGACCGTGTTGACACCTGTCGCGGCGGTCTGCCTCCCGCTGCGGTGGTGGCAGACCTGGAGGAGCGGCAGTCAGGCCGGCGTGGGCGTCATGACGTTCTCGCGGCAGCCGATCGCTATTGATAAGCGGTCCAGGCTGGGGTTGGCTCTACGCTTCGGGTACCGCACTGCGAGAGATGGCAGGCTCAGCCCTGACGATGCAGCATCCAGGCTCGTTGCGCCCAGAAAATGTTGCTGCAATGACCCGGTTTGCTGCTTGCTCGCGCGTCTCGCCGAGCCGGCACAAGCGGCGAGCCAACTGATCTCAGAGGCGCGGCAATAACGCGCTCCTTGTGCTTGCTGCTGTCAATGCAAAGTCTGCAGGAACTCCCCGAGTGCCGCGATAAATCCCAACGTGTTCTGCCCGTGCACGTTGTGGCCGCAATTCGGCACGGTGACCAGCCGGCCCAGAGGCAAAGCGTCGCGGAATCGCTCGGCGGCGTCAGGCGCGAGAATATTCGAACGTTCGCCGCGCACCAGCAGCACAGGCAGATGGAAGGAAGCGGCATCCTCGAGGGTGATGTTTTCCATCGGGCCCTGGCCGCGGACAATTCCCAGACGCCGAGGGTTGGAGTCGCACTTGCTGACGAACTTACCGTCGGCGCGTTGCAACATGTTGTATTTGACGGTGCGTTCGATGTGCTCGCGCGGCCGGTACGGATCGTATTTGCGTACGTTGGCGACGAAGTGCTCGAGGTTCTCGAACTCCTGGTTCTCCTGCACGAAGCCGGCGATTGCCGCGCGACCGCGATCGGACACTTCGGGGCCGACATCGACGATCACCAGAGCGCGCAGCCGCGAGGGGTCCTGCCTGGTCAGGATCAAGCTGTTGCGCCCGCCCATCGAATGGCCGATCAGGATGGGTTTTTGCAATTCCATCGCATCGAGGAACGCCAATGCGTCCAGCGCCATGATATGATTCGAATACTCAACGTCGCGCGCCCACTCGCTGTCGCCGTGGCCGCGCTGATCCAGCGCCAGCACGTGATAGTGTTGCGCCAGATGCAGACTAACGAGATCCCACGAATGTGCCGACTGATGGCCGCCGTGCAACAACACGATCGGCGGCGCGTAAGGATCGCCCCATTCCAGGAAGTGGAACCGGTGCCGGCGCAGCACAATATTACACGATCGGTATGGAATGTCCTGTGCGTGCGGGATGTTCAGGTCGGCGGCACTGGTCAGCAGGCTGCGAAACTCATCCGTTCCGGTCATGTCCTCGGGCGCTGAGCCGTCGGCAAATTTGTTGAGATACATTGCGTATCAGTCCAGTGCCACGAAGATCGACCGGCGCATGGCGCCGCCGACGAATTTGGAGATGTGGCCTTTGCCGGTGGTGTCCTCCACCAGCACGACCTCACCGGGTCCGATGTAGCGCGTCTCGCCATCGCCGGCAGTGACGTGCACCGCGCTGTCGAGGTTAATCACGTATTGCCGGCGCGGCGCAGGATGCCAGTCGACCGTGTAATCCTTGGTGGTTTCCCGGAACACGATGCCGGAGGCGGCCTCTCGCGCGGAGAATTTGTTGGATTGGCGCACTTCGTCCCACGCCACCTCGATGTCGCGGAAATGCGAAACGCCTTGGGCGTCTTCATACAGGTTGTGAATGCGCATGCTGCTGGTCCCCCCTGGCCTGACGCCATGGGCAGGGGATCAGACCGCTGCGAAGGGGTCAAGGGTCGGGACGCCGAGCGGATCAAAGTCGCGGACGTTGCGCGTGACGACGACCAGCCTGTGGACCTGCGCGGTGGCGGCAATCATTGCATCCTCGATCAGCTTGTCAGAGCGACCGTGCATGAGCTTCGCCCAATACCGGAAGATTTTGGCGTCCATCGGCAGAACGTTCCAGGCGCCGGCGACCTGGTCGATCCAGGCTTCGATCCCAGCCGCCTTTGCCTTGTCCTGCCGACGGGTGATTTCAACGCCGGCCTGGAGTTCACCAACCGTCACGGCCGAGAGATACAGGTCGCGGTCGGATACCCCGCGCAGCCAGGCGACGACCAGAGGATGTGGACGAGGCTTGCGCAACTCGGAAACGACGTTGGTGTCGATGAGATACACCGTTCAGTCGAAAATTACGCCCGCCCGTCGCCGGCGGCTGCCGCGAGCCGGGACCGGGATATCGGCGCGGGCGTGATCGGATAGCAGCAGATCCTTCAGTGTTGGCGCATCGCCCTGCAGGCGGCGCCACTGGTCGATCGGGACCAAAACAGCCTCGGCCACACCGCGCCGGCTGATCACCTGTGGGCCTTCGTTGAGGCAGTTGTCCAACATCTCACTGAACCTCGCTTTGGCGTCCTGAACGGGCCAGGCTGGCATGGGTAGCTCCTGGAGCTCGAAATCTGGCTAACGGGTAGCCGAATCTCTGGGTCCCCGAATGACTGGTCATATAACCGGTCAGATGGCGAAGTTCAAGCCCGAAATCGCCGCCAGACGCCCCGGCATGCGGCCGGTGGACGCAGCACGGAGTTGGCGGGCACGCGGAACAACCCGTTCCTCGGCGTTGCCACAGCTCGGACCGCGCCTGTCCCGCAAGACGCGGCAGGCGAAATGGGCCGTCCCTACGTCGAGGCGCCATCGGCCTGTGACCTGTGTATCTGGGTTCGTCTGTGTGTATCTGTGTTTTGCTTTCGTAGCACCAACGCAGTGGCGTTGTATTCTTCTTGAATTCCACGCAGTCCATCTTCGTTGCCGGAAAGAAAATCTTAAATCACAGATGCACACAGATGCACACAGATATGAACGCAGAACGTCGCGTCGCTTTCCGAGTGCAAGACTTCGGCTACGCTCTTGCATTGCGAAACAGCGACAGCGCAACTCATTTGGTGGAAGACCGTGCCCCACGGTGCACTCTTCGCGGTCCCCCCGAATTCTGTGTGATTGTCTCAGTACCCGGTCCGGGTCGCAGCCACCTGATAGTGTTTACGCGGAAACTCCTCGGTATAACTGCGCAACGACTTCCCGGTCCGGGCGCCCATGTCACGATACGATTTCGCGCGCAATTTCGCGACGTCCAGATCGATGCCATGCCCAGGAGAAGTGGGCAATTCAACGAAACTGTCCTTGACGTTCAGCGGCTGGATGGCGATCTCGTCGCAGGCCGGCTTCAGATTGATAAAACACTCCGCCAGCCAGAAATTCGGGATCACGGCCGACAACTGCACCGTCGCCGCCAGGCCCACCAGCGTCGAATTGTAGTTGTGCGGTGCCATTGCCACTGCATGCGGCTGTGCCATCGCCGCAATGTCCAGCATCGCGCTGATCCCGCCGCAGTTGCAAATATCCGGATTGATGATATCCGCCGCCCGCGCCGTCAGCGCCTGCGCAAACGCCTCCTTCGAGTAAATTGCCTCGCCGGTCACGATCGGCACGCCGGGCAGCGCGCGGCGCACCTCGGCCACCAGTTCGATATTGTCGCACAGGCACGGTTCCTCGTACCAGCCGATGTCGAACTCGGCGAGGCGCTGGCCGATCCGGATCGCGTGCATCGGTGCCAGCCGGCGATGCACCTCGACCAGCAACCCGAAGTCCGGGCCAAGGGTTTCCCGCATGCGGCGGACGTAACGAACGACGTGATCCTCGTCCTCGCGGTGGATGAAGTTGCGCCACGGGCCGGGGAACGGGTCCCATTTCAGCGCGGTGTAGCCGGCTTCCTTGACCTTCAACGCCCGTTCCAGGTTTTCCTCGATCGTTGCGGTACCGGAGGACCAGCCGTTGGCATAAACTTTTACCCGTTCGCGCGATGGGCCGCCGAGCAGGTTGTACAGCGGTTGGCCGGCCGCCTTGGCAACGATATCCCACATGGCGATTTCGATTGCGCTCCAGGCCGACAGCAGATCCAATGAGGCGCGCCGCATCGCGAAATCGTCGAAAATCACCTGTGCGCTGTGGCGGATCGAATGCGCGCTGCGGCCGATCATGTATTTCGCCATGACCTGCAACAAATGCTCGATCACCTGTTCCTTGCCGGGGGTGACATAAGCTTCGCCCCAGCCGTGCACGCCGGATTCCGTTTCCACACGGCAGAACAGCAGGTTCTTGGCGAGCCCAGGGTCGAACAGGAATGTCTCGATCCGTGCGATCTTCATGCTATTTCCTCCGAGCTTGAGCCGGTCCGTCGCCGCGCCGGTTTGGTACAGACCGATCGAGGCATTGACCGGGCCATCCGTCGCGCCACTCTGCTGGACCAGGCGGCCGGGTCAAGCCCTTGCCCTGGCAGAGCAACGGAGGAAACCATGCCATTCGAACAAATCGCCTACGACGTCACAGGCACCACTGCCATCGTGACCCTCAACCGCCCGGAGCGGCGCAACGCACTCAGTTCGCAGTTGTTGCGCGAGCTGAATGCTGCGTTGAAGGAAGCCGACGAATACAATCCCGTGCATTGCGTCGTGCTGCGCGGTGCCGGCCCGCACTTCTGCGCCGGCGCCGACCTCAACGAATTTTCCTCCGGCCGTGGTCCGGACTATCGCGGCCGCGCCGAAATCGACGACGACGTCTGGCGCCTGGAGCAAGGCCAAAAACTGCGGGTCGAACTGTTCGACATGCACAAGCCGGTGATCGCCCAGGTGCATGGCACGTGCATTGGTATTGGCACTGAACTGGCGTGGTTCTGCGACATGATCATCGTCGCCGACGACGCCCGCATCGGCTTTCCTCCGGTACGCGATCTGGGCACGCCGCCCGGCAGCATGTGGTTGTATCATTGTGGTCCACAATGGGCGAAACGCCTGCTGCTGACCGGCGACAGCCTGTCTGGCAAGGACGCCGCCGAGATCGGCCTCGCGCTGAAATCCTACCCGGCGGATCAGTTGCAAACCGAGGTATTGAGGCTCGCCGATCGGATGGGGCTCGTCGACCCGCATCTGCTGTCGGCCAACAAGCGCCTCGTCAACCTGGGGCTCGAGTTGATGGGCGCGCGTACCCTGCAACGCATCGGCGCCGAGATCGACGCCCGCGGTCACCTCGCGCCCAAAGCGGTCGCGTTCAAGGCAACGATGCGCGAGCACGGGGTGAAATACGCCTTCCAGCAGCGGGATGCGGCGTTCGGCAGCGGCTATGCCGCGGTGCGCGGGCGCGATCCGGACTGACCGGCGAGGCAGCAGCCCACCAACACGCGGCAGCGTTACTCCGCTGCAACGCTGAGCGCGCCAGGATGCCGGCGTAGCCCTGAGAAAGCCGCGCCTCTTGGCAATTCCGATCGCCCGTTTCCTGCCAGGCGTTCCGCTGTTGTCAGGCTCCCTGCACAACCGGGTTCTGTCCTGGTGCGCCAGCATTGGCCGATTTCCGAGCTCGATCGCATTGGCCGCGAGCGTGGTTTTCGGCGTGCCGTTTGCCTTGTTTTACCGGCTCATCCTGTTCCATTTCTACGTGCGCGGCAGCTTTCTGCTTGATACCGGGCTGCTGGCATCGTTGATGTGGCACAACACGGCTGCTCTCACAGTGCCGGCCAGTACCGGTGGCTTCAGTTTCTTCGAGCAGCATGTCTCACCGATCCTGGTTCTGGTGTCGGCCGTCAGTTACTGGCTGCCGTTGACCATGCCGCAACTGTTCGCGGCGTTTGTGGGCTTGTGCCATGGCATACTGGCGCTGGCGGTGCTTTGGCTCCTGGTCAGCGGCTATGGTCTTCGCCGAGGCCGGCCGCTCGCGCTCGCCGCGCTGGCATCGGTCGCGTTTGCGTTCAATGGACAGGCCATCGCCATCGTCCGCTATCCGCATTTCGAAACCTTCGGCGCCGCCTGCCTCTTGCTGTTTTTTGTGGCGCTGGTGCTGGAGCGACGGATCATCGCGGTGGTCGCCTTCCTGTTTGCCATCGCGACAAGGGAGGACGTCGGTCTGCACGCCTTCGGCTTTCTGGCGGTCTGGGTTAGCCTGAACTGGCTGCAAGGTGTCCCGTGGCGGCAGAGCCGGTGGATCATCGGCTTTGCCATCGCCGGGCTGGTCTATTCAAGCAGCGTGTTGCTGTTGCAGCATCACGCCTTCCCCAACGCGTCGTCATTTGGCCGGGTGTATCTGGGCGATCCCCCGTGGTCCCAGGTCAGCGTCGGGCTGGTGGCAGATCGCCTGCTCGGGTGGGTCTGGCTGCATTGCGCCATCATCGTTCCGGCCGCCGCAGCGGTGGCCTGGAGTGTCCGCACCCACAATCCCTATATCGTCGCCGCCTACATCGCCTGCCTTCCCTGGGCGTTGCTGCATCTGCTCGCCGCATCCGACCTCGCCGGGTTGATGTTCGGCTACTACGCCTATCCATTTCTGATCGCCCTGGCGTGGCCATCGCTTGCAGTGTTGATCCAGCATCGGCAGCAGCCCGCCGTCACCGTGCAACCCACTGCGGCGGCAGTCTGCCTGTTGGGGATGACCGCATTGAGCCTGATACCGGTGGGTGGCGCGTACAACCCGGGCTGGATTACGTTGCCCGAGGCGTTCGTGCGCCCGCCATCCGCCACGCAGCAGGCGCTGACCGACCGAGCCGTCGCCGCGATCGCCTCTGGGCGGCCGTTACTGGGACGCCTCGTCGTGGACACCAGTATCGCGGCCTTGCTGCCGCGAGCCTTTCCTCGCGATGAGCTCGCGGGATCGGCGGATGGTCAGCCCGATACCGTGGTGTTCCTCGCGGAAGGGTTTGATGCAAAGCGGCTCCGCGCGGTTCGCGGATTGCCTGTGCATGAGGCCGTGCCAGGAACCGCGATCCGGATCATGACCGACCGGCCGGCATCGATGTTGCGGGAGATCGGCATCGCTCCCTGATTGGGCGGCCGCGGCTCGGCAGATCCTGCCGGGCATTCCCGGCCCAGTACGCCGGTCCGGCACCGGCGGTGATCGAAAACCGGGCCATATCCGAGGCCTTAATCCCGGCACGCGTTTTGCGAGAAGACCACCAGGCAGCAATCTGGAGCCTTCTCGATGTCTATCTTCGGCGCCATGAACAGTGCGATCAGCGGGCTTACCTCGCAATCGGACGCTTTTGGCAATATCAGCGAAAACGTCGCCAACAGTCAGACTGTCGGGTTTAAACGGGTCGATACGTCGTTCGTCGATTTTTTGACAACCAGCACACCCACCTCGAACCAGCCAGGCGCTGTCGTTGCGCAACCGGATTATGTCAACAACGTGCAGGGTGCCATCACGCAGACCGACAACCCGCTGAACCTCGCCATCGCGGGCCAGGGGTTCTTCGCGGTATCGCAACAGACCGGCGTGGTTGCCAGCCAGCCGACGTTTAACCCGCAGCAGTTCTACTCCAGGGCCGGCGATTTCTCGCTCAACAGCCAAGGCTACCTGGTGAACAGCGCGGGCCAGTATTTGAACGGCTGGCCGGCCGATCCGATTACCCAGATCGTCAACCAGAACGCATTGTCGCCGATCCAGGTCACGCAAACCGCGCTCAACCCGGTGGCCACGCAGAATGTCACCCTGTCCGCCAACCTGCCCGCTACGCCGGCCGCCGGGACTGGCACGCTCGCGTCGCCGATTTCCTCGGATATCACCGTCTATGACTCACTCGGCACTGCGCATACCGTGACCCTGGGGTGGTCGCAGAACGCTGCGGATGACTGGACCGTGACGGTCACCGCGCCGGACTCCAACCCGCCCACCGTCGGCACCGCCGATGTGCAGTTCGGACCAACGCTCACCGGCAATCCGGTCCCCGCCGGGACCATCGGCCAGATCACCGGAGGCAACCCGTTGACCTCCAACGGATACGCCGCCGGAACTCCGGCCACGGTGCAGATGTCCCTGGATTTCGGCGAGGGAGCGCAGAATGTCACACTCGATCTCGGGACTTATGGCAGTTCGAATGGCGTGACGCAGTATGCCGGCACCGCTTACGACCTTCAGGGCATCAGCCAGGATGGTGTGCCGCCGGGCAGTTTCTCCGGCGTCACCACGCAGGCCAACGGCGATGTCGTGGTGAACTACAACAACGGCCAGACCCGGACGATCGCCCAGGTGCCACTCGTGACATTCAACGCGCCGGATGCGTTGCAGGGTCAGGACGGTCAGTCGTTTACTGCAACAATCGCCTCGGGCAATGCGCTGGCCGACGCGGTCAACACCAATGGCGCCGGCAGTCTCGTGGTCAGCTCGGTCGAAGGCTCCAACGTCGATATCGCCACCGAGTTCTCGCAACTGATCATTGCGCAGCAGGCCTATGCGGCGAACGCCAAGGTGGTGACCACGGCGAACGACCTGTTGGAATCGACCATCAACATGAAGCAGTAATCGGCCGTGAGTCTCGCCGCCGCCCTGTCGATCGCCAACGGTGGTCTCAACAACATCAACGCCCAACTGGGCCTGGTGTCGAACAACGTCGCCAATGCGAGCACTCCCGATTACAGCGTCGAGACGGCGAACCAGCAAAGCCTTGTCGGCGGCGGGCAATCGTTGGGCGTGCAGACCGAGGCATCGACGCGTGCCATCAATCTGGCCCTGCAACAAGCTGCCTTCCAGCAGGACACCGTGGTTTCCGGGTTGACCACCACTACTACCAGTCTGCAACAGCTCGATGCGCTGCAAGGCGCTCCTGGGCAAGGCAGCGATCTCGGCAGTCTGCTGGCCAATGTGCAAAGCGCCTTCACCACCTTGCTCGGCGATCCCTCGAGCACGGCGCAACAAACCGCGGTGATCTCGGCGTCGGGCAACCTGACCGGAGCGATCAACGCACTGAGCAATGGCTACACGCAACAACGTCAGGCGGCACAAAACGACGTCGTTACGCAGGTGTCGAACATAAACTCGGATTTGAACCAGATCGGCAGCCTGAGCGACCAGATCGTTACCACACAGGTGTCCGGACTATCGGTGGCGACGCTGCAAAATCAGCGCGATGCGGTGGTGCATTCGCTCAGCAACATCGTTGGCATCAAGACGTTGATCCAGCCTGATGGCGACATGATCGTCACCACCACCTCCGGCACCGAGCTGCCGACTCGGGGCAATCCAAACCCCGTACAAACTTCCGGTGCGACGATCGGCGCGGGTGCCTCATATGCCGGCGGCAGCATTCCGGCGATTACCTTGGGCGGTGTCGATATCACCAGCCAGTTGCAAGGCGGCAGTCTGGGTGCCGATATTACCTTGCGCGATTCCACACTGCCGACGTTTCAGGGCGAACTCGACGAGTTTTCGTATTCGCTCGCCTCGCAGTTCAGCGCGCAGGGGTTGACGTTGTTCAGCGATCCGAATGGGAACGTGCCGGCCGGTGGCGGGGCGCCGGTGCAGTCGACCTACGTTGGGTTCGCCTCCGAAATCCAGGTCAATCCGGCGGTGACTGCCGATCCGTCGCTGGTGCGCGACGGCACGCAGGATATCGCTGGCTCACCCACCGGTGCATCGGCATTCACCACCAACCCGGCGGGCGGACCAGCCGGATTTACCACGCTGATCAACCGCGTGCTGGACTACACGTTGGGCGCGGACGCGCAGGCCGGCGTGCCGCAGCCGGCGAGCAATGTGACGGGCCTTGGACCAGATGGCACGCTCAACGCCCCCTACGCCGCGCCGCCGACGCTGGCCGCCAACGCCACTGCATTGGTCTCCGCACAGGCGGCGGTCAGCGCCGCGGCCAGCGGCCAGTTGAGCTCCGGGCAGGCGCTCCAGGCCACGCTGAACGCTAACGCGAACGCGGTCTCCGGGGTGAACATGGATACCGAGATGTCATACATGATCGAGCTGGAAAACGCCTATGGCGCGAACGCCCGTGTCATCGCCACCGTGCAGGCGATGTATACCCAGTTGCAGCAGGTGATCCAATGAGCGGCGCCATTTCCGGTATCGGCTTTCCGGAGTTGGGACAGCTGACCGCCGGCCTGACTCTGCTCAAAAAGAACTTCGATACGCTGACCGAACAGGCCAGCAGCGGCATGATCTCCAACACCTATGCCGGCCTCAACGGCACTGCGTCGGTCGCGCTGAGTTTGGGGCCGCAGATCGACAGCCTGACGACGGCGCAAAGCAACATTGCTGCCGCCGGCGGGCCGGCGCAGGTGACGCAAACGGCGATGACGCAGATCGGCTCGATCGCGGCGAATTTGCTGGCGGACATGCCCAACCTGGAAGGCGTCGATTCGTCAGAGATCGATAGTGTGGCGGCGAATGCGCGCAGCGATCTGGCACAAGTGGGGGATTTGTTGGACAGCCAGTACGATGGCGTTTACGTGTTCGCCGGTCAGGATTCGGCCAACCCGCCGGTGCCCGACCCGGATCAGATCACGACGTCGGGGTTCTACACGCAAATCTCTGCGGCGGTGGCCAATCTGACCGTCAACGGTGCGGCGGCAACGGCGGCGGCGACGCTGTCGATCGCGAGTTCCACGGTTGCAGGCACCTCGCCGCTCTCTGCCACGTATCTGGCGCAACCAAGCGCCAGTCTGACGCCGCCATTGGTCGCCACCGGGGATGGACAGTCGCAACCGCTGGGCTTGCTGGCCGGCAGCAATATCGGTCCGGTTTCGACGGGAACCTCGACCACGGGTTCCTACATGCTCGATCTCATGCGAGCGTTGGCCACGGTCGGGTCGTTGAGCAGCAGTCAGGCGCCCGATCCCAACTTTGCGGCGCTGGTGTCCGACACACAAACGAGTGTGACTGGTGCAATTACGGCGATGAACACAGACGTTGGTATTCTGGGAGAGCAACAATCCAGTTTGACGAACCTGAGCACCACGTTGAGCGATACGCAGACGGTGCTGACCGGACAATTGGGGACAGCGCAAGATGCGGATATGGCGACGACATTGTCCAATGTGACGCTGATGGAAACGCAGTTGCAGGTATCGTATCAAATGATCTCGGCGGCAAGTGGCATGTCGCTGGCTAAATTTCTTCCGGTGAGCTGACAGGTTGGCTAACTTCTTTATCTTTTATTAAGGAGTGTGGAGCATGGTTGCGGTATTCCCCGGCAAAACCCGGGTGCGCCAAAACCTGGACCACAAAGGTAACATACCATGTCCTTGAACTCAGTCGTTACCAACGAAAGCGCGATGATCGCGCTGCAATCGTTGGACCAAACCAACTCGATGTTGAATGTTGTGCAGAAGCAGGTCTCGACCGGCTATCGTGTGGCTGACGCGGTCGATGACGGCGCTGCCTATGCCATTGCGCAAGGCATTCGCTCGACCGTCGGGGCGCTGACCAGCGCCAATCAGCAGCTGGGTAATTCGCAAGGTTTGCTGGCGACGACCGACTCGGGTCTCAACAATATTTCCAACACCATGACGAGCATGCGCGATGTGCTGGTCAAGTTGTCGGACAGCAGCGTCACCGGCGCCGACCGGACGAATTATACTGCGCAGTATACGTCGATGCTCGCCAACGTGCAGACCTTCATCCAGGACGCCAACTATGACGGCAAGACGCTGATCGGCAACACCACCGGAAGCAACGGTACGTTCGGCCGGGTCGCCGTAGCACGTAACGAATCCGGATCGAGCTATGGCATCACGACATTCGGCGGGTCGGAGTTGTATGGCTCGATCAACTTCACCGCGACGCAGTTGTCAGGTGCCTCGACCGTGGCGGCGCTGATTACCGCGACCGGGACGTTCCTCAACCAGTTCAACGCGGTCAGCACGGCGCTCAATACGGTGGGCTCGGAGACCAACTACATCAACAACCAGGTCAGTTACAATGCCGATAAGATCGACTCGCTGAACAGCGGTATCGGTTCGCTGGTGGACGCTGATCTGGCGAAGGAATCGGCGCAGCTTCAGTCATTGCAGATTCGCCAGCAGTTGGGCACGCAAACGCTTTCGATTGCGGACCAGGCGCCGGCGGCGTTGCTGACTCTGTTCAAGTAATCAATCGACGACCAAGGCTGACGGGTGGGAAATCTTCCCGCCCGCGTATGGCCCGACCGTAGCGGGAAAAGCGCATGACCGGACTGGTACTGGAACTTCGCCCAGGTGAGGCGATGATCATCAACGGCGCACTCGTGCGATTTCGTACGCGGTCGCGGATCGAACTTGTGGCCAAGGCGCGGTTCATGTTCGGCAAACAGATCATGGCACCGGAGCAGGCCGACACCCCGGCCCGGCGGATCTATTTCGCGCTGCAAACCGCTTATGTCGGGGATGACGAGGAGCGTATCAGGGGCCTCGCCACGGCGCATGAGCTGATCGTGGCCTTCAAGACTGCGACCACCTCGGCGCTGGCGCGAGAAATTCTCGACCGGGCGGAGGCGGCGGCGGCGGGCGATAATTGCTACCTCGCACTGAAGCTGACGCGCCGGATTATCAACCATGAAGACTCGGTACTGGGCCGTTCGACGCCGGCGCGGGAGCCGTTTGCGCCACCTGGTACATCCCGAACTTCGGAAAGGGTCAGTGAAGCGCATGTCTAATCTGAATTTGGCGGCGCGAGCGTATGCGACCGCTTCGGTCAACAGGACCACGCGTGAGCAAGAAGCAGATATCTTCCGTCTGGTGATTGCCCGGCTGCAGGCGGCACGCCAGGCAGGCCCAATCGCGCGCGTCCGGGCGCTGGCCGACAACCGGAGGCTCTGGACGACGGTCGCAGATCTGGTGCGCGATGACCGCAATCCCCTGCCGCCGGAAACCCGTGCCGGGATCCTGTCGATCGGCCGCTGCGTCCAGCAGGAGATGGATGCAGATGAGCCTAACTTCGATTTTCTGATCTCGATCAACAAGAACATGGCGGACGGATTGTCCGGCAATCCGTGACACCGGATTTTGCACCCAGCCAAAAAAGGCAGCAGATGGATTATCCAAGGGATACTGTTGACGCCACCGCGCTGATGGAGCGCGTCGGACAACTGATCGGCCAGGGGCGGCCGGGCGCTGCTCGTCCGCTGCTTGCGGCGGCGCGCGGCCTGGCCCAACCATCGTCAGGACTGTCGCTGCTCGTGGCCCAGTTGGCGCTGAGCGACGGAACGTTCGACAGCGCGGCGGAGGAGCTGGATCAGGCGCTCAACCTCGACCCGGAGCACCCCGGATTGCGCAAATGCCGCGCTGAAGTGCGCCGCCAGCTTGGCGACGTGGAAGGTGCGGTGCGCGATGCGGCCGAAGCGGTGATCCTGGACCGCACGGACCCATTCGCCAAAGCGCTGCTTGGCGGGCTGTTGCTGGAAATTGATCGGACTGCCGACGCCATCGCCTGCCTGAGTGAGGCGGTCGCCGCGGTGCCTGCCAATATCGTGTTCCGCGAGACCCTGGCCCAGACGTTGACCGGCTACGGCGACATGGACGGGGCGCTGGCGACATTGCTCGAAGGCATCCGCATCGTGCCGGGCGCAGCCGCACTGCGTAACGCCGCCATCCTGCTTTGCATCCGGCACCGAGACACCGCCCGGGCGGCAGATCTGGCCGAACAGGCGCGGCTCGACGGCGTCGCCGACGCCAACACCTTCGGCCTGAAAGGCCACGCGTTATCCAGTTTGGGCCGGCATGAAGCCGCCGCCCTGGCCTACAACGAAGCGTTGAAGCTCGCGCCGGGCGATGCTCACCTTCGCCATCTCGCGGTTGCCGCACAAACCAGGTCCAGTGCACCGCAAGATTTCGTGCGGACGTTGTTTGATGGCGGCGCGGACCAGTTCGAAACGCATATTATCGAGCTGGGGTATCGCATACCTGGCCTGATCCGGCGCCACGTGATGGAGTTCGCGGCGCTGGCCAATACCGGACCGGTGCTCGATCTGGGGTGTGGCACCGGCCTCGTTGCGCTCGCTTTGTCCGATCTCCGACTGGGCCCATTGACCGGCATTGATGTGTCGTCACGCATGTTGGAGCAGGCACGCGAGAAGCGGCTTTACAGCTCGTTGCGCGAAGCATGCCTGCCTGCCGCCTTACATGAGGACACGACATTGTGGCGGCTCATCCTGGCCGCCGACGTGTTGTGTTATTTCGGCGCGCTGGACGAGATGTTCCGCGCCGTGTTCGACCGTCTGCGGCCGGGCGGACGGTTCATCTTTTCGCTCGAGGAACTGCTGCCGGATCACGACGGTGGCATACTTGGCAACGGAGATTGGGCTCCCGGACGACTGGGCCGCCACGCTCACTCCGCGCGGTATGCGGCAACCACAGCGGCTGCCAGCGGGTTTCGTTGCCTGACGTTGGATCGCGAAACCTTGCGCTATGAGGCAGGTGATCCGGTGGCCGGACTGCTGGTGGTGCTGGAACGTCCGCGCGACGATGCCTGACGGCGTGGCCACCCGGCTCGATTGCGCTGGCTCCGCGCCGGCTGACTGGTTGAACCGGGCAATCAATCTCGATCGTACTGGGTTGGCCAGCCAGGCGCAGGTGTCGATGCGGCAGCTGGCGAACCGTTTGCCGGACTGGGACGAACCACTGGCACGGCTCGCCGACAGCCAGCGGGCACGGGGTGCCCACGCGGCGGCAACCGACACCTACCGTGCGGTCCTGGCGCTGAACCCGAACCGCGTGCCGGCCCTGCTGGCTCTTGGCGCATTGTTGATCGAAGCGGGGACTGCACAGGATGCCACCGCGCCGCTGCTGCGGTGTTGCGGTCTGGCGCCCGGAAACCAAGACGCCTGGTCCACTCTGGGTCGCGCTTACATGGACGCCGAGGCGGCGGATCTGGCGCTGGCCGCCTTCCGGCGCGCGCAACGCCTGGCGCCGGGATCGATTGCGGTCGTGCACTGGCTGGTGGCAGCCGCGTTGGCCGCCGGACAGGGGGTCGCAGAGGCCGCGCGACTGGAGGCAACAAGCAAGTGCAATCCGCTCGATCCGATCCTGCATCTGGCGCGGGGTCTGATCCTGGACGGGTTAGGTTTGCTCGACCCGGCGGTCGACGCGCTGGAGGCCGCGGTGGCCTTGGCACCCCGGGCGCGGGATCCGATCCGGATCCTCGCGGGTGTGTTGAGCCGGACTGCCCGGTCTCGCGAGGCCGAAATGGCGCTGCGCCAGGCCCTGGTACTGGACCCGACCAATCCGCAATTGATGAATGACCATGCCGCCGTGCTGATGCGCGTGCATCGCCATGCCGAGGCCCGCGATCTGCTGCGGGAGGTGTTGTGGCGCAACGGACCGCATCCGTCGGTGCTGTGCAATCTCGCCAATGCGACGCTCTGCCTGGGCTTGCAAACCGAGGCACTGGAACTGGCCCAGGCGGCGATTGCCCTGGATCCCGAGGCGGTGCTACCGAGGCGGTCGCTGGTCAATACCTTGCCGTATCAGGATGGTGTGACCGGTGCAGCGTTGTTGCAGGCGGCTCGCGCCTGTGCCGAGCGGTTGCCGCGCGGCTCATCGCCGGTGCTGCGCAAGGCGTCGGAGCCGGACCGGGTGTTGACCGTCGGATTGCTGTCGGGCTCGTTGCGCACCCATCCGGTTGGCTGGCTGACCATCGCCGGGTTCGAGCATCTGGATCCGGCTGCTTTCCGTATCATCTGCCTGGGCCGCGCGATGGAACCAGGCGATCCCATCGCCATGCGGTTCCATAGCGTGGCCCGGTCCTGGGAGAATGTCGGTCCGTTGGATGACGCCGCTCTGGCACAGCGGGCGCGCGACCTTGACATCGACATTCTGATTGACCTCGGCGGCCACGGCGACGGCTCACGCATGACGGCCTGCGCGCGGCGGCTGGCACCGGTGCAAATCAAGTGGGTCGGCATGCAGAACCACTCCTCGGGACTGCCGGAGATGGACTGGTTCCTGACCGATCGCTGGGAGACGCCGCCGGCGCTGGAGCCGCTATATTCCGAGCGTATGTTACGTTTGCCGAATGGTTACGCGTGCTACAGCGCGCCGGGGCATGCACCGGATGTCGTGCCGGCACCGGTGTTGCGAAATGGCTGCGTGACCTTCGGGTGCTTCAACAATATCGCCAAGATCACCTCGCGGGCGATCGCCACCTGGTGCGAGATTATGCAGGCGCTGCCCGGATCGCGCCTGGTTTTGAAGACCCATCAACTGGGCGATGCGCCGACAGCAGCGCGGTTTCGTGAATCGTTCCGCGCTTTCGGGATCGATCCGCAGCGGGTGGAGACGCGCGGATCGTCGCCGCATCGGACGTTTCTCGCAAATTACAATGATATCGATCTCGTATTGGACCCGTTTCCTTATTCCGGCGGGCTCACAACGTGCGAGGCACTGTGGATGGGAGTGCCGACCGTGACGCTGCCGGGCGAGATTTTCGCGTCGCGCCATTCGATCAGTCACCTGAGTAACGCCGGCTTTGCCGAATGGGTGGCGCGCGATCTGACCGACTATCGCCAGATCGCGTTGCGCTGGGCAAGTGACCCGGCCGGCCTCGCCGGGTTGCGGGAGACGATGCGGGCCCGGGTGCGGGCCAGCCCGCTGTGCGATGCGCCGCGGTTTGGGCGTGCACTGGGGATGGCGTTACGACACGCCTGGATAGCGACGTAAGCCCTACGGATCGCCGCCCAGTAACGAGGCGGCGTCGCAACCGTCGCTGATGCGATGCCGTCGGGCAGCGGCATTGCCGAGCCTCGTAGTGGGACGGGTGCCTTGAGTGCCGGGCGTTAAACGCCTTGCAAATCCGCCGCTCGACGTGTAATCAATCCACGATATTTGACCGCCATTTAGCGAAACGCAAGGACGAAATTATTGCTGAAACCTTACGCGCCTCAGGAATTGAGGGCCGGAGAGGTAGCCGTGACCAAAGTCTGTCGAATCTGTGGTTCCACAGATCTCGCCGAGCCGATTTGTCTGCGAGAGACCATGTTCGGCACCGGAGAAACATTTCCTTATCAGCAGTGTGATGACTGCAAATGCCTGCAGATTGTCGAGCGGCCAGACCGCATGGAGCAATATTATCCTTCGACCTATTACTCCTACAGCATAGCGCAGCGAAACATCAGGAACCGGATCAGAAACCTCCTGGCGTATTATGGACCGGTTTGGCTGTTCGCCGGACGGGACTGGTGGGAGAACCCCGATCGCAAATCGCTGCGCGAGGCGCGCGTTGCTCGATCGAGCCGTATCCTCGACCTGGGTTGCGGCAGCGGCAATTTCACCGCCAGTTTAAAGGAAATCGGGTTTCACGATGTAACCGGCGCGGACCCATTCATTCCTGAAGACATGGTGCATCCGAACGGTGTGAGAATTTTGCGCAAGGAGGCCAGCGAAATCGAGGGCGAGTTCGATCTGGTCATGATGCAGGCCAGCCTGGAGCATGTCTGGGATCAGCGTGGCATTGTCCAGGAGATCGCTCGCCTGCTGGCGCCTGGCGGCCAGTGCATGGTGAATATTCCGACCCTCGACAGCTGGGCCTGGGAAAATTATGGCGAGAACTGGGTGCATCTCGACCCGCCACGGCATTTTCACATCTATTCCAGAGCCGGCATAACCCGTCTGTTGGCTTCCGCCGGGCTTGAAGTTACCGCAATCGTCGACAGTGCTTCGGCATTCGGCATTCTTGCCAGCGAAAAAATCCGCCTTGGCCTGCCGCAAATCGACCCGGCGAGCGGTCAGAATGGTTATGAACGAGTCTTATCCGCTGACGTCATTGCCTCGGCTTCACAAAAAGCCCAACGGCTCAACCGGGAAAAACGTGGCGATATCATAACGGTTCACGCGCGACGCAAAAGTGTAAGGCAGCCGGTCCAGGCAGCAGCCTGACGCGACGCAGTCGGTCATTCATCCCGCCGCGGCCGAGCCAGTAGTGCGGCAATCGCATCGTGCAACGTCGTCCGCCCTGCCAAAAACGCCGCGACGGCCTCGCAGATCGGCATATCCACGTCCTGCGCCCGAGCCACCAAAGCGGGAGCGGTCGTCACGCCCTCGGTCACCGCCTGGCGCGCCGCCAGAATTTCGGCGAGGCGCGCGCCGCGACCCAACGCCAGGCCGAGCGAAAAATTCCGGCTTGCCGGGCCGGTGCAGGTCAGTAACAAATCGCCAAGCCCGGACAACCCCATAACGGTCTCAGCCCGCCCACCCAGTGCCACGGTCAGCCGAGCCAGCTCCGCCAGGCCGCGCGTGATCAGCGCGGCGCGCGCGTTTTCGCCAAGTCCCGCGCCGGTCACCGCGCCGGCCGCAATCGCAATCACGTTCTTTGCAGCACCGCCAAGTTGCGCGCCGATCGGATCGTCACTGCCGTACAGCCGGAACGCGGGCGTGGCCAACCGCGCCATCACTGCCTCCCGCAGCGGCTGATCCAGGCTGGCGACAACGGCGGCGGCGGGTTGTCCGGAGGCGATTTCGTGCGCGAAATTGGGCCCGGTCAGCACGGCGGCGATCGTTTTGGGCTGGGTCTCGGCGGCGATCTCCAGCGGCAGACGTAACGTGCCTGTCTCGATCCCCTTGGCGCAAATCACCAGTTCGCGCACGTTGGTTAGCGCCGCCGAAACGGACCGCAACGCCTGCGTCGGCACGGCGGCGATCGCCATGCCGGACAACAACCCGATATCGCCGGTGACGCGCACCTGTTCCGGCAGCACAAATCCTGGCAGACGCGGCGAGCCTCTGGTCTCGGCGATGCTGTCCGCCCCGCTACGCGCCCATAGCACGACGTGGTTGCCGGCGCGGACCGCCTGGATCGCCAGAGCGATACCCCAGGCGCCGGCACCAAGGATCGCGATGTCACTCATCGGTCAACCGTGTCACCAAAGCTGCTTCCCCGGGCTCGCGGTCACCCAGACGATCCAACAGGCCAGCCAGAATGGACTGTGCATCCTGTTCGAACCGGTACGGCGGATTGACGATCAACAGGCCGCTTCCGTTCAGGCGGGTGGGATCAAGTGGTTCGCGCAACAGCAGCTCGGCAGTAATCACGTCGCGCAAAGCCAGCATATCGAACAACGCCCGCACTGGCGCGCGATGCTTCACCGGATACCACGCAACGAGCACGCCAGTGGGAAATCGGCTCTGCGCCAATGTCAGGCCTTCCGCCACCCGGGCAAATTCGCCCGACGCCTCATACGGTGGATCGATCAACACCAGGCCGCGTTTTTGTGCCGGCGGCAGGAGGCCCTTCAGCGCCTGCCACGCATCGCGCTGGTGCACCGCGACCTGGCGGTCGTCGCGGAACAACCGGCGCAGCAAGGCACACTCCTCGGGATGCGCTTCGCAGCAGGCCAGCCGGTCGTCCGGCCGCAATAACGATCGGATCAGTTCTGGCGAGCCGGGATACAACCCAAGGCGTCGCACCGTCGCCACGTAGTGTTCCAACGCTGGGTCTGCCAATGCCGGCGGCACGCGCTCCAGCAGACGGAGAATGCCATTCGCTGCCTCGTTGGTTCGCTGCGCCGGTGCCGCGGCGAGGTCGTAATGACCGGCGCCGGCGTGGGTATCCAGCACGAACAGCGGTGCGGGCTTGCGTTGCAACGCGCGCAGCAGTGCCACCAGCAAGGCATGCTTCATGCAATCGCCAAAATTCCCGGCATGGAAGGCGTGCCGGTAATTCATGGCTCCTCCCTGGAGGCCAACGTCTCCAGCGGCCAGCGTGGTCGGGGGACGAAATCGATCCCGTCCACCAGCCCGAGCCGCAGCCGCTCCAATCCGGCCCATGCCACCATGACGGCGTTGTCAGTGCAGAGCCGGATCGGCGGCGCCAGCAACCGGAAACCTTGCGCTGCCGCCGCGGGCGCCAGAGAAGTCCGGACTGCCTGATTGGCGGCGACCCCTCCGGAGACGACCAGCAGCGAGGCAGTACCCTGCATCATGCGCATCGCGTGCGTCGCGCGATCCGCCAACACGTCGGCGACCGCTGCCTGGAACCCCGCCGCGAGGTCCGCCGCCAACTGGGCTGGCAAAGCGCCCAATGGCAGCCTCGCCACGGTTTGCGCCACCGCGGTCTTCAGGCCGGAGAAGCTGAAGTCGCAGCCCTCGCGGCCCAGCATTGGCCGGGGAAATGCATAGCGGGACGCATCCCCGTTCGCCGCCAGCCGTTCCAGCGCCGGTCCGCCGGGCCACCCCAGCCCGAGCAGTTTGCCGACTTTGTCGAACGCCTCGCCGGCCGCGTCATCGACCGTGGTGCCGAGCCGGCGGTAGCGGCCAACCCCCTCGACCGCGACGCATTGGCAATGGCCGCCGGATACCAGCAACAGCAGGTAAGGGAACGACACGTTATCCGGGCCGCTGGTCAGGCCAGGCAAGCGAGCGGTCAGCGCGTGCGCCTCGAGATGGTTCACCGCGATGTAGGGCAGCCGGTGGGCGATCGCGATGCCCTTGGCGAATTGGCTGCCCACGATCAGTCCGCCAATCAATCCTGGTCCGGCGGTGGCTGCGATGGCCGCCAATGCACCGAGTTCCACGCCCGCCCGAGCCGCCACATCCCGTACCAGAGCAGGCAGATGGGCCAGATGCGACCGGGCTGCGATTTCCGGTACCACACCGCCGAACGGTGCGTGTTCGTGTTGCTGCGACAGCACGGCCTCGGCCAGGACCCGGCCGTCGGCGTCCAGGACTGCCGCGGCGGTCTCATCGCACGACGACTCGATGCCCAGGATTGGTCCCAGGATGAGCCCCGGGACAGGGCCCAGAATGGGTCCCGGGATGGGGTCGGAAGCGGTGCTGTTAACCAAAGTTGGCATGTTGTCCTCGACGCCCCGTGCTAATACGACGGCTCGATGCAAGCCGCCACGCATCCGGTCTCAAATTGGGCAATCCGCCCACTTGGTCGCGTCCTCACAACACGCTTTGCTCCCGCCCGATGCGGGGCCGGGGCGTTCAGGTTGATCCAGAGCAATGCCGTCTCCAACTGTTTTGCCGAAGAGTTCGCCAGCCCAGACCACGCGCGGTCAATAACCCGGGAATTATGGTGTGATCTGGATCTGTGTTCATTTTGATGGCGAACGACCCCGAGGCGTCACGCACAGGCGCGAAACGTGCGGCGTTGCCATGTCGTCGCTGGCGGGTGCTCAATATTGGCGATCGACATGGTGCGACAGATGCGCGGGATGAGCCGAGAGATGACGTGCGGAGACGGATGATGATCGGATGCCCCGTGTGTGAACCGCGGAAATTGCAATTTGCGGCGACCGTCCGCCGGCCCTCTGGGCCATGCATGCCACCAGGCTTGAGGCAGGCGGTGCTGCCGCTCGCCATCAGGATGCTTCCGTCCAAAAGGATCACCAACGCATGACGATGCGGCCGCATTCCCGGTCTTTGCCGCTGCGGGTCGGCACCCGTGGCTCGCCGCTGGCGTTGGTGCAGACGCGTTTCTTCCTCGAACTGCTGACCACGTTTTGCCCGGTACTGCGAGGCCTGAGCGTGTTCGAGGAACATGCCATCCGCACCACCGGCGATCGCGTGCAGGACCGGCCGCTCGCCGACATCGGCGGCAAAGGGTTGTTCGCCAAGGAAATCCACGAGGCGCTGGCCGATGGCAGAGTGGATTTCGCGGTGCATAGCCTGAAGGACCTGGAAACCGAACTACCTGCCGGGATCGTGCTCGCCTGCACGCTGAAACGCGAGGACGCCAGGGATGCGCTGATTCTCGGGCCCGGATGCGGGGAGCCCGACCCGGGAGCGCCGTTCGAGTGTTTGCCGGCAGGCGCGGTGGTCGGCACGTCCTCGGTGCGGCGCCAGGCGCAGCTGCTGCATGCGCGGCCGGATCTGGTCATCAAGGGCATCCGCGGCAATGTGGAGACAAGGCTGGCCAAGGTTGCCAACGGCGACTGCACCGCTTCGTTGCTTGCGCTGGCCGGGTTGAAGCGGCTTGGTTTGGCGGACAAGGCGTCGGTCGTGTTGGACCCCGATGCCATGGTGCCCTCCGCCGGTCAGGGCATCGTCGGCGTCACGGTGCGGGAGAGCGACACCGAATTGCGGGAGATGCTCGCGGCGATCGAGGATCCGGAAGCCAAGGCCGTGTCGACCGCAGAACGGGCGATGCTGGCCGAACTGGACGGGTCCTGCCGCACGCCGATCGGCGGTCATGCGCGGCTGCTACCCAATGGCGAGCTGCACCTCACCGGGCTGGTGGCGCGGGCGGACGGCTCGTTCCTGCTGAAGCGCGCGGCACACGGCGAGGCTGCCGACGCTGCCCGGATCGGCGCCGAACTGGGCGCCGGCCTGCGGGTGGACTGTCCGAGGGATGTGTTTGGCTAATACAGGTGTGGGTGAGAGGCCGGCGTGCCCATCCCGCAGGTTGAAGTTGCCTCAGGGCGTCCGTGGTGTTGGGGTTCACCCACCTGCGCCTCGGCGGACTGGTGCTGGTATCAGTCGTGCGGCCAGACTTAGGTTGTTTACGCCCGGTCGAGAAAGGATTCATCCACCCAAATAGAATGCCCATCGCCTTGTCGATCGAAAAATTCAATTTCGGCTTGCCCATAACTGAGCCCAACAAAAGTAACTGGCCCACCCACGATTGCACGAATGGCCGCCTGGTCTTCTTCAGGCAGGTCGGTGATTAATCCTGGGGGTAAGGCTCTCAGGATCACGGAGATTCCGGGTTGAAGCGCGGGCATCTCGTTCTCTCTCCTAATTGCTACCGGGCCTTTACGTGCTTTGGTTTCATTCCCAGGCGGTTGATGGCAATCCGCTTGGCTTCCCGCGACGCAATCGAACAATCCGAAGCGGTCGCATCCCCAAACGCGAAAGCAGGCGTCGCTGGCCTCAGATTGCCAGGCATCGTATCATCGGCATCGGCCCTTGCAATGCAGGTGCATCCACCGCCAGAGGGTCGGGAAGGCTTCGGAACTGATCTGTCGGCGGCGCCGATGGATGCAGCCGAATGAGACACCGTCCGACCTTCCTCAGAGGCAGTTACTATCTTGTTTCTGGAATCGAAGGTACCCTCACTTGCGCGAAAGAGTCTATTCACGAAACCGTCTTGGTCGGCCTCTTGGGCGAGAAAGCGTTCACTTTTTTATAAGCCGTGATCCAGAATCGGGGCGCAGCAAGTTCAGCGATACTACTGCTGATTGGTTAACGCTTGATGAATGGATCAGTTAATCGCTGCTGCACGGCTTCATTTCGCCCGTCCAAGGGCCGACTTCAGCTACCTCAGGTTCCGCAATGGTCGCCTGAACCAGTCCGCGGATGGTACTGGGTCAGTGTGCATGTCGCGTGCTCCCGAACCGCAGCTCGGCGGGCCCGTCTCCTCGGGCGCGTCAGCCATCCCAGAAGCCATCACCAGCGGCCTTCAGGCCACCATAGCGTTAAGCAAGATGCGCTGGGCGCGGTTTCCGCGTCAATTCTGCCCAGCTCAACTCCTCAGAAAGAAATGCATTGATAAGGGTCGATTTTGGAGGGTTCCGCGCGCTCACCTCACTCCGAGCCAATCCGAGCGCCTTTCTCCGCGACGGATCGTTTCATCAGCAGCACAGCGAACACGAGCGCGGCCATGACAACGGCCAGCACCCAGAACACATCGAAGTAGGCGAG
>Ga0187867_10000759_pt1 | contig 28534 bp, 30 predicted proteins | sample June2016WEW_13_1_FD_132976 | JGI IMG/M metagenome (GOLD analysis project Ga0187867, IMG submission 132976) | Peatland microbial communities from SPRUCE experiment site at the Marcell Experimental Forest, Minnesota, USA - June2016WEW_13_10 | ecosystem: Environmental > Terrestrial > Soil >... | reverse complement strand
TGACCAACGAATCGCCCAAGCCGTTCGTCTGGACCGCCAAGGCGACCGATATCCTCGAAAAAGTGAAGATCGCGCGAGAATCGCTTCATAAGTCTGTCACTGGCTGACGAGGTACACTAGCGACCTTCAACAGCAGCAATGGGGGCATTCCCCAGGCCGGCGTGACGGTCGCCGGCACCACCCTGTACGGCGTAGGCGAATACACACTCTATTCGCTGCCCATTACCGGTGGCGCGCCTACCACGCTGTCCGGCAGTGGCGACTGCGTGGGCGACCTGACCGTCGTTGGCGATACGCTCTACGGTACGACCGCTTTGGGCGGAGTCCATCCCGGCCCGCCCAGCTACGGCAGGGTCTTCTCCCTGCCCACTACCGGTGGCACGCCCACCCTGCTGGCCGTTTTCGATAAAAGCGATGGGGCATATCCCTGGGCCGGCCTAACTGTCATTGGCAACACTCTCTTCGGCACAACCGTTGCGGGCGGGGCCTATGGCGACGGCACGGTCTTCTCGCTGCCCATTACCGGCGGCACGCCCACCACGCTCGTCAGCTTCAATGGCAGTGATGGGAGTGTCCCTTACTGCGACCTGAGCGTCGTCGGCAACACCCTCTACGGCACGACGAGTGAGGGCGGGAATCTATCGCTGAACGGCGGATTTGGTTCTGGCACCGTGTTCGAACTGTCACCGCCAATCACATGGAACGACGCTGGCGGCGCCGGCGACGGACGTATGTGGGATACTGCCGACAACCAAAACTGGAACGACGGCGCAGCGCCAGCTTTCTTCCAGGCCGGCGACAACATTACCTTCAATGATTCCAACGCTGGCAATTATGCCGTCACAGTAAATGCCGCTGTCAGCCCCGGCTCGGTCACGGTCAACAATAGCGCCGGCAATTACACCATCAGCGGCGCCGGCAGCATCGCCGATAGCGGCGCGTTCGTAAAAACCGGCAGCGGTACCCTGACCATCGGCACCGCCCTGAGCGTCGCCAGTATGAGCATCACCGGCGGAACCCTGAAGCTGGCCTCAAATACGACCCTCGGCAGTGGCACGGTGACCAGCAATGTAATCCTCACGTCGCTATCTATCACCGGCAATGGCGTGTTGGATGTGAACAACAACCACATCATCATCACCTACGGCTCCAGCGATCCGATCGCGGCGATCGCCGGATACATCGCCTCCGGCTACAACGGCGGCGGATGGAACGGCCCGGGAATCATTTCCTCGGCGGCACAAACGGCCACGAATGGCCTGTCCTATGGGCTGGGTTATGCGGACGGCGCCGACGGCGTGGTCGCCGGTCTTCCATCCGGCCAGATCGAGGTGATGTACACGATGCTCGGCGACGCCAATCTTGACGGCCTGGTAAACGGCTCAGATTTCAACATCCTGGCGGCGAACTTCAACCAGAGCGTAACCGGCTGGGACCAGGGCGATTTCAACTACGACGGCTTCGTAAACGCCGCTGACTTCAACGACCTTGCGGCGAACTTCAACCAGGGCGTCAGCGGCGCGGCCTCGGCCGGCGATTTTGCGGCGCTAGACGCCTTCGCCCTGGCGAATGGATTACCCATGCCGAGCTTCGGCAATGTTCCGGAACCGTCATCAATGGGATTGCTCACCCTGGCCGGACTGGGCATGCTTAATCGAAGGCGTCGACGCGCTGGCAAGTCGCGAGTTTGGAGTTAACTCGCAACACGCAACTCGCAACCTTCCGTGGCACCCTACTGCCTTTCCCGCGTCTGCTTCAGCACGCGCTGCATCATCGTCACCTGCCCTTCGGCGGATTGCTGGCCGTTGTGCGGGATTCGCGGACGCCAGACTCCGTCGGGGCCTAGTTGCCAGGAATGTTCCACGTCGACGCGCATGATGTCCAGGATTTCGCGCAGCCGCTCTCGCAGTGCCGGGGCCTCCACCGGGGCCAGGGCTTCCACGCGCCAGTCGAGGTTGCGGTTCATCCAATCCGCCGAGCCGATGTAAAATTCCTCTTCGCCGCCGTTGAGGAAATGGTAGATGCGCGAATGTTCCAGGAACCTGCCGAGGATGCTGACGACCGAAATGTTCTGCGACATTCCCTCGACTCCCGGGCGCAGGCAGCAGAATCCGCGAACGAAAAGCTCGATTTTCACGCCGGCTTGCGAGGCCGAATAAAGCTCCTCGATGATCCGCGGGTCCTGGAGCGCGTTCATCTTGGCGGTGATCCGCGCTTCCTTCCCGGCGCGGGCGTGTTCGACTTCCCGGCGAATCTTGGAAATCATCCGCTCCCGCATGTTCACCGGCGCCACCAGCAGCTTGTGGTAATCGCGCTTCATCGACCGGCCGGTGAGATAATGAAAAAGATCGATCACGTCTTCCGTCATCCGCGGATTGCAGGTGAACAGTCCCAGATCGGTGTAGAGCTGCGCGGTGCGCGAGTTGTAGTTTCCGGTTCCGATATGGCAATAGGTTCGCAATCCATCCGGCTCGTCGCGCACGACCATCACGGCCTTGGCGTGGGTCTTGAGGCCCAGCAGCCCGTAGACCACGTGAACCCCCGCGTTTTCCAGCGTTTGGGCAAGCTGCACGTTCCGCTGCTCGTCGAAGCGGGCCTTGAGTTCCACCACCACCGCCACCTGTTTGCCCGACTCCGCCGCGTGAATCAGCGACAACAAAAACGGCGAATCCGGCGTCGTGCGATAGAGCGTCATCTTGATCGCCAGCACCTTCGGGTCCATCACCGCGGCGGCGATGAACTTCTCCACGCTCTCGGCAAATCCCTCGTAGGGATGATGCACCAGCACGTCTCCGTCGCGGATGACCTGGAAAACGTCCGCATCCTCCCCGCTGAATCGCGCCGGCGTCACCGGGACCCACGGCTTGTATTTCCAGTCCGGAAAATCCAGGTTCGCCAGCGCCGCCAGGTCCGTCATGTCCACCGGGCCGCGCGTCGGGAAAATGTCGTGCGCGTCCACCTCCACGCCGTTGATGATGAACTGCCGCATCGCCGACGACATGGATTGCGCCAATTCCAGCCGCACCGCTCGCGCCATCCGCCGCGCCCGCAACTCCTGCTCCACAAGCTGAAGCAGATCGTCCGCGTCCTCCGCGTCCATCTCGATGTCCGCGTTTCGCGTGATCCGGAACGGGGAGTATTCCAGCACGTTCATTCCGGGAAACAGAAGCGGCAGGTTGCCCCCGATCACCTGCTCCAGGGGAACAAAATGAAACTTCGACGTCAGCGGCACCCAGCGCGACAGGTTTTCCGGGACCTTGATCCGCACGAACAGTTTTTCCTTCCGCGCGGGAGGCTCCAGGATCACTCCGATCGAATTGCTCAGGTTCGAGATGAACGGAAACGGATGCGCCGGGTCCACCGCCAGCGGCGTCAGGATCGGGAAAACGTTCTTGCTGAAGAACTGATCCGCCGCCGACCGGTCCGACGCATCCAGCGCATCGTAGTCCCGGACAAAAATGCCGCGCTCTTCCAGCGCCGGCTTCAGGTCGTCCAGCCAGCAGGCCACGTGCGTTTCGAGCATCGGCCGCAGATGCGCGTGAATGGCCTCGAGCTGCTCGGGGGGCGTCAGCCCGTCGATCGACCGCTCGGTCACCCGGGCAAGCTGTTGCCGCTGCAACCCCCCTACCCGTTTCATGAAGAATTCGTCCAAGTTCGACGAAAAAATCGCCAGAAACCGCACCCGCTCCAGCAGCGGAACCCGCTTGTCCAGCGCCAGTTCCAACACCCGATGGTTGAAATCCAGCCAGCTCACCTCGCGATTGAGGAACTTGGCGCTTCCCGTCGGCTGCGGCGAACTTGCCGTTACTCCGGCGGGCACAGATTGTCCGGTCGATGATTGAAGCATGGCTGTCCCACTATCCCAAAGACTCGGCAAACCGCCGGGGCGGGTTCACAAAACTTGACGCAACCAGCGAAAACGGATCATCCAAGCCGCGCACGCGCGGCCCGCATGATCCGCGTTGAACTGTGGCCTCGTATGCCGTTACCGCTTGCGACGGTCGCGACGCGCCTTGCGCTTCTTGCTGCCGATCTTTCGTCGGCGTCGTGGCTTGGCCATTCGTGTACTCCTTTGCTATGGCTAAGCAACAAAATAGCCGTTCGCCCCGGCCGCGTCCAGCCAGGCGGCTCGGCTATTGCCGCGAGGAATCCAACCCGGCGCCCGGCCGCGTGCTCGGCGCCGGTCCCGGGTCGATCAGCGGCGCCAGCACCGCTTTGGCGAACGGCCGCGACATCGCCCCGATGTGATCCCCAAAGTCGAAGTATCTCGCCCACTCCTTTCGATATTGGAACTGAACCAGCTTCTGATACGTCAGCGGATCGGCGCTCGGCGGTTGAACGAACCCGGCGAAGCCCGCGGCGGGGCTCCGCACCCCGTCCATCGTCCCGAAAAGTTTTGTGCCGGAATACAGCACCACCACGTCCAGCGTGCTGCAAAAGACGAACGTCTTGCCCTCGACGTGCCGCAACGCGGCGGTCAGATCATATCCCGGCGAAAGCGCCGGCGCGATCAGCAATACCGTCTGCACCTTCACGGGCTCCGGCAATTTCTCCAACGCCCACACCGCCAGCGCGCAACCGCCGCTGTGAGCCGTGAGATAAATCGGCGAATCCGGATCGGCCGCGGCGTGAGCGGCGATCAAGTCGGCGATCTTCTTCGCTTCCCGATGGTTCCGCGCGTATCCCTGCAACGCGTCGATTCCCGGATCGTGCTCCGTCCAGTCATAGATGACGAAATTGGCCTGAACCCCCCCGTCGCGCAGCCCCGCAAGCATCCGGCGATCGCTCCACCTCGGTCCGCCAATGCCGGGCAAATGCAACAGCAAGGGACCCTTGGCCGTGATCCGCGCCCGCAGAATTTCCTCCGGCGCCGGCCGAGTCGCCGCCCCGCCGTATGCCAGCGCGGCGAGCCCCAGCGACATGAACACCAAAAACAAGAATCGGAATCGCAACATCGCGTTTATCTTACTAACCATGCCGGATTTGCTATACTGCCCGCCAAGGCGAACCATGTCCATCATCAGCACCACGAAGATGACCTCCGCCCAGTTCCTGGAATTGGGCGAAGACCCAGTCGGGGTCCGGCTTGAATTGGTCAACGGGGAGGTGGCAGTGAGTCCCAGCGCTACACCGAATCATTCGTATACGGAAAAGATCTTGGGGGCCATTCTGGTTACCCACGTCCGAACCAAGAAGCTCGGCCGGCTTTACGGCGACGTGGATACCATCTTCGGCCGTCACGATGTTCGCCGGCCGGACCTGATCTTTTTTTCGAAGCATCGCCTCGATCTTGTCGGCGAAAAGGCCATGGAAGGTCCGCCGGATTTATGCGTGGAAATCGTCAGCCCCGGCAGCCGGCTGATCGACCGACGCGACAAATTCAAACAGTACGCCAAGGGAAAGGTGGCTTATTACTGGATCGTCGATCCCGAGGATCATACTGCCGAGGCGTTCAAGCTCACGCGCCGCGGATTCACCGCCGCGGGAAGAGGCAAAGACAACGACGTCGTCAGTTTCCCGCCTTTTCCCGATCTGCGAATATCCCTCGGCGAATTATGGCAACCCCGCCGCAAGTAGCGTTTCACCTCTTCATGTTCGAGCTGTGACCCGGGAATATGTTGGCCTTGGGATCCAGATAGTGCTTCGCGAAGTTGACGGCGATGCAGACCTCGCCGAACCCCGTGGCGATCAACTTGAGCTTTCCCGGAAACGTCGCGATGTCCCCCGCCGCGAAAACGCCCGGGACGTTCGTCTGCATCATCGCGTCCACCTTGATCGATCCGCCTTCGATTTCCAGCCCCCAGTCCTTGATCGGCCCCAGCGAATTGTTGAACCCGATGTTGACCAGCAGCGCGTCGATCTTCAGCGTCTGCTCCGCGTTGCTCCGATTGTCATATATGGTGGCTTCCTCGATCGTCTCCCGGCCCGCCAGGTTTTTCAGCTCGAAGCACGTCATGATCCGGGTGGGCCCGCCGCGCATCCTTTGCACGTTCTCCTCGTGGGCGCGGAACTGGTCCCGCCGATGGATGAGCGTCACGGATGCGGCGATGGGCGAGAGCATGTTCGCCCAATCCACCGCGCTGTCCCCCCCGCCGACGATCAGGATCCGCTTGCCCCGCATCGTCTGCAATTCCTTGACGAAATATCGCAACCCGCGCCCCTCAAACCGCTGGGCCTCGGGCAGCGCCAGCGTCTTGGGCTCGAAGGCGCCCACGCCCGCCGCGACGATCACCGCCCGCGCGCGATGCGCCGTCGCCTGCGTGTGTATACAAAATATGCCCGACTCCCCTTCCCGGCTCAGCATCTCCACGCGATCGCCGAGGCAAACGATCGGCTTATATTGCCCGGCCTGTTCCGCCAGGTTGCTGGCCAAATCCTTGGCCAGAATCCGCGGAAATCCAGGCACGTCGTAAATGTATTTCTCGGGATAGAGCGTGGTGAGCTGCCCGCCAAGAATTTCCAGGGAGTCGACGATCTTGACCGACATTCCCCGCAGCCCGGCATAGAAGGCTCCGAATAGCCCCACCGGTCCCGCGCCCACGATCGCCACGTCCACCACCGAACCGTCGCCCGCAGTCTCAGCCATGGCGGGATTCTAAGCGTTTGGCCCCCCGCGTCCAACCCAGCGTGATTTTATGATGATATAACATATATTGAAAACATTGTTCCACATGGAACAACAATTCGTGTTGACGACGGGAAGCTGCCTGCGGGCCATCGGAAACCGCATTCACATGGAAGCTGCTCGTCATGCCCACACGCACAAGTGACAAATGACGAATGACCAATGACTCCGCATGGCCGGCAAATTGGTGGTCGTACGAAGGCCAAGCGCTGGACCGACCGTCATTCCGCCTTCGCGCCCAGTTTCTGAAGAATCTCATCAAACTGGTCTAGGCTGCTGTAGTGCAATATCAGGCGGCCGCGGCCCTTCGAGCCTGATCGAACCTGAACGCGCATGCCGAGTTGCCTAGCCAATGATTTCTCCAAATCCATCAGGTGGGGGGTGAGAGCCGGTGGCTTGCGAACTGGCGAGCCGTTCGAGCCGTCCTGGAGCATTCGCTCGAGGTTCCTCACGGATAGGCCCTGGGTGGTGACGGTCTCCGCCAGACGCTGCTGCTCCAGGATATCGCTAATGCCGGCGAGGAGCTTGGCGTGTCCGAGGCTCAGCCGGCCGTCCCGGACCATGTCGCGAACCGGCTCAGCCAAATCCAAAAGCCGGAGATAGTTTGCGATTCCGCTGCGGTCTTCGCCCATTCGGGCGGCAAGTTCCGCCTGCGTTAGCCCAAGTTGATCCATCAGCGCCCTGTATCCCTGGGCCCGCTCGATGGGGTTCAGGTCTTCCCGTTGGATGTTTTCCACCAGGGCCATCTGCGCCTGCGTATAGCTGTCCACCTCGCGGACGATCGCGGGAACCTCGGTCAGCCCCGCCATTTTTGCCGCCTGCCAGCGTCTTTGGCCGGCGATCATCTCGAAACCGCTTTTGGTCCGCCGAACCACCAGTGGCTGAATGATCCCGGACGATTTCAGACTGGCCGCCAGCTCGGCGATTCCCGCCTCGTTGATTGTCTTGCGCGGCTGATGAGGATTGGGGCAAATCGCATCAATGGGAATGACCAGTGGCCCGCCCAAAGCCTGCCCGGATCCCACGGCCGCCATCCCGGGCGCTGGTGCCGGCACGGGTGCCGCAGCGGGGGGATGGCCGCCAACCTCAGCCTCCACCGGCAAGTGCGAAACGGAAATCAAACTGCTTAGCCCCCGACCCAGCCGCGGCTTGCTCTTGGTGGCTTGAGACATGACAAAGGACTCCTTTCCTTGGCTGAATTGTCAAACCTATTGTTCCACGTGGAACACGCAACGCTTATACACAGCGCCGGGGAAATCTACCATCCCGCACGCCAAACCGCAAAGCGCCGCCGTGCCCCAGGGCCAAAAAATCCGGCGGATAAGTTAGTATATACTAGTTTTGTCCGCCGGCCGGTGGGTGGGTGGGGGCGGCCTGTGCCGCCAAAGGAACTCACGCAAAGCAACCCGTGGGCTTTGGGGAGCGAAGGTGATCGGCTACCCTCCGGCCGGTAAGCCTGGAACGATTCGTCGCCGCCGCTATAATCCCGGCCCATGCCCTTTACGCTCAGCCAGGCCTCTAGCGAAATCTTGCCGCCGGAAATGGGCGGCGCCGGCGGGGAAAACCGTTGGACCTTGAACTTTGGACCCCAGCACCCGGCCACCCATACCACCCTGCGTCTGGTCCTGGAACTCGACGGTGAACGAATCCTCCGGGCAACCCCCCATATCGGCTACCTTCACAGCGGGTTCGAAAAGTGCGGCGAACATCTCAATTACAACCAGTACGTCACCATCGTGGACCGGATGGATTACTCCGCTCCCATCTACAACGAACTGGCCTGGCACGCGGCGACCGAAAAGCTCATGGGCATCGAACTCACCCCGCGATGCAAAGTCCTCCGCACCATCGCCGGCGAACTGGGAAGAATTCAATCCCACCTCCTGTGCATCGGCGCCGCCGGGCTGGACCTGGGCGCGTTCACCGCGTTCCTCTACGGATTCAATCAACGCGAGGCGATATACGACATCGTCGAATACATGTCCGGCCAGCGTTTCCACACCAGTTGGACGCGGGTAGGGGGGCTGAACATGGATTTGCCCGATGAAGAAACCTTCAAGCGGATGGTCAAGAAATTCATCAATCAGGACATGCCCCCCGCCGCCGACGACGTGGAGGCGCTGCTCAACAAAAACCGGATTTTCGTCGATCGCACCAAGGGCGTCGGCGTCATCAGCCGGGAGGAGGCCATCGCCTGGAGCCTTTCCGGCCCGCTGGCCCGCGCCAGCGGCGTTCGCCGCGACATCCGCAAGGACGAACCCTACCTTTGCTTCGCCGACAACTGGGACGGCCAAGGCGCCCCGGCCGTCGATTTCAAGGTTCCGGTGATGACCACCGGCGACGTTTATGCGCGATATCTGGTGCGATTGGAGGAATTAAAACAAAGCCTCGCCATCATTCGCCAGCTCATCGACAACATTCCCCCCGGCCCGGTGAACGTCAGCCCCGAAGGCAAGGAAGTCCTTCCTCCCAAGGACCAGATCTACAGCAGCATTGAAGGCCTCATTCAGCTTTTCGAGTTGACCATGACCAACCGCGGCTTCGAGGCCCCCAAGGGCGAGGTCTACGGCTGCATCGAAAGCGCCAACGGCGAGTTGGGATATTACATCGTATCCGCCGGCGAAAACGTCCCCTGGCGCGCCCGCACCCGCCCGCCGAGCTACATCAATTACCAGGTTTTCCCCAAGATGATCGAAGGCCACATGATCTCCGACGTCGTCGCGGTGCTGGGCAGCATCAACGTCATCGCGGCGGAACTGGATCGCTGATTGGGGCATTCCGGCGGCCCGACGCCGTAACGGGGGGTTGATTGCGGAATCCAAATTGCCGATAATGAGAAGCATGAAAACGACGATTGATATTCCAGACGAGATGCTGAAAAAGGCCCTGAAGTATTCCAAGGCGGGCACCAAGCGAGATGCTGTGATCACCGCCCTGGCGGAATATAATCAGCGTCACGGCCAGGCGGAATTGATTAAATACCTGGGGACTTTCAAAGATTTCATTACCCCCGAAGAGTTGCAGCGCAGCAGGACGGAACGAGAATCGAAGTGGAGAACCAATGGTTCTCGTTGATAGTTCGAGTTGGATAGCAGCCCTTCGGCAATCCGGAAGGGATGAGGTGCGCCGGCGCGTCGCATCGCTGCTGGCCGCCGGTCAGGCGGCATGGTGCGATCCTGTTCGGCTGGAATTGTGGAATGGCGCCCGAGGGGATCACGAAAGACGCATTTTGCGGGAGCAAGACGGCAAGCTGCCCAGATTGCCAATCGACGAGGCGGTTTGGGATTTGGCCGTGGAATTGGCGAAGCGATCCGGGGACGTGGGGTTGACTGTGCCGGCCGTCGATCTCATTATTGCCGCCTGCGCCCGTCGCCACGGCGTGGCCCTCGAACACGACGACCGGCATTTGGTTCGATTGATGGAACTGCAAGGGGTCTGACGCTCACTCCTATTGGGGTCCGCCCCTTGGACAATATTATGGCTTGGATCACCGAAAATCGCCGCACCGCAACGGAAGAACGCCGCGCTGAGCCGTATCTGACGGAGGAGATTAAACAAAAGCTCGCGGCCAAATATTTCCCGAGATATCCCAACAAGCGCGCCGTTCTTCTGCCGGCGCTGCACGAAATCCAGCATGCGTACAACTGGATTCCCGTTCAGGCGTTGGAGGAGCTGGCCGCATTTTTGGAAATGGCGCCCGCGGAAGTCCTGGATACGGCCACGTTTTACGAGGAATACTGGCTCAAGCCCAAGGGGCAATATCTGCTCCAGGTTTGCCGGTCGCTTTCCTGCGAGATCTGTCAGTCCCGCGAACTGACCGATCACCTGAAGAGAAAGTTGAAGCTCGAGGAAGGGGAAACGACGCCCGATGGCCGGTTCACGCTGGTCGAATTGGAATGCCTGGGCGCCTGCGGCACCGCTCCGGTTATGCTCATCAACGACGTGCTGCATGAAAATCTGACCGTTGAACGGGTGGACCAATTGATCGACCGGCTCCCCAAGAGCCCTCACGATTATCACGATCCGACCGTCACCTGGGAATCCGGGGACGGACATTGATTCTGACTTGCATCAACAGGACACAACCATGGACACGTTGGAGCAGCGCGTGGAGCGGCTGGAACGATCTTGTCGGCGTTGGCGTTTGGGGTTTTTGATTATGGTCATGGCGGCGGTGGGGGTGGCCGGGGCGCCCGCCGGGCCGGGTGGGCCGGCCGATGCGCAGTTTGGGCATCTAAGCGTCCAGAGCCTCACCATCCGAAGCCAGCCGAATGGCCCGTTTGTCTCGGCCTCCTGCGATAACGATCGGGCTTCGATCACGCTCTCGTCGCCCGCTGCGCCTTCGGTCATCGCCCTGGTCGCCCGGCGGGACTCCGCGGATATTTTCCTTTCTCGCAAGGGCGAAAAGGGCATCGCGAATGCGTCCATCAGCGCCGATCAGCAATCCGGCTTCCTGGACCTGCGAAACGCCGATGGGAAAGACAAGGAGCTTGAGCCGGAGTAATTTCGGCCGGCCAAAATGCCCGCGACCATGAAAACCCTTGGTCCGATAATCCTCATCGCCTTGATACTGGCGGCGGCGGGGTGGTGGATTTTCTGGACGTTTTTCGACACCTATCACCTGGCCACGGTTAAAGACGGCGTTCTTTATCGTGACGGCGTTCGCACCCTGCACGAGTTCAATCTCGCCGCCCGGAAGACGCACGTGAAAACCGTGGTGTCGCTGGTGGACGATCAGGAGATCACTCAACCGCCGTTCACGGACGAGCTTGCTTATTGCAAGGATCATGGGATCGAGGTGGTGCGCTTGCCGGTGCCGCTCGGGGGCTGGCCGCGGGGCGAGCAGATCGCCCGGTTTCTCGCCATCGCCGACGATCCCGCTCGCCAGCCGGTGCTGGTCCATTGCGCCCAGGGCGTGCGCCGCACGGGCATGATGGTGGCGGCATACGAGCTTAGCGTCCTGAAACTCGACAAGGACCAGGCCGTCGCCGCCATCAAAGGCTTCGGACACAGCGATCGGACCATCGGCGATGTCAAGCGATTCATCGAGGTATATGATCCACAGACCCAGCAGATGACGGCCGATATGCCGCATTCGCAGGAGTAGTGATCCGCCATGCCGAGCAAGATCTCCCACACTCTCGCCCGCCCGATGCCCGCCAGCAACGATTGTCTGCCCCATGCGGCGATGATTCTCGGCTCGGTTCGAGGTTCGGGAACCCGGCCGACGCCGGGGATGGTTCATCGGCTTGTCATCGAGCCGCAACAACATAATTGGGTGCTCTATCGTCTCGACGAGGCCGGTGGATTCGTCGGCGACACCTGGCACGGAACCTTGCGGGACGCCATTGCCCAGGTGAAAAAGGAATTCGGCGTGACCTTGGAATGTGAATGAGTCCCGACAATCCGCAACATCCTCAAAAACTTCCCGGCAACGGCCTGCTCGGCTGGCTGGGGCGGCAGGTCGCATACGTGCGAAAGGCCCTCAGCACTGATGTCTCCACCTCCAAGACGATCTATCGCGATTGCAAGATCGAGGAGAAGCCGCTGCCGCAGGATCCAAAGATAAAGCTGCGAAGAACGGTCATCGATGAAGTCGTCGTTGACCGCGATCCTCCGGCTTCCCAGCAAAAGAAAACGCCATAATGCCGAAATCAACCCGGCTTCAGTTTCTATCGAGGGTCATTAAACGGGTCGTCAGCTAACGCGGATGGGATGTCCCTCGCCCCGTGGAGCACACGAATAATCTCCACAACGTCCGCCTCGATACGATAAAAGATCAGATAGTTATCGAATTTCGCAACAGAACGTTTGCGCAGGTCGGCCAGACTTGGATGATCAAGTTCGTATCGTGGCCAGCGGTTGGGATGTTCACGAATCCGGCGGTAGGTCTGATCGACGGCGTCGTAGAACTTTAGCGCCGCGGTGAGATTGTCCTTGGCGATAAAAAGAGCCGCGTCGTCCACGTCGGCGTCCGCCGCGGGAAGAATGCGCAGCTTATAGTTTATGACATTTTATTCTTCCTGCCCACGCGCTCGGCGAGAGCGCCTTTCTTTCGCTTGAAATACTCTTCGGTAAATGGGATTGGCTTGCCGCTGTTAAGACCCTCAACCAGCTTGGCCGTCAGAGAAGCCCGAGACTGCTCCCGCTCAAATTTCTCGCGGATGGCTTCGCGGACGAATTCGCTGGTCGACCCATAGACTCCTGACGACACCTTGCCGTCCACGTACCGCTTAAGCGGCCTGGGCAAGGAGACGTTCATCGTCACGCTGTTCGATTCGTGCGCCATGGTTGTCAGGATACTACTTTGGCCAAAGATTGGCAAGATTTGGCCGTGCCGGCGGAAACCGTTTCGTTGTCGCCTCTGCGGATCGATGATAGAATGGCAACGATGACCAGAGAAAGAATACTCCAACTTTGGAAAGCCGAGCCGTTCCAGAAATTTACCATGCATCTGGCGGACAGCCGGAGGATTCCCGTGATGCATCGGGAATTTCTTGCGATCTCGCCCAGTGGACGTACGGTCAATGTATATCAGCCTGACGATTCAATGAACATGATCGATCTGCTCCTGGTGACCGACCTGGAGGTCCGGCCCAACGGGGGAACCCGTCGCCGCGGCAAGCGCAACTAACCGCCCCTAACGGAATATTTATGGCTTACACCGAACCCGTCCTGGTCAAGCGCATCGATCCCGATCCCGACAAGCGCAAAATCCATTGGTATGACGATTACGTCGCCACCGGCGGATACGCGGCGCTGCGCAAAGCCCTGGACGTGAAGCCCGAAGAGATCGTCAAAACCGTCACCGAATCGGGCCTTCGCGGCCGCGGCGGGGCGGGGTTCTCCGCCGGGCAGAAATGGTCGTTCATCCCCAAGGAAAAGAAAGGCCCGCATTACCTCGCCGTCAACGCCGACGAATCCGAGCCGGGCACATTCAAGGACCGTTATCTCATGGATTACGATCCTCACGGCATGCTCGAAGGCATCGCCATCACCGCCATCGCCACCCAGGTGGATGTCGCCTACGTCTTTATCCGTGGCGAATACCATCGACAGATCAAGGTCATTGAACGCGCGATCCAAGAGGCTTATGCCCACGGAGTGTTCGGCCCCAACGGCATTTTCGGCAGCAAATACAAACTCGAATGTTACGTCCATGCCGGCGCCGGCGCGTACATCTGCGGCGAGGAAACCGGATTGCTGGAAGCGCTGGAAGGCAAGCGCGGCTGGCCCCGCAATAAACCCCCGTTCCCCGCCATCGCCGGCGCCTTCGCCCGCCCGACCGTCATCAACAACGTCGAAACCCTCTGCTGCGTTCCCCCCATCATCGAGCGCGGCGCCGCCTGGTTCAAATCCATGGGCACCGGCTCAAGCCCCGGCCCAAAACTCTACGGAATGTCCGGACACGTCAATAAACCCGGCGTCTACGAAGACGAACTCGGCATCACCCTCGACTACGCCATCAACAAACTCGCCGGTGGAATGAAAGGCGGAAAGCACAAAGGCACGATCTGCGGCGGAATCTCCATGGGCGTGCTCGGCCCCGATCAACTCGACATCAAGCTGGATTTCGACGACGTCCGCTTCCGCGGCGGATGCCTGGGCCTCGGCACCGCCGGTATGATCGTCATGAACGAGTACACCGACATGGTCCGCGCCCTCCGCAATTGCGTCCGCTTTTACGCCCACGAATCCTGCGGCCAATGCACTCCCTGCCGCGAGGGCAGCGCCTGGATGCGCAAAATTCTCGACCGCATCCTCGACGGACAGGGCCGCGTGAAGGATCTGGATATGCTCATGGAGCTTGAAAAAAGTCAGGGCATCATGCCCGGCACGACGATCTGCGGCCTGGCCGACGGCACCGCCTGGGCCACCCGAACCTTCATCAACAAATATTACGATGAATTCGCCGCCCGATGTATTCCCGATTCGGTCGTTCCTGTCACCATCAAACGCGGAACCAGGAACGTTGTGGTGCCCATGGGCAGCAACACGCGGTAAACGTAGAATCATTCACCTATGACTCTCGCGCAGATCAAACTCCGTCCGTCAACCCGCCATCGCCCAGTGAAGGTCTGGTCGTCGCAAGAGCTTAACGATTTGTGGGAATTGGCCCAGCGGCTTCAAGGCCGGCCGCTGCCGGGCGTACGGTTAACAGAGGCGCAATTCCGGAATGAATATGCCGACGAAGATATCAAGGCGGAATGGGTGGACGGGAAGGTTATTATCATGGCACCAGTCAGCCGGGAACATTCGGAAGTGAACGTTTGGCTGCTTCGGCTGGTCGCGGAATTTGTAGAGCATCACGATCTCGGACAAGTTCTCGGATCCGAATTCCCAATTCGACTGACGTCGATCCGCAAATCGCGCAGTCCGGATGTTATGTTTGTCAGTAACGCCAAACTCTCCAAACTACATCCCACCTATCTCGACGGCCCGCCTGATTTGATTATGGAAATCGTGTCGCCCGACAGCGAGGCCCGCGACTGGCGCGACAAATACGGGGATTATCAATCGACCGGCGTGCGGGAATATTGGGTGGTTGACCCATTATCGAAGCGCCTGGACGCCTACGCGCTCGGGCGATCGAAACAATATTCCTTGATTCAGCCGGATGATGAGGGGCGTATTCACTCCAAAGTGCTCAAGGGCCTGTTTGTCAATCCGCAATGGCTGTGGCGTTCGCCGCTGCCGAAGCTCAGCGGCGTGTTGAAGGAATTGAAACTTCGTTAGCCGCCGGGGATGTCTGAAGTTTTTGCAGTTCTTGTTCCACTTCCGGCCAATCCGGCCGCAGGTGCAGGGCAATTTTGAATTGCCGGATGGCCGCCTCGCGCGAGCCGAACGCAACGTTCCATATCCCCAGAATGTAGTGGGCCTGGGCGTAATCGGGTCGTATCGCGATGGCCTGTTCGAGCAGTCCGTGGGCACGGTCGCGCATCGCCGGATCGTGCCGGTCCACCGCTTCCTCGCCAAGGAGCTGCGCGTAATTGGTCATCGTGGCAACGGGGTCGGCGCCGACGCTGTTGTGGCTTAACAACCATTCATACTGCCGCGATGCCCCGCCGAAATCGCCCGTTTCGGCCAGGAGATTCGCCAGGTTGTTGTGGGCCGTGGCATCGTCGCCCTGGATGGACAGGGCTTTTTGATATTCCCCGATCGCCGTGGACCATTCTCGCCGCTCCTGCGCCAACCTGCCGAACCCATCGTACGGACCGGCGGCGTTCGGGCTGGTGTTTTGCCATTGGATGCAGAAGGATGCGTCGTTGATGTAATACGCGCCGCGAAGAAAGCTGACGCAGCCCAAAACCCCAGTCCAGAACAGGGCAAATCCGGCGATCGCCGGGCGAAGTTTCGGCCGAACCGCGCCGTCGAGCAGCACCGCCGCCGCGATCGCCGGCAACGCCAGGATCGCCATCGCCGCGTAGCGTTCGGAATAGGCCGCTTCCTGTTCGACGACGTGCGCCGTCGGCAATTGCAGCAGCACGAACCAACCGATCCAGAATATCGCCGCGCGCCGCACGCCTTCGCCGCTCAACAGCACCCCCACGATCAACGCCAACGCCGCCGCGCATGAAATCGCGCTCAAGCGCCAATCAAACCAACTCTCAAACGGTGGCTCATAGCGCAGCGACATGAAGGGCATCACGCCCGTTTGCAGGCCATAGAGCAGCGACTTCAGCGGCTCCAACGGATGCCGCAGGATCGTCAGATGCATCGCCGATTGCCCGAATACGAAATGTCGAACGAAGAAATAGCCAATGAAAATGCCCGCGACCGGCAGATAGTGGCCAATCCACGCAGTCAAAGAGCGCGGCCGCTCGGACAGCCCCAGCAAATCCATCAGCAGAAATATCCCCGGCAACACGGCCGCCTGCTCCTTGCACAGCAAGGCGGCGACGAACGTCAACATGGCCAGGCAAAACCACCCGATTCCCCGCCCCAGATAGGCCCACGTCGCCAGAAGGATGAACAGGGCGGGCAAGAGCGTTTCGCGTCCCGAAGCGGCGGGATAAACGCACTCCGAAATCGCCGGATGAAGCGCCAACCAGCTCGCCGCGATCAGCGCCGCCGGCCGGCGTATTCCAAACGCCGGCCTCCGCAGCAGCGCGTAAGCCGCCAGCATAACCCCGCCGGCGACCATCGCATTGAACAGATGATATGCCCGCGGACTGATCCCCCAGCCGCTCCTCTGTAGCGCAAAGGTCGTCCGCGTCAGCGGCCGGTAATACGGAAAATTCAGATAGTGCGGCTCGATGAAGATTCGGCCCAGATCGTTCAGATGCCGAATGGGAAACTGTTTCTCGATCACTTCATGGTCGTCATAGACGAATTGGTTGGGCCATGATCCCGCCGCGTAAACCCCCGCGACTACCATGGCCGCAATGATCGGCGGAAGAAAGCGGCGGGGCGGCCCGGCAGGCATGAGGCGATTATAAGGGATGTCATTGGTCATTTGTCATTGGTCATTTGTAAATGCCCCAATGACAAATGACTAATGACAAATGACCAATGACCAATGACAATTCCCTCCATGACCGAGCCGGACGTTTCCAAACTCATCAGCGTCGAACAAGCAACGTCAATAATCGACTCCGCGGTCGTCGCCCCGCGAGCCGAACAAATTCCGTTCGCTCAAACCGTCGGGCTTTATCTGGCCGACGATTTGCTCAACGACCGCGATGCCCCGCCTTTCGACAAGAACCTGATGGACGGATATGCCGTCGGGGCGCGGGACATCGCAACCGTTCCCTGCGAGCTTGCCGTGGTCGATCGCATCGCGGCGGGGGGGGCGGCGACATCGCCGCTGCTGCGCGGTCAGGCCATGGCCATCATGACGGGCGCTCCCATCCCCCCGGGCGCCGATGCCATCGTCCCGGTCGAGCATACCCAAACGATTCCCGGGTCCAATCGCATCGTCGTCTTGCAGACCGTATTCCCGGGCCGATTCATCGCCGCCCGCGGAAGCGATTCGCCCGCCCGTTCGCTCGTCCTGAAATCCGGCACGCGCCTCGGCCCCGCCCAGATCGCGGTGGCCGCCGGCATCGGCGCGGTGAATCTCCCCGTTTTCGCCCCGCCCTCCGTCGCGGTCATGGGCACCGGCGATGAACTGGTCGCGCCCCACCAAACCCCCGCCGCCAATCAGATTCGCTCCTGCAACAATTCCCTCTTGCTGGCCCTTCTAGAGCGCTATCCCTCCCGTACTACCGATCTGGGAATTGCCCCCGACGACCCCGCGGCGATCGAAGAAAAAATAATCTCCGGCCTGGTTCACGACGTTGTCCTGATCACCGGCGGCATGAGCATGGGCGAGCGCGATTTTGTGCCCGGCATTCTTGGCCGCCTGCGCGGAGATTTGAAAATTACCAAGCTGCGCATCAAGCCCGGCAAGCCGTTCGTCTTCGCCCAAATGCCCGGCGGGAAATTCGTCTTCGGATTGCCCGGCAATCCCGTCAGCGCTTTCGTCTGCACGGTCTGCCTGGTCTCTCGCCTGCTGATGCGGATGGCTGGCGGGCCGCCCGCCCAACCGCTCCGCTCGGCTCCCTTGGCCCACCCCCTCGACGCCAACGGCCCGCGCACGTTTTACCAGCCCTCGATTTTCGACGGCCGCGCACTTGTCCCCCTGCAATGGAAAGGCTCGGCGGATATTTTCACTCTGAGCCTGGCCAATTCCCTACTCGTCCGCCCCGAAAACCAGCCCCCGCAGCCCGCCGGCGCGGCAATCGAATTCATCGAAATATAAACCGCAGCCGTGTTGGTCCGGATGCTCCAAGCGACCGCAAGCGACGAAGCGGCGAAATCAGGATAAGATGTCGTTACCAAGCAACGCCACATGCCGATCAAGCGGGTACACATCCTCGCCAACTCGGTTAAGAACAGCCAGCATTGCGTGGCCGGCCGCGAGTTGATCGAGCGCGGCGGCCGACGCTTTTTCGGAGAATGGATCAGACCCGTGAGCCGTCATGGGGAAGGCGAGTTGTCCGCGTCCGACTGCCGGCTTCCAAACGGGCAAACGCCGCAAATATTCGACGTGGTGGACGTTCCCGTTGAGGAGCACGCTGGCTCCGGCTCCCAGCCGGAGAACTGGGTCATTGATCCTCATCAACAATGGCGCCCGGTGAAAATCGAAGGCAATCTACCCGAAGTCATGATCAATTCGCCGCCGCTTCTTTGGCCCCAGTCGAGCATCCGCCGCGATCGAATTTCGCCGCATGCGCTTGCCGACCTGAACTGCCGACATTCGCTCTACCTGATCGAGGTCAACGATTTCCGCATCCAGGTGGGCTGGCGCGATTACGAGGGCACGCCCCGCATGCGCCGCCGGGGGTTGTTCACGTACAACGGCCGGGACTATGACTTCTCGCTGACCGATCCCGCCATGGAAAAGTATTACCGCCCGTTCCCGAAACAGGAGGATGGCGTTAAGACCATCATGCTGGACAGCGGAGGCGACTGTCTGCTATGTGTTAGTCTGACGCCGCCGTTCAATGACTATCATTACAAGATCGTCGCCACGGTTATCGAGCGGAAGAAATGACTGATCACGGGTCCAACGCGATTTTCACGATCGGGCACTCCAACCACGATATTCAGCGGTTCGTCGAATTGCTGGTTTGTCACGGCATTTCCGCCGTCGCCGACGTGCGATCCATGCCGTACAGCAAGTTTACTCCGCAGTTCAATCGGGACGTGCTCGGCGCCGCGCTTGGCGTTGCCCATATCCGCCATGTCTTTCTCGGCGGCGAGCTGGGAGCGCGCCGGTCGGAGCCTGAATGCTACGTGGACGGGAAGGCCCGCTATGAATTGATCGCCCGCGCGCCGCGCTTCCAGGATGGATTGTGCAGGCTCCGCGAAGAAATGCGGCGCTATCGGGTTGCCCTCATGTGCGCCGAAAAGGACCCCGTCACTTGCCACCGGGCCATTCTCGTCTGCCGGCATCTGCGCCCGCTCGGCCTGGCGATTTCGCATATTTTAGACGACGGCCGCATTGAGACCCACGCCGAGATTGAGGATCGCCTTTTGAAGATTACCGGGGTGGAAGGTGAGGACTTGTTCAGCGGCAAATCCGAAGCCATCGAGCGCGCCTACGACATCCAGGGCGAGCGAATAGCCTATTCGACCAGCGGCGCCCATCCCACAAGCGAGGAAACGGAAGTTGAGCACGAAGATATTTACAATCGGTTTCACTAAGAAATCGGCCGAGCGCTTCTTCACCACTTTGCAGCAGGCCGGCGTCAAACGCATCGTCGATGTTCGTCTTAACAACGTCTCGCAGCTTGCGGGTTTCTCGAAAATGGACGATCTCCGCTACTTCCTGAAAGCCATCGGCGGCATCGAGTACGTTCACCTGCCGGTATTGGCTCCGACTCAGGAGATGCTCGACGCCTACAAGAAGCAAAAAGGGGATTGGTCGGTCTACAAGAAGCAGTTCCTCGAACTCATGGCGGCCCGCCACGTCGAGGAGACTGTTCCCAAAGACCTTCTGAACGAGGGTTGTCTGCTTTGCAGCGAAGACAAACCGGACTACTGCCACCGCAGGCTTGTCGCTGAGTATCTCGCAAACCACTGGCCCGGCGTCCAGGTCGTGCATCTCATTTGAAATACAGGGCCAGATTTCCGCTTCCTCGCCAAAACGCGGTGCCTACAATCGCCGCATCAGGCATCGACCATGGCCGATCCCACGCGCATCGTCATTCTCGGCGGCGGTTTCGCCGGCGTCCTGGCTGCGCGGCGGCTGGAACGGCTCTACAAAAAACGGTCCGACATCCAGGTCACCCTCATCAGCCGGGACAATTTTCTATTGATGACTCCGCTGATGTTCGAGGCCTGCACGGGAACGCTTGAACTTCGCCACTGCTCCGTTTCCATTCGCGCGTTTCTGCGCCGGACCCGCTTCATCGAGGGGATCGTCCAGCGAATTGACCTGGACGGGCGCATCGTCCTTGCCGCCTGGGGCGAACAAGGCGCGACGCATCAGGTTCCCTACGATCAACTCGTCCTGGCCATGGGCGCCGTCACCAACACCCGGCAAATCCCCGGTTCGGACCTGGCGCTGCCGTTCAAAACGTTGGCCGATGTGATCGTCCTGCGAAATCATCTCATCGAATGCCTGGAGCGCGCCGACGTCGAGACCGACCCCGCCACCCGCCGACGGCTGCTCACGCTGGCCGTCATCGGCGGTGGATTCGTCGGCTCGGAGGTCTTCGGCGAACTTACCGCCTTCATGGATGAGATCGTCCGCTACTACCCGCGGGTCCGCCGCGACGAGATGCGGTTATTCCTGATCCAGGCCGGCCCGCACATCATGCCAGAGGTTCCCCAATCGCTGGCCGATTACGCGGCCGGGCTCCTCCTGCGCCGGCCCGGCGTGCAAGTCCTGACAAGTACCTCGGTCCAGTCCATCGAACCCGGCCGCGTTCATCTCAAGGATCAGGTGATCGATGCTGAAACCATCGTGCTCTCCGCGGGAATTCTTCCCGCCCCGGTCGTGGCCGAGTTGCCTCTGCCCAAGGATCATCACGGCCATCTCATCGTCGAGAACACCATGCGCTGCAAAGACCGCCCGGAAATCTGGGCCATCGGCGACTGCGCCTCCATCCCCGATCCACACGGCAATCCCTATCCCAAGCTCGCCCAATTCGCCATGCGCCAAGCCAAGACCCTGGCCGACAATCTCCACGCCGTTCTCGACGGCAAATCCCCAGCTCCGTTCGAATTCAATATGCTCGGCCTGATGGCCGCACTGGGGCATTACAAAGGCTTGGGCACGGTCTTCGGCCTGCGCGTTCGCGGCTTTTTCGCCTGGTGGCTTCGCCGAACTTATTACCTCACGGTGATGCCTCGCTGGCCGCAGCGGATTCGCATCGTCGCCGACTGGACGATCGCTCTGTTTTTTCGTCCCGACATCAGCAAAGTGGACCTCGGCCGCGAACAGGTGTCGCGCATGCGGGCGCGTAGTTAGAAAACTCTCAGACTCCCGCCCCCACGGCATCGGCGACGTGCATCACCGCGTTCCTGAAAATTTGCAATCCGTCTCCCTCATTCTGCAGCGGCTGGCGAGTTGTCCACGCATAATGCTGCGTTGGATCGATGTGCCGTTCGGGATGGGGCATCAGGCCGAAGACCAAACCGGTCGAATCGCAAACCCCCGCGATGTCGTCCACCGAGCCGTTGGGATTCTCCCCGTCATAGACCAATGCGACTTGATACTGATCCCACATCGCCTTGCGAACCGCTTCATCCACCGGAACGAATTTTCCCTCGCCGTGCGCGATGGGCAGTTCGATCGGGCCCAGGCCCTTGGTCCAGACGCATTTGCCGCCTTTGGGCAGCAGGTGAATCCAGCGGTCCACGTATCGGGGGCAATCGTTGTTGGTCAGCGTCGCGGTTTGGCCCCTTCGCCCGGCCAGGGGGCCGGGAAGCAGGTCGGTCTTCACCAAAACCTGAAATCCGTTGCAGATGCCGATCACCGGCTTGCCCGCGTCGATGAATCTCCGAACCGCCTCGCCCAAGTGATGAACGATCTGGTTGGCCAAGATTTTCCCCGCCGCGATGTCGTCGCCATAGCTGAAACCCCCCGGCAGCGCCAGGATTTGAAACTCCTCCAGCGCCGCCGGCGATTCCAGGATTCGATTGATGTGCAGCGATTGAGCCGTTGCCCCCGCCCGTTCGAACGCGTAGGCCGTCTCGCCGTCACAATTGGTTCCCGCCGCTCGAAGGATCAGGGTTTTCGGTTTGCTCACGATGGGCAGAGTCTAACAAATTTCATTGCCTAATCAGCCCCGCGGGAATAAAATTCCCCACGGACGCCGAAAGACGTAATGCCTACCCAATTTGTTTCACCAGAAGGAAGCTGATTTATGTCCGCCCAGAGCTCCGAAGCCGAGCAAGTCGTCGAGAATGCCGATATCGATCGCGACGTGCCGCAGCCGGCCATTCACGTCGAGCAGCGAAAGCTTTCGCTTCACGATTTTCTTAAGACCTGCGTGAAGATCGGCGGTTCCGACCTTCACCTTCAGGAGGCCAGCACGCCGATGATCCGCGTCGATGGGCGGGCCCGTTTTTTGGATTGTCCCCCTCCGACGGCCCAGGCCATGAAGGAATACGTCGACCAGATCATGTCCTCCCAGGCCGAGCCGGAAAATCGCCGTCACATCCTGGACCACAAAGGCGCCGTGGACGTGGCTTACAGCATGCCCAACGTCGCGCGCTTCCGCACCAGCGTCTTCCACAGCCGCGAAAAATTCGCCATCGTCATGCGCCGAATCGTCACCAAGATCCCGAATTTTGACGAGCTGAACCTTCCCCCGCTGGTCGAAGGCCTGGCCAACCATCATCGCGGCATCGTGATCGTTTCCGGCACCACCGGCTGCGGGAAATCGACCACCCTGGCCGCCATCATCGGCAAAATCAACCGCACCCGCTGCGAACGCATCATCACCGTCGAGGACCCCATCGAATACCAGCACGAAAACGCCAAGAGCCTCGTCAGCCAGGTCGAAGTCGGCACCGATAGCGAGAGCTATGAATACGCCCTCCGATCCATGATGCGCCAGGACCCCGATACCATCCTGATCGGCGAGATGCGCGACACGTTCTCCCTCTCCACCGGCCTGCGCGCCGCCGACACCGGCCACCTCGTCTTCACCACCGTTCACGCCACCAATGCGTCGATGACCATCGAACGCATGGTCTCTCTTTTTGACGTAAATCAAAAGGAGCTTCAACAGACCCAGCTTGGCCTGAACCTGATCGCCGTCTGCTGCCAGCGTCTGGCCAAGCGGCGCGACGGCAAGGGCCGCGTCCCCGTGATCGAGATCATGCAGGCCACGCCCCTGGTGCGCAAATACATCCTCGACGGCGAATACGAAAAGCTGAAAGGCACGGTCGGCAACCGCGAGGGCGGCTGCCAGAGCTTCGACCAGCATCTCACCGAACTGTTCCAGAAGCAGATCATCGACGTGGCCGAGGCCAAGCGCCTGGCCAGCAACGTCGATGCCCTGAACCTGGCCCTCCGCGGCATCGGCAATAGCGACTCCCGCCTGCGCCAGTGAGTAAAGGGGCCATTCAAGATTTCCGCGGTTCGGGCCGTCGGCCGCATCGATTGTGCGTGAACCGCGGGCAAAGGCGGCGCTTCGGGGGCGATGCCATCCACGCACGGCATAGTCGCATTGGCCTCCCATCATTGCGCCGCGATGGCAGAAATATTGAATGGCCCCTTTACCCTCATTGCGCATTGGCCTGGTCGATCGCCACGCGAAGGGTGTCGGGATTGGTCCATTGCTGTCGGGTGGCGATGGCGCCGTCCTTGCCGATCACAATCGCTCCGTTGGGAAACGTTTCGTAGGCATTGGAGACCGCGTTGTCCATCGAGTCGACGGCCATGGGAATGGTGATCCTCAGTTCGCGCTGGGCTTCCACGGCATGGGCCTTTCGATCGTCGAGCGTTGTGGCCTGGGGCACGGAAATGCCTTCGTCCTTGTTTCGCTGCACGTCCTTGTCTCCGGCCGGAAACGCTTCGCGCGTATAGACGACCATGAAAAATGCCCGAGGGCCTTCGGCCGCCTTGAGCGTTTCCATCTCCTGGGCATGTTGCCGAAATACCGGGCACGACATCGAGCCGAACTCCAGGACCAGGACGTGACCCTTATATTTCGACGGCGTGAACGCGTGGCCGTTCAATTCGATGATCCGCACGTCCGGCACGGGCGATCCCGGGTCCGGGCCGGAACTCTGAAGATCAGCCGGCTTTGGCGACGCTTCGGATTCCGTCGCCGGTTTGCCGCCGCCCTGGTCCGGCGCCGCGCCGTTGGATTGTCCATGTTCTGGCCGCGCCTGTTGAATCGCCTGCATCAGTGTTTGCATCTGATCCGGGGTGAGAATGGTTTGCAGCTTTTGGCGCATATCCTGGCGGACCTGTTGCATGTCCGATTGCACTTTCTCGCCCGCCTGGGCCTTCTGGCGGAGGTCGGCCATCTGCTGGCGGATCGATTCCAGCAGATCGGCCACCTGCTTCTTTTGGTCGTCCGACAGCTCGAGCTTGGCGATCGCCTGCCGGAAGATTTCGACCATTTCTCCCCCGGCGCTATTGCGGGTGGTGGCGCCCTCGACTCCATTACGGCCGCGGGCGCGCTGCCCGAGTCCCGGTCCCATTTTCTGGTCCAACGTTTTCATCTGTTCGTCGTTCAACACCTGCGCCAATTGCTGGTGAAGCTGCTGAGCGAACGCCGCCAGCTTCTGATACCGCTCCTGTGGTTGCATATCCACGAGGGTTTGCGACAGGTCCAGGCCCTGCTGGTTGGCGCTGTCGAAGAAGGCATCGACCTTGGTTTTCTCGTCGTCGCTGAGATTCAACTGGCTAACAGCCTTTTTCAGGCGTTGGATCACCAACGCCGGCCCCGGCCGCATGCCGGGCGACACCGAGCCATTTCCCGGCTGCGTTGTCGCATCCGCCATTGCCGCTGCCGGCGCCACGGCCAGCCCCGCCAATATCACCGCCGCCATGAGTCCTGGCCCCAAGCTGTTGAGCATGATAATCCTCGTGATAGCTGTCTGCTGGTTTCTTAACGCGCACCGGCGGCGATTATTGCGTTGGTGTTGTCAATGCCATGTTTGCCGTTTGACGCTAAAGGCCTTGATCGGCTATGCTTGGGGCAATCCCACCGGGCCCTTGGCCATGGAGGCATCTGGGCCTTTTGCATGCAATGCCTGAGGAGAAGCGTGTGACTCGACATTCTTTGGTTTTGGCCGGCGCCGTCGCGACCTTCTGCTTGATTCTAGCCGGCTGCCAGCCCAAGACGGTGACCTACCAACACCACAATGATTTCGTGCTCATTTCCAATCCCTCGTTTGTCAAGGCCTGGGACGTTCAACTCCCCCTGCATTCCGGCGACTCGGTCAAGGGGATCTATTTCCTCGACGGCACCGTGCACGTGTTGACCAACTTGAATTACGACCACGCCGTCAACGGCGACAGCGGCGAGCTTCCCTATCGCAACGAGATCGGAACCCCCGACCTCTCCCTCCAGGGCGGACCCACCCTCGTCACCGGCGGCATCGTTTTTCCCACCTCCCATACGCTGGAGTTGTATAGCCGGGCCGGCCGTTACATCAGGTCCATCGACGTTAAGTATAACATCACCAACCAGGCCGTCGGAAGCCACAATTTCGTCTACGTTGGGCTGGATTTCCAAAAGGGATGCCTCGCCCAGGCGGACGTCACGCTGGATCTCGAACCCGTGCAGTGGACTTTTCTGACCTTCGGCTCGGTGGACGGCGCCGTCGGCATTTCCGATAACGTCGTCTATTGCGGCAGCGAGGACGGCTCCGTTCGTGCCTGCGCCGAGGACCGAACCCCCTATTGGACGCTCCTGCCCGATGACGCCTTTGACACCCAGAGCAAAATCCTCTCCGCCGTCGCCGTCGACAGCACCGGCTGTTATTGCTCCACCACCGCGGGAAAACTCTTTTGCCTGGACAAAACCAACGGCAAGTTGAAATGGCAGTATTTCGCCGGCGAGCCGTTGACCACCGGCCCCCAGGTCACCGACACCGCCGTTTATCAATATGTTCCCGACGTCGGATTGGCCGCCATCGACAAAACCACAAAGGTGACCCTCGGCGATGGGGAAATCGCCCCCGAATCCCCCTTCCACTCGCCTCGCTGGACCCTCAAAGGAGCCGCCAGAATCCTGGCCGAGGACGACCAATACGTCTACGTCGTGCTCGGAACGCCCGATGAGATGCGCGGCTTGGCGGCGGTCGAGAAGCAAACCGGCCGGATCGCATTCAGAACCCATCGCCAAGACCTGATTTTCGCCGCATCCCAACCCAAGGCTTCCCTCATCTACGCCGTCACCAGCACCGGCCTTGTCGTGGCCTTGAAACCCGTGGTGGAACCCGGGTCCTACGGCGAAATCGCCGCGAACTGTGCACCCAAAGACTCCCTCCCGTCGTCCGATGGATGGCCCGCTCATGTCCGATGATCTGGTCCCAGTTCGCCGAGCCTTGATTTCCGTTTCGGACAAGACCGGCCTCCTCGAATTCGCCTCGGCGCTCTGCAATGAATTCGAGATCGAACTGATCAGTACCGGCGGCACGGCGCAATTCCTTCGCGAAGCTGGTTTGAAAGTCGCCGACGTCTCCGAAGTGACCGGCTTCCCGGAAATGATGGACGGCCGCGTCAAAACGCTCCATCCCAAAATCCACGCTGGATTGCTTGCCCTGCGCGACAACCCCCAGCACCTCGAGGCCATGAAGGCCCGCGGCATCCAACCCATCGACTTGCTCTGCGTGAACCTCTATCCCTTCCAGCAGACCGTCGCCAACCCGGCCGTTTCGCTCGACGAAGCCATCGAGAACATCGACATCGGCGGCCCGGCGATGATCCGCTCGGCCGCGAAAAACCACCGCTTCGTCGTGGTTGTCACCGATCCCCATCAATACGAAAAAGTCCTGGGCGATCTGCGGAAACACGGCGGATCATCCTGCGCCGCCCATCGGTTCAAACAGGCCCGCCGGGCTTTCGCCCACACCGCCGCCTACGATTCGGCGATTGCCGAATTCCTCCAGAACAAAATCGAGCCTGAAATTTTCCCCGAGCAACTCCAGCTTCGCCTGACGCGCCGGCAAGTCCTCCGTTACGGCGAAAATCCCCATCAAATGGCGGCCCTCTATGTCGATGATCGAAAAAGCACCGAAGCCTCCGTCGCCCGGGCGACGCAGCTCCATGGCAAGGAGCTTTCATACGTCAATCTACTCGACGCCGATGCCGCTCTGGCGGCGGTGAAGGAATTCGACCGGCCCGCCGCCTGCATCGTGAAGCACGCCACCCCCTGCGGCTTCGCCGTCGCCGATACTCCCGCCGAGGCCTTCCACCGCGCGTTCGACGGCGATCCGCTGGCGGCGTTCGGTGGAATCGTCGCCATCAACCGAACCATCGACTCGGGCCTGGCAAACGTCATCACGTCCATCGACAAGCTGCTGGAAGTCATCGTCGCCCCGGATTTCGCCGAAGATGCCCTGGCTGCTTTGAAAGACCGCTGGAAAAACGTCCGCCTCCTTCGCGTCGGACCCTTGGGAACGGTCGATCCATCCGAACTCCACATGCACAAACTCGCCGGTGGATTTCTGCTCCAGCAGCGCGATGTGGCCGGCGTCGACGAATCCGCCTGGAAGATCGCATCGCGCCGGCCGCCCACCCACGCGGAACTGGCCGATCTGAAGTTCGCCTGGATCGCCTGCAAGCACGTCAAGAGCAACGCCATCGTCGTCTGTAAAAGTCAGATGCTCGTCGGCGCGGGCGCCGGACAGATGGACCGTCCCAGCGCCGCCAAGCTGGCGATCGAAAAGGCCGGGGGACGTTGCGTCGGCGCCGTCGCCGCCAGCGATGCGTTCTTCCCATTCCCCGATGCGCCGCGATTGCTTCTCGATGTGGGAATCACCGCGATCGTCCAACCCGGCGGTTCGCTCAAGGACCAGCAAACCATCGACCTCATCGACGAGCGCGGCGCGGCCATGGTCCTTACCGGCCAGCGCCATTTCAAGCATTGATAATGCAAACATCCAAAGACCTGATCGTCGAACCCGTCGGCGTTGATGTCGAAACGCTTGCGCATCCCATCGTCTGGAGCCAGCTTTTCGGCAACGATCATCCCGTTGAACTGGAAATCGGCATCGGCAAGGGGACGTTTATCACCAATCAGGCCAAGGCCCGGCCGGACGCCAATTTCTTCGGAATCGAATACGCGCGATGGTTCTGGCGTTATGCCAGCGACCGCCTTCGCCGCAATGCCTGCCTCAACGTCCGCACCGCCCGCGCCGAGGCCGCCTATTTCCTCAAGGAATTCGTTCCCGATTCTTCCCTGATGACAGTGCATATTTATTTCCCCGACCCCTGGCCGAAGAAAC
>Ga0187867_10000758_pt1 | contig 28535 bp, 22 predicted proteins | sample June2016WEW_13_1_FD_132976 | JGI IMG/M metagenome (GOLD analysis project Ga0187867, IMG submission 132976) | Peatland microbial communities from SPRUCE experiment site at the Marcell Experimental Forest, Minnesota, USA - June2016WEW_13_10 | ecosystem: Environmental > Terrestrial > Soil >... | reverse complement strand
GGCCGCGCGCTGGTGGCTCTCGAGACCGCGGGCTTGCCGGTCTCCGACGAAGCCTATCAGAAAGGCGTGAAGTACCTCCTCAGCACGCAACAGGAGGACGGCTCTTGGTTTGTCCGCAGTCGCGCCATGGCCTTGCAGCCTTATTTCGATTCCGGCTTTCCGCACGGCTTCGATCAATGGATCTCCGCCGCCGGCACCAATTGGGCTACTATCGCCCTCTCGCTGGCGGCGCCTGCGCACACCGCAACCGTCGCCAACGGACAGTAAACGGGCAGCGGGCCGTGCGGAACGACCGCCGCATCCGGCCTTCTGACTGGACCGCCAAGTCTAAGCAAATTAATCCATCTGCCCTGGGGCGGATTGTAGGCAAACCAGAACTGATCCACATGAGCGTGTAGTCGCCATGTGGCGGATGTGCCCGGCTTAGCCGGTTTTTCACCCGCCCCTCCACGATGCACCGACCGGCATCCCGCCCCTCGCCGCGTCCCATCGCGCATGCCGCCACCGCGGACCGGCGCAGCCCGCAGCCCAGGAGCATGGCTGGCGCTTCGCGCAGCCCAACGCCGGCGGCTCGTGCGCGGCGCCGCCCTTCGTCCATCGCCACGACCGCCAGCGGGCGGTTAGGCGACGCGAGCGGCGACGAGACGCGAGGCTGCACGCCGCTCGAAGCGCTTACCTGGACGTGTGCGAGGTGTAGGCCGCGCCCGATACGCCGCCCGGGACGGCGCCCGGCCCCTTCACGTCGCCCCGCCGGCATCCCGCCCCTAGACGCCGCCCATCGCGCGCGCCGCCCTCGGACCGGCGCAGCCCGCAGCCCAGGTACACGGCTGGCGCTTCGCGCAGCCGGTACGCCCGGCGGCCCAGCTCCGGCGCCAGCGGAACACTGTCCGTCGCTTGGTGTGATAGAGTGGCAAACGAGGAAGTCGTTGCGGCTGGGGCTATGCGCACACGCAAGGCATACGTCAGTTTTCTGATGCAGAAATGGGGTATGGGCGAACAATCGCGCCGACTACAAACCTGTGTGCGCAGGGTCCTAAACCAGTTGAACGATGTCCCGCTTCGCGAGCAGCCGCGATCCGCCAAAAAAGTAGTGGAAGAGTGGCCGACGATACGCTCGGAACTCGCAAACGGCGGCGGCCATTGGCGCATCGCACCATGCCCAGATGCGCTTTCGCCTCGCATCACCAGTGAACTGGAATCAGTGGAAATGCCAATTCCGCGTGCGCGCGTGGGTGCGGTTGCACCTGGAGCCCGTGTGGTCGGACGGGCGCACCTGCGGCGCGCCCCGAGCGCGGCGGATCCAGCCTGTGCTTTTAGAACGGAGCAGCTTCGGCAGTTGCGGCCGGCCCTGCTTGCTTCTCAGTCGGCAGGCCGGTATTTGGCGAAAATGGTTTAGGGCTGCGTGAGCGCCGAATGACCTACGTTCTCCAGCCGGCCGCGGATGAGATGCTGGAGCACGACAATCGTGCCTGGAGGACTTTATGAATTCTATTCCCGAACGCGATCTCGAAAACCTATGCATCAACACGATCCGCATGCTATCGGCGGACGCGGTGCAACATGCGAACTCGGGGCATCCCGGTATGCCCATGGGGGCTGGCGCCATGGGCTATACTCTGTGGACAAAGTTTCTCAAGCACAATCCCCATAACCCGCATTGGTTCGACCGCGACCGTTTTGTGCTGTCCGCCGGACACGGTTCGATGCTTCTGTACAGCCTATTGCACCTGACCGGCTACGACCTTTCGATGGAGGAGATCCAACATTTCCGAAAGTGGGGCAGTCAGACGCCCGGACACCCGGAACGAGGACATACCGCCGGCGTGGAAGTCTCCACGGGACCGCTCGGACAGGGCTTCGGTAATGGCGTCGGCATGGCGATCGCGGAATCCTGGCTGGCCGCCCGCTACAACCGGCCGGGGCACAACATCGTCGACCACTATACGTACGCGATTTGCGGCGACGGCGACCTGATGGAAGGAATCACGCAGGAAGCCGCTTCGCTGGCCGGGCATTTGCAGCTAGGCAAACTGATCTATCTGTACGACCAGAATCATATTTCGCTGGCCGGCGCCACGGGTCTCGATTTTACCGAGGATGTGGCGAAGCGGTTCGAAGCCTACGGCTGGCATACGCGCAGCATAGCGGACGGCAACGACACAGACGAAATCGCCAGGGCGATTCAAGAAGCGCGGGCGGAGAATCGGCGCCCTTCTCTCCTCCTCGTCCGCACCCATATCGGCTATGGGAGCCCGCACAAGCAGGACAACTTCTCGGCGCATGGCAATCCCCTGGGTGAAGACGAACTGATAGCGACCAAGAAAGCTCTGGGATGGCCAACCACCGGCATGTTCTATTTGCCGCCGGAAGCTGTTGAGTACTTCCGCCAGGCTGTGCAGGCCGGCGCGGCGGCCGAACGGGAATGGCGCGCCAAAATCGACGCCTATCAAAAAGCGTTTCCAGCCGAGGCGGCGGAATTTGAACGAATCGTGAGCGGACAGCTTCCCGAGGGTTGGCGGTCGGATCTGCCCAAATACGTGCCCTCCGACAAACCCATCGCTACCCGGGCGGCCGGCGGGGCGGCGCTGAACGCATTGGCAAAGCACTTGCCGAACATCATCGGTGGGTCGGCCGATCTGAATCCGTCGACCGACACGGCCATGAAAGGTCTTGGGGATTTTCAGCCATCCGAATCGCAGGGACCGGGAACGTTGGGCGCCGTTGGTGGCGAATGGAGTTACGCCGGGCGCAACATTGCCTTCGGCGTGCGCGAACACGCCATGGGGGCGGCGGTGAACGGGATGGCCGCGCACGGCGGAGTGCTGCCCTTCAGCGCAACTTTCTTCACGTTCTCGGATTACATGAAGCCCGCTATCCGGCTAGGAGCGTTGAGCCGGCTTAAGGCGATCTACGTGTTCACGCACGACAGCGTGGGTGTGGGCGAGGACGGTCCCACGCACGAACCGGTGGAGCAACTCGCGGGCCTCCGTGCCACCCCGGGGTTGACCGTGATTCGTCCCGCGGATCCGACCGAGACGGTGGAGGCGTGGTGCTTCGCTGTGCAGCACGAGGGTCCCACGCTGCTCGCCCTGACACGGCAGGCGGTGGCACACCTAGATCGCAGCCAGTCCAAATCCCCGGACGTTGCCAGAGGCGCCTACATCCTCTCGGAAGCCGGCGGCGATTCGCCGGATGTGATTCTCATTGGAACGGGCTCCGAGGTTCAGTTGTGCATGTCGGCCCAACAAATGCTGATCCCTCATGGAGTCCAGGCCCGGGTGGTCAGCATGCCGAGTTGGGAATTATTCGACGCACAGGACCAGCCATATCGTGAAAGCGTGCTGCCAAAACGCGTGAGAAAGCGCGTCACGATCGAAGCCGCGGCGTCCCTCGGTTGGCAGCGCTGGGCGGGCGATGAGGGCGCGGTCATTGGTATCGACCGCTACGGAGCATCCGCGCCAGGCGAGGAGATCTTCAAGCATTTGGGCATCACCGCGGAGCGTGTCGTGGCGGAGGCACTTGGTTTGCTGGGTAAGGGCCCGCCGGCCCTTCAGAATCCCACGTAGACTCCATGTTGCCCGTCGCCGCCCGCAGCGATGACCACGCCGACCGCCTGGCGCTGGACGTGTGCGAGCGTGCAGCAACCCGGTGGCGGCGGCGTAGTCCGCCGCGGGGCTGGGCGCTAGTACGCATTCCGCGGCTGCCCCGCGGCACCGGGGCAAAAGCGAACAACAGCACGCGGATTGTGGCAGACTTGCCTGCCGAGCTAGCCGCCGGGTCGTTCTTGCTGCAGGTTGGTACGGGCATTATCGACGTGACGAATGGAGCGGTTGGCCCGCAGGGAGCCGCTGGTCCGACGGGTCCGCCAGGTCCACAAGGGCCGGTGGGTCCGACTGGCGCAACAGGAGCAACGGGCGCGATCGGGCCTGCGGGTCCGGCGGGTCCTACCGGCGCAACGGGGGCGACCGGAGCGGTTGGGCCGGCGGGTCCAACCGGCGCAACAGGGGCGACCGGTGCAACCGTGACGCTTATCGAAGATGCGGCGTTGCTCGAATCGATGGGCGGTGTCGGCATGTTCCTGCGATTGGCGCGGGTGAATTGGCCATCCGTTTGCTCATCAAGAGGCATGTCCAAGATCACTGAATCCAGCCGCGATCACCTCGCCGATGCCAATTTCGCTTTCCCCAAGGAACGCAAAGAACCCATTCACGACGCTGCTCACGTGCGCAACGCGATCGCCCGCTTCCAGCAGGTGCAAGGTGTGAGCGACTCTGAACGCGACGCCGCCTGGAAACGCATTCAAGTCGCTGCGAAGAAACACGGAGTTGAGTTGCATGAGCAAGACTGGCGTGAACTTGGTTAGCGCTCGCGCGCCGCTCACAGGACCGAATACCATTTTCCCGCTGCCGCCGGCCAGACCGGTGACCTTGTCCCCGGATTGTTCGAGCGCGAGGTAGGCGGGCATCTGCCCGTTGCCCGTCGTGATGGTTCCGCGCCACTGCCGGTGACGCCATTCGCCGCCAGCGCCGTGCCGGCCCAGAAAAGACAGAGAACCATTGTTCGCACGGTAAGGGATCCCAGTAGCCTTTCTCGCGCGGCGAGCAGAAAATCTAAGTTACTTTCGCACCGGGGCTCCGGCGAAGCTTCCGGGCCGTGGCGATGCTGCCGCCCGCCGGCGAGAAAGGTCTGCCGACTTCAGCCGTCCGGCCTTATACCCGCGGTCTTTGCCCGACCAGGCTGTCAGGTAGGGTCTCTCCTGTTCCGCATTGCTCTGTGCCCACGTGCCACCGCCTGCGACCCCGAGGAGGTCCAGCATCCACTCCGGTCTCGGATGCTGTCTGGTTTGTTCCCCTCTGTTTCAAGGGCTTTCGACACTCCGCTCGGCTGGAGCCTGCTACCGGGCGCTCCGGCGCTTACCCGGACAGGACTTGCGCCTGCTAGAACAACGCGTCTTTCAGGACGCACCAAGACGCAAATGATATGCGTGAAGTGCCTGTCAATCAGGCACTTCAGCGCGTTTTCAAAACCACGCGAAAAGTGTCACAAAGGGTGATCGCTATCCCTGGTTTGCGTCGCTGACCGGCCCCATGACAAAGATGGTGTTGCCGGATGGGTCGAGCAGATCGAACGTCCGTGCGCCCCATCCCTCATCTTTCGGCGCTCGCAGGCGTTTCGACCGTGACCCTTCATCGGACTATCGAGGGTCATCTGAATGGTTCCGCGTTCGATGCCGAGCAGTCCCGACCGGCCATCTTCTGACGCCTCGAATGTCACGCGAAAGCCCAGCCCATCGACGTAGAACGACTTCGCAGCCGCCAAGTCTTGAGCTGGAAGAATCGGTATCGCTCGCTCCATGGCTCAGAGTACCTCCAACGGCCGAATTAGGCAAAGCTGGCTCTCTGCGGGCCAGTTCCGCCGCCCGCCGTGCCCTTCCGCGACGCACCGCCAGCCATCCCGCCGGTCGCTGTAGCCCATCGCCAGCGCCGTGGCGTCGGACCGGCGCAGCCCGCGCCCCAGGCGCACGACTGGCGCTTGGCAGCCTGACGGCGGGCGGAAGGCCGACACGATTCGGCGACGGGATACGCTTCATTGAGCTGCTGCAAGGCAAGCAGTGGCCGGTGTCTACGATACGGTTTGCGCGTCGTTTTCGAGTACGGCGACCGAATCATCGACGGCCGCGGGAAACGGAGCGGCCGAGACGAAGTCGCCCCACGCCATGCTTCATCTCATCCCTTCCGGAGCTGATATGTATATAATCGTCCCTATATGAAAAACAAACTTATGACGCTCCTGCTACTAGGAAATCTCACGGCGGTCGGTTCCTTCATGAAACGTCGATGATCCTGGGCGTATACCCTACCAGTCATTCCTGCATCTTCCGCCGTCCATTGGTACACCCCCACAACCGTCATGTACAGGCTAGCAATGTGTTTTCATTTTCTCGGCAGTCCCTAACGGCTATCGGCTGGTTATCCAGCATGTCTCGTTACAGATTGTGGTGTCCCAAGCGACAACTGCACCTGTGATTGCGAGTGTCGGTTATGGGGCCTTTGGCCTGAATTTCTTTTTCGCGACGCCTACATTGATCGTGGGAGGCACGGCAGAACTGGTCGACGAGCCAGTTCTTGTGTATATCGATGCGGGCCAACCGCCGACCGTGTGGGCGACGGGGACAGGTAGCAGTAACCTTTTCCAGGGGCGGGGCTCATGAACTCAAGCGCTGAGAGTTGATCGAGAGGGTAACGGGATAACCGCGCACCGACCTTCAAAGAACGATGTTTTCCCACCGGGTTTCGCCATGGACTGTCCGCGCCCAAACTGCCATCTAAGCGCCTGGCGCTTGAGGCGTGCGAGCGGCGGGCCGCACGCGACACGCCGCCAGCCATCGCGCTCGACGCGGCCCATCGCCAGCGCCGCGGCCTCGGACCGGCGCAAGCCGCAGCCCAGGAGCACGGCCGGCGCGTCGCGCAACTGGCGCCGGCAATTCCACGCCGAAGAGAGCGTGTGCCTCTCCGCTCTCGGGAAGCGAGTGCGAACGGATTGTCGCGACGCGAAATTGCACATGCTGAACATGCGTGAAACGCCCGTCAATCGGGCTGGCGCTTCGCGCGAAGGGAACTATCGCGAGGAAAAGACCGCCGACATGCGCCTGCCACGTGGTACTTGCGGTACCGCAAGGCGATTGACACCCAAGGTCCGCAGGGGCAGACTGTAATCGGTGCGCTGGATTTTGCGTGTCTTGAAGGCAATTCCGCTGACGCCATGGTGGGTGCACGCTCGGCGCCAGCGTAACGTGCGCGAGATGCGGGAACACCTACGCCGCTATTACGCCAACAGTCAGTAGCACCCCCCGCCACTCGACGCGGCCCATAGCCAGCGCAGCCCAAGAGCAGGCTGGGCGCATCGCACAGCCTGATGCCGGCGGCCCGTTTCGGCGCTAGCCGCCGCGATCGGCGACGAGACGATCGGTAGTGGGTCAGTTTCGAAATTGGAGGGCGGGCTTTCCTGCCCGCAGCCGGCTTTCAGCCGGCTCTGGCCGCCTAAAAGGCGGCCGCGGCCAAGATTGGCCGCCCTCCCCGGCGATGCTACTCAAAATGACCCACTACCAGACGATCGTCGCTCAAGCGGAATAGAGAGCCGCCACTTCGTAGTCTAGGACTCTAGGAATCGTGAACTCGATTGTGCCGGTACCTCCGGCAAACGGGATGTTCGCTTCGGCACGCAACAGTTCCACGCGGCTCACCCGCCTGCCTTGGGGGAGTGACATTCTCACTTTCTGGCCAGCAATGGGATAGAATTCCCTGATCCATCCGCGGTGCATAGCGGGGTTCGTGTAATTGAGGATGTGCACGGCAAAGCCAGCCTCCGTTTCCCATGCGAAGGATTCGATCACGCCGTCACCTTGGATCGTGACTGGCGGATTCGCACCCGCGACCCAGCGGATAGAGTTCTGGACCAGCCGCGCTAGATCGGTGTGGCCGGATCGCCACATGGTCCGCTCTATATCACCCGGGAAGTAGATCAGGCGGCTCTTGCCTTTCTGCCGCACCACGATTGCCGGTTCGTTCGTCCGCGCCTGAAGCGGGTACGACAGTTCCGGGGGGTAAGCCACGAAGCCGGGCACTACGGTCAGAATTGGGTCTTCCACAGGGCCAACCGGCATCCGATTTTCCGCGCCGGGGAGCCAACTTGTATCTGAAAAGCCCTCGAGGATGGCATGCTGCTTCTCGATACGCGCAAGGTAAGCGTTACCAGTCGTACCAATCGTCTCGCCCGCCTTCCGAATATCGAATACATCGGCCAGGCCAAAATCGAACCTCCGCTCGTTGCGCTCGGTGTACATGCTGGTCTCGAACGTGGCCAGCAGAGAGCCGCCGGCATCCACGTAGTCGCGCAACTGCCGGCACTGCTCGTCACTGAGGAGCGCAGTGTTGGGCAGCACCAGCGCGGAGTATTGGGCTAAGTCCTCAGGCGCAAGCTTGTCTTCATGCACAAAATCGAACAGGAAGCGGCCTTCGAGCAGGGCGTAGTACATCCCGTCCATGTACTCCCGCATGAGGGCGCCACGCGGTGGCTTGTAGAACAAGTGGGTCCGCTGGCCCATCACGATGCCTAGATTCGCAATCGAGCGCTTGTTCGCGAAGTGGGTGTCGTGGCGGGCCATCCAGTTGAAATATTCCCGCGCCGGCTGGAGCCAGCGGCGGTCCTCGCCCATCCCGTTCTCGCCGCCGATGATGTGGTGATACGGAGCCATTCCCGAGGCGAGCGTTTCGTTAAACCACATCTGTTCCTCTTGCCGGGACTTGTAGACGTTACGCCAGCGGGGCGCGCCGGTAGACCACGCGCCCGTCACGTTGGTGGCCATCTTGCCCTTTTGGACAGCGCGGCACACGCGGCCTTGCAGCGCGCAGCCCCAGATCGGCGTATCGTCTCCGCCGCGCCCCTGATTGTCGCACTGGAACCACTCGCACACCTCGCCGAGTTTCACCAAACTGGCCGTGCTGCGTATGCCGCCGCCGAGATTGCCGAAATAGAAATTCGACGCCTTCTTCTCTTTGGCAATGGAATCGTACAGCTTCCACAGATAGATGATGCGCTCGTTGAATTTGTCCCAATAGTCAACGGTCCCCGGCTGCGGCAGTCTCTTACACTGTTCGCAATAGCAGACCGGCAGCGCCGCCAGAGGCGGCCACGCGTTGGTGTACATGCCGTCCACGGAATAGAGAGAGTTGATCTCGCGCATGATGGCGGGCATGTAATCGGTCATGTACGTGGTGAACATGCACGTACGGAACAGCCTGGGGTCCTCAGTGTGATGCACAGCGTTGCCCTGCGCGTCGCGTTGGAACCACTCCGGATGGGCCTGCACTGCGTCTTCCCAATTGAGGTCCGGACTCATGCGGGCGATCACATGCAGGCCGCGCTTCTTCGCGGCGGCGCAACACTCGCCGAAGAAATCCCGGTCGCCGAGGAACTTGCCTTTCCGGTGGTAGGGCACCTTCGTCTGGTAAAACGCAAGAATGCCGGTGACGCTGATCAGCACCGCGTCCACCTTCAGGCTGGCCCAGTAATCCGCCCATTGCTCAACATCGAGCACTACGGGATCGTGTTCGGTCATGTTGGTCTGGCCTACCCGACGGATTTTCCGTTGCCACGGCACTGGCTCGGCAGCGAATAAGGAAGTGGCTATTGTCGCGGCTGGCAGCACGATAAAGTCGCGTCGATTCAAGCTCATGAGTCTATTCTCTGCCAGCGAAAGGCTCCGCGGTTTACGCTGCGCGTGATACGCCGCCCACGCCGGCACCCCCCGGCGGCCGTGCATCGTCCACGATGCGCAACCAGAATTGTCCAATACAAGATGAGGCTGAAACGAGAGTCCGTTTCCAATACAAGATGAGCCTAAAAACGCACGGCCATGAGGGCGACCGGCAGGTGCATGCTGCGGGTAGATGAACATCACCATCCATAATTTGGAGCGATTGAGTTTGGCCGAAATGAAGGAGTTCGTCGAGGGGAACCGGAAGGTCCACTTGTCGAAAATAAGCAAGCGCCACGAGAGCTGCCGCGGCGTGAATAAACAGCAATACAGTACTTGACAGTGTCGACATTGGCCTGTATCCTGATTGCAGGAATGAGCAACTCGAAGACGCTCGCGGAACTGGCAGAGGAATCGGGCATACCGGCCCGGACCATCCGCTTCTATATCGCGCGCGGCCTTCTGGATGGGCCCGTAAAGGCCGGGCGCGGCGCCGTCTACACGGCCGGGCACCTGGCGAGGCTCGAAAAGATCAAGGCATTGCAAGCCGAAGGCCGGATGCTGGCGGAGATCGCTCACGAACTCGACGGCGGCCCGCCGGCCGAATCGGCCGCGCAGCCTTCCCCCTGGTGGCAGCACGCCATCCAGGACGACGTGATCGTATGGGTGCGCGGCGATGTCGGTCCATGGCGCATGAAACAGATTCGCGCGGCGGTGGATGAGCTCGCGTCCCGGTTGCAGGAGCCGGAAACCAACACAAGGAGAAATCGCAAATGAGCACGGCAGCCAGTTTCGCACCTTTAGCGGCAGCCACAGGGAAAGCCGTCAATCTTTCGATGCAGCGGCTGTGGCTCACCGGCCAGGTTTTGCCGGCCGGCGCCCGCCTGGTGGTGCAGCATATTTTTCGTTCCGAGGAAGAACAGGCACTCGAAGCCATCTATTCCTTTCCCCTGCCCCGCGACGCGGCCCTGCGCCGCTTCCGCGTCACGGGCGACGGCTTTGAAGCGCACTCCGAGCTGAAAGAAACGGAGGCGGCGGTAAAGGCTTACGAGGCGGGTATCGCACAAGGTTCGCTTTCCACGCTGGCGCGCCAATACGGAGACGGCATGATCAATCTGACGGTGGGAAATATCCGGCCGAAAGAGACGGTCACCGTCCACCTGGAGATCCTGTGCGGGGTGGAGTTGCGGGACGACGGCTTCCGCTTCCGGTTTCCGTTCACTCTTGCTCCGGGGTACCACGCGCGCGCCAGAACCGCGGTGACGGAGTCCGGCGAAGGCGAGATGGAACTTCCGGCCGATGAATTTGGCGATATGCTTCTGCCCCGTTTTCGCGAGGACGCTTCCGCGCTGCATCAGGTCGGCTTCGAACTTTCGATCGCGGGCCAGTTGGAATTAGATGAGATCGGATCGCCGTCGCACGCGGTGCGTGTGAGGCAGGATGGCGGCCGCGCGGCGCGCGTCGCCCTAGCAGCCGCGCAGGATGTCCCGAACCGCGACCTGGTGCTCGACGCGCATTTCAAATCGGTGGCGCCTCAGGTGCTCGCCGGACGGGATGCGCAGGCCCCAGACGGCAAGATCCACTTCGCCGCCATTGTGCCATCGTCCAGTTTCGGAGCCGCCGCGGACGCGCCGCGGCGCGTAGTGATTTTGCTGGACCGGTCGGGATCCATGCAAGGCGAACCCATCGCGCAGGCGCGTAAGGCGATTGACGCCTGCCTGGGCGCGCTGGCCGAAACGGACAGCTTCGGCTTGGTGGCGTTCGACAACGTGGCGTTGGCGTTCCGGCCGGCGCTGGTCTCCGGCACCCGCGAACTGCGGGACCAGGCGCATGAGTTCCTGACGCAGGTGAACGCGCGCGGCGGCACCCAACTGGCTACGGGGTTTCTGGAAGCAGCCAAACTTCTGGAGGGCCAGGGTGGCGACATCCTGATCCTTACGGACGGACAGGTATCCGGCACCGAAAAGATTCTGGCGGAGGCGCGCGCGACTGGCGTGCGGCTGCACTGCCTGGGAATCGGCAGCGCCAGTCAGGACCGGTTCCTGGCGCTGCTGGCACGCGAGACTGGCGGCGTAAGCCGTTTCGTGACGCCGCGCGAGCGCGTCGACCTCTCTGCCGTCGATTTGTTCGCTTCCATCGGGCGGCCGGTGGCGTCCGGATTGAAGGCGGGCGCAAATGTCCAGCCGGAGCCGCCGTCATTCGTATTCACCGGAACGCCGGTGCTGCTGTTTGGCGAAGCCGGTGAAACCGGAGAAAACCAAATTGAGCTGAGTTGGCAGGACGGCGGGCTGAACCTGCCCATTGCGGTTAGCGAGGGGGACGTCGGGGAAACCGTCCGGCTGCTGCAGGGATCGCGTCTGATCACCGACTGGGAAAGCCGGTACCCCAGCAGCGAGGCGCTGGCGCCGCTCGAAAAGCGCAAGGAAAGCCGGGTGGCGGCGCGCCTTCTGGAACTCAGCAAGACTTACGGATTGGCCAGCCGGGAGATGTCGCTGGTGGCCGTGGTGACGCGGGCGGGCGACCGTGCGGGTGAGTTGCCGGAGACGCGCGTGGTCCCGGTCGGCATGCCGCAGGATACTGCCTTTGGAGCGTACTTCTCGCCGCCCCCCATGGCGGCCAGCACGATGGCCGGGGCGTCCCGGTCTCGCGTTCGGATGCTGTTTTCACAGGCAATGGGGAAGATTGCCCAACCGGCGGCGCAGAACATACCGCACGAGGCGACCACGCTATTCGATTCCGGCCGAGCCGCGGTGGACGTTGAACGGACGCATTTGCTCGACCGGTCCGTGAACATGGATGCGCAGGAAGAGTCGGCCGATAGCGTCTTGTTGGATCTCGCTTCGCGCATGGATGCGGATGGCGGCATGCCCGGCAAGGATCTCGAATCGCGCGCCGGCGTCGCCGCCGTGGCGCTTCTGGCGTTCTTGTCGCAAGGCCACACGCTCACGCGCGGGGCTTTCCGTTCGCATGTGGTGCGGCTGGTGTCGTTCTTGACGTCGATGAACGGATTGGCTACGCAACGGCAAGGGACGATCGCCGCCGTCGTCGAGTGGGCGCGCAAAGGCTCGGCGCCGGCGGGCGATTGGATTGCGCTCGCCCGAACTCCGGGAGAGCACTGGAGCGAAATCGACAAAGGCACCGCTGCCCGGCGGCCTTTGAGGCCGCCGCAGGCTACGAGCCTGCCCCACTAGGGCGTAAAGGAGAAGACCGTGCCGGCATTCGCACTTCCACCGCCCGAATGGGTCGTGCCGTAGAGCACGCCACCGTTACCCACAGCGATACCCACCGGATTGGCGCCGTCGCTGCCGCCGGTGAAGAAGTACAGCACCGTTTCGGTCCAGGAGCCGCCCTCGGACGGCGTGAGGGAGAAGATCGTGCCATTGCCGCCACCGCTCCGGAGGTTTCCGGGCCCTCCACTGAAAGTGGTCCCATAGAGAGCTCCGCCATACCAGACCAGAGAATTGGGACCAACCCCATCCGTGGCGCCGCCGGTAAAAGCGTGGAGCGTGGCATGTCCCCACTCGCCGCCGGGAGAGGCTGGCGGGTAGAGTGCGAACACGGTGCCGTCGTTCGTACCCGGCCCACACATCGCGGCTACGCCGTAGAGCGCTCCATTCTCGTTGGCTATAAGCTGGCCGGGTTGGCAACCGTAGAAGGTCGCGGGGAAATTGTAGAGCACGGTCTCGGTCCACGGGTCTCCTGGGGCCGCGGGAGGCGTCAGCGAGAATACCGTGCCGCTATTAGAATTCGCCCCGCCTTTCGAGGTGGTTCCATATAGCACTCCCCCGTTCTCGACGACCACATTCGCGGTGGGATAGCTACCGTCGTTGGGGGGGCCGGCAAAACTGTAGAGCCATCCCTGGGTCCAGGATCCACCGGGGGTTGATGGCGGGGTGAGTGAGAATACCATGCCGCATCCGGGATGAGCTGCCTGGCACGGACCGGTCCAGCCATACTGGGTAGTCCCGTAGAGCACGCCTCCGCCGCCGACCGTCACCGAATTGGGAAATTTCCCATTAATGGCGTCATCGCTGAATGAAAGGAGTACCCTCTGGGTCCAGTCGCCGCCGGCGGAAGCCGGCGGGTTCAACATATACACAGTGCCATACGTGTCGCTGCTTGGGCTGGCGCCCAATAGCACGCTGCCGCCGTAATCCATGGCCAAGGGTCCGTTGGAAGGGGCCGCCGCCCGGCCGCCGGGAAAGCTGTAGAAACTCGTCGTCCAGGGGTCGCCGGAGGTTGCCGGCGGCGTGAGGGAGAACGCGGTCCCGTAGCTCGCGGTTCCGGCCGATCCGGTGGTGCCGTAGAGCACTCCCCCGGCGCCAACCGTTACCCCTGTGGTGGGGCCTGAACCGTCGCCGCCGCCGGTGAAGGTGTAAAGGGTCGTCGGCGTCTGGGCCGCCGCGTCATATGTGAAAGTCAGGAGCCCCAGGACAACCGTTCCGCCAATTGCGAGTGTACGTTGCAGATGGGTCATACCACCTCCGGTTGAGATTACTGTTAGGATCTACGGCTTCCAAGCGAAGACCGTGCCGTTGTTTCGGGCGCCGCCCGCCGTGCTCGTGCCATACAGAACCCCGTCTGGACCAACGGTGACGCCCCCATTGGGACCGGCGCTCGCGTTGGCAATGCCCCCAAAACCGAGCACCGTTTCGGTCCACTGGCCGCCCGGAGATGCGGGCGGGGTCAGCGAATACACCGCGCCTTGGCCGGTTCCGCCTCCGTCCGCAGTGGTGCCATACAATACTCCGCCACTGCCGATCGTCACACCGGCGAAAGCAGGGAAGGCGCCGTCGGTGCCTCCGGTAAAGCTGTGAAGCACGGCCTCGGTCCAGTCGCCGCCCGGAAGCGCCGGTGGCGCGAGCGAAAACACGGTGCCACAGCCACGCGGACACGTCCCGGTTCCGCCGGTATGCGTCGTGCCGTACAGCGCTCCGCCACCCAATGCCAAAGCGGCGTCCGGCTGGCTGCCGTCGGGTGCGCAGGCGAAACTGTACAGCGTCTGCTTGGTCCAGGCGTCTCCGGCGGACGCAGGCGGTTTCAACGCGAACGCGGTGCCGCAGCCCGCGGTTCCGCCGTTCAGGGTCGTGCCGTAGAGGCCTCCATCGGGACTGGCCGCGATGCTGCCTTTGGGAGTGGCTCCATCAGGGCCGCCGCCGAAACTATGCAGCACGGTCTCGGTCCATGCGCCGCCGGCGCTCGCCGGGGGTGTTAGGGCGAAGACGGTACCTCCCCCGAAAGTTCCGCCGCCTGAAGTGGCGCCGTAAAGGACTCCGCCCGCGCCGGCGATTACACCTGCCTTAGGGAGTGCGCCGTCGCTACCGCCGGTGAAAGCATAGAGCGTCGCTTCCGCCCAGCCGCCACCCGGAGATGGCGGCGGGGTCAATGAGAACACCGTGCCGCAGCCCAACGACTGTTTGCAATCCGTTCCGCCGCCGCCGCTCAGGGTGGTACCGTAGAGCACTCCGCCGCTGCCCAACACTACGCCGCCCATCGGCAGGTACGGGCCTGCGCCAATCGCGGGTCCCCCGGTGAGAGTGTACACCACCGCGTAGGTCCAATCGCCGCCCGGAGAAGCTGGCGGGGTCAACGAAAACACAATGCTCGGCTCGGAATAAGTGGCGCCGTACAGCACCGGCCCGTTGGGTCCGCTGGCCACCGCAAGGTCTCCCATGGGCACCTCCCCATCGCCGCCGCCGACGAAGCTGTAGACGGTGGCTGGTGCTTGAGCTCCCGCATGGGCGGAGAAGCTCAGGAGCGCCAGGACAAGCGCTATACGTTTCCCGTGGGCCATACTACCTCCCGTTTCTTACAACCCCCACAGTTATGGGGTGAAAGAGAAGACCGTGCCGGAGTTCGACGTTCCTCCGCCTTTGTTGGTGGCGCCGTAGAGTACTCCGTCCGGACCGGTCACGATACCCGTGGGTACCGCTCCGTCGCTGCCGCCGGTGAAGAAGTACAACACGGTTTCGATCCAGGGATCGCCCTCGGAGGCGGGCGGCGTGAGAGAGAATATCGTGCCCTCGCTGGTTGCCACGTTCCCAGGCCCCGGAACTGCGGTGGTGCCATACAGCAATCCGTTATACGCCGCCAAAGAGTTGGGATTCTCTCCGTCGGACGGGCCACCGGTAAATGTGTGGAGCACTTGAGGCGTCCACTCGCCGCCAGGAGCAACGGGCGGGCTGAGTGAGAACACCATGCCGTGGTTGTTGCGCCCATGTCCACATGTGGAAGCGACGCCGTAGAGCGTTCCCCGCGCGCCGAGCTGGACCATCTGGCCCGGCGCGCAGCCGTAAAACGCACTCGGGAAATTGTAGAGCACGGTTTCGGTCCAAGCGTCTCCAGGGGAACTGGGCGGCGTCAGCGAAAATACCGTGCCGCTGTTATTCGTGCCGCCATAACCGGTGGTTCCATAGAGCGCTCCCCCGCTGCCGACGAGCACATTTGCGGTAGGCTTCTCGCCGTCGTTCGGAGCGCCCTGGAAGCTGTAAAGCACCGTCTCGGTCCAGTGACCGCCGGGGATTAGCGGCGGAGTGAGCGAAAATACTGTGCCGAAGCCGGCCTCGGGGCCACTCCCGCCGAGTAGGGTAGTCCCATAGAGTACCGGGCCCCCGCCCGGCCCGCCGGCGACGATCACCGAATTGGGGTTGTGCCCGTCGCCGGCTGCGCCGGTAAACTCGTAGAGTGTCCTCTCGGCCCAGGTTCCGTCCGGAGACGTCGGCGGCATCAGCTCATACACGGTGCCCTCATTGGCGCTGTCGATGTAGGCGCCCGCGCCGAAAAGGACGCTGCCGCCGTTGGCTACCGCCAAAGGCCCCGAGGCTGGGGTCCCGGCTCTTCCGCCGGGAAAACTGTAGAAGCTCCCCGTCCAGGCGCCCCCGGAGGATACCGGCGGCGTCAACGAGAACGCCGTCCCGTTGCCTTCGGTTCCCGCACCCCCAGTAGTGCCATAAAGCACGCCTCCGGCGCCGATCGCCACGGCGTTGGGACCGGAGCCGTCGGCGGCACCGGTGAAGGTGTATAGGGTGACCGGGGTCTGCGCCGTTGAAAGCAAAGTGAATGTCAGGAGCGCCAGGAGAAGCGTTCCGCCGGAAGCAAATGTGCGAAGGCAGCCGGACATCTTTCCTCCAGTTGATAACATACTTACGGCACGAAGGCTGGTGAAGTCAATGGAAAGTTACAGGGCGGGTGAAAACCCGGTTCTAGTACTTCGGCGGATGGAAGCCGGCTGCCTCGCCACGTGCGCTAAGATTCGATGGTGACCAAGATTCGAGCCTTCGCAATCGCGCTATTGCTGTTGTTGTGCGCGGCGGCGGCATTCCTGATCGTGGCCGACCGGATGGGCCAACCGGCGCCGCCCGATCCCGCCAGCCTGATCGCCAAGGCTGCGCAGTATCATACGCGGATCGAGCGCGATACCTACGGCGTGCCGCACATCTTCGGCCCCCGCGACGCGGATGCGGCTTTCGGCTTGGGCTACGCGCATTCCGAAGACGATTTCTCCACCATCCAGCAAGTCGCCATTGCGGTGCGTGGCCAGCTCGCCGCGGCCGAGGGTCCCCAGGCCGCCGTCACCGATTATCTGGTGCGGCTTTTTCGGGTTTGGGAAACGGTGGACGCCAAGTATGAAAGCGATCTTCCGCCCGACTTACGGCGTGTGCTGGAAGGTTACGCCGACGGCGTGAACTATTACGCGGCGCTTCATCCGGACCAGGTAATGCGCGGGCTGCTGCCATTTACCGGCAAGGACGTAGTGGCCGGTTTCGTCTTCAAGCTGCCTTTTTTCTATGGCCTGGACCACGAGTTGCTTAAGCTGACCCGTCCGGAAGGCGGCGCGATCTCCACCAGCGGCAAGGACGCCTTCCTGCGCACGGATGCGCCCCTGCCGGTGGGATCGAATGCCGTCGCCGTAGGACCCTCGCGTTCGGCGGACGGAGCGACGCGGCTGCTGGTCAATTCTCATCAGCCGTATACCGGTCCGGTTTCCTGGTATGAGGCGGTGCTCGATAGCGGGGAAGGCTGGCACGTGGCCGGTGGATTTTTTCCCGGTTCGCCTTTCATGCTGCACGGCCACAACCAGCATCTCGGCTGGGCAAACACTGTCAACGGGCCGGACCTGGTGGATATCTACAAGCTCACCGTGAATCCCGCTAATCCCAACCAATACCGGCTGGACGGGCAATGGCGCGACTTTCAGAAGAGCGTCGCCAAGATCCGGGTGAAGATCTGGGGACCGTTGGTGTGGACCTTCCATCGCGATGTTTTGTACGCGGAGCATGGCCCGGTGATGAAGACCCCGCGGGGCGCGTTCGCCATCCGCTATGCCGGCATGGGTAATGTGCGGCCGGCGCTGCAATACTTCCGGCTCAACAAGGCGGCCAATCTCGAAGAGTGGCGCGCGGCCATGCGGATGCAGGCGATACCCAGCCTCAACTTCGTGTATGCCGACGAAAAGGGCAACATCGGGTACATCTATAACGGCTTGTTTCCGGTGCGGAAGGAAGGCCAGGATTGGCGGGGGATACTGCCCGGCGACCGGTCGGACCTGATTTGGCGGAGCTATGTGGCATTTGAAAAGGAGCCGCAGATCTGGAACCCGCCGTCGGGCTTCGTTTTCAATTCGAACAATACGCCGTTCCATGCGACCGCGCCCCTGGGCGATCTGCAGCCGACCGATTTTTCGCCGACGCTTGGAATCCAGACCGACATGACGAATCGCGCCTGGAGGGCGATGGAGACCTACGGCGCGGATTTGCGGATCACGGCGGAGGCATTCCACGCTTACAAATACGATCTGGCGTTCAGCGTGCGTTCGAGCGAGGCGCAGGTCATGGCCGAGATCCTGGCTATCGATTCCGGCAAAGATGCCGATTTGCGGCAGGCGCACGATATTCTGCAGCGCTGGGATCGCCGCACGGATGTGGCAAACCGCGGCGCGGCGCTGGCCATCCTGACGATTGAACCGCTGATCCGCGAGCGGCTGGAGGGCAAGGCGTCGAGGCCGCCGGTCGATGCGCTGCGGGAGGCCATGGTTACGCTTAAAGCGCATTTCGGGCGGATGGATCCGGAGTGGGGACAGGTGAACCGTCTGCGCCGCGGCGCGCTCAGCCTGGCCATCGAGGGCGGTCCGGATATTTTTCGCGGCGTGTACGGTGAGCGGCAGCCGGACGGCACTCTGACGGCGATGGCCGGCGACACTTTTGTCATGTTCGTGACGTGGGACAAGTCGGGCCAGCTTACATCGGAGAGTATTCACCAGTTTGGCTCGGCAACGCTGGATTCGAAGTCGCCGCATTATGCGGATCAGGCGCCGCTGTTCGTGGGCATGAAGACGAAGGCGGTCCTGTTTACGCAGGCGCAGCTTGCCGGGCATGTCGAGGCGGATTACCGGCCGGGAGAGCCGCGGAAAGGGCTTTGATCGAACCATGCGAGTCACAATTGCTATATTCGCGGCGGGTTTAACCTGGCCGCTCTTGGCGCAGGCGCTGGCCGGTCCTCCGTCGAAGCCCACGCTGGAGAGCAGCCTCGCGAGCGCCGCCTACGTGTTGAGCATTGAGGATGAGAAGATCGCAGGCGCGGGCGCTCTCATCCTCGAAGGGGCCATCGCGCAAGCCGATTTTGTATTGTTGGGCGAGGACCATCTGACGCGTGAGATCCCGCGGTTCGCGGCGGCGGTTTGCGATGCCATGGGGCGAAGCGGCGGATTCTCCGCCATGGCATTCGAGTCGAGCCCCGCGGTGGCGGATTTCGTGCAGGGTTCGCTCGCGAAACCGGATCGTCTCGAACGGATGGCGGATCTTCAGAAACGCTACCCGTTCAGCGCTGCTTTTCTGAATGTGCGGGACGAGAACGATCTGGCGGCGCATTGCGCGGCTGTATCGCAACGCAGCGGCTTCCGGATTTGGGGGCTGGATCAGGAGTTCGTGGGATCGGCCGGCTGGATTTTGGAGCGGATGCTCGCGACCCAGCCTGGACCGGCTGCACGCGCTGCCATCGTACGCTTGCAGGCGACGGCGCGGACCGACGCGGAGGAGGCGCGCAAGACAGGCGACCCTTCCAAGCTGTTCATGTTCGCCGTAACCTCCGCCGAGATCGGGAAGGCGGGTGCCGCGACGGAAAAAGACGGCACGGCCGCCACTCGCGCGGCATTTCATGAACTCACCGAAAGCCGCGAGATTTATCTGGGACAGGGAGATAAGCCTAGCGAATCGAATGCCCAGCGAGCTCGTCTGATGAAGCGGAATTTCCTGGCCGGATACCAAGCGGCCAGCGGACAGAGCAAATCGCCACGCGTGCTGTTGAAGTTCGGCGACTGGCACCTGTACAAGGGCATCAATCCCTTGCGCCAGCGCGATTTGGGTAACTTCGTGGCGGAATTCGCGGAGGGCCGCAACCAGACGTCGCTGCACATCATGGTGCTCGGGGCCAAGGGCACCCACGCGCTCTTTGCCGGCTATGAACGCCCATTGAAGCTGGAACCGTTTGTCATGGACCAGGACGACGATTATCGATGGCTGAAGCCGGCGATCGACGCGCAAAAGGCTGGTTCCTGGACTCTGTACGATCTGCGTAGGCTGCGGTTCAAGGGACTGGACTTGAATACGGATTGGGAGCGGACCATCTACGGTTACGACTTGCTGGTGATTATTCCCGAATTGACGCCGGCCGGTTAGGGGCAAGAGGTGATGACAGTGAATCCTATACGGGCTGGCTTTCACACCATCACGCCGTACGTGACGGTGCCGCAGGCCGCCGAGATGATCGATTTCGTAAAGAGCGTGTTCGGCGCGCAGGAGCTGTTCCGCGGCACGGGATCGGCTGGCGGCATCCACGCGGAGGTGCGCATCGGCGACTCGATGATGATGATCGGCGGCGGCAGCGCGTTCCGCGGAACGCCTACTCCCAATATGTTCCAATACTACGTTCCGAACGTGGACGAGGTGTATGCGCGCGCGCTGACGGCCGGCGCTGCCGTGCAGTTTGGGATTACGGAAGATCACGGAGACCGGTTCGCAGCGGTGCGAGATCCGTTCGGGAACGATTGGATTCTCAGCACACACCTGGGATCCAGGTATGTGCCGGAGGGTCTACGAGACGTGACCATCTATCTGCACCCGGTGGGAGCGCCGAAGCTGATCGAGTTTCTGAAGGAAGCCTTCGCCGCTGAGGAATTCGTGCGCTACGACTCACCCGAGGGAACCGTGCTGCACGCCAAGGTGCGCATCGGCGATTCGATGATCGAGATGGGCGATGCGCGCCGGCACTCTTCCGGTATGGTTTTGCAGCCGATGCCCGCCGCGATTTATCTGTATGTCCCGGATGCGGACGCCGTCTACCGCCGCGCGATAGCCGCCGGTGCGGTTTCTCTTTCCGAGCCCGCGGATCAGCCATATGGGGACCGTCTGGCAGGAGTGCAGGACTCCTGGGAAAACCGGTGGTATATCGCTACGCACATACGGGGCGCGTCATAAGCTCCGCGCCTTGATATACTGCGCACCATGCGAACCAGCGCGATGGCGGCTCTGTTCATAACTGTTACGGCTCCGGCGGCCGGACAATACTTCAGGGGCGTCAACGTATCCCAGGCGGAGTGGGGCGACCCGCTCAACGAAACTTACGGCGTGGGGAATTATACGTATGCCTCTGCGCCAACCTTCAACTACTTCGCGGCGCGCGGTCTGCCGTTTATCCGGCTGCAGGTCAAGTGGGAGCGGCTGCAGCCCACCTTGGGCGGCGATCTCGATTCCACCCAACTTGGGTATCTGCAGGCCGACGTGGCCGACGCCGCCGCGGCCGGGGCGGTGGTCATTATCTGTCCGCACAATGAGGCGCGGTATGCCACTCTCGAAAGCCAGGTTGACAATAACAATTACGATATGGACGCCTGCGTCATCGATAATCCGTGCCCCGGCAGCCCAGTCAACGTCACGTCTGCCAATTTCGTGGATTTCTGGGTCAAGATGTCCAACGTGTTCATGAACGAGCCGGCCGTAGCGGCTTACGATTTGACCAACGAACCGCACGACATGGGGGCCGCAAACTGGAGCCAGATCGCGCAGATGGCGCTTACCGCGATCCGCAATAACGGCGATAACAAGACGATCATGATCGAGGGCAACTCATGGGCGAACGCGACTTACTGGGCCAGTGACAACGGCAATACTCCGTTTATCAGCGATCCCGCCAGCAACTATTATTATGAGGCGCATTTATATTTCGATCACGACTTCAGCGGACAATACACATGGACTTACGATCAGGAGTTGGCAAACGTGGAAGATCCGCCATTCGGACCCAATATCGGCGCGGATCGGCTGGCGCCTTTCGTGACCTGGTGCCAGACCAACAACGTCCCCTGTTATCTCGGGGAATTCGGTATACCGAACGACGACGCGCGATGGCTGACGGTGCTGAGCAACTTCCTGGTCGCGTTGGATCAAGCCAGTATGCCGGGCACGTATTGGGCAGCGGGCGAGTTATGGGATAACTATCCGCTCTCCGTGCAGCCGTCGAACAACTTCACGACGGACGCGGAGCAGATGGGGACCTTGCTGGGGCACTTGAAGCCGGCCACGTTGGTGACGGTATCGTCGGCGGCTATTTACGGGTGGGCCAGCGCGCCGGGCGAACTGGTGACCGGCTACGGCGCGGAACTCGCGACGCGCACCGGGTCGGCCACGCCGGGACAACCGTTGTCCACGATGCTGGCAGGAGCCCAGGTGCAGGTGACCGATAGCAGCGGAAATGTATCGCCGGCGCCGCTCCTATACGTCTCGCCGGGACAGATCAATTACCAGGTGCCATCGGGAGTGGCGGCTGGCCTGGCGACGGTGGCGGTCTTAAACGGCACGACCGCCGTAGCCACGGGGTTACTGGAGGTGCAATCCATCGCGCCCACGATTTTCACGGCGAACGAAGGGGGTACGGGCACGCCGGCGGCGCTGATCCAACGCTTTTACCCCGACGGCACCTACGACTACGAGGTCGTGGGTTCTTCGATTGCGTTCAATGGAGACAGCCTCTATCTGTTGCTGTTCGGCACTGGATTCGATGCCGGGACGACCGGCAACACCACGGTGACTGTGGGCGGGGCCGCCGCGGCATTGACGTATTCTGGCCCTGCGCCGGGCTTTGCGGGATTGGATCAGATCGACGTGGCACTGCCAGGTTCGCTGGCCGGGGAAGGGCAGGTTACGGTGAACGTAATGGTGAATCAGGTGGCGGCCAACGCGGTGACTATCGTATTCCAGTAGAGCCGGCTGAAAGCCGGCTGCGGGCAAAATTGCCCGGCCTCCAAGGAGCGGTCAATTTGGGAGGGAGGTCATCAGATCCCGGATAATCTGCCGTTCCTGCGGCGAAAATCGGCTACGGAACTCGTCGCCGTTCAGAAGCGCTTGCCTCTGAGCTCTCGGCATAGAGCGAAGTTGTACGACCTCGCGGTGGACTAGCTTTTGGCGCGCCGGGGGCAACTGGCGGAACTCGCGCAGCCGTTCGCGAACGACCTGCTGCCTTTCCGGCGGAAGCTGGCTGAAGGCCTGGTAACGCTCGTCGAGGGCCTGCCGTTGTTCCGGGCGCATGTGGTTGTACTCCCAGATGCGCTGGCGGATGCGCTTCGCGCGGGCTGGCGGCAGCTTGGCGAGTTCGCGTTCGCGCTGTTCCGGCGACATCCGGTTCCACCGATCGATCGGATTCACGTCAGGCTGCGTAGCGGGTCTGCCCGGCGCCTGCTGAGATCTGGCCGGTCCGGCCGCCAACAGCAGAATGGCCAGCGGGATTACGAAAAGCGCGGCCCGCCGGCGATCACATCGCATCGGGATGCGCGCTTTCCGAGGAGCTCGACGTGCCGAATTGGCCCAATAAATCCAGATCGTCCAGAGCGCGTTCCACCTGATTCGCGCGTACGACTTCGGGCCGCGGCGCAACCCGTGCGCTGGGGCCCGGATATTGCAGAAGCAGGCCCGCCACCAGCAGCAGGCCAGCCGAAGCGGTCAGGGGCACTACCTGGCGGAGCGGCATGGAGCGGAATGCATGCGTAAGCCGGTCCCACCACGAGATACGCTCTTCCTGGTCGATGCGGAGATACAGGCGCCGGTCGAAATCGGGCGAGACCACGGGCGCCTCCCAGGCGTCCAGAGCCTTCCACACAGCGATCTGGTCCGCCGCCATCGACCGGCAAGCGTCACAACCGGTCAAGTGCTCTTCCAATGCGCGGGCTGTTTGCGGATCGAGCGCACCGGCGGCATACGCCAGCAGCATTTCCTGGTTGCGGTCTTTTAGGCAATTCATGTTCTTCCCATATGCGCCAAACGGGCGCGCAGTGTTTCATAGGCCCGATACAGCAGTGATTTCACCGCCGATTCCGAGCACCCCAGAACTTTCGCGATCTGGGTGTACTCCATTTCTTCATACTTATGCAACAGCACAGCCGTCCGCTGGTTTCCAGGCAGTGTGGCTATCGCCCGCCGGACCTCCTCCAGTTTCACCTCGTACACCAGTTTCTGTTCTACGGAGGGCTGCCGGTCGGAGATCTGGCGGGGTGGCAGATCCGCCGATACATCGTCCAGCCGCTCCTGTCCCCGCTCGTGTTTTTCGTCGCGCAGCCAGTTCAGTGCCAGGTGCGAGGCGATCCGGAACAACCAGGTCTTGAATTTGGCGGTCGGCTCATAACTCGACCGGGAGCGATACACGCGCAGGAAAACCTCTTGCGCCAATTCCTCGGCGACCGCCCGCTCCTGCACCAACCGGTAGACGAAATGAATCACCGACAGGCGATGCTTTTCGAGCAGGACGCCAAAACTGATGCCATCCCCGTCCTTGACGCGGAGCATCAGCTCGGCATCGTAGTCCAGGGTGGCTGCCGCAGCCGCCCCCATATCAGTGTTAACCCCAGGTTCCATGACAGGTTGCGCGTTAACGAAAAATTTACTCCCCCTTGAGAGTGCGCTCCATCAATTTCCGGACCGCCTCCCGTGGAGGCAGCCCGAAGTTCAACATTTCGAACATCTGGGCCGAGATGGGCATCTCGACGCCATGGCGCCGGGCTAAATCAACCGTTGCATTGGTGGTTTTCACGCCCTCCGCCACCATCTTCATGGAGCTGACAATCTCCTCCAGTTTACGCCCGCGGGCCAGTTCCAGACCCACCGTGCGGTTGCGGCTCAACTCACCGTTGCACGTAAGGACCAAATCGCCCAGCCCTGCCAAACCCGCCAGCGTTTGCGGCCGGCCGCCTAGGGCGATAGCCAGGCGGGTCATCTCGGCCAGCCCGCGGGTGATCAGCGCGGCCTGCGTATTGCTGCCCAGTCCCAAACCATGACAGACGCCGGCGCCGATGGCCACCACGTTCTTCACCGCGCCGCCAATTTCGACACCCGCCGGATCGGGGCTGGTGTACAGGCGGAACGTGGGCCCGGAGAAGGCCGCCTGCACGCTGGCTGCCAAATCTTGGTCCGTAGAAGCGACGACTAGGGCGGTGGGATCGCCACGGGCCACCTCGCGGGCGAAAGTAGGTCCGGAGATTACCCCAATCCGAGGCTCAAAACTGCCGGAAATGCAGTCCCGAATCACCTGGGAGGCACGCAGCAGAGTGCCGTTTTCCAGCCCCTTGGTGGCGCTCACGAAAGCCATGGACTGATTCAGGTACGGGAGCATCTGGCCATAGATCGGGCGCACCAGGTGCGACGGCATCACGCTGAGCACGATCGCGGCGTCGGCCAGCGCTGCGCCGAATTCCGTTTCCACGGTCATGTTGGCTGGCAGACTGAATCCGGGCAGGTATAGATCGTTGATGCGAGTCGCGCGCATGCGTTCGGCGAGGTCTTTTTCATACACCCACAGCCGAACGCTCCGGAAGCGCGGCGCCAGCACCACAGCCAGCGCAGTGCCCCAACTGCCGGCGCCGATGATTGCGAGATCGCCGGCCAGGGGATTCAACTGCGGCTCCCGAATGAGAAGACGGACTCGGTTCCGGCGCGCAGCCGCACGATGTTTTCGCGATGGCGATAGATAATGAGCGCTGCGCTCAGGATAGCCGTCAGGACCACGATGGCCGGTGGATGTGCGATCAGCCACACGGCCAGCGGGAAGGTGCCCGCGCCAACGATCGAGCCAATCGAGATGTGGCCGGTCCACGCTACCAGGGCGACGAAGACCACAAGCACGGCGGCCAGGGGCAAAGGTGTCAGGCACAGATATGCGCCCACAAACGCGGCCACGGCTTTACCGCCGCGGAACCGCAGGAACACAGGATAAGAGTGCCCAATCATGACGGCCAGCGCGGCGGCGCTCATCCACTCGATATTCCCGCCTGTGAGCCGGCCTTCCAGCCACACGGCCAGGTAGCCCTTGGCCATATCCAGCAGCAGCGTGGCCACACCTGCGGTTCGGCCGGCAGTGCGCAGGACGTTAGTTGCGCCGATGTTGCCGCTGCCCGCGGCGCGCACGTCGCGCCCGGTGGCGAGTTTCACCAGCAGATATCCGAACGGGATGCCGCCCAGCAGGTAGGCGATGGCAAGTCCTAGGGCAGCGGTCATCAGTCGCCTGTGGGAACGTCTCCTCGCCCCAGCATACCGCAGCCTGCAAGCGGAAACTCCGCCAGTTTCGTGTACACGGAGCCGGCCGGACTCGGGCGGCTTTGGTAAAGGAAGAAGCGGTCGGCCGTGAAGCTGCCGAAATCGGGCGAGGGCAACGCGGCGATGGTTTCGCGCAGTTCCTGCAGGGGTACGGGTGCTTTGATGCGCGCCAAGGTCAGGTGCGGGCTGAAAGGGCGGCCTTCCGGCGGAAGGCCCAGCGGGTCGAGTGCCCGATCGATCGCCGAGGCCAGCGCGGCCAGATCGGGAGAAGCTTCCACGCCCGCCCAGAGGACGCGCGGAGAGTGCGGGTTGGGGAAGAAGCCCAGCTTGCGGATGTGAATCGGGATCGGCGGATGGCTGCCGATTCCGGCGAGCGCGGCGCGCAGATCCGGCAGACGCTCCGCGGTCCATTCGCCGATAAAGCGGGTTGTGATATGCAGATTAGCGGGCGGGCTCCACTTGAGGCGCGCCGCCGGACGGAGTTGTTCGAGCAGGGCGTCGAGAGCGCGGACCACGTCGCGGGGAAGGTCGAGACCGGTGAATAATCGCATGCCGCGCTTCCATTTTGTACCGCGGGTGTGTCGGGACGCAATGTCAGTAGGGGGTTAGGACGACGCGCAACCCTAGATGTTGGCAAACGGATCGACCAGCATCAACTGCCGCTCCGCATCGCGTCGAGGTCGCCGTGCCAGTCCAGTTTGCCGCGAAGGTCGCGGATGTGCGCCTGTCTCCCGAGGAGCAGCAAGGTACTTCCATATGATGAAGAGAGTGCCGAAGAACATCAGGCCGTAGAAGAAGAGGAAGAAAACGATCATTGGTAACCCCTGCCCATTTCACACTCCCGTGGCGTATTATTTCACATCGGGTCCACGATTGCCGCCTTGCCCAACACGGTCTTCCCGCCGCTGACGTAGCCGGTAGCGTAGTGCGCCCGAAATCCCGAAGAGTCTTCGGGTGCCCTTGTGGGGTGGCCAATCCTGGCCGCAGCCGCCTTGCCAGGCTGCTGGACCCGCTGGAAAGCGGGTCCGTGGGCTGAATAGCCAGGCTGAATAGCCCGCCCCACAGGGTGCAGATTGTGCAGAATCTGTAGCTGGTCACCCACCCACGAATGGCGGCTGGCATAAGCCGGGCCGGAACTCCAGGCCGCATTGGTATTGTCGCTATCATTGGCGTCACAATTGCACGTATACTTACCGAGGTACTGACAATGCAGTGGATCTATGTCCTCGTGGCGCTGATCGTCGTCGTATTAATTGGTTGGTTCATGAACCGCAACAACCTTGTCGTTCCCAATAACGGCCGGACCCTCTTGAATATCGTTCTAGCGCTTATCGTCGTGGGAATCGGATTGTGGCTTATAAACACCTACGTTCCGATGGCGGGAAGCATCAAGGCGATTCTGAATATCGTGGTCGTGGTAGCAACTTGCGTAGGAGTGCTGCAGGCATTCGGCCTATGGGGTCAGGTAGTCAGGCTGTGGGATAACATGGTGAAGGGTGCTCGCCGCTCAACCCTCACAGCGCCCGTGCCGACGCCAGATACACCGCATTCAACAAAAACTTGAAAGTCCCGAACGGCTGTCCCCGGAACTGCGGGCGAAACGCGAAGAGCACCACGTGTCCGGCGCCGAAACGCGCATCCACCAGCGCGGCCTTGCCCAGCACGGCCTTCTCTCCACTGACGTAGCCGCTGGCCAGTAGATCCTTCGCGGCGAAGCGCGCGGCCACCCGCACTTCACGGTCGCCGCGATTGTATTCCGGCGCTAGGTTGACGTCGAAGGCCTCGCCGCCCGTCACGAAAGCAATCGCATCCTGCGGCATGCCGAAGGCCAGCGGCTGCGAGGTATCCACTGTCAGCCGCACCAGCGATCCGGGGCACGAGAAAGGCGCGCCGCCCACATTCAGCAGCGGCAGCGGAAAGAACTCGCGAGGCAGGTCCGCGGCCGTATCCAGCGCGATCAGCGTGCCGCCCTCGCGCACGAACTTCTGCAATTGCGCGACGCCCTCCGGTCCGATGCCGCCGGTGTACTCGGGCCTTTGGACCATTACCTCGGCTTGCGCGCCCTCCCTGCGTGACGACAGCTCGCCGTTGCGAAAGCCGTTCATAATCGACGTCGCCGATTGCGAAGCCAGGATCACGCTATCGAACCGCGCGCGCAATTCGCCCTTGCCGAAATCCTCGTTGTGCAGCAGCGTGTAGGGCACGCGATAGCGGTCCAGCAGCCATTCGGTCCAGCCTTCGTCGGAGTTGGCGGTCCACGGCTGATAGAGCCCGATGCGCGGCCGGCGCAATTCGTAGATGGGCTTTGGCGCGGTATCGGCCAGCTTCACGCTGACGCTGAACTGCCGCGCGAAATTGTCGGCGCGGGCGCTGTTCTCGGTATACGCGCTATCCACCATGATGGTGCCGTCGGACGCCCAGCGCACCGCGCCCTCGCGATCCATGAAGAACGCAGTAGCCAGGAACGCGTCGTTCTCACGATGATCCAGCAGCAGCATCGCGCCTTTGCCGGCTACCGATCCCTGCGCGCGAAACTCGTTCACCGGGTCGAGAGGCGCGTCGAAATGCTCGTCGATGCGGTCCACCGTCACGCCCATCTGCATGGGCAGCGTCCAGCCGGTGATGTCGTAGGGCTTCTCTTTCAGGTTGGGATAATGCTGCGGTTCCAGCAGGTCGATCAGGTAGGGGCGGAAGGGTTGCGCGGCGGG
>Ga0187867_10000757_pt1 | contig 28544 bp, 25 predicted proteins | sample June2016WEW_13_1_FD_132976 | JGI IMG/M metagenome (GOLD analysis project Ga0187867, IMG submission 132976) | Peatland microbial communities from SPRUCE experiment site at the Marcell Experimental Forest, Minnesota, USA - June2016WEW_13_10 | ecosystem: Environmental > Terrestrial > Soil >... | reverse complement strand
GCACGAAGGCTCAGGCCGCGGCCCCAACGCCGCCCCAAGCGTACCCGGCGCCTCATCACCCCCATCCAGATGTCCAAACTCCAGGGGCGAGCTACGCTCGCCTGTGGCGAGCTACGCTCGCCTGTGGCGAGCTACGCTCGCCTGTGGCGGCAGGAGCAACGGGCGGTCCCTGCGGGAACCTCACTGGCGCCAGAAACCAGCGCCAGGCGAACCGCAGGAGTGCGGTCGCGGCAGGCATGAGTGCCTGCGCCACGTCGTATCAACTACTTGCGCTAGGGAATGCGTGCGCCACGACTACTCGGTGCCAAACTCGAAGACGTCGGTGTTGGTGCGCACGATCAGGCGGCCCGGGCCGAACGCCTTGCCGTCCGCTTCAAAAAAAACGGCCCCGTCGGCCGATTCGCCGGGCAACAGCTTGGTTTGTACGAAGGCGATCGCGGAGGCTTCCGCCGCGGCCTTCAATTTGGTGGAACCCAATTCCGCCATGGCCGCCTGCCGCCGCGCCTCATACGAGTTAGCCACCTTCATGTGCGGAATGCCATACAGCGCCGTCTCATAGGCAGAGACCAGCTTGATCACGTCGCTGCGGCCGGCCTTCGCCCGCAACACCTGCACCACATCTCGCGCCGACCATGCATGCAGTTCGGTGCCGTCGTCTTTCTTGTACGAAAAATCCTCCGGCCGGATGATGTAAGGGCCCGTCGATCCATTGGAAACCGCCACCTGCAGGATGCTGAACTCCCGCACATGACCCGGCAGGTGCGCCACCATCAGGGTCACGCCGCCCTTGGTAATGGTCTGATACTTCAGTCCGTTGGATTCAAACTCAATCACCTGGCCGGGTATAGACAGGCAGAGAGCGAACAGCAAGGCTACAGCGCGAGACAGAACCGGCTCCACATAACTATATTACGATAAGGATGGTTATGGACACCGAACAATCGTCCGGCACCCCCAACGCGGGAATCCGGCCCAGCCGTTATGGCTTGGCGGAACACGGGATTCGCAACATCGATACCGCTTACTGGAATCTCGGCACCGCGCAATTGCTGGAGCACGCGGTCCGGCGCCACGAAGGGCTTTTCGCCACGGGCGGCGCCTATGTGGTGGGCACCGGACAGTTCACTGGCCGTTCGCCCAGGGACAAATTCATCGTGCGCGATGAAGGCACCGAAACGGCGGTGCAATGGGGGCCGGTGAATCAGCCCATGGCGCCAGCCAGCTTCGATCGCCTGTATGCAAAAATGCTGGCCTACTGGCAGGGCCACGACCTGTTCGTACAGGATTGCTTCGCGGGCGCCGACCCGCGCTTCACGGTACCCATCCGGGTGATCACGCAGTATGCCTGGCACTGCCTGTTCGCGCGCCAATTATTCGTGCGGCCGGATCCGCTGCGCACCGAGGATCACATACCCGAATTCACCATCTTCTTCGCGCCCCGCCTGCAGGCCACTCCCAGCGACGACGGCACCAACTCGGAAACTTGTATTGTGGTGAATTTCGCCAAGAAAGTCGTGTTGATCTGCGGGACCAGTTACGCGGGAGAGATGAAGAAGTCGGTCTTCACCATTCTGAATTACCTGCTGCCGGCGCGCGGCATTCTGCCCATGCACTGCTCCTCGAACGTGGGCAACGGCGGCGGCGTGGCGCTGTTCTTCGGCTTATCGGGTACGGGCAAGACCACCTTGTCCGCCGATCCGCAGCGCCGGTTGATCGGCGACGACGAACACGGCTGGAGCGACCAGGGCGTGTTCAATTTCGAAGGGGGGTGCTATGCCAAGTGCATTCACCTCTCGCGTGAGAACGAGCCGCAGATCTGGTCCGCGATTCGCTTTGGAACCGTGCTGGAGAACGTGGCCATCGACGCGGAAACGCGGCTGCTGGATTTCGACTCCGCGGCACACACCGAGAACACCCGCGCGGCGTATCCGCTAAAATACATAGATCATGCGGTGATCCCCAGCGTGGCCGGACATCCCAACAACATTATCCTGCTCACCGCCGATGCCTTTGGCGTGCTGCCGCCGATTTCGCGGTTGACACCGGAGCAGACCATGTATCATTTCTTGAGCGGTTATACGGCCAAGGTGGCGGGCACCGAGCGCGGACTGGGCAGCGAGCCCGCGGCCACCTTCAGCGCCTGCTTCGGTGCGCCGTTCCTGCCCCGTCCGGCGGCCACCTATGCGGCCATGCTGGGCGAGAAGATGCGCCGCCATAAAGTGAATTGCTGGCTGCTGAACACGGGCTGGGTGGGCGGCCCGTACGGCGTCGGCGAGCGCATGCGGCTGCCCTATACGCGCGCCATGCTGACGGCGGCTCTAGAAGGGCAGCTCGACGATGTGCCGATGGAGCCCCATCCGTTCTTTAAAACGATGGTCCCCAAGGCGTGCCCGCACGTGCCTCCGGATTTTCTGGACTCGCGCGGGATGTGGGGCGATAAGGCGGCATACGACCGGGCCGCGTTGGAACTGAGCGCGCGATTCAGCAAGAATTTCGAGAAGTTTCCGGATGCCGATCCGGAGGTGGTGGAGGCAGGGCCGGTGGTGTTGGCTCGGGTTTGAGATTATGGGCCGCAGATAAACGCAGATTAACGCGGATAAGCATATGGCAAGCTGGCAAGCGCACACCATGAGTTTCGTTCTGCGGCACACGTTCAAGCGGCGGCTGGCGCGGGCCAAAAACGCGCAGCACGCGCGCGCGATTATGAACGCCGGAATCTTCAAGACTCCGTCCGATGTGAAGATTACTTCCGCCGCTCTGGGAGGCGTACCCGGCGAATGGGTGGAGTTTGGAACCCAACCTGGAGGGGCTGTGCTGGTGTATCTGCACGGTGGCGGCTATTTCGCCTGTTCGGCGCGCACGCATCGCCCGTTTACGACGGCTTTCGCGCAACGCGGATGGCGGGTCTACGCTCCCGACTACCGGCTGGCGCCGGAGAACCCGTTCCCCGCCGGATTGAACGATGCAGTGGCGGCATGGCATGCGGTGCGCGCGGAGGTTGACGCATCCACGCCGATGGTGATCGGAGGCGATTCGGCCGGCGGTGGGCTGGCGCTGGCCACCATGCTGAAGCTGCGCGACGCAGGCGCTGCGCTGCCCGCCGCCGCGGCATTGTTCTCGCCTCTGACGGACTTAGTGGGCATCGGCGAATCGCGCCGCATCAATGACCGGCGCTGCGCCATGTTTTACGGCAGCGGCTTGGGGCGCGCCACGGAGTTCTACATGGGAGATCCGGGCGGGGATCCCCACGATCCGCTGGCTTCGCCGCTGTATGCCGATCTGCGCGGCCTGCCGCCGCTGCTGATCCAGGTGGGCGCGGATGAGACCTTGCGCGACGATTCGACGGAACTGGCCGCGCGGGCGCGGGCCGCGGGCGTGCGGGTAGAGCTGAAACTGTGGCCCGTGGTGCCGCACGTCTGGCAGATGTTCCATCCGTTCGTGCCGGAGGGCCGCCAATCGCTGGACCTGGCTTCCACATTTTTGCGGACGGAAGCTGCAAAGGAAGCGCAGGTGACGGCATGATTGCCGGCACGGCACGCAGAGTGCGTGCGCCACTGCGCCTCTTGTTTTTCGGGTGCTTATTCTGGGTGAGTGCGGCGGCAGCGCAGTCGATTACAGGGACGGTCCTTTCCGTGGCGAAGGATGGCTCAGGGCTGCGGCTTAAGACAGATAAGGGAGTCCAGGTTATCCAGGTAACGGACCAAAGCCTGAAGGATAAGCTCAAAGGGGCGCAGAATCCACAGGCCAGCGGCACTCCCTGCACCGCGCCGATTTGTTCATGCGTATGTCCCGGAGACAAGGTCGACGCCGACATCGCCATAACTGCCGGTGACAATACAGGGGCGATGACGCTCCAAGACATTTCGCCGCTGCCGATTGCGGTCCAGCCGTGGGAGCCGTGGGCGGTCATGATCGCCACGGCAATCGTTTTTCTCGCGATCACTTTCATCCTGAGCCGGAATATTCGCGGACTGCTTTTCATCGGCGAGGATGGGCGCTACAGCAACTCCAAGACTCAGATTTCACTTTGGTTTGGTTTGGTGGTTGTGACTTACGTTGCGGCTTTTCTGATGCGCTGGGTGCACGCGGGGCTGATCGGTCATATCAGCATTCCTACCAACCTGTTGATGTTATCGGGCTTGAGCGCTCTGACTTTCGCGGGAGCCAAGGGCATCACGACGGCAAAAAACGCTGCCGCAACGGCGAAGGGGGGCGGCGAGAGGACGAAGAGGAAGTCGGAGTCGACGGAAGCCGCGCTGAACACTGCCAGCTTCCCCGGCGATTTGCTCAAGTCGGACGACGGCCAGTTCGATCTGGGCGATTACCAGATGATGGTCATCGTTCTGATCACCGTCGTCAGTTACATATGGATCGCCGCCAATTTCCTGTCAAACATGCCGCAGTGCCTGTCGGTCACACTGCCGGACGTGGACGGCACCATGCTGGCGATGTTCGGGGTGGGCCAGGGCGCTTATTTGACCAAGAAGGCAGTGGCCGACATCAATCACTGATGCAGGGGAGCTCTTAAGGAGCGACCGGAATCATCCACGGGAATACGTACGCCTGCAACAGCACCACCACGCCGACCAGCGCGGCCAGCGCCACGCTGTGCAGAAATACGTAGCGCAGGATACTGCCCTCATTGCCTTCCTGGCCGGTGGCGACACCCGCTACTACGATGCTCTGCGCGTCGATCATTTTACCCATGACGCCGCCGGCGCTGTTGGCGGCCGCGGCCAGCAACGGCGACACGCCCACCTGGCGCGCGGTGATCTGCTGCAAGCCCCCGAACAGCACGTTGGAAGAAGTGTCGCTGCCGGTGAGCGCCACGCCCAGCCATCCGAGCATGGGCGAGAAGAACGGAAACAGCACGCCGGTGGAAGCGAAAGCCAAACCCATGGTGGCGTCCAGGCCGCCGTAGCGCGTGCAATAGCCGATGGCCATCATGGCGGCGATGGTGAGCAGCGACAGCCGGACGCGTTTCAGCGTGCCCCAGAAAATCGCGAGCAGCTTGAGCGGCGAAAAGCCCAGCAGCAGGCCGCTGACGACGCCGGTCAACAGCAGACTGGTGCCCGTCGCGGAGAGCCAGTTGAAGATGAACACGGCGGGCTCGGCCGTGGGCTTTGGAACCACTGGGGGCACGCGCAGCACGGCCTTGTGCAGACCCGGAAAACTGAATGTGACTTGCGAGAAGTGATTGAGAAACGCCTTCACCTGCGGCACACCCCAGGCGAACACGAGCAGAGACAGCAGAATCCACGGCATCCAGGCCTTCAGCGCGCGCGCGGCGCCGATCGCCGGCCGGGCAGCGGCCTCGGCCTGACGCTCCGCGTCAGTCTCGTGCTCGAAGCTCCAGGTGCTGCGGGGCTGCCAGAACGCCAAGAGAATCACGAGCGCCAACATGGAGACGAGCGATCCGGCGATCGCAGCCAGCCATGGCCCATGCAGATTGCTGACCAGGAACTGGGTGACGCCGAAGCTCACCCCCGCGGTCAGGCAAGCGGGCCACACTTCCAGCATGCTCTTACGCCCAGCCATCGCCCAGATCAACCAAAACGGGACGATGACGCTGAAAACCGGCAGGATGCGGCCGACCATGGCGCTGAGTTGATCGAGCGGCAGTCCGGTAACGGCGGCCAGCGCGATCAGCGGCGTGCCCAATGCGCCGTACGCCACCGGAGCGGTGTTGCCGATCAAGGCCATGCCGGCGGCTTGCAGCGGGCGGAATCCGAGGCCGATGAGCATCGCGGCCGATATGGCGACCGGGGTGCCGAAGCCCGCCGCGCCTTCGATGAAGGCTCCGAAGCTGAAGGCGATCAGCAGCGCTTGCAGGCGGCGGTCGCTGGCCAATCCGGCGACGGTGTGTTTGACCACTTCGAAATCGCCCGACTGGACGGTGACGTCGTAGACGAAGATGGCGCATAGGACGATCCAGCCGATGGGGAATAGGCCGTAGGCTGCGCCGTTGAGCGCGGCGGCCGCAGCCAGCGCGGGCGGCATGCGGAAGACCAGCACGGCCACGGCGAGCGAAGCTCCCAAGCCGGCCAGCGCGGCCCAGTGTGCTCGGGCGTGGGCGAAAGCGAGCAAGCCCAGGAGGACGGCTACGGGTAGGGCGGCGACCAGCGCCGAGACGGCGATGCTACCCGCGACGGGCGTGTAGACTTGGGTCCAGGTCATGGAATTCCGGCCTCGTTGTTTGGGAGTCGGACAATTGTATCATCAGCGTGGTGCGCTCCAGGCAAGCAGGGCGAGCATCGCTCGCCTTGTGTCGGCAGGAGTGCCGACACGGCACGCACGAGTGCGTGCGCCACGAGAGCTGCGTCGCGGCAAATGTCCAAACTCCAGGGGCGAGCATCGCTCGCCTGTGGCGGCATGAGTGCCGCCACGGCACGCCGAGGGCGTGCGCCACGCAGACTGCCCCTCAAGTGGACAGGCCAGGAGGCAGCCAGGAGGCCTGTCCTACTGGAGCACCCGGCGCGCGCGCTCGGCGTCGAATTCGTTTTCCCATTTCGCCACCACGATAGTGGCCACGCCATTGCCCACCAGGTTGGTGAGCGCGCGCATCTCGGACATGAAACGGTCCACGCCGAGCAGCAGGGTGAGGCCTGCCACTGGAACGGTACCGATGGCGGAAAGAGTCGCGGCCAACGTGATGAATCCGCCTCCGGTTACGGCCGCCGCTCCTTTGGAGCTGAGCATCAACATGACCAGAAGGGCCGCTTGCTGGCCTCCCGTCAGGTGTATGTTGGTGGCTTGCGCGACGAACAGCGCGGCGATGGTCAGGTAGATGGAAGTGCCGTCCAGGTTAAAGGAGTAGCCCGATGGAATCACCAGCCCGACCACGGATTTGCCGCAGCCGAGTTGCTCCAGCTTCACCATCATGCGCGGCAACACCGATTCCGAAGACGACGTGCTGAGCACAATCAAGAGCTCCTCCTTGATGTAGACGAGGAACTTCCACAGGCTGAAGCCGTGCGCGTAGGCGATAGCGCCCAGCACGATGAAGACGAACGCGAAGCTGGTTAGATAAACGCACGCCAGCAGCTTGAGCAGCGGCAGCAGCGTTTTCAGACCATATTTTCCGATGGTGAACGCCATGGCGCCGAATGCGCCGAGCGGCGCGGCTTGCATAATGATCGCGACCACCGCAAACAACCAATGCGCGATCTTGTCGCAGGCATCGATGATGGCGCGGTTGCGGGGGATCGCGGCCAGGGCCAGTCCGAACAGAATTGCGACCAGCAGCACTTGCAGAATATCGCCCTGCGTGAAGGCGCTGGTCACGGTCGCGGGGATGATATTCAGCAGGAAATCGACGGCATGCAGTTCCCTGCCCTGCGCGGCATACTGCGCGACGGCGGAGGCGTCCAGGGTGGCCGGATTGACATTCATGCCCGCGCCCGGCTGCACGATCTTGACTACCGTCAGCCCGATAAGCAGCGCCACCGTGGTCAGAACCTCGAAGTACAGCAGCGACTTGAGACCCACGCGGCCGAGCTTTTTCATATCGCCGATACTGGCGATTCCGACTACAACGGTGAAGAAGACGATGGGCGCGATCATCATCCGGATCAGCTTGATGAATCCGTCGCCCAGGGGTTTCATCGAGGCGGCGGTATTCGGGTAAAGCACGCCCAGGAGAACGCCCAGGACGATTCCCAGGATGACGCGGAAATACAGGGAGCGATGGAATTTCATAAGGTTGAGGACAGGCCGGAGGCAGCCGGAGGCCTGTCCTACTAGTCTTCGTGCGCGCTCAACGTGGCGATGACCGAAAGATCCTCGAGCGTGGTCGTGTCGCCCTTCACCTCGCCGCCGGCGGCGATCTCCTTCAGCAGCCGCCGCATGATTTTACCGCTGCGGGTCTTAGGCAGGGCGTCGCTGAAGCGCACGTCGTCCGGCTTGGCCAGCGAGCCGATCTCTTTCGCGACCCACAGACGCAACTCCTCCTTGAGCTCGTGGCTGGGGAGGTTCCCCGCCTTGAGTGTGACGAAGGCCGCGATGGCTTGGCCCTTGAGGTCGTCCAAGCGGGCGACCACCGCGGCTTCGGCGACCTTGGGATGCGCCACGAGCGCGGACTCCACCTCCATGGTGCTCAGACGGTGCCCGGATACGTTGATCACATCGTCGATGCGGCCCATGATCCAGAAGTAGCCGTCGGCGTCTTTGCGCGCGCCGTCGCCAGTGAAGTACAGGCCGGGAATCTGCGACCAATACTGATCCTCGTAACGCTTGGGATCGCCGTAAATGGTGCGCAGCATGGCTGGCCAAGGTTGCTTCAGCACGAGGAAGCCGCCGCCGCCGGGCGGCACGGGATCGCCCTCGCGCGTGACCACGCCGGCGATCACGCCGGGAAAGGGCCGCGTCGCCGACCCTGGCTTCGTGGGCGTGGCGCCCGGCAGCGGTGCGATCATAATCATACCGGTTTCGGTTTGCCACCAGGTGTCCACGATGGGGCAGCGGTTGTGGCCGATGTGCTCGCGATACCACATCCAGGCTTCCGGGTTGATCGGTTCGCCGACGGTTCCCAACAGGCGCAGGCTTTTCATGGCGTGCCTGGCCGGCCATTCGTTGCCGAACCGCATAAAGGCGCGGATGGCCGTTGGGGCGGTGTAGAAGACGTTGACCTTGTGCCGGTCGATGATGCTCCAGAAGCGGTCCGGCTCGGGAAAGTTGGGCGCACCTTCGTACATCAGGCTGGTCGCGCCATTCTGCAGCGGACCGTAGACGATGTAGCTGTGCCCGGTGACCCAGCCGATATCGGCCGTACACCAGTAGACGTCTTCATCCTTCAGATCGAAGACCCACTTGGTGGTGAGGTACGTGCCCACGGAATAGCCGCCTGTCGTGTGCAGAATGCCTTTGGGCTTGCCCGTAGTGCCGGAGGTATACAGCAGATACAGCGGATGCTCGGCGTCCAACGGTTCGGCGGGGCACTCGTCGGAGGCGTGCGCCATCAGTTCGTGCCACCAGTGATCGCGCCCGGCCAGCATGGTCTGGAGCGTTCCGGTCCGCCGGAAGACGATCACGTTGCGGACGGACGGGCAGGAGAGCACCGCCTCATCCACGGCGGGTTTCAGTTTCACCTCGGAGCCGCGCCGGTAGGAGCCGTCCTGCGTGATCACCAGCGATGCCTGCGAATCCGTGATGCGATCGACGAGCGCATTCGACGAGAAGCCGCCGAAGATGATGGTGTGAGGAGCCCCGATACGCGCGCAGGCCAGCATGGCGATGGGCAGCGCGGGGCACATCCCCATGTAGATGGCCACACGGTCACCCTTTTGGACGCCCAGTGATTTCAAAACGTTTGCGAACTTCGAGACTTCGGTCAGAAGCTGCTGGTAAGTGAGCGTCTGCACTTCGCCCGGCTCGCCCTCCCAGATCAGGGCCGCCTTGTTGCGCCGCCAGGTGGCCACGTGCCGGTCCAGACAATTGTAGGAAAGGTTGATCTGGCCGCCAACGAACCATTTCGCCCAGGGGCAATTCCATTCGAGCACCCGTTCCCAGGGCTTGAACCAGTGGAGTTCGGCGGCGATCGCTCCCCAGAACTGGGCGGGATTCTCCTCCGCCTCACGATAGAGGCGCTCGTATTCGGCGAGGCTCGAGATGTGCGCCTGCGAGCGAAATTCGGCGGAAGGCTCGAAGACGCGCGTTTCGGTAAGAATGGAATCGATATTAGTCTGGGTGGGCATGCAGTCTTTCCTTCACAGCAAAAGATAGCAAATAACTGCGGTCCAAGTGGAATATGCGCGACCGTATCAACAAGATTCGACTTCGATCGGCATTCCTGGCCGCAGCCGCTTGACCCTTCGCGGCCGGAGCAGGACGAAAAAAAAAGGGGGTTCAAATGGAACGCTTTTTGGAGTATGCTAGTAGCGGGACCGGGTTTTACGAGGCCCGATCCCGCTCGGTCATTACCGCTGGCCCTTACGGTGCCAAACGATCATGATCGTGAACTTGCCAATGAGAGGCAACTCAACTAGCAGTTTGATCATTTAGATCCTCCTTTCCGCTTTGACCTGGAAGGCCCGGCCACTAACCGGGCTTTCCCAATCGAAGCTCCGGTGCTTCTCTCGAGAACCCGTTCTTCCAATCTCCACGGGAAAGGACTCCGCTATTACAGTGCGCCAACGGGCGCCGGTTTCTCGTTATTCCAACCGGCCCGGGAATGTCGCGGATTGCGGGCCAGAACGAAAAAGGTTTGAAAGTAACGCTTTTTGGAGTATGCTAGTAGCGGGACCGGGTTTACGACGCCCGATCCCGCTCGGTCATTACCGCTGGCCCTTACGGCGCCAAACGATAATGATCGTGAACTTGCCGATTAGCGGCAGCTCAACTAGCAATTTGATCATTGAGTAGATCCTCCTTTCCGCTTTGACCTGGAAGGCCCGGCCGATTACCGGGCTTTCCCAATCGAAGCTCCGGTTGCTTCTCTCGAGAACCCGTTCTTCCAATCTCCACAGGAAAGGACTCCGCCATTAGAGTGCGCCCGTGGGTATGTTTTCTCTTTGTTCCTGTGCAGCCGCGAACCGAATCGTAACGATTTTGCCCAGAACCGCGCGTGACTTCTCCGTCCGCATTTGCTAACATATTGATCTGTCAGTGCCTTGCTGGTGAATCAGGCGGGCCGGTTTCGATGCAAATTTGGGGAATCCATTGAGATCGCACCACTTCCTTGCTTGTCTCCTGTTTCGCGGCTGTAAGTTCCCGGCAATCGGCTGATGGAGGGTCTCGCGGAGGCGTCGGTAATGGCCGTCGATCAGGGCAAAGAGCAGATGGACGACTTGGTCCAGCCGGATAGCGAAAGCTATCAATCTTTGCTCGACGAGTATACCCATCTGGCCCCGGCAGAGGGCGAGGTGCTCCAGGGAACCGTCCTCAAAGTCACCGCTAAAGACGTGATCGTCGATTTCGGGTACAAATCCGAAGGACTCGTGCCCATCGAGCAATTTCTCAACCCGAGCGGCGAGTTGACCGTACAAGCCGGCGATGTCGTGGACGTGATGATCGACCACGGCGAGCAGCCCGAAGGCTACATTCTGCTGTCCCACGCCAAAGCGGCGCGTGTGCGCGTTTGGGACAACCTGGAAAAAGCGTACGCGGACCAATTGGTGCTGTTGGGGCACGTGATGGGCAGAGTCAAGGGTGGGCTCTCGGTGGATGTAGGCATTGAGGCCTTCATGCCGGGTTCGCAGGTGGATCCACGCCCCGTGCATCATCTCGACTCGTTCATCGGCCAGGACGTTCCGGTCAAGATAGTCAAAGTGAACCGCCGCCGCGGCAACGTGGTAGTTTCGCGCAAGCTCGCGGTCGAGCAGGAGGTGAACCAGCGCAAGGCCGCCACGCTCGATCAATTGCACGAGGGCGCCGTGGTTACGGGGGTGGTCAAGAATCTGACGGAATACGGGGCCTTCATCGACCTCGGGGGACTGGATGGCTTGCTGCACGTCACGGACATGTCGTATGCCCGCGTGGCGCATCCATCGGAAGTTGTACACGTAGGCGACACCATTACGGCGAAGGTATTGAAGTTCGACCGAGCCAAGGAGCGCGTCTCGCTGGGCCTGCGGCAGATGGCGCCCGACCCCTGGGAAACCGTCGCAGAGCGATTTCCCGCGAACAGCCGGGTCATGGGACAAGTGGTGAACGTCACGGATTACGGGGCGTTCGTGGAACTCGAGCCCGGCGTGGAAGGTCTGATACACATCACCGAGATGACCTGGTCGCGGCGCATGAAGCATCCTTCCAAAGTGGTGCGCGCGGGGGACCAGGTGGAGGCTGTGGTATTGGAGGTGAACGCACACGACCGGCGTATTTCCCTCGGCCTGAAACAGCTTGAGGCCAACCCCTGGACCACGATCGATAGCCGTTACAGCATCGGATCGGTGGTCGAAGGGCGGGTGCGCAACATGACTGATTTTGGCGCTTTCATCGAGATCGAGGAAGGCATCGACGGGCTGGTGCATGTCTCGGACCTCTCGTGGACCAAACGGGTGAAGCATCCGTCGGAGGTCTTGAAAAAAGGCCAACTGGTACAGGCGGTGATTCTGAACATCGACGCCAAGGGGCACCGGTTGTCGCTGGGCATCAAACAGCTCCAGCCGGACGCCTGGGAGACGTACTTGCAAAGCCATCAGCGGGGCGATATCGTACATGGGCGCATCTCGCGCCTGGCGGGTTTCGGGGCATTTGTGGAATTGGCGGAGGGCGTCGAGGGACTTTGCCACTTTTCGGAGGTACCGGGCTACTCCGGGCGGCATGCGGCGGAGGCTCCGCTGGCGGTGGGCCAGGAGTATGACTTCAAGATCGTGAAGATGAGCGAGGCGGAAAAAAAGATCGGGTTGAGCCTCAAAGCGGTCACCCACGACGAGGAAAAGGGCCGCCTGGCGGACTATCAACGGCAGGCGGCGGCGGGCGCTGCTACCATTGAAGAGGTGTTGAGCCTCAAAAATCGCGGCGGGGAATAGCTTGCAAAAATCGCCCGTTCAAGAGATACTGCTGTAACGGCTTGAGACGACAAGGAGAATAGCACATGACCAAGGCCGATCTGATTGAAGAGGTCTCGCGCGTGGTGGAGATGACGCGGAAAGAATCCGAAGTCATCGTAGAGGCCATTTTTGACAGTATCGTGCGTTCGTTGCGCGGCGGCGATAAGATCGAGATACGCGGTTTCGGCAGTTTCCGCACGCGGCAGCGGCAACCGCGCATCGGACGCAATCCGAAGACCGGCGCGCGCGTCGAGGTGCCGGCCAAAAAGATCCCTTATTTCAAGCCGAGCAAGGAACTGAAAGACGTGGTGAACAGTTCCGCGGCGCCGCAGGCCGCCGATCCCGGTTCCGGCGAGCAAGCGCCCACCCTCTAGCGGCGGTATGGACTACCTCTGGAGTCCGTGGCGTTATCAGTACGTAACCACGGCGGACCAGGCGGCCGAGTGCATCTTTTGCGTATTGCCCGCCCAGCATCGTGACCGCGAGAACTATATCGTCTACCGCGGCCGCCTCAATTTCGTGATTCTGAACCGTTTCCCGTATACCTCGGGCCACCTGATGGTGGTGCCGTATGAACACGCGCCAACGCTGGAACAAGTGGCGGAAGAAACGGTGATGGAGATGATCCTGCTGGCGCGCCGGGCGGAGACGCACTTGCGCGCCAACTACCAGCCGGACGGCCTTAACATGGGCATCAACATCGGCAAGGCCGCGGGCGCGGGCGTGGCCGGCCACATCCACATGCACGTGCTGCCGCGTTGGGTGGCGGACGCCAATTTCATGACTTCGGTGGGCGAGACGCGCGTGCTGCCGGAGGATCTAGAGATGACCTACGAGAAGCTCGTGCGGGCTTGGAGCGGCGAGGCGGCGCCGTGACTTGATCTCAGACCTCCGCTACCGGCCGAGCAGGAATGGTGACGATCACGCCGAGCGCGCGGTCATGATGTAAGCCAGGACCTTGGCTTACGCCCTTCATCGGCGCTCCAGCCGCCCGATGCGCTCGTCGTGGATGTCCGCGATCCGCGCCAGGCGGTTGATTGCATCCATCATCTGCAAGCTACGCTTAGCCAGCTCGCCGACGCGAACCTCGTTTTGTTCCGCGACAACCGCCAGTTGGCGGATCTGGTCCGTGAAACGCTTCTCGTTGTCGATGTGCATGCCTTGCAGGACTTCCATGCTCTGCGCCAAGGCTTCCAGCCGTTCGTCGATCGTCATCGTCGTCTCCTCCTACAACGCCCTATTGCAGCCTTGATAAGTCCGCGCTCTCGACCGTCAGCCATCGTTTGAAGTGGGTGCCCTCGATCTGTTCCCCGACTGCGAAAAGATCGACGCACTATAAAGTCGCGGAGGCGTTCCTCTGACCAGTCGCCGTCCTCCCCGATTCCGCACAAAACCTCAAACCAGTGGCGCGCGCTGTGGATTTTCGCGCTGACAGTTTCGTTTGCCGCTCTTCAGTACCGGTGTCCGCATTTTCTCTGTCTAGTCCATCCAACAGCACGGCCGCCGTGATGAATTTCAAGATTCGCTGTGGCGGAGGTTAGTTTCAACAGTTCATCGTTGGCTTTACGCACGTGCATCCTGCAACTCCGGGTCCATCCATTGAATCGTTTCTGTGGTGCGCAACCTGGCAACGAACTGCTGAAGGAAATGCGAGCATTCCATGATTAGGAGCAGCGGGCATTTTGACAAGTCGTGGCCTGGCTCGAACGAGTAACGTGATGTTTCAAACATGCCTTCGAACTGTTCTAGTGCAGCTCGAAATGAGATCCCTCCGAGAGCAGGAAACTCGGCAAGAAAAGCACGGTCGAGCTTATCCCGCAAATCGGCCTCCACCTTGTCCAGTAGCGTGGCTAGGCCGTGGCCGCGCTCAGGCGTAGCCGAAACCTTGGACCAGCCGTCTGCCGAGTCGACGTACACCTTCTTAGCCGAGAGGCATTTCAGATACAGCTCAATTGCCACCGGTGAGGTGTTCAAAAGAGGAAAAAGCACGCCAGCGCCAGGTGGCTGAGCATCCAAGAGCTGTCTCGCGGTTTCAAACTGATCCGCCGCATCCCGAATCTGGGGGTCTGGAATCACTTGCCGCTTAAACCATGGTCGCGATTGCGCCAATGTGCCCATTTTATTCCTTGCAGTTATTATTATTCTATAACGGGACGGCCGTTGGAAGAGATAGCCACGTTAGTCGCCGCGCCCGGCAACTACCGCTTTAAGGAAATCGCGGTTCATGCGGGCGATAACTTCCAGCTTGATGTCTTTCGGGCAGACACCTTCGCATTCGCCGACATTGGTGCAGTAGCCGAACATCTCGTGGCTGACTTGGGCGACCATAGCCACGGCGCGGCGATACCGCTCGGGCTGGCCTTGCGGCAGCACTCCCAAGTGGGTGATCTTCGCGGCGGTAAACAGCGCAGCGGCGGCGTTAGGACACATCGCGACGCAGGCGCCACAGCCGATGCAGGCGGCCGCGTCCATCGATATGTCGGCGGCTTCCTTGGGGACCAGGATGGCGTTGCCATCCGGGGCGCTGCCGGTGGGGGCGCTGATGAAGCCGCCGGCGGCGATGATGCGGTCGAAGGCGCTGCGATTCACCACCAGGTCCTTGACGATGGGAAATGCGCGCGCGCGCCACGGCTCCAGGTATAGCTCGTCGCCGTCTTTGAAGTGGCGCATGTGCAATTGGCAGACGGTGGTCGAGCGCTGCGGACCGTGCGCCACGCCATTGATCATGAAGCCGCACATGCCGCAGATACCCTCGCGGCAATCGTGGTCGAAGGCTACCGGCTCTTCGTTTTTGGCGATCAGGCTTTCGTTGAGGACATCGAGCATCTCCAGAAACGACATTTCCGGATTGACATCCGGCATTTCGTAGCGCACCATGCGGCCTTTTTCGCTTCCGTTGCGCTGCCGCCAGATATGGAGGGTGAGTTTCATGGTTACTTGTAGCTCCGTTGACTGGGATGCACGTAGTCGAAATGCAGAGGTTCCTTATGCAATGCCGGCGGCTGGCCTTCGCCTTGATACTGCCAGGCCGCCACGTAGGAATACTCCGCGTCGTTGCGCAGGGCCTCGCCGTCAGGTGTTTGATATTCCTCGCGGAAATGGCCGCCGCAGGACTCGTTGCGCTCCAGGGCGTCGAGGCACATCAGCTCCGCCAGTTCGAAGAAGTCGCCTACGCGGCCGGCCTTTTCGAGCGATTGGTTCAATTCTTCGCCCGCGCCCAGCACTTTCACGTCATGCCAGAATTGCTCGCGCAACCCGGGGATTTTTTCCAGCGCAAAGCGGAGCCCTTCGGCGGTGCGTCCCATACCGCAGTATTCCCAAAGCAGCTTGCCCAAGTCGCGGTGGAAGGAATCCACGGAGCGGGTGCCCTTGATATCCAGCAGCCGCTTGGTCTGGCAGGCGACCTGCGTTTCAGACTGGCGGAACGCCGCGTGGCTGGTGTCCAATTTGGGCAGCTTGGCGGTGGCTAGATAATCGCCAATGGTGTACGGAAGTACAAAGTAACCATCGGCCAGGCCTTGCATGAGCGCGCTGGCGCCCAGGCGATTGGCGCCGTGATCGGAAAAGTTAGCCTCACCGGTGACGTAGAGGCCGGGGACGGTGCTCATCAGGTTGTAATCCACCCACAGCCCGCCCATGGTGTAGTGAATCGCGGGATAGATGCGCATGGGCACCTGGTAGGGATTCTCGCCCGTGATGCGCTCATACATGTCGAACAGGTTTCCGTAGCGCTCCTTGATGACGTGCTGGCCGAGGCGCTGGATGGCTTCGTCGAAATCGAGATAGACACCCAGGCCGGATTCGCCCACGCCGCGGCCTTCGTCGCAAACCGCCTTGGCGTTGCGCGAGGCCACATCGCGCGGCACCAGGTTGCCGAAGCTGGGATAGCGGCGCTCCAGATAATAGTCGCGCTCGGCAGGGGGGATCTGGTTGGGCGGACGCTTGTCGCCCTTCTTCAGCGGCACCCAGATGCGGCCGTCGTTGCGGAGCGACTCGCTCATCAGGGTGAGCTTGGATTGGTATTCGCCGGTGACCGGGATGCACGTGGGATGGATCTGGGTGAAGCAGGGGTTGGCGAACAGCGCGCCCTTCTTATAAGCACGCCAGATGGCGGTGGTATTGCATCCCTTGGCGTTGGTCGATAGATAATAGGCGTTGCCGTAGCCCCCAGTGCCAAGGACGACCGCGTCGGCCACATAGGATTCTACCTTGCCGGTGATGAGGTCGCGGGTGACGATGCCGCGGGCGTGGCCGTCGACCACCACCAGGTCGAGCATCTCGTGGCGCGGATACATCTTCACCTGCCCTGCGCCGATCTGGCGTTCCAGCGCCTGGTAAGCGCCCAGCAGCAACTGCTGGCCGGTCTGGCCGCGCGCGTAGAAGGTACGCGAGACCTGCGCGCCGCCGAAGGAGCGGTTGTCGAGCATACCGCCGTACTCGCGCGCGAAAGGCACGCCCTGCGCCACGCACTGATCGATGATGTCGACGCTGATCTGGGACAGGCGGTAAACGTTGGCTTCGCGCGAGCGGAAGTCGCCGCCCTTCACCGTGTCGTAGAAGAGGCGGTAGATACTGTCGCCATCGCTGTGATAATTCTTAGCGGCGTTGATGCCGCCCTGCGCGGCGATGGAATGCGCGCGGCGCGGGGAATCCTGAAAGCAGAAGCACTGGACGTTGTAACCCAACTCGCCGAGTGTGGCGGCCGCGCTGCCGCCGGCCAGCCCAGACCCTACCACGATGATGTTGTACTTCCGCTTATTGGCTGGATTCACCAGCTTCAGATTGAATTTGTGCTTGTCCCAGAGGGTCTCGATGGGGCCGGCGGGCACTTTAGCGTCGAGTTCCATATGCTCCTCTATTACAGCGTCAATACACCGGCGAGCACCGCGACGGGGATGGAAATATTGCCGATGGCGACGAACCAGGCGAAGGCCGCCGCGAGTTTTTTGATGATGGGGGTGTAGCGCGGGTGATTCACGCCCAGCGATTGGAACATGCTCCAGAGGCCGTGGTAGAGATGCATGCAGAGCAGCGCCATGGCGATGATATAGAAGCCGGCTATGGCGGGGTTTTGGAATCCGGTGATGACGTTGCTGCGCACGTCCATGTCGCCGTCCGGCAGAAGGTGCAGCGGCATCACGCTGCCGACAGTCAAGTGCAGCACGTGGAAGACGACGAAGAAGGCGATGATGGGGCCGCTCATAATCATGGTGCGGGCGGCGTAGCTGGCGGGAACGTCGTCCTTCTTCACATAGGCGTCGGGGCGGGCGGCACGTTTCAGCAGCCACAATTGCAACGACGCGGTGATGTGCAGGATCACGGAAGCCAATAGGCCGCACCGAACGACCCATAGCAGGAGGCCGTGGGAATGCAGGAAGTGCGCGTAGTGGTTAATCTGTTGGGGGTCGGGCGAATAGATCTGGAGATTGCCGATCAAGTGGCCGAGAACGTATCCGAACAGGATCACGCCGGTGACGGCCATCACCACTTTCTTGCCCAGGGTCGATTCGTAAAACCCGATGGAGCGATTCAATTGACTGGTGGTCGCAATAGCACTCATGTGGATGTCTCTGGAACATTCCAGTATAATCCGGTGCGATTAAACGCGCGCGGGGCGGACGCCGAATCAGGTGTCCGACCCAAGAAGTGGAGAGGAGTGAAAAACTCAAGAGAAGGCCGCTATCCTGGCGTACCCGTATTGCAGACCAAAAGCACTCCCGATTCTTTACAGTATGTCCCGGTCGGGAAGACTTTCCTACGCTTGTCTTATCGGCGTTCATCGGCGTTCATCGGCGGCGAAATGTGCTCTTCGTCCGGCCCAACACGAAAACCCAAACCTCATATTGGCCGCCGATGAACGCAGATGAACGCCGATAACGCCGCGGCTGCCGTTTGCCGGCTCAAAATGGCGTGCCGGAACGTCCCACGTTTATGTCGCGCACCCCGCCGAATCGGGTGTGTGCCACTCTGGCGTGCATCGGGCAGACGACACCAAACGATCGTCTGCCCCACGCATCTGGCTCTTAAGTGGCCTTGCGCAGGCGCGCGGCGAGGATGGTGAGGCCGATGATCAGCAGGCCGATGGTGCCCGGTTCGGGAGCGTTCGTCCGCACGCATTCCACTTGCAAGACTTGCGCCCCCACGCTTTGCGCGCCGTTGGAGCTGATCAACGAAGCCGTAAAGTCGTTGCCGAGAGACGAGCCGGGATAGCCGAAGGTGATGCCGGCGCCCACGTTGTGGAGCTCGATCACGGCTTCGCCGGATGAGAACAGCGCGGCGCTTTCCTGCGAGCTTATGGTTACTCCGGCGGAGAGCAGGTCGATGGGGCCGGAGTACGAGCCGCCGCTCCGCGATCCGGGGGTCAGCAACATATCGCCGGTGGGGAGGCCCAGACGCGCCGCGTCCGGGTCGGCCAAGGTAATCGAAACGGAGCCATTCTGGGATTCGATTGTGCCGGTGAATAGGATGCCCGGCATGTAGACGCCGGATGTTCCGGGCAAGGATGCCACGGGCCCACCGAGAGGCATGCCTCCCAGCAGGATCTCGATTTCGCCGGGATAGGTCGATCCATGGCCACCGGAGATGTACAAAAGCAGGCTGTCGTTGGTATCGAGGGTCACCTGCGAGCTATCTGTGACATTGATGGTGCTTGCCGCCGCGGGCGTGAGCGAGGCGAGCAACGCCGCGCAGAGCAGGAATCCATATGTTTTTCTCATAACTTATAAGCCGATTCTAGGGCTTAAATCTTGGAAAAAGGCCGAAAAACCGTACCGGTACACAGGGGATTGGTAACGGTACAGGATAGAAAGGCGGGCCGCGAGGCCGGTCCTACAAGGCCAAGGGCAAAGCGCGGAGGCGGGTACCGTTCAGGTGGAAGACGGCGTTGGCGACAGCGGGGGCCAAGCCCACGATGGGCGTTTCGCCGGCGCCGGCCGAGGGCAGATCGGGGCGGTCCACCAGCACAACTTCGACATCGGGCATGTCGCTGAACCGCGGTACGCGGTATTGGGAAAACCGCGGATTCAGGATTTGCCCATCGCCGAAGCGAATCTGCTCGAACAGGGCTCCGCCGACGGCCATGGAGATGGCGCCCTGGATCTGGTTCTTCAGATGGTCGGGGTTGACCACCGCACCGCAGTCGAAAGCCTCGACCACGCGCAGTATGCGGATGCGCTTCTCTTCGACGGCTACCTGCGCGCAGGTGGCGATATAGCCGTTCTTCTCGAATCCGCAGGCCATGCCGATGCCCTGCCCTTTACCCCATCCGAAGCGTTCGGCGGCCGCTTGCAGAACGGCGCGCAGGCGCTCGTCTTTCAGATTCTTGAGCCGGAATTCGAGCGGGTCCATTTTCAGCGCGTGAGCCAACTCATCGATGTGTACTTCGCGCGCGAAATGGTTGGCGGTGGCGGCCAGGCCGCGGTAGGAACCCTGCCGCAATGGCGATTTGGCGGGGTGGAAGGCATTCCGCTGGTTGGGGACGTCGTACTTGCTCACCAGGCCTGAGTTGCCGGAGTTGTAATTGTGGCACTCCCATGCGGTGATGGCGCCGTCGCGTTGCGCGCCGCTTGAAATTTCGATGAGACCGGCGGGCCGGAAATACGACCAGGTGAATTCCTCCTCGCGGGTCCAGACCAGCTTCACGGGCTTGCCGGCGGCTTTGGCCAGGCGCGCGGCCTCCACGGCGCACTCGCCGGAATGTTTGCCGCCGTATGCAGATCCGGTATCCGGCACGATCACGCGCACGCGGTCTTCGGAAATACCGAAGGCGGAAGCCAACTCGGTGCGCACGCCGAAGGGCACCTGCGAACCGGTCCACACGGTCAACTTGCCGTCGGTCCATTCGGCGAGCGCGGCGCGGGGCTCCAGCGGAGCGTGCGCGATATAGGCGACGGTGTAGGCGGCTGCGAGCTTGGTATCGGCGGCGGCCATACCGGCTTCAACCGATCCGTGGGGATCGCCTTCGCCGGGATCGGAGGCCTGCTTGAGGTAATCGTAGAATCCGGGGCCGAAGGCCGCGCCAGGCGGGACAGGCTCGCGTTTCCATTGGGCTCTAATCTGGCCGAGGGCTGCGGCCGCAGTTTGGGCATCCGGCGCGGCAACGCCGACGAAATTATCCTCATGGACCACCGTGACCCCCGGTAGGCTGGGCGCTTCAAAATTGACGAGAGTCGCGCCGAATGCGGGCGGGCGCAGTACGCAGCCGTGGAGCATTCCGGGGCGGGTCAGATCAGGCGTGTATTTGTGCTTGCCGGTGACCATATCGCGCGCTTCGAGCTTGGGTGCGGACTGGCAGAGCGGACGCGCCACGGACACATCGCGGGCGATGGTCTTGGCGATCTTCCGGCCTTTGGCCAATTCGCCGAAACCGGCTGGTTCGCTGCCTGGGCAGGCGATTTTGCCATCCGCGATGGTCAGCTTGGCACGGTCGACGTGCCACTTTTCGGCGGCCAAATCCAGCAACGCCTCGCGTGCGGTGGCGGCGGCGCGGCGCACCTGGGGCGCCATGGTGGGGGTGGTGCGGCTGCCGAATGTGCCCATGTCGTAGGGCACCAATGCGGTATCGGCCATCACCAATTCGATGGAAGCGATGGGGCAGTGCAGTTCTTCGGCGGCGGCCTGGCTGAGGGACGTGCGGATGTTCTGGCCGACCTCGGTTTTGCCCGTACAGATGGAGACGGCGCCGTCTTCGCCGATGTGCAGCCAAGCGTTGAGATCCTGGGGCGCGGATTCGGAGTTGCGGCCGCGGCCGGACTCCTGCGCGCCGGCGGAGAAGACCACCAGCAGACCGCCGCCGAGCAGTCCCAGGAAATCACGGCGATCGACGGCGAAGCGATAGGCCGGCGGCGCGGTGAGCTCGTAACGCTCGGGTTCGATTTGGACGGGCGCATCAGGCATGGGATTGGGCCGCCTTCCGGATGGCCGCGATGATGCGGAGATAGGCGCCGCAGCGGCAGATGTTTCCGTTCATGTGATGCACGATCTCTTCCCGGCTGGGGTGCGGCGTTTTCTGCAGCAGCGCGACGCCGGAGACGATCATGCCGGAGGTGCAGTAGCCGCACTGCATGGCGCCTTCCTCGATGAAGGCGTCCTGGAGCGGGTGGTGGATGCCTTCGATAGTCGTAATCTGTTTGCCGGCGGCGGCGCGCACGGGCGTGATACAAGAGCGGACGGGCTGGCCATCGAGCAGCACCGTACATGCGCCGCACTGGCCTTCGCCGCATCCGTACTTGGCGCCGGTGAGGTCAAGATGGTCGCGCAGCACGGTGAGCAGGGGGACGCCGGGGTCGGCGTCGATGGGCCGGCGGGTCCCGTTTACGGTGAGGCTGGTAACCCTGGGCATAAGACTATTGTGCCACTGGGCGCGCTTTGTGGTAAGTGCAGAACATCGAAGTGCGGGATCTGCCCGAGTTCAGGCCCGCCGCGAAAACCGGGTTGCCCGACAAAGCAACCCTCCGAGTTGGCGACTATCCGCTTTTGTGGTTTCCGTGGAGGGCGTTTCAAGGGAGTGATGCCCATTTACAACCGCCAGGGTCATGCAAGGCGGACGTGCGGGTAGTGCCTGAAATACTTGCAGGACTCGGGCAGCCGCAACCAGCAGTTGGTCGGCTGGATCGCGATGGAAAGGTTGCGGCAGTTGGGTGGATTCGACTGCGATCCGCGGGTTGAGGTGTAGAAGCGACACGCCCGGCCGCGCAAGGGCGCTCTCTATCCACGGCCCAACTGCGCGATCGAGCTCAGCCTTCCGTACTCCACGAGTTTCGCGACTTCCCAACAGGAGATGATGCTGACGCCGAAGACACGGTCGGCGCCACGTTCGAGAAGATCGCAGTGCCTCGTTGGTAGCCGATCCGGCCGAGCGGTAGTGTCCTAATTTGCTTTTCGCTCGCCTCATAGCCACTAGATTCCGAGCAGTTTGTCTAGCATCTGCCTGGCCATCGAATCCGTAGTGGTGGGAACCATCCCACAGTGGAATTGTGCGCCGCCAGTTTCCGCGACCGCGACTTCCCAGCCACGTTGAGGTTCCGGGCCGCATTCCCAAGAGACCACGCCACGCCCCGAGTCAAATGCCACACGCAGTAATGTGCCTCCCCCAAGAGCATCACGGAGGGTGATATCATCAACCTGCTCGTGCTGAATCGCAATCACATCAGCACCACCAGACCGATCCTTTAGTTCTGTAGCGTAAAACCTCAACATATCTTTAAGTTCTTTCCACAAAGGTACGCCATATGCTCTCTTGATTTTCTGTTCTTCGACAAATCTCTCCGTCTGAAGTCTTTTGTCGTCAATCTTCTGACGCAACTTTCGGATTGTGTCATCTGCCCAATCGGACATATTTAGCCCCCTATAGCCTTGTTGGCCAATTCTTAGTGTAACCTGAAATTCAACTTGCATTGATTACATTGCAGCGTTGATAACTCCGCGAATCCACTCTGAAACCGTTTTCTGACTTGCGCGCGCCATTGATTCGATCCGCTTCAGATCGGACGGGTTGAAACGGATCGGCACGATACGGCCCTTCGCTTCACCCTTGGGTAGCTTTGGCCTCCCAATCTTCTTAGGCTTCGGCTGGGGCATTGGCTCTGAACTCCTGAACAATCGCGGCTCGTACGGCAAGTATCGGGGATGTTATCGAGTCACCATGTAGCACGGTGACATGGCGCTTAGGGTTGTCTGGTTCATCCGTGACGTGCGACCACGCATACAACTTACTGGCGGTTGGGTGTCCGATTAGCTCGAATACCTCTACGCATCCATCCCATACCGTGCGGCCTTGGAAGGTTTCTTTCACCGGGACGCTACCCACATGCCTTGATTCGACACCATGAAGGCGTCGAATCACATCGCGCAGTTCTTCGATGTACGTCATGCGACCGCCTTCAGTAATTCCGCCACGGTCCACTGAGTGCCACTCACACCAGCAGCTACAGCGGGAGTAGTGCGGAGGGTGATGTGGCGCTTTACGAAATTGTAGTACGCGAAGTGCAGCCCGACCGCCGCTTCAAAATTCTCGCGCTTCTTGCTGAAGGCGTGCGTTAGGCGCGCCAGTCGCTTCATGTGAAGGCGCGTCGTGGCGTTCAACCGCTCGACGTAGCTGGTGGATATCAGGTCAAATTCGGGACGGCCAAAGACGGCCTTTTTCTCGATGGATGTGATAGCCGGTGCGCTGTAGCGGCGGTGCGCTTCGATGGATTGTTCCGTCCCGCAGGTCTTGATGACCTGTCCATAATCCACGTCGCCACCAAAGGCCGTAGCTATGGCGTCTACGTATGCCTTTAGGCCATCAGTGGAGATTTGCAGCCGGTTCCGCATCCGGTCTGCCACGTCAATCACAAAGGCCGTAGTAGTCTTAACGTCGCGGTCACCGGCTACGCGAAACGCGGGGACCAGCTTGGTATCGGCGTCAATCGCGCAATACGTCCATACGTCGCCGAATTGCAGATCGTCATCGGGGCGGACATGGCGTTCCTTCTTGCCGATGAAGCCCCATACTTCGTCCATTTCCAAGCGCGCGCATGAGAGATTGCGCATCTTGGCGTCTAGTAGTGCGGTGCAACCCTGCCCAACCCGCACGCCTAGCCGCATCACAGTATCGCGGTGAACGCCGGTCAGGCGCTCAATGGAGCGGATGCTGGAACCTTCGCAGAGGGAGCCGATTATCGCGGCCTGCTTTTCGACAGGGAGTATGTTTGCCATGTCTTTACTGTAATACAACAATGCTTGCCGTGTCAAGCCTTTTTGTGTTACAGTTTCTGTATGGAAAATGGCGAAGAGGCTGTTGAGCATAAGGGGAATGGCAAAACAAAGGCAGATGAAAGCGCCCAGGCCAAGCCCAAGGTAAAGGCTCCGTTCGCCCCAAGAGAGAGAACCATATGGGGCATCGGCTATATTAAACGAAAACTTCATGAGCATAAAGCCAAGCGCGAAAAAGAAACAGCCAACGATAAGGCTGCGCGCGCTACCGCGTCCGCCACTAAATGGATGGCTTTTTTCACGGCGGCTTTGACGATCTTGAGTGCTTTGACTTGGTGGGAAATCCGCTCTGGAGGTACCGATACTCATGATCTGGCGATAGCTGCAAAGGAGCAATCCGCTACCGCAAAGAAGCAAGCCGCCGCCTCCGTCACGCAGGTCGGTGAGACTGCCGCTCTCGCTATTGCGGCAAAGCAACAGTCCGATGATACCGCCGTCCTTGCGACTGCCGCTAAAGAGCAAGTAGCGAAGTTGCAAGCGGGAGTCAACGAAACCCACAACCTGGCAGATGCGGCCGCTAAACAGGCGGTTCAGGCCGCTGCTCAAACCGCAGCTATAAAGGCGCAACTGTCCCTCTATACCGCTGCACAGCTTCCATTCATCTTCTTGAAAGAAATGCCCCAGTCCACTGAAGCCTTTGGAGATGACACACTGATCAAATGGACACAAATTTGGCATAACAGCGGAGGCAGTAAGCCCCTCTCGCTCAGCATTTGGTCCGATTGCCCTGATTCCAAGACAACGGAGACCATGAACTTCTATAGGTTTCGTCGCCAAAACGTGATTCACGTAGTCCTTGGACCTCAAACCGATCGGACTATTCCTGGCTGCGAGACGTCGTACTCGCACCTGAAAGCGCTGGATGATGCTAATCTCAGACAAGCCAGAATAGACAACACTCGGAATAATATGTATATTATTGGCGGGGCCGACTACAAAGATTTTGTTGGAACTCCGCACATGGTTGAATATTGCTATCAGATAGGATGGGATAACAGGAACGTCAAGTTTGGTTTTCATCTGCTTGAATGTCGAGAACCATACCAAGGTCACAATTGCGCCGATGAAGAGTGCCAACAAGGGGAGAGAAAAGCAAATTAGGACACCACCGGCCGAGCAACCCGCTATACCCAGATGTGGGTGTCCGGCAGAATCACTGCAAGGCGTCCCAGTCCTCGCTGGCCACTGGCTCCAATGGCTCACGGAACTCGAGAACCGAACCTTGAAGGCTTAGGGCGCCGGCCCCAGTGGATCCTGAGGCTTTCGAGACCACCAACACTTCAACAGCCTGGCCGGGATCGAACGGGAGGCCCTCCAGGACGAGTTCTCCGTGCTCACCCACAGTTGTCTCTCTCCAATGTGCTTCCACGCCTTCAGTATAGAAGATCTGCCAGGGATGTGAGGCGAGATGTTTCTCCGCCTCGGTTCCAGGCCCTGAACCGCACCCCTGAAGCGTGACGCTGCTCCGCCTAACCATGAGAAGCAGATTAAGCGGCGCTTCACGGGAGGAACCACGGATCGTACAGGAATCGGCCGAACGTTCTCCGGGTGGCGCGTCATCCGGCCAAGGCGGGCGCAGCTTGATCAAAACCAATGAGGTGGCGAGTTCTCGCTCACGTAGATTGCTTCCACGCACCAGCGCTCGGCAGCGCCACGTTACGGCCGTCGGACTCTGGCGGCGGAATCCCGGACGGCGCACGCTTCGGCGCAGCATGTGGTGATGAGTCTCCACACACCGACGGAGCCGTTCGAGGGATCATTAGTTTAGGAGAAGAGACATGAGCAAAGTTTGGCTGATCACCGGCGCCGGGCGCGGGATGGGGGCGTATATCGCTAAGGCGGCTCTGGCCGCAGGCCATAAAGTAGTCGCTACCGGCCGCAATACCGGCAAGGTGGCCCAAGCCCTTGGCAAATCCGCGGACCTGTTTGTGGTGAAGCTGGATATAACGAAACCCACCGACGCGGAATCCGCCGTCAAGGCATCTGTGGACAAGTTTGGCCGGATCGATGTGCTGGTCAACAATGCCGCAAACTTTTATGCGGGGTTTTTCGAAGAGCTGTTGCCGGAGCAGATGGAACGTCAACTGTCCACCAGTCTTGTCGGCCCGATGAATGTCACCCGCGCCGTCCTGCCGGTTATGCGAAAGCAGCGTTCTGGCCTGATAATCACAATCTCCTCAACTGCGGGCCTGATCGGGTTTGAATTCGGTACCGCCTACGCTGCGTCGAAGTTCGGCCTTGAGGGATGGATGCAGTCGCTGCAGGCCGAGATCGAACCGTTTGGTATCGACACCATCACTGTCAATCCGGGTTTCTTTCGCACTGAGCTTCTGACGGAGGAGTCGACAGATTTCGCCGAGGGGACGATCGAGGACTACAACGAGCGCAGAGGGAAGCAAATGGAATTTTGGAAAAGCTACAACGGTCAGCAGTCCGGCGACCCCGCCAAGCTCGCACAGGCATTGATTACAATTTCGAGTCAGGAAAAACCGCCGCGCCGTTTCATTGCCGGCGCAGATGCTGTCGGCACGGCAGAACAGGCGGCTGCAACGCTTCAGCAGCAGACCGAGGCCTACCGCGATCTGTCCTCTTCCCTCGCATACGATAAGCCGTAGCCATGGAACCGTTGCGCGGCGAGATGCTGGTCCGAAATGGATCGTTCGAAGAACCGGAGTTGACGCCGCAGGGGGGCGATATCTGGATGTTCAGCCGGAACCAGATGGATGGGTCCGACCTACCGCGGGAGAGGACCAACGGGGTCAGTTGACGTGAAACGCCCGACTCAGCGATCTGGTTGCCAACTCCGAGTGAATCGTTCGACGACACGGATGGAGCTTGCTAATGGGGTGTGGCGGCGACCTTCGTACGGGTCGCGCGTGATGTGCTCGGAGGCGCCGCCGCCGTTTCCTCACCGGCACTTCTGACCGTCGGGTAGCGGCTCCAGAGAGCGCCCCGCGATCAAGCTTTTGTGTTAGGTCTCATAGAACATCTTCGAGCTTGAACTTCTGCACCAAGAACCCGCGTAGCTGTTCGTCGGCCCGGGCGATGTTGTCCAGCAAAGCGCTACCTCGGTGAATTTCACCGGGCGAAGCAAGAACAATAGTCTCGACCTGCTTCGGTGGAGGTCCGCCAAATCGCCGACGCCACGGACGATGACCTGACCCTTCAAGGGGGTCCGTCAACGCGGGCACGTCCTCAATCCGGACGGCCTCACCCCAGGCTAGGCTGTGCTGAAAGTAATGCTCGCCAGATTCTTCCATCCGTTGCTCCAACCGTGCCACCCAATCCTTGGGGGACAGTTTGCTGCCGTCGCTTACGAGTTGGTCTAGGCTGAACCAGACACGGTCTCCCTTCTCGGAAAGGAAAACGAACAACTGTTGCGTCAAGTCAGGCATGTGCAGTTCCAGCACTCCTGCAAGGGTTTGCGAACTCAGCCGCTCAGCAAGGCTCTGCAATACGCGGCCCTGTTCCGTCAGGAGGGTTATCGAAATACCACGGTTTCGAACCTCTCCCTCACCGGCAAGGCGGATCAATTCACGTCCACGCTCCACCAGTTCCACGAGGTCTAGGTGAATCCGAAATAGTTCCTTGGCGAGCTTCTCGCGCTTCTTATCGGCTGAATTCTCGCTGCCCAGGGCCCTCAGTACCATTTCCAGGCCCTTCAACAAATCTCCAAGCATCCGCTCCATTCTATACCCACGTAAGGGTAGCGACGGTATGGAATGGCGTTACATGTCCTGCTGCTGCTAATCAGCACCCACACTGCCTGGACGGCTCCGGGGAACCTTCGGGCAGATCGTCGGCCACTCGGTGAAAGTGCGGTTGCGCGCGGCCGGGGGATTAGTCCCGTGAAGTCCCGCTCCCGTTAATTGGAAGAACACGCACATCGGAGAAGCGTCACTCACAGTCTGTTGATGCTCGTTTCAAAAGCCCATTGCGGTCCACGGGCGTCTGCGCCGCTTAGATGCTGTACAATGCATTCGAGCATGAAATCGGTTTTGACGCCTTTGGATTTTCTGGCGCGGAGCGCCTGGGTGTACCGGGATCGCATCGCCGTGGTGGACGGCGACAGGCGTTTCACCTATGCCGAGTTAAATGAGCGGGTACATCGCCAGGCCAGCGCGCTGCGGGCTTGGGGTGTTCTGCCGGGCGATCGCGTGGCGGTGCTCGCGCCAAATACAGTAGCCGCGCTGGAGGCACACTTCGGAGTTTTGATGGCGGGCGCGGTGCTGGTGATGTTGAATACGCGGCTGCAGGCGGGAGAGTTGGCGTGGATCGTGAACCACTGTGAGGCGCGCGTGG